>Ga0136630_1000714_pt1 | contig 13134 bp, 12 predicted proteins | sample AntDrymUQ5682106_2_FD_105496 | JGI IMG/M metagenome (GOLD analysis project Ga0136630, IMG submission 105496) | Polar desert sand microbial communities from Dry Valleys, Antarctica - metaG UQ568 (21.06) | ecosystem: Environmental > Terrestrial > Soil > Desert | place: Antarctica: Dry Valley...
CTGAAGAACGCCCGATTCCGGCGGGACTTCGGCCCGTTGGACCCGGAGTGCTCCTGCGAGACCTGCACGGGCTACAGCCGGGCCTACCTCTCGCACCTCGTCCGCGAAGACGAGCTTCTCGGCCACCGCCTCCTCACCCTCCACAACGTGCATTTCACGGTCGCCCTGTGCCGGAGATCCCGGGCCGAGATCTCCGCCGGCGGGTTCGCGGGCTGGTCCGCGGCCTGGATCTCCCGGTACGAAGGGAAAAGGTGAAGCCGCCGGGTCGGGCCTGGTCCGTTCGAGACCGCGTCCGGGCCGTCCGACCTCCGGTCCGTACGGGCGATAACTGGTCCGGGTCGGCTTTTGTTAGAATTGGGCCCCGATCCTATGGGTAGCACACGAAACAACCTCATCGTCCTCGGGCTCGTCGTCGTGCTGCTCGGGGTTGCGGCGTACCTGATCTTCCTCCGGCAGCCGGTCACGGAGTCCACGCAGCTCGGGCTGGACCTTCAGGGCGGCGTCAGCGCGCAGCTCAGGGGATCGCAGACGGGCGGGGGGGACGTCTCGCGGGAGGAGATGGAGCAGGCCTCCGACCTGATCCGGCAGCGCATCGACCGCCTCGGCGTCGCCGAGCCCGACGTGCGGGTCCAGGGCGAGGACCAGATAGTCGTCCAGATCCCCGGCGTCGAGAACCCGCGGGAGATCATCGACATCATCGGACGGACCGCCCAGCTCGGCTTCTACCAGGTCCTCGCCGTCGAGGGGAGCCCGAACACGCCTGCGGAGGAGGTCCAATCGGTCGAGGACGAGCTTGAGGAGGACCTCAAGGACGACCAGGAATTCGAGCCTGGAGAGACGAAGGTTCTCTTCGAGGAGAGCCCCGCGCTCCAGGGCGGCGGCACCGACGTCTTCGGCTACGTGGTCCGCCAGCAGCCGGACTTGACCGGCGAGGCATTGCAGCAGAACGGGGCCAACGTCGCGTTCGATCCGAACAACAAACGGACCGTCTCGTTGCAGCTCACGACGGAGGGCGGGGACCAGATGGCCGAGCTCACCCAGGAGATGCTCAACGAGGCGACGGTCAGCGGGGAGCCGGCCCAGCTCGCCATCGCCCTCGACCAGGACATCCAGAGTGCACCGCAACTGAACGAGGTGCTGGCGGACCAGATCTCGATCTCCAACGACGGACTTCCCGAGGGACTCCCCGAAGACGAGGCTCGCCAACTCGAGACCGTGCTCAACACCGGCGCCCTGCCGGTGAACATGGAGATCATCTCCCAGACCACGGTCGGGCCGACGCTCGGCCTGAGCTCCCTGCGCAGTGGCCTGCTCGCCGCGCTGATCGGGTTCGCCCTGGTGCTGGTGTTGCTCGTCGTCATCTACCGGGCCCTTGGCCTGGTGGCGGCGCTGGCGCTTCTGATCTATGCGTTTTTGATGTGGGGAATAATCGTAGCGGTGCCGGTAACGATGACGCTGCCGGGCATCGCGGGGATCGTGCTCTCCATCGGGGTTGCCGCGGACGCGAACGTGGTGATCTTCGAGAGGATCAAGGAAGAGGTCAGGCGGGGGCGGACCTCGCGCGCCGCGATACAGGCCGGCTACGATAGGGGATTTCGCGCCATCGTGGACGGCAACATCACTACCCTCATCACGGCCTTTATCCTCTTTGCCCTCTCGACGGGCTCGGTCCGGGGCTTCGCGGTCCTGCTCGTGATCGGCGTCGTCTTGAGCATGTTCACCGCCGTCGTGGTGACGCGCGCCCTGCTCGGCCTGCTCTCCGGCCGCGGCGTCCAGCTCTCGCCCGGCATGATGGGCGTCTCCAAGGGCGACATCTCGGCCGAAAGGACGGCGGGGTAGACCGTGTTCCCGAGCGTAGACTTTGTCGGAAAGTGGAGGCGCTGGTTCGCGATCTCCGGCGTTCTGCTCGCGCTCGGCCTCCTCGCCATCGCCATCGGCCGTCTGGACCTGGGGATAGACTTCCAGGGTGGCGCCCAGTTCACGGCGACGGGCGCGGATCGCCAACTAGGCGAGAACGAGGTGACGGACGTACTCCCGCCAGGGATAGCGGAGGAGTCGGTCGTGACCACGCTCGGGAACAACGGCTACGAGGTACGGACGCCCGTCCTGAGCGGGGCAGAGAGCCAGGAAGTAGAGGATGCCCTGTCGGAGGCGCTCGGGGCAGAGGTGAGTGCTACGACCGTGAGCCCGGCCTTCGGGGAGCAGATCAGGAACCAGGCGTTGCAGGCCGTCATTGCGGCTCTGCTCATCATCGTGGCGTTCATCAGCATCCGGTTCGAGTTCTCCTTCGCCATCGCGTCGATGGCGGCGCTGGTGCACGACGTCCTGCTGACCGTCGGCTTCTACGCCATTTTCGGGCGCGAGGTGAGCCTGGTGACGGTCGTCGCGGTGCTGACCGTGCTGGGGTACTCGCTCTACGACACCATCATCATCTTCGACAGGATCCGGGAGAACGCTCCGACGGTCGGGTACAACCGCAGGCGTTTCGACGAGATGGTCAACGCCTCCATCCGGCAGGTGGTGCGGCGTTCGATCTACACGTCCATCTTCACCCTGATCCCGGTGACAGCGCTCCTCATATTCGGCGAGTCCACCCTGAGCGACTTCGCCTTCGCCCTCCTCGTCGGCATCCTCGCCGGCGCCTACAGCTCCATATTTATAGCCCCGCAGGTCCTCTCGCTCTACAAAGCCTGGCGTGCCGGCAGCGTCCAACGCTCTCCACGCTCCGCCTGAACACGGGTCGACTCGCCGCCCGCGCATTACTAGGGAAGGGTCGTATGAACGGTGGCAGGTCAGGTTACGTCATCGTAGGCCTTCTGGTCGTGGCGTTGGCCGTGTGCGCGGCCTTCGCGGTTGTCGCAAGCGCCTGGGTGGATGGTATCGTCGGGGTAGGTCGTGGCTTCACCTTCCTGATCGTGTTCGGCGCGCTCTTCCTTCTCTCCTTGCGGTTCATCCTCGGCACTACGATCGGACTCCCGGGCTTGAGGCGAAAAGGCGCCCCGGCTCTCCAGACGCGGTTCTCCCACGTCGACGACATGACCGGAAGGGAGTTCGAACACTTCATGGCGGAGGTTTTCAGGGCCGGAGGTTACGAGAGCAAGGTTATCGGCTCCAGGGGGGATCAAGGGGTAGATATCCTCCTGCGGAAGGCCGGCAGGCGCATAGCCGTGCAATGCAAGCGCCACGCGAAGCCCGTGAACAACAAGCCCGTGCAGGAGGTCTTTAGCGGCGCCAGATACCACGGCGCCGACGAGGCGTGGGTGGTAGCCCCGGGCGGATACACCAGGGGCGCCCGCCAACTGGCCGACAGGATAGGCGTGGTGCTCTACGACCGCAAGGAGATAAGCCGGGCCATCAAGCGGGCCGTCGAGTAACGCCGGGGGTGGTGCGGCGCGTGCTTGTTAGCTCACCGGTCCGTGACCGCGAGCCTGGCGGCGAAGCCGATCAGAAACGCGCCGAATGCCCGTTCGATCCACCGGCGGGCGACGGGCGCGGCGAGCACGAGGTCGCGGATGGCGGCGCTCGCCAACGCGTAGACGGCGAACACGGCGAGGGTCATGAGCATGAAGATCCCGCCGAGCCCGATCAGTTTCGTATCTAGCAGGCCCGGTGAAGCGTCGAGGAACTGCGGCAGAAAGGCGAAGAAGAACAGGGTCAACTTCGGGTTCAAGACGTTTAGAAGGATTCCGCGCCGCACGACCAGTCCCGTGGGGTCGATCGAGGCGTTTTCGTCATCCAGCGGCAGGTCTCCGGCATTGCGGATCATCGACACGCCCATGAAGACGAGGTAGGCGACCCCCGCCCATCGAACCACCTCGAACGCGACCGCCCCGGCCTGCATGATCCCGGACAGGCCGAGCATGGCCGCCAGCATGTGGGGGACGATGCCTAGAGTGCAACCGACGGCCGCGAACAAGCCGCGCCGCCGGCCGCCGCCGATCGAGCTCGAGACCGTGTAGATCACCCCGGTGCCCGGGATAAGGACCACGACGAGCGACGTCAACAGGAACTCGACGGACATGCCCGGGAGGCTAGTCGTTCCGCCAGGACCTGTCAAGAATTTCGTGTGTAATATGGGATCTCTGGCCGTACGTCATGGTGCGTTATCATGGAGATGGTGCAGGCAGACTGGGAGGTTTAGGTGCGCGGGACGGTAGGAGAGACGTTGGAGCGGTTGGTCCTCTTGCAGGTTGGGGCCGCGGCGGCGACGCGGGACCGGGTGCAGGAGGTCGTTGAGGGTTTGATCGAGCAGGGCCGCATCGAGCGTGAGGAGGGGCGCACGGTCGTCGAGGACGTGATGAACCGGGCGAAGGAGCGGTCTGCGGGGGCGAGGTCGCTGGTGGACGCCTCGGTGCAGCAGGGGCTCAGGAGGGGCGGGCTTCCCACTCGGGAGGACCACGAGGACCTGGTGTTCCGGGTGGAGCAGTTGGAGCATCGGGTGAGGATGCTGGAGGACCGGCCTGTCGCGGCGCCAGTGCCGCCGCCGGTGGCGGGGGAGCCCAACGTGGCGACGGACACGCCCCGCGACGCCCCAGAGACGCCGCCGGGACTCTAGGCGGGCGCCGCGCAACCTCCGGCGGGCGGCGGGTTGCTCTCGCCGGGCACGCGGGCGGGAAGCCTTCGGCGGTTCACGCAGATCAGCCGCGTCCTCGTCCGGCACGGCTTCGGCTTCGTGTTCGATGTCCGTCGGGACCGGCGGGAGAACAAGGGGCTGCAGGAGTTCCTCGCCCCGAACTTCGGCGTAAGGATGCGGCGGAGCCTCGACGACCTCGGGCCGACCTTCGTCAAGTTCGGGCAGGTGCTCTCTACCCGCTCGGACATCTTTCCCGAGGGCATCCTCTCCGAGCTGCAGAAGCTTCAAGACACGGCGCGGCCCATGCCCGCCGGACGGGCGCAAGCGATACTGGAGCGGGAGCTCGGGGCTCCCGTCGACGAGGTCTTCTCCGCGTTCGATCCCGTCCCGCTCGGGTCCGCCAGCATCGGGCAGGTCCACCGGGCGGTCTTGAGAACCGGAGAGATCGTCGCGGTAAAGGTGCAGCGGCCTGAGGCTCCGGGGAGGGTGGCCGCGGACCTGGAGCTGATGCGTGAGTTCGCGGGTTTCGTGGACCGGCGGTTCGCCCAGAGGGTGCTCGTGGATGCGAAAGGTCTTGTGGCCGAGTTCGAGGTCGTAGTCCGGCGCGAGCTCGACTACACCGCCGAGGCCCAGAACTCCCGGCGCTTCGCCGCCAATTTCGCCGGCACCCCGGTCGTGATCCCGGCCGTCTACCGGGAGTTCTCGACCTCCAAGGTGCTGACCATGGAGTTCGTGGTGGGAACGAGGTTTAGAGACATACAGCCGCTCCTCATGGCCCCCTCCGAGCGGCGGCGGGTGGCGTCGATGGGGGCGGACGCGATCTTCAAGATGGCCTTCGAGGACGGGTTCTTCCACGGCGACCCGCACCCGAGCAACCTGCTGCTCACGCCAGGGGGGGACTTAGCACTCCTTGACTTCGGGATGGTCGGCTTCATGAGCCAGGGCGACATAGAGGCGCTCTCGCGGCTGTTTATAGCCGTGATCCAACGCGACGCGTCTGCGGCCCTGCGTGCCCTCGAAGGACTCGGCGTGCGTTACGCCACGGAGGTGCGCGGCGAGCTCGTGCGGGAGCTCAGGGAATTCCTGAACAAGTACGCCGGCCTCTCGGTTGGGGAGGTCACCCTCGGGCAGGCCCTCTCCGAGCTCATAGCGCTCGCCCGTCGCTACAGGGTGCGCATGCCGCCCGTCTTTCCCCTGCTGACGAAGGCCCTGGTCACCGCCGAGGGGCTCGCCCGGTCCATAGACCCGACCATAAACGTCTACGAGGTCGCGCGCCCCTACGCCAGGAGGCTCCTCTCCCAGAGGTACAGGCCCCACGTGCTGGCCGAGTCCGCCACGGAGCGGTCGCTGGAGTACGCCCGCTACCTCGAAGAGTACCCCGAGCAGATCCGCCAACTCCTCGGCGAGCTGGGCGACGGGGAGCTGGAGGTCCAGCTCAAGCACGGCGGCCTCGACGAGCTCGTGGGGGAGGTGGACGTGCTCGCCAACCGCCTCGTCTTCGCTATCGTAACCGCGGCGCTCCTCGTCGGCTCCTCCATGCTCGGCGCCTTCGACGTCGGCGGACCGAGCGTCCCCCTTATCGGCGTCCCCGTCGTCGCCTTCATAGGCTTCACGCTCGCCCTGATCCTCGCCTCCCTGCTCCTCGCCATAATCTACAGGTCGAAGAGGCTGTGAGGAGCACGCTGGCCGCGAGGGACCGACCAGGGGCGCGCAGAGAAGGCGGCTTCAGGCCTTCGCTTCTTCGAGGTCTGGTCTCGGAGTCCCTTCGGCGATCTCCCTCGCATCGGACCACAGGACGTAGCCCAGGATCATCCACCCCACGGCGAACAGGGTCCTGAAGAACATGAAAGAGAAGGTCAACTCGCCCGTGTCGCTGCTACCGAAGAACAGCCAAGAGAAGCCCATCAGCCCCGTCGCCAGCGGCAGGACCCTCCAGTAGCGCGGCAGCACTCCTCTGCGCAGGGCGGCAATGCCGAACAGGAGCGGTCCGAGCATGAGGGCGAGTGCGCCAAGGAACACCAGCATGAACAGGTCCACCTGGGTCGTGAAAGTGAAGGAATGCCCCGCTGCCAGCAGCAGCACGCCCACGAACGCCGCCCCGAGACCGGCCCTTCCAAGCCGCCCCGAGACGGGTCCGTAGCGCGAGTAGAGCGCCGCCACGCCCACAAGCCACAGCGCGAACCCCGCGAATATAAAGTATCCCAGCAGGGAGTCGTCCGGGTCGACGAAGCCCCTGGCCTTGGTCAGGCTGAACATGAGGGCTCCCAGCAACAGCGCCAGTCCTCCCGACCGGTAGAAGAGTCTCCGAGATGGCATCTCGCCGCCCGCCTTCCGCTACGACTACCTCGACTGGAGGGGATTATGACTTTCATCCGAGCCGGAGACTTCACGCAAATGAGCTATCTTTCGGAATACTTCCTGCCTTCGTACCTCCAATATCCCGTACAGGCCGCGTGTTTCCGAACAGGAAGAAGCAGACCATGGCTCTCTGGAGCATACGGTGCGACATCACATCTGGTAGGTCCCATAGAAACGCACCAACCTCATAGTGCTCGTGGGCCTGGCGGGCCAACGAGCTATAATATCCCCGTGGAACCAGCACGCACAGAGGAGCGCCTGCGGGCGATACCGGCGCCGCCGGTAACCATCTCGGCCCTGCTCGAGAAGGTGACCTCCTACGCGCCCGAGGGTGCGGAGGAGTTGATTGCGGGCGCCTACGGCGTCGCCCACGCCGCGCACCGGGGGCAGGTGCGCAAGAGCGGGGAGCCGTTCGTCTACCACCCGCTGGCGACGGGGGCCATCCTGGCCGAGCTCAGGCTAGACGCGACGACCATCGCCGCGGCGCTGTTGCATGACGTGCTCGAGGACACGGGCGTCACCAAGGCCGAGCTCGCCGGTCAGTTCGGCGACGAGGTCGCGGAGATCGTGGACGGGGTGACCAAGCTCGGCAAGCTGCCTTCGGGGAATTTGGAGGAGGCGCAGGCGGAGAGCCTGCGGAAGATGATCGTGGCGATGAGCCGAGACGTGCGCGTCATCATCATCAAACTCGCCGACCGGCTGCACAACATGAGGACGCTCGCCTACCTCAAGCGCGAGACCCAGCTGCGGAAGGCGACCGAGACGCTGGTGATCTACGCGCCTCTGGCCCACAGGCTCGGTATCTACTCGCTGAAGTGGGAGCTCGAAGACCTCTCGTTCGCGACCCTGCACCCGCGCCGGTACGAGGAGATAAAGCGCCTGGTGGCCGCCCGCAGGGGCGACCGGGAGGCGTTCATCAACGGGACGGCGGCCGAGCTTCTGCGGCACCTGCGTGAGACGGGGGCGGACGCCGAGGTACACGGGCGGGTCAAGCACTTCTACTCCATCTACAACAAGATGGTGCTACGCAACAAGGAGTTTAACGAGATCTACGACCTCACGGGCCTCAGGGTCGTGGTTGACTCGGTGCGCGACTGCTACGGGGCGCTCGGGGTCATTCATTCGATCTGGAAGCCCATACCGGGGCGGTTCAAGGACTACATCGCCATGCCCAAGTTCAATATGTACCAGTCGCTGCACACGACGGTCATGAGCAACGAGGGAAAGCTTCTGGAGATCCAGATCCGGACCCACGAGATGGACACCACGGCCGAGTTCGGCATCGCCGCCCACTGGATGTACAAGCACGGCCTGACGGACCGGCAGGTGGACCGCTTGACCTGGCTCAAGAGCATGATGGAGTGGCAGCAGGAGACCACGGACTCCTCGGACTTCATGGAGTCCCTGAAGGGCGAGCTCGTCGCCGACGAAGTCTTCGTCTTCACGCCGAAGGGGGACGTCGTCAGCCTGCCTTCGGGGGCGACGCCCCTGGACTTCGCTTACCACGTGCACACCGAGATCGGGCACAGGACCATCGGCGCGAAGGTGAACGACCGGATCGTGCCGCTCGACTCCGAGCTCGTGAGCGGGGACCGGGTCCAGGTCATCACGGGCAAGAACTCGGGGCCGAGCAGGGACTGGCTGGCGGTGGTCCAGAGCGGGCGGGCCAGGAACAAGATCCGGCAGTTCTTCAACAAGGCCGACCGCGAGGACAACCTGGGCCTCGGTCGGGAGAAGCTCCTGGGCCTCCTCAAGAAGCGCCGCATCGGCAAGGTGCCTTCGGGCATCCTGGAGGACGTCGCCCGCGCCACCAACCACCCCTCCCCGGACGACATGCTCGCCGCCGTCGGCGCCGGCACGATCTCCGCGGAGAACGTCGCGGGGCGTATCGCGGACCTCGTCCAGCCCAAAGAAGAGGAAGAGGAGAAACCGAAGACGCAGCCGCCGGCCCTCGCCCCGCTCCCGCTGCCGGGCGACGCCGGGCCCGCGGACGACACGGGCGTGCGCGTGGTCGGCTCAAGCGGCATCCTGACGCGGCTGGCGCGCTGCTGCACCCCGATGCCCGGCGACGACATCGTCGGCTACGTCTCCCTGGGACGCGGCGTGGTCGTTCACTCCGCCGGCTGCGTGAACGCCCGCGCCCTCAAGTCCAAGGACGCGGAGCGGTTCGTCGAGGTGGAGTGGGCCGGCGGGGAGGGCAAGCTCTTCACGGTGGAGTTGCTTGTCGAGGCGCTCGACCGGATGCACCTCCTGAAAGACATAACGTCCGGCATCTCGGATGCGGGGGTGAACATAGTCTCGGCGAGGGTCGATACCATCGAGGACCGCACGGCGCTCAGCCGGTTCGCGTTCAAGGCCGGCAGCGTGCAGCACGTCGAGGAGGTCATACGCAAGATCCGGGGCATCCCCGACGTCTACGATGTCTGCCGGGTCTCCCGCGACGGCACGCCCCTCGAACGCTAGCTTGCGCCTACTCAGCGTCAACGTCGGCCACGAGACGCCCATCCAAGGCGCCCGAAAGTCCGGAGAGACCGGCATCTTCAAGCGTCCGGTAGACGGACCAGTCGTGGTAACCTTCGACGGCCTCGCGGGCGACACCATCAGCGACACGAAGAACCACGGCGGCCCCGACCAGGCGGTCTACGTCTTCGGCGCCCCGGATTACGGGTGGTGGTCCGGAGAGTTGGGGCGCGAGTTGCCGCCCGGCACGTTCGGCGAGAACCTGACCGTCTCAGATCTGGAGAGCGCCGCTGTGTGCGTCGGGGACAGGTTGAGTATCGGCCCGGTCGTTCTCGAAGTTACCGCGCCGCGTATACCTTGCCTGACGCTTGCCGTCCGGATGGGGGACCCGGCCTTTCTCAAGCGGTTCAGGCGGGCGGAGCGGCCCGGAATATACTGCAGGGTCATCCGGGAAGGTGAGGTTCGGGCGCGCGATCCGGTCGGATACACGCCGTATGTCGGAGAGCGTGTGCCGGTGCTGGAGGTGTTTAGGGCATTCTTCGATCCTGACCCGGGAGAGGACGTTCTGCGCAGGCATCTTGCCGCACCCATCGCCGTGCGGGCGCGGAGGGAAAACGAGGAGCAGTTGGCAAGGCTGTCAGCGGACCATACGAGTGCCAGGAGTATCAGGTGACCGAGATCGAGCAGGTAACGCTTTCCATGGGCGACTTCGAGGTGAACTCCTACGTGGTCCACGCGCCGGAGGGCGACGTCATCGTGGACGCGGGGGCGGAGGCGGGGAAGATCCTGGGCGCCGTCAGGGCGCCGGTCGCCGCGATCCTCATCACGCACGCCCACGCCGACCACGTCGGCGCCCTGGAAGCCGTGCTCCGGGGGACGAACGCGCCGCTCTACATACACCCGGACGCGGCGGAGGCGGCCGGCGCCACGGTCTACGAGCCGCTGGACGAGGGTCAGGAGCTCGCGCTCGCGGGGGAGTCGTTCCGGGTGCTCAACACGCCCGGCCACGCTCCCGGTTCGGTGACGTTCGTCGTGGGGCGGGACCAGATCGTGGGCGACCTGATCCTCCCGGGCAGCGTCGGCCGCACGGACATCGACGGCGCCTCGTGGGAGGAGATAGAGGTCTCTTTGCGCAAGGTCATGCCGCTCTGGGAGGAAGAGACCCGGCTCTACGCGGGCCACGGGCCGGTGCTCCTCGCCCGCGAAGAACTCGAGACGAACCCGTACCTGCCGCCGGTACTACCGTGAGCTACAGGGGGCCTAAAGGCACCTATGACGTCTTCCCCGGTGGCCGGGAGCCGCACGAGAGGGCGGACTTGTGGGCCTTTGTTGAAGAGCGGGCGCGCGGGATCCTCGCCCGCCACAATTACCAGGAGATCAGGACGCCCGTCTTCGAGGAGGTCGAGCTCTTCGCCCGCACGGCGGGTGAGGCTTCGGACATCGTGGTGCAGAAGGAGATGTTCACCTTCAGGGACAAGGGCGACCGGGAGATGGCGCTCAGGCCGGAGGGGACGCCGGGGGCCGTGCGGGCCTACATCGAGCACAACCTGTTCAAGCTCGCGCAACCGGTCAAGCTGTTCTACGTCGGGCCGATGTTCCGCCAGGAGCGCCAGCAGAGGGGCCGCTACCGGCAGCACACCCAGATCGGGGTGGAGGCCCTCGGCACCTCCGACCCGCTGGTGGACGTCGAGGTGATCTCACTCCTCTACTCCATCCACCAGTCGGTCGGGGTGAGGGACGAGGTCGTCCACCTGAACAACATCGGCGACATGGAGACCCGCCGCGCCTACGTCCCGGAACTGCGCGCCTACCTCCAGAAGAACGCCGCCGACCTCGACCCCGACTCCGTGGCCCGCATGGACACGAACCCCCTGCGCACCTTCGACTCCAAGCACGAGGGCACCCAGGCCGTGCTCGCGGAGGCCCCGAAAATCGGCGCGTTCCTGAGCCCGGACGCCGCCGGACACCTCGCCGTCGTTCGCGAAGGCCTCGACGCGCTCGGCGTGCCGTACAGGCTCGACGAGGGCCTCGTGCGGGGGCTCGACTACTACACGATGACCGTGTTCGAGGCGAAGAGCGGGGCGCTGGGTGCCCAGGACACGGTTGGGGCCGGGGGACGGTACAACGCCCTGATCCCCGACCTCGGCGGCCCTGACCTCGGCGGCATCGGCTTCGGCACCGGCGTCGAGCGGATGCTTCTCGCCGCGGCTTCGAGGGAGACCGAGCCTGCCCTGGACCTCTTCTTCGTGACGCTCGCCCCCGAGGCGCGCGTCCCGGCGATGCGTCTGGCCGGCGCCCTGCGGTCAGAGGGAGTCTCGTGCGACCTGGACTTTGGCGGGCGGGGGGCGAAGGGCCAGTTCAAGCAGGCGGACCGATCCGGCGCCTCCTTTGCCGCGATCCTGGGCGAGGCCGAGCTCTCCCGCGCCACGATCAAGTTGCGCGACATGTCCTCGGGCGAGGAGCGGGAGGTGGGCGTCGCGGACGGGGCAACGGAGCTCTTGCGGGCGCTGGGGGCCTGACCGCGCCGGCGCCCGGCCTTCCGTGGGAACTGGTCGAGGTCCTGCGCGGGGCTCGTCGCGTGGTGGCGTTGACCGGGTCCGGGATCTCCGCCGAGAGCGGCGTGCCCACCTTCCGGGACGCGCAGACCGGTCTCTGGGCGAAGTACGACCCGCAAGAGCTCGCGACCCCGGAGGCGTTCGCGCGCGACCCGAAACTCGTCTGGAAATGGTACGCCTGGCGGCGCGAACTGGTCGAAGGGGCGAGCCCCAACGCCGGGCACGAGGCGCTCGCAGAGCTGGAACGGTCCGTACCGGAATTCTCCCTCGTCACCCAGAACGTGGACGGCCTGCACCAGGAGGCCGGCAGCGAGTACGTCGTGGAGCTGCACGGCAACATCCGCCGCAGCCGCTGCCCGGTGGAGAACGTGACCGTGGAGCCGGACGAGATGGATCACATCCCACCCCCTTGCCCAAACTGCGGTTCGCCGCTCCGTCCCGACGTGGTCTGGTTCGGGGAGGCCCTGCCGGCCGCGGGGCTCGAAGCGGCGTCGGAGGCGGCTCGTTTGTGCGACCTCTTTCTCAGCGTGGGGACTTCGGGCCTCGTTCACCCGGCAGCGTCCCTTCCCTACGAGGCCCTGGAGAACGGGGCGACCGTGGTCGAGGTCAACCCGGACCCCACGCCGCTCGCGCCGCACGCGGACTTCTCGCTGCGGGGTTGGGCGGGCGAGGTCTTGCCGAGACTCGTCGGCGCAGCATTCGGTTAGCGACCTTTTTTGCTGGTAGTCCGTGGAGCAGGACTCCTACACCACCGGCCAGGCCGCCTGCATCCTCAAGGTGACGGACCGGGGCGTCCGGAAGATGATCGACCGCGGGTATCTGGAGGCCGAGACCGACGGGCGCAGGCGGCACAGGATCCCCCAGCGCGCCGTCCACGCCATGCTCACGGAAACGTCCTCTCGGAAGGCGTCGCGGGCGCGGTCCTTGCGCGGGTCTTCGGGATGCGCAGGTCGATCTTGCTAGTTGCGTTGCGGGGCGTCGATCACCTCGCCCACCAGCCAGTATGCCCCGGGACAGCGTTCGAGCAGTTCGCGCCTCGTGCGCTCGCGCATGTAGCCCTCTTGTTGGAGTACGGCCTTCGAAACCGAGCCTCCGCCGGCGGCCATGGTCTCGCCGACCTCCGCCACCGTCCGGCCCTCTTCGTCGAGGACGCGCACGCGCTCGTCGGACGTGTCCAACGAGTAGTAA
>Ga0136630_1000715_pt1 | contig 13133 bp, 9 predicted proteins | sample AntDrymUQ5682106_2_FD_105496 | JGI IMG/M metagenome (GOLD analysis project Ga0136630, IMG submission 105496) | Polar desert sand microbial communities from Dry Valleys, Antarctica - metaG UQ568 (21.06) | ecosystem: Environmental > Terrestrial > Soil > Desert | place: Antarctica: Dry Valley...
AGGCCGTAGTGCTCGAGTAGCTCGTCGGGCTTGCCCGAGGTGGCATAGGTGTCGCCGATGTCGACGAAGGCCATACGACTGGGACTGTGCTCACCGACCACCATCGCGACGGTTGCGCCCAGGCCCCCATAGGCGAGGTGTTCCTCGGCAATGACGATTCCGCTCGTCTCATTGGCGGCTTTGACGATGGCGCCGGTGTCAATCGGCTTGACGGTGTGCATATCGAGGACGCGCGCCTGCACCCCGTCGGCGACGAGCGCCTCGGCCGCGTCGAGCGCCATCGCGACCATGATGCCGTTGGCGATGATCGTGAGGTCGTCGCCCGGCCGCAGCGTCGTCGCCTTGCCGATGTGGAACTCGGGGCCGTCATCGTAGAGAAGCGGCACGCCGGGACGACCGCAGCGCATGAAGGTCGGACCCTCGCGCTCGAGCAGGGCCTTGGTGGCGAGCGCGGTGCTCGGGCCATCGGCCGGAACGACCACGGTGAAGCCAGGCAGGGCGCATGCAAGGGCGATGTCCTCGATTGCCATCTGGCTCGGGCCGTCCTCGCCGATCGAGATCCCGGCGTGGGTCCCGACCAGCTTCACGTTCAGATTCGGAAACGCGACGCTCATGCGTATCTGATCAAACGCGTTGCTTAGAAGGAAGGTCGAGAACGACGAAACCACAGGGATCTTGCCGGACGCGGCCAGCCCGGCGGCGATGCCGACCATGTTCGACTCGGCGATGCCGGCGTTGAAGAACCGCTCCGGATAGGCGTCCTTGAACTTGTTCGTGTAGGTCGAGTTGTTGACGTCACCGTCAATGACGACGATGTCCTCGTTCGAACCGGCCTCGAGAAGTGCCTCGCCGAAGGCCTCGCGCGTGGCCGGTCCCATCTCGAGAGAGACTCTGCTCAGTCCGAAGCTCATGCGCCGGCTCCAATCTCTTCGAGGGCCCTCGCCTCTTCGTCCTTCGGGATGGGTTTCCCATGCCACTTGCCCGGCGCCTCCTCAAGCAGGGCCACGCCCTTGCCTTTGATCGTGCGAGCGATGATCACCTGCGGCGCGCCGGTGACTGCGCGCGCCCATTCGAAGGCGGCGGCGACCTCGTCGAGATCGTGGCCGTCGATCTCGCGCACCGCCCATCCGAAGGCTTCGAACTTGCCCGCCAGCGGATCGAGTGGCTGGATCTTGTCCACCGCGTCCGTCTGTTGGAAGCCGTTGTGGTCGACGATCAAAGTGAGGTTGTCGAGATCGTGGTTGCCGGCGTACATCGCGGCCTCCCAGACCTGCCCCTGCTCGACTTCACCGTCGCCCGTCATCACGTAGGTGCGAAAGTCGCGCTCGTCCAGGCGCGCCGCGAGCGCGTGGCCGATCCCCAGCGAGAGCCCCTGGCCCAGCGAGCCCGTCGAAGACTCGACGCCGGCGAGCCTGCGCATGTTGGGGTGACCCTCGAGGGGGGAGCCCATCTTTCGCAGCGTCATGAGATCCTCGGTCGGAAAGTAGCCGGCCTCGGCGAGCACGGCGTAGAGGCCCGGGGCGCCGTGGCCCTTGGAGAGGATGAAGCGATCGCGCTCTGGGTGGTGCGGCTGTTGGGGATCGTAGTGCAGCACCCCGCCGAAGTAGAGAACCGTGATGATCTCGACCATCGAGAGCGAGGTCGAAGGATGTCCGGAGCCGGCCTCGGTGGTCGACCTCACGATGTCGCGACGGAGCTGCTTGGTGATGCGGTCGAGCTCGGAGCGCTCCTCGGTGCGAGCCTGCGGCATGCAACCTCCCTGAGGTCTGATCTCGATTCCCTTCTATCCAACCACAGCGTCCCAATCACTGGGGCCGTCACCTGCAACCACCGACTAAAGGCCGGAAGGGGCGACGATGGGGTGATGAGCAACGGCGTCAAGTGGTCCGTGGGAGCCTGCCTCGCGCTCGCCCTTGTGGTGAGCCTCTTCGGAACCTTCGACTACGCACGGGACACGGCGCGCCGCCCCGAGCTTGCGCCGACGCCCGAGGACGACGACTCTTCGTCACCATCGAGACTCGATCGCTCACGGCGGGGGCCGCGTCCGCTGCCGTTGCAGGGGCCGAGTCATCTCTTGATGCAGTTGAGAAAGATCGGTTTCAAGGAGGCGATCCTGCTGCCCGGTGAACGCCCGCGCCGGCTGACCTTGAGCTTCTCCGGTGATCAGGATGTCTCCGCGCGCACCTTCTACGAAGTGAACGGGCGGCTTCTCTCCATCGCCCAGATCTACGGAGCACCGCTACCCGAAGCGGGGACTATCGTCAAGCTGTCCTCCCGGCGAGCGGGCATCGTGGTGGGAGACGTCATCTACTGGTCTGAGCGCGGTTATCTCGTGGCGATCCCAGAGGAGTCTCGAGCTTTGATCACGCGTCTGCGCTGGCGCCCGGTCGCCTGAGCCGGCACAGGGTGATCGCCTACTAGACTGGCGCGATGTCCGACCAACCCACTTCATTCAGCGCGCCCAAGGGGACGCGTGACATCCTGCCCCCGGAGTCGTGGCGCCGCCTGCGCGTCGTGGACGTCGCCAGAGAGATTTTCGGCCGGGCCGGCTACGCGCCGGTTGAAACTCCCGTTTTCGAGCACACGGAGATCTTCGAACGTGGCGTGGGCGAGGCCACCGAGGTCGTCAGCAAGCAGATGTACACCTTCACCGACAGCGCAGGTCGTTCTCTGACGCTCCGCCCCGAGGCGACCGCGGGCCTCGTACGCGCGGTGCTCGAGAATCGTCTCGACAAGGGGCCTCTTCCGATCAAGCTCATGTACTGGGGACCGATGTTCCGCCAGGAGCGGCCCCAGAAGGGCCGCTACCGCGAGTTCGCCCAAATCGACATCGAGGTCATGGGGTCGGACCTTCCGGCGGTCGATGCTGAGGTCATCGAGCTGGGGGCGCGTTTTCTCGCCGCCTGCGGGGTCGATTGCACGCTGTTGCTCAACTCGATCGGGCACCTGGATGACTCCTGCCGCCTCGGCTATCTGGCCGCGCTCGTTGCCTACCTCAGGGCGCACGAGGGAGAGCTCGCGGTAGAGGATCGCGCCCGCATCGACGCCAATCCGCTACGCACCTTCGACTCAAAAGAAGTCCCGACGATCGAGGTCATGCGGGGTGCTCCGGCGATCACGGACCACCTCTGCACGAGCTGCGCCGAGCACTTCGCCTCGGTGAGGGCGCTGCTCGACGATGTGGGCGTCGATTACGTCATCGAGCCGAAGCTGGTGCGCGGTCTCGATTACTACACGCGCACCGCGTTCGAGTTCGTGTCCGATGCGCTCGGCGCGCAGTCGACGGTGCTGGGTGGTGGGCGTTACGACGGACTGGCCGAGGTACTCGGCGGGAGCCACCTTCCGGCTATCGGTTTCGCTCTCGGCGTCGACCGTCTGCTGCTCGCATCGAAGGAACTGGAGGAGTGGTCACCTCGGCTCGTGGACGTCTACGTCGTCGCCGTGGGCTCCAGGGCGGCGCGCGCTTCGCTCGCGCTCGTCACCGAACTGAGGCGAGCCGGAATCGGGGCGGACTTCGATCTTATGGGCCGTGGCATGAAAGCCCAGATGAAGGGCGCCGATCGCTCCCGGGCGCGCTGGGCGGCGATCGTCGGAGATGACGAACTCGACGCGGGCGAGGTCACGCTTAGAGACATGGGCTCCGGGGACCAGGAGCGAATCGCCGGGGACCAACTGCTCGATCGAGTACGAACCAAGGAGTCATGAATGCTGCGCTCGCACCGTTGCGGTGATCTGAGGGCCGACCAGGTCGACGAGAACGTCACGCTTTGCGGCTGGGTTCACACTCGCCGCGACCACGGCGGCGTGATCTTCATCGACCTCCGAGACGTCGCCGGACTGGTGCAGGTCGTGTTCAATCCCGAGGTCGCGCGCGATGCCTACGACACGGCCGAAACGCTGAGAAGCGAGTTCTGCATTCAGGTGTCCGGTCCGGTGCGAGCGCGCCCCCAGGGCACGATCAACGAGCGGATCGGCACAGGCATGATCGAGATCGCCGCGCAAAGCGTCACGATCCTGTCGCATAGTCAGACGCCGCCCTTTCCGGTCGAGGAGCGCCTCGAGCCGAGCGAAACGAAAGGGGGCGTCGTCGATGAGACCCTTCGCCTCAAGTACCGCTATCTCGACCTTCGCAAAGAACGCATGCAGCGCAACCTGCAGATCCGTCACCGGATCATCAGCGCAATCCGGCGCTTCTACGACGCCGAAGGCTTCACCGAGGTCGAGACGCCAATGCTCACCAGGGCGACGCCCGAGGGAGCGCGCGACTATCTCGTACCCTCCCGCGTGCATCCGGGTTCGTTCTACGCGCTGCCGCAGAGCCCTCAGCTCTTCAAGCAGCTTCTGATGGTGGCCGGCCTCGATCGCTACTACCAGATAGTGCGCTGCTTTCGCGACGAAGATCTACGAGCGGATCGCCAGCCCGACTTCACGCAGCTCGACGTCGAGATGAGCTTCGTCGAGGTCGACGACGTGCTTGAATCCACCGAGCGGATGTTCAGGTCGGTGTGGCGAGAGGTGCTAGGGGTCGAGGTAGCTCCGTTCGCCCGCATCTCTTTCGGCGAGTCAATGGAGCGCTTCGGGACGGACAAACCCGATCTGCGCTACGGCATGGAGCTGGTCGATCTCGGTGAGGTTTTCAACTCCACGGAGGTCAAGGTCTTTCGTTCGGTCCTCGACGGTGGAGGTCTCGTCAAGGCGCTCGTCGTCGAGGGACAAGGCGGCCTCGCCCGCAAGGCGCTCGACGCACTCGTGGACCAGACCAAGGCGCTGGGAGCCGGCGGCCTTGTGTGGATCGGCGTCACGCCCGACGGGTTCAAGTCTCCACTCGACAAGTTCTTCTCGGACGAGGAGCGCGCCGGACTGCTCGAGACGACGGGCGCGAACGAAGGCGACCTCGTGTTGGTGGTTGCAGACTTTCGACACAGCGTCGTCTACAAGGTGTTGGGGGGGCTTCGCACCCGGCTTGCAGAGCGCTTCGGCCTCGTTCCCGATTACGCGCCGGATGATCCCGGCTACTGGCGCTTCGCCTGGATCGTCGACTTCCCGTGGTTCGAGCGCAACGAGGAGGAGGAGCGCTGGGACCCGATCCACCACCCCTTCACGGGCGTCGTCGAGGACACCATCGATTACCTCGAGAGCGACCCGGCCAAGGTCATAAGCAAGAGCTACGACATCACCCTCAATGGCTGGGAGCTGGCGTCGGGCTCGATCCGTATCCACGACGCCGCTATGCAGAGCCGCGTCTTTGATGCGCTCGGCATCAGCGAGGAGGAGCAGCGCGAGAAGTTTGGCTTCCTGCTCGACGCCTTCAAGTTCGGCCCGCCTCCGCACGGCGGCATCGCTCCGGGGATCGATCGCATCGTGGCGCTGGCGGCCGGCGAGACGAACATCCGCGAGGTCATCGCTTTCCCCAAGACGCAGACGGCCGCCGATCCACTGACCGGGGCGCCGGCTTCCGTCGCCGGCGACCAACTCGAGCTACTCCACCTCCGGGTCGAGATGCCCAACAACGACAAATAATGTCGCCGTTGGGTAAGTGGAGCGCACGGGGCAGCCGGGTGGCCCTGCCGTCCCGGTCCTCACCTGCCCCCGGGTTTCTGACCGTGGCTCCGCTCCCATCTGGAGCGCCGGGGACGCGTGGGAGCATGGGGGGGTGGATCTGTTCGAGAGCAACATGGAGTCGCAATTCGACTCGTTCGCGCCTCTTGCCGCACGGATGCGTCCCGCCACGGTCGACGACTTCGTCGGCCAGGACCATCTGCTGAGCGAAGGCAGGGCGCTGCGGGCGCTGATCACGTCGGGGTCACTGTCCTCCATCGTGTTGTGGGGACCGGCGGGGACCGGCAAGACCACGCTTGCGAACATCATCGCCTCGACCACAGAGGCTCACTTCGAGGCCATGAGTGCGGTGAGCGCCGGAGTGGCGGAGGTGCGCAAGCAGATTCAGGCGGCGAGGGACCGGCTCGGTCAACACGATCGCCGCACGGTGCTGTTTCTCGACGAGATCCACCGCTTCAACAAGGCCCAGCAGGACGCGCTCCTTCCCGCGGTCGAGAATGGGTGGATTGTGCTCGTCGGCGCGACAACCGAGAATCCCGGTTTCGAGATCAACTCCCCGCTCATGAGCCGGAGTCTGTTGTTCCGCCTCGAGTCGCTCACCGACGAGGACATCAAAGAGATCGTGGGACGAGCGCTGGCCGACGGCGAGCGTGGGCTCGGGGGCCTGGACGTCACCATCGCCCAAGACGCGCTCGACCACATCGCCGAGCGCAGCGGTGGCGACGCGCGCAGCGCGCTGAACGTCCTCGAGGCGGCCGCGATGATAGCGACCGCGACCACCGGAAAAATCGAGCTGAGCATCGCCGAGGAGGCGCTGCAGCAGCGCGCGCTTCCCTACGACAAGGGCGGTGACTATCACTACGACGTCATCAGCGCCTTCATCAAGTCGATGCGGGGAAGCGATCCCGACGCGGCCGTGTACTGGATGGCCCGGATGCTCGACGCGGGGGAGGACCCTCGCTTCATCGCACGCCGCATGGCGGTGTTCGCGAGCGAGGACGTCGGCAACGCGGATCCAGGGGCTCTTGCAGTTGCGGTCGCCGCCCACCACGCCCTCGAATTCGTCGGGCTCCCTGAAGCCCGCATCAATCTCGCCCAGGCGGCGACCTACCTGGCGCTCGCGCCCAAGTCCAACGCGGCCTACAAGGCGATCGATGCGGCGCTCGAAGACGTTCGCTCGCGCGGCCCCCAGCCCGTCCCCGATCATCTGCGCGATGCGAATTCACCCGCGTCCCGAGCCATCGGGGCGGGCAAGGGCTACCGCTACCCCCACGATCACGGGGGGTGGGTCGATCAGCAGTACCTGCCGGACGACCTCGTGGAACGCCGCTACTACAAGCCGGTCAGGGGACGCGAGGCCGAGCTCGAGCGGCAGCTCGACGCCAAGAAGGGCGACGCCGAATCCGGCGACTCGTCAAGGTAGGCTGGGAGCATGATCAAGACAGTCATCAAGCTCGCGTTGGGTGCCGCGCTCGCTCTTAGCCTCGACCGTTGGCTGGAGGAACGTCGCAAGAAATGGAATCCGAACGCGCTCATTGGGCGGGGGCTCGACACGGCCAATCAGCGCCTCGAGCAGAAGCGGGCCCGCAAGGCCGCCGCCCCGGGGCGCGCCGGCGGGAGTTCCTGACCGAGAGGCGAAGCAGACCGCCAACGTTCGCCTCGACGAGCGCGCACATGGGCTAGAGGCGTCTTGTGGCGACGCCGCAATCGTCGCCGTCCTGAGGTGACGCAGCGGGAGGGAACCCAACCTGGAACACATGGATTCGAACACCATTCGGAATCGTTTCGTCACGTTCTTCGAAAAGCGTGGGCATACGCGCGTGCCCTCATACTCGCTGGTTCCCAACGACCCGACGCTGTTGTTCACCAACGCGGGGATGAACCAGTTCAAGCCGTACTTTACGGGCCAGCAGACGCCTCCCTTCGAGAGGGCGGTGAGCGTCCAGAAGTGCATGCGGGCGGGCGGTAAGCACAACGACCTCGAGGAAGTCGGACGGACCACGCGTCACCTGACCTTCTTCGAGATGCTCGGCAACTTCAGCTTCGGCGACTACTACAAGTCCGCCATCTGCTCGTGGTCCTGGGAGCTGGTGACCGAGGGGTGGGGCATGGATCCAGAGAAGTTGTGGATCACCATCTACGAAACCGACGACGAGGCGGAACAGATCTGGGTGGACGAGGTCGGCGTTCGACCCGAACGCGTGCTGCGGCTCGGCAAGAAGGACAACTTCTGGTCGATGGGCGTGGCCGGACCGTGCGGACCTTGCTCCGAGATTCACGTCGACCGCGGCGAGGCCTTCGGGGATGCGTCGGAGCGAGGTCCGATCGACAACGACGAGCGCTATCTGGAGTTCTGGAACCTCGTGTTCATGCAGAACGACTGCAACGCGGCGATCGAGCCGGTCGCCGAACTGCCCAAGAAGAACATCGACACGGGGGCCGGGCTCGAGCGCATAGCGATGCTGCTGCAGGATGGACGCACGGTGTTCGAAACGGACGTGCTGCTGGGGATGATCGACGAGGCCGCGTCCATCACCGGGCAGGCTTACGGACGAGAGGAGCGCGTCGACTTCGGCCTGCGCGTACTCGCCGACCACGGCCGTTCGATTTCGTTCATGATCGGCGACGGCGTTCTCCCGTCGAACGAGGAGCGCGGCTATGTGCTGCGCCGCGTCATGCGCCGCGCCATCCGCCACGCGCGCCTCATCGGTCACGAACAAGAGGTCCTGGGTGGCCTGGTCGACCGCTGCGTCGAGTTGATGGGCGACGCCTATCCTGAGATCGTCGCGCAGAAAGAACGGATCAAGGAAGTCGTGAGCCGCGAGGAAGAGCGTTTCAGCGCAACGCTCAAGCAGGGACTATCGCTGCTCGAGGGCGAGATCGAGCGGTCGGCGGCCGGCGGGAGAGAACTTCGGGGAGACGTCGCCTTCAAGCTGCACGACACCTTCGGATTTCCGATCGACCTCACGACCGAGATCGCGGCGGAATCGAATCTCGACGTCGACACCGGCGAGTTCGAGCGCCTCATGGCGGCGCAGCGTGAGCGCGCTCGCGCGGCGCGCGGTGGACAAGCGGAGGTTGCTTCGAGCGAGACCCTTACCGAACTCCTCACCGCGCGCGGGGCGACCGAGTTCCTCGGCTATGAGTTCTTGACTTGCGATGCGGACATCATCGGTCTCAGCGATGGCGTGACGACGATGGCCGTCGCCGGCGAGGGCGACGAGGTCGACGTCATCTTGGATCGCACGGTCTTCTATGCCGAGGGCGGGGGCCAGGTCGGAGACCGGGGGCGGCTTCGCTCGTCGTCGGGCGAGGCGAGGGTCGTCGACACGAGACGTTTGCTCCCAAACCTAACCGGTCACCGCGTCGTGGTCTCGGCGGGGGAGCTTCGCCTCGGCGACCGCGTTCACGCGCAGGTGGACGCACCCGCCCGTCTCGCCTCGCAGAGGGCGCACACCGCCACGCACATCCTGCACTGGATACTGCGTGACCGGCTCGGCGAGCACGCCACTCAGGCCGGATCGCTCGTCGAACCGGGGCGGCTGCGCTTCGACTTCAATCACTTCGATGCGCTCGGTGCCGCGCAGGTCGCCGACATCTCATCCGAGCTGCAGGAGCGCGTGCTGACGGACGATGGGGTGCGAGCCTTCGAAACCAGCTTCGACTACGCGCGCTCGATCGGAGCGATGGCGATCTTCGGCGAGAAGTACGGGGACTTCGTGCGCGTCGTCGAGGTCGGCGACTACTCCAAGGAGCTCTGCGGGGGAACACACGTCCCGCACACGAGCAACATAGGCGTCGTCGTTCTGACGGGGGAGGGCTCTGTGGGGGCGAACCTCAGGCGCGTGGAAGCGCTCGTCGGCCAGGACGGTATCGATCGCCTCGCCCAGCGGGCCGCCGAACTCGAGCACACGGCTCAGCTCCTGCGGTCCAAGCCGGAGGAGGTCGGCGAGCGCGTCGAACGTCTTCTCGCCCAATCGAAGGAGATGGAGCGCAAGCTTGCCGACGTCGAACGACGGGGCGCCGACGTCGACGCGGCAGCGCTCGCCGAGGCTGCTCTTGACGTTGGTGGCACACGGCTGGTGATCGCTCGAAGAGACGTGCCCGTGGATGCCCTGCGCTCGCTCGCGCAGAGTCTCAAGGGACGCCTCCAGTCCGCGTTCATCGTCATCGGCTCGGCGGGCGAGGGACGGGCGAACCTGGTCGGTGCGATGACCACCGATCTCCTCGAGCGCGGTTTGAACGCGCGCGAGCTGCTGAAGCCGGGCGCCGATCTTCTCGGAGGCGGAGGTGGGGGAAAGCCGGACCTGGCGATTTCTGGGGGGCCGAAGTCCGCCGCCATCGATGACGCCATCGAGGCCGTCGCGGCCGCTGCAAAGGATGCGATTCAACGGTGATAGTCGGGGTCGATCCGGGCGAGCGGCGCGTCGGAGTCGCTCTTGCAGACCTCGAGACTCGCTTCGCCCGGCCGCACGAGGTCATCGACGCTCGGGAGCGCGACCCGGTCGAGCGGATTGCGGCCATCGCCTCAGAAGTGGCCGCTGCACTTATCGTGGTGGGGAGGCCGACGGGCCTCTCGGGCCTGGCCGGCCCGGCCGTGGACGCGCAGCAGAGATTCGTTGCCGCTCTTCGAGAGGGGACCACAGTCGAGGTACGCGAGTACGACGAACGATTCACCTCGGTCGTCGCCGAGCGGAGCTTACGGGCCGCGGGCGTCAAGCCGAGGGACCTCAAGTCGCGTCGCGATGCGGTCGCCGCTCAGGTGATGCTGCAAAGCTTCCTTGACTCGACCACCGATCTCTCCCTCGAGGGCCGGATGGACGGCGGTCGGGCATGGGACTGACCCGACGCGGCAAGGCCGTCACGATCCTGCTCCTGCTGTTCCTTCTGATCGCGGCGCCGGTCGGGGCGGGAATCCTGTACCTCAACTCGATCGGGGTCACGTCCTCGAGCGCGCCCGGCAAGAAGGTCGAGGTCGAGATTCCGGAGGGCACGACCGTGACGGAAGCGGGGGAGCTCCTCGAGAGGAAAGGCGTCATCAAGTCGGCCGGGGGCTTCCGGGTCGCGTCGTATCTCGACAGCTCGAACCAGGGTATCCAGGCCGGCACCTACCAGATCTCGTCGGGGCTCTCGGCGCGCGACGCGTATGACCGCATCCTCGACGGGCCCGAGGTGAAATTCATCACCGTGACGTTCCCCGAGGGGTCGTGGTTGCCGGAGTTCGCCGCCGAGCTCGAGGCCGACACGAACCTCAAGGGCCGGGATCTCCTGAAGGCGCTCGAGTCGGGCAAGGTCAAGTCGAACATCCTGCCCGGCGGATCCACGAACTTCGAGGGCCTGCTCTTTCCTTCGACTTACCAGATTGTCGAAGACGACACGGCCGAGACGCTCGCTCAGAGGCTCGTCGACGAGACGGAGAAACAACTGGCGAAGGTCGATACCTCCACTGCGGAGGCCCTGGGTTTCTCGAAGTACGAGATCCTCATCGTCGCCTCGATGATCCAAGCGGAGGCCGGTGTGAGCGAGGACAGAGGCAAGATCGCCCGGGTCATCTACAACCGCCTCGATCAGGGAATCGCCCTGGGCATCGACGCCACGGTTATCTACGCGCTGGGAGAACGCAAGAACTCGTTGACGCAATCGGACCTCGAGGTTGATTCCCCATTCAACACGCGCCAGGTCGCGGGGATACCGCCGACGCCCATCGGGGCTCCGGGGGCCGAGGCGCTCGGGGCCGCCGGGAACCCTCCAGACGGACCGTGGCTCTACTACGTGCTCGCCGATTGCGACGGACGCCACGCCTTCTCGGTCGACTACAACGACTTTCTCGCGGACAAGGCCGATTATCAGAACCTGACCTGTTGAACGCGCTGGGCGCGGGACGAGGTGGCGCCGGCTTCGTCGGAGTTCTCGGGTGGCCGCTCGATACAACGCTGTCACCCATCCTGCACAACGTTGCGTTTCGCCAGCTTGGTCTCGATTGGGTCTACCTCCGCTGGCCCGTTGCGCCGCCCGACCTCGAAGACGCACTGAGGGGGATGCGCGCGCTGGGCGCGTCCGGCGCCAACGTGACGATGCCCCACAAGGCCACGATCGTCGAGCATCTCGACGAGCTCACGGGAGACGCGGAGGCCATTGGAGCCGTCAACACCGTCCAGCGCGTGGGCGACCGCATGATCGGCCACAACACGGACATCGGTGGGTTCGGCGAGTTCCTTGTGGGAGACGCGGGCTTTCATCCGAAGGGAGCGTCGGCCCTCGTGCTGGGGGCGGGAGGCGCGGCGAGGGCGGTCGTGAAGGCGCTGGCCGACCTCGAGGTGAGAAACATCTCGGTGGCGGCGCGTAAGACCGAGAACGCCCGGGCGGTCGCGTCGCTCGTCACAGAGGGGCACCCAAAGACAGAGGCTCGGGTGGTTACGTGGGATCACGCTCACGAGGACGTCGGCAGCAACGCTCTGGTGGTCAACGCGACGCCGCTCGGCATGGGCGGCGAGGCGCCCCTTCAAGACGCGGAGTTCAACTCGAATCAGTACGTCGTCGATCTCATCTACGCTCCTCCCTCGACCCCGCTGCTGGAACGAGCCAGGGCCCAGGGGGCGAGCGCCTGGGGAGGCCTCGGTATGCTGATCCGTCAAGCGGCGGCGTCGTTCGAGATCTGGACCGGTCGCCAAGCTCCACTCGACGCGATGTCGGCCGCCGCCATCCGCGCGATCGGCCACCTCGACTAGCTTCTCGTGTGCCTGCTCCGGTTCAATTTCCCCGGCTTCGGATGTAGCGTCAAACTCAACTCGGGATGCCGCCGTGCCGAATCCTTAACAGGGCGGCCCCGTGACCATGCGGGCCCACCAGGGAGGATCAATGAACAAGGCTGAACAGCTAGCAGGCGTACTCGACGATTTCCTGTCGGTTTCATTCGACGTGCAGGCGGCCGCGGTCGTCAGCTCCGACGGCCTCGCGATGGCTTCGGCGCTGCCCCCCCACGTCGAGGAGGATCGTCTTGCCGCGATGAGCGCCGCACTCCTCAGTCTGGGTGAGCGGGCCGCGCAGGGACTCGACAAGGGCGATCTGGCCCAGGTCTACGTCGAGGGCTCCGACGGCAACGTCGTCCTCATGGCCGCGGGGCAGCACGCCGTTCTCGTAGCGATGACCGCCAAGCACGCCAAGGCAGGACTCGTCCTCTTCGAGATGCGGAGCAGTGCAAAGAGAGTGGCCGAGGTCCTCGAGGAGCGCCGGGACTCGCCTCGGCACTCCGCCTCCCGCGAGATCGAAGCGGTCTCGACCCACAGCGTCGATCCAACGCCCGCCCCCCCACCTGAGCCCGAGCCCTACAGCGCGTCGGGAGCCGAGCCTCCTCGCCCGAACTGGGAGGACCAAGCCGTGCAACCCACGCCCGAATGGGAGGCTCAGCCGGCGACCGAGCAGGCACAGCCCGAGTGGGCCGAGCAGGGCTCCGAGGGTGGCGAGCAGGACGACGAGAACACCGAGCAGGGTTCGGAGCATGGCGACCACAGGCCCGACCAGCAGGGCGAACACAGGTCCGAAGATCAGCGCGAACACAGGTCCGAAGATCAGGG
>Ga0136630_1000716_pt1 | contig 13130 bp, 12 predicted proteins | sample AntDrymUQ5682106_2_FD_105496 | JGI IMG/M metagenome (GOLD analysis project Ga0136630, IMG submission 105496) | Polar desert sand microbial communities from Dry Valleys, Antarctica - metaG UQ568 (21.06) | ecosystem: Environmental > Terrestrial > Soil > Desert | place: Antarctica: Dry Valley...
GTCGGCCGCTCAGCTGCAGGCGGAGCGGACGTGAGCTCGAGCTGTCAGGCTGCGGCCGCACCGACATTGGAGCACGACTCCCGTCGCGGTGAGCATCCAGCACGCGGCCGCCGTCGAAGACCTTCGTGGCGGTCTGCCGAGCCGGGCAGACCGCCGGGGCGTCGTCGGCGCTACGGGGTCGGGGCCTCGGGCACCGGCGTCTCGGCAGCCGCTGAGGGCAGCCTCGTCTGGTCGATCAGCTTGCGGGCGACGACCGCTGCGGCGAGCTCGCCCTCGGGCGGAGCGACGTACTTCGTGCCCTTTGCGATGCGGGCCTGCACGAGCACCTTGTCGCCGGTGGTGACGTCGCTGACGTCGACCTTCAGGTCGGCGTTCGTGTCGTCGCCGACGACCTTCGCGGTCGCGAGGTCGAAGGTGACGTCCTGGCCGACGTAGCCGCCCTTGCGGACGTGCGCGTTGCCGGAGAGGATCTCCACCGTCCCCGGGGCGGTGAAGGTGCCCTTGAAGACGAAGCTGACGGTCTTGGCCTTCTTCGTCTTGTGGTCGCCCTTGACGACCTCCTTGGCCGCCTTCTTCTCCTGGCCCTTGGCATGACCGGAGTGCGCGACGGCGGCGGCGGGAAGGGTGAGGGCGGCGGCGCCTAGCGCCACGGCGATGATGCGCGTGTTCATGGTTCTCCAGGAAGTCGGGAGTTTGCCTGCTTGCACGTCCGTAACACCGTTGATCGGTCGGTGGTGCCAGATGTCGCCCGGATTCGACGAGTGTTCGAGGAGAAGCCGGCGGACTTCAAGGTGGCCCTTCCTGACTTCCTCGATCCGGCAGACCGCCGGCAGCGAACCTTCACTGCGCGTGGCTGCGGCGCCTCCGGTGTCGGCCCTCGTACATCGCGCGGTCGGCCATCGTGAGGAGCTCGTCGAGCCGCTCGAGCTTTCCCGCGCAGAAGCTGGCGACCCCGACGCTCACGGAGATCGGGTGCCCCGGAGGGCGACACGCCTGTGTCGCGGACCGGACGCGGTCGCACAGCTCCTCGACCTCGGACAGCGGCAAGCCGGTGATGACCGCCGCGAACTCGTCGCCGCCGATCCGCCCGACGACGTCGGTCGAGCGCACCGCGTCCCGCAGCATCCTCGCCACGTCGATCAGGGCTTGATCGCCCGCGGCATGACCTAAGCTGTCGTTGATCGCCTTGAGGCCGTCCAGGTCCGTGAACAGCACGCAGGCCTCGACCTCGTCCTGACGGGCGCGCGCGATGGCGGCGTCGCCCAGTTGCTCGAAGCCACGGCGGTTGTAGAGGCCGGTCAGCTCGTCGTGCAGCGTGAGCTGCTCGAGCTCGGCGGCGAGCGCGGCGAGCTCCTCGGCCTGCTTGCGCTCGCGCGCCTCGGAGAGCTTGCGAGCCGTGATGTCGCGCGACAAGCCGAAGATGCCCACGACGCGCCGGTCGCGGTCGTAGAGCGGCACCTTCGTCGTGGAGACCCACGAGCTTCGGCCGTCCGGCCAGACTTCCCGCTCCTCGAGCGCCACGATCGCCTGGCCCGTGCGCACGACCTCGAGCTCCGCGCTTCGCGCAGCGGAGGCATGCTCGTCGGCGAAGAAGTCGAAGTCGGTCAAGCCGAGCGCCTCGCCGGCGTCCTTGACACCGATCCAGAGCGCGAGCGACCGGCTGAGCCGCGTGAACCGGCCTTCGAGATCCTTGAAGTACACGTGATCGGGCGTGTTCTCCAGGAAGGTCTGAAGCAGGTGACTCTCGTCGAGCGGAACGTCGGCGGCTCGGTCCAGGGGCTCGCTCTGCCGGTCTTCTTGGACGCGGTGGGACATATGAGCGTGATCGACGCATCGGCGGGCTCCTTGAATCCCTCGTCCGACGAGCGATCACAACGCGGCTCCAGGGGGCACGCGGCGACGTATGCCCAATTCCCGGCTAGCCGCGGCCCAGGCTCTGTTCTCTCCCGACGGCGCGTACCTCAACACCGCCACGTTCGGACTGCCGCCCCGCACGGCCTTCGACGCGTTCACCGCCGCGGCTGGGGAGTGGCGCCACGGACGCACGGGCTTCGAGGGCTGGGACCGCTCGGTCGGCGCCGCGCGCTCGAGCTTCGCCCGGCTCGCCGGAGTGGACGAGAAAGATGTGGCGGTCGGCTCGACGGTCTCCGGGTTCGCCGGCCTGGTCGCTGCCGCACTGCCGCCGGGAACGCGGGTGCTGGCCGCCGAGGAGGACTTCACCAGCGTGCTGTTCCCGTTCCTGGCGCAGGAGGCGCGCGGTGTCTCCGTCGAGCTGGTGCCGCTCGCGCGCCTGGCGGGGACGCTGGGCGCCGAGCACGACCTCGTCGCCGTCAGCGCGGTCCAGAGCGCCGACGGCCGGGTCGCGGACCTCGATGCGGTGGCCGCGGCCGCGGCCAGTCACGGCGCGCGCACGTTCGTCGACACGACGCAGGCGCTTGGCTGGCTGCCGCTGGACTGCTCGCGCTTCGACTACACCGCGTGCGCCGCTTACAAGTGGCTGCTCAGCCCGCGCGGCACGGCGTTCTTCACCGTGCGTCCGGCCCTGCGCGATGGGCTCGTTCCCCATGCTGCCGGCTGGTACGCGGGCGATGACGTGCCGGCGTCCTACTACGGCGGGCCGCTGCGGCTGGCGCACGACGCGCGCCGGTTCGACTCTTCGCCCGCGTGGCTGAACTGGGTCGGCGCGGCCGAGGCCCTGGCGCTGCTGGAGGAAGTGGGTGTCGCAGCCGTCCATGCGCACGACCTGCGCATGGACGCGCGCCTGCGGGCGGGGCTGGGACTGCCGCCGGGCGACTCGGCGATCGTCTCGGTCTCCGGTCTGCCGGCGGATACCGCGGAGCGGCTCGAGGCGGCCGGCGTGATGGCGGCGGGGCGGGGCGGGGCGCTACGCCTCTCCTGCCACCTCTACACCACCGCACGGGACGTCGACCGCGCGCTCGAGGTGCTCGCGAGCTGACCGCCCGACTCGCGGCCGGCGACGCTCACGCGGTCACGGCCGGTTCAGGCGCTCGGCGAGCGCGTCCCCCCCGGTGAACGAGATGCAGCGCAGCCTTCAGCCCGCCTCGCCCGTGAGCGCGCGGATGAGGGCGAGGCTGCGGCGCAGCCGCTCGACCTGGTCACGCCGGTCCGCCCGGTTGTCTAGCCCTTCCACCGACAGGTGGAGCGTGCGGCCGCCCAGCGCCGCCAGGAGCGCGCGCAGGTCGGCGACACCCTCGCCGGGATAGCGCCAGAGCACGTTGAAGCCGCGCCGGTGGTACCGGCCCTCGGTCCAGATCGACTCCAGCGCGTAGTCCTTCACGTGGCCGGCGACCGCCAGCGGCGCCAGCGCCCGCACCACCGGCTCGGGATCCTCCAGCCCCGAGACCGGGTTCACGAGGTCCAGGAAGACCCGGACCTCGCCGGTCGCCTCGAGGATGGAGCGGTACTCGGCGACGGTGAAGTCGGAGTGGTTCTCGATCGCCAGGACGATGCCGAGGGCGCGCGCCGCCGGCAGCGCGCCGTCCAGCGCCGCGATCGTCCATTCCCGTTCGGCCTCGATGGCGCCCGGGCGGGCCGCGAGGTCGGCGCGGTAGAAGCCCGACGCCACGCGGAGGATCGGGCTGCCGAGGGCGGCCGCCCGCTCCATCCACTCCTCCACGCGCGCGGTGGCCGCCGCGGGCGCCTCACCCCGGTGCGCCCCGCCCAGCGGATCGCCCGAGGCCAGCACCTCCAGGCCGAGGTCTCCCGCTCGCCGCGCCAGCGCCGGCAGGTCCGCGGTGCTGTGTGCACGCGCATGGTGCAGGGACATCTGCACGAAGCGCGCGCCGGCCTCCGCCGCCTCCGCGAGGCACTCGTCGAGCGTCAGGTCACCGTGCTCGAGGCGCTGGTGCCAGCACAGCGTGTCGGCGCCCAGCACGAGGCTCACGGGCGGATCACCGTGCCGCCGTCGGCGATCAGCGAGGTGCCGGTGACGAAACTCGCCTCGTCGGAGGCGAGGAACAGGATGCAGTGGGCGATCTCCTCCGGCGTGCCCATGCGGTCCATCGGCGCCACCGCGCCGTACTCCGCGGCCAGCGCCACCGGATCCTCGGCGCGGTCGAGGAACTCGCGCGTCAGCGGCGTGTCGATCACGCCCGGGCAGACGGTGTTGACGCGGATCCCGCGGCCGACCACGTCGAGGGCGAGCGCACGCGTGAGTTGCAGCACCGCCCCCTTGGACGCGGTGTAGGCGCCGTCGTTCTCCCAGGCGACGAACGAGTTGATCGAGCCTACGGTGACGATCGAGCCGCCGTCGGGCATGTGGCGCAGCGCGGCGCGGCAGGTGGTGAACATGCCGGTGACGTTGACGCGGAAGATCCGCTCCCACTCCTCGTCGGTGGTGTCCATCAGGCTTGGAGAGTGGGCGAGCGTGAAGCCCGCGTTGGCGACGACGATGTCGATGCGTCCCGCGCGCCCGGCGATCTCGGCCGCGACGCGGTCGACCGCCTCGCGGTCGGTGACGTCGAGTGCGAGGGGATGCGCCGGTGCGCCGGTGGCGCGCTCCACCTCCGCGCACGTCTCCTCGGCGTGGGCGATCGTCCGCGAGGTGGCGAAGACGGTGGCGCCCTCCTGCGCCAGTCGCACGCATGCCGCGCGGCCGATGCCGGTGCCGGCCCCGGTCACGAAGGCCCTCCGGCCCGCGACGCGACCGCTCACAGCGTCTCTTTGCCAAGCGTGGAGTACATCCCGGCGTCGAGCAGACGCACCGAGCTGTCGCCCGCTTCATGGTCTCTGGCGATGCCCTCCAGCGCGGCCCAGTCGGGCAGGCTCCACAGCGCGATGCCGCGCGGACCGGGGGCGAGCCGCCCGATGCGGTCGGCCACGAGGTTGAGCGTGAGGTCGCCATGCTCGCTCCGGCGGGACTCGAAGCTCGCCCGGACGTCGTCGGCCGTCGCGCCGTCGGTCCAATCGAAGTACTCCATGTAGTAGCGCTCGGACTCTCCCGCCACCGGCTCGAGCAGCGGCGTGTAACTCCCTCCGCGCTCGATCCGGGCGCCGATCGAGAACGGCTCCTCGAACTGGTCGGCCGCGCCGGAGCGGAAGATCCGCTCCCAGTCGTCGAAGCGGTCCAGGCCCTGGCGGGGCGTGAACCAGATGCCCATGTACTCGGGCTCGGGCCCGGTCCGCCAGGTGCGCCCGATCATCGCGATCAGCACGTCGTCGGGATTGTCGCCGGCCCAGCCGGTCTGCCCCTGGTCGGCCACCGCGTGGAACTGCTCGAGCGAGACGTGCGGGCGCCGGGTGATGAACTCGATGTAGACGAGCATTCGGTCCTCCGTGGGTCGGGGTCAGTCGTCGGTGGTGGTGTCGACCGTGGAGCCGAAGCTGGAGTTGCCCCCGTGCGTGCTGTAGCCGCCGTCGACCACGAGCACGTGCCCAGTGATCCACGCCGCGCGCTCCTCGTCGCACAGGAAGCGCACAGCTTGTGCGATGTCGGCGGCCTCGCCCACGCGCCCGAGCGGGCAGGCGGCCGCCTCGGCCGCCTCCACGCCGGGGGACGCCAGCTCGGCCGCCGTGGCCGGGGTGCGGATCGTGCCCGGCGCGACGGCGTTCGCGCGGACATGGCGCGGGCCGAGCTCGTAGGCCATCCCGCGGATCAGCCCGTTGATCGCCGCCTTGGACGTCAGGTAGTGGGTGCTGTCGTCCCAGGCAAGCCACGAGGCGGTCGAGGAGATGGCCACGACGCTGCCGCCGCCGTTGGCGGCGATGCGCTCCGCGGCGATCCGCAGGACGTTGAAGGTGCCGTCGACATTGACCTCGAGCACCTGGCGCCACTGCTCCGGTCCCATCTCGAGGAAGGGGACCATCCGGTAGACGCCGGCGACCTGGACCGCGGCGCCCAGGGGCCCGAGGTCGCGCTCGGCCGCGTCGGCGACCGCGGCCACGGCCTCCCAGTCGCGCACGTCGCAGTCGTAGGCGGCGGCCCGCGCGCCGTCCGCTCGCAACGCATCGGCGACGGGCTCGCAGCCGCGCACGTCGGCCACCGCCACCGCGAAGCCATCGGCGGCGAGCAGTCGCGCCACCTCGGCGCCCATGCCGCGGGCGGCGCCCGTCACCAGCGCGGCGCGGGTCACGCGTGCGCCTCGGCCGCGTCGGGCTCCGGTATCGGGTCGGGAACCGCCTCGCCGCCTGCGCGCGGCAGCAGCCACCCGGACTCGGGGCGCCAGTCGACGCGGACCGCATCGTCAACGGCGAAGGGCGGCGCCGAGCCGGGTCCTTCGGCCTTGACCTGCGCGCCCAGCGCCGGCAGCTCGATCCGGCAGCCGAAGCCAGTACCGCGGAAGGCGACGTCGCGCACGACGCCGTGCAGCGCGCCCGGCTCCTCGGCGTCGCAGGGTTCGGCGCGCACCTCGACCGCCTCGGGCCGCAGGACGAGCCACGCCGGCCCGCGGGACGGCTGCGGGCACCGCACCCGGTGCCGGCAATCGCCGAGCTGGATGGTCGCCTCCTCCGCGCCCGTCTCGATCACCTCCACGGGCAGCACGTTCGCGTCGCCGACGAACTGGGCCACGAAGACCGAGGCCGGGCGGCGGTAGACCTCCGTCGGCTCGCCGAGCTGCTCGATCCGCCCCGCGCACATGACGGCGATCCGGTCAGAGAGGGCCATCGCCTCGCGCTGATCGTGGGTGACATACACGAAGGTGGCGCCGGTCTCGCGGTGCACCCGCCGCAACTCGACCTCCATCTCCAGCCGGATCTTGAGGTCGAGCGCCGACAGCGGCTCGTCGAGGAGGAGCACCTTCGGCCGGTTCACGAGCGCGCGGGCCAGCGCGACGCGCTGCATCTGCCCGCCCGACAGCTCGTGGCTGCGGCGCTGCTCGTAGCCGTCCAGCCGCACGAGCGCGAGCGCTTCACGTACCCGCGTGCGCTGCTCCTGCCGGTTGACGCCCGCGACCCGCAGCCCGAACGCGACGTTGGCGAACACGTCGAGGTGCGGGAAGAGCGTCGGGCGCTGGAAGACCATGTTCGTCGCCCGCTTGTGCGCCGGGTGGCGCGTGACGTCCTCGCCCGCGAGCAGCACGCGGCCTTCGCCCGGCCGCTCGAAGCCGCCCACGATGCGCAGCAGCGTCGTCTTGCCGCAGCCCGACGGGCCGAGCAGCGTGACGAACTCGCCGTCCGCGATGTCGAGCGCGACGCCGTCGAGCGCCGTGACCGACCCGTAGCGGTGGCTGACGTCCTCGATGCGCACGCGCGGGTCCTCGCTCACCTGGGCGCCTCCGCTCCGGCCAGCGCGAGCGGGTCGACCGCCCCGCGACGCCGGCGCTCGCTCCAGCTCGCCAGTCCGAACGTCACGACGAAGAGCAGCACCGTGAACGCCAGCAGGAGCGTCGAGATGGCATTGATGGACGGGTCGATCGTCTTGCGCAGGCTAGACCAGATGAACAGCGGCAGGGTCGGGTCCGGCCCGACGACGAAGAAGGTGATGACGAACTCGTCGAAGGAGAGGGCGAAGGCGAGGCACGCCGCGCCGACGAGGACGGGCCACACCTGCGGCAGCGTGACGCGGCGGAACACCGTCGCACCGTTGGCCCCGAGGTCGGCCGCCGCCTCCTCGAGCGCCGGGTCCAGGCGCTCGAGCGCGGCGCGGGCGAGCACGAAGAAGAAGGGGAACACGTAGACGAGGTGCGCGATCGTCACGGTGACCAGCGACAGCGAGGTCTCCGTGCGCGTGAAGGCGATCACGAGGGCGACGCCGATGAACAGGCCCGGGAGGGTGATGGGCAGGAAGAACAGCAGCGAGAGCGGCGCCCGCCAGCGCGAGCGGGCGCGCGACATGCCGTATGCGGCGAGCGTGGCGAGCACGAGCGTCACCAGGGCGGTGGTCGTCGCCACGATCAGCGAGTTCTGGACCGCCGCGCGCACCTCGGGACTCTCGTACACGCGCTCGTACCAGCGCAGAGAGAGGCCCTCGAACGGGAACGAGAGCGAGGCGGTCTCGTGCAGGCTGAACAGGACGACCACGAGCAGGGGGAGCCAGAGGAACAGGACGCCCGCCAGCGTCACGAGGCCGGCGATCGGGCTGAGGCGGCCGCCGCTCACGAGACGAACCTCAGGCGGTCGACCCGCGCGACGCGCAGCGCGAGCGCGACGAGCCCGTAGCAGAGCAGGAAGCCGGCCAGCAGGGCGAAGGAGATGGCCGCGCCGGCCGCGTAGTCGCCGGTGCTGAACGCGACCTGCACCTGGACGCCCAGGAGCACGCCCGTTCGGCCGCCGAGGAACTGCGGCGTCACGTAGTCCGCCGCGGAGAGGACGAAGACGAAGAGCAGGGCGCTGGCCGCCGGCGCCGCCACCAGCGGCAGGACCACCCGGCGCCACCGCTGCACGCGCCCGGCGCCGAGATCCTGTGCCGCCTCGAGGTAGGTCGGCTTGAGCGGAGCCAGCCCGGCGTAGAGCACCAGGACCACGTACGGCAGGTAGATGTGCACGAGCGCGATCGTCACCGCGAAGCGGTTGAAGACCAGGAAGGTCAGCGGTTCGTCGATGACCCCGAGCGCCCCGAGGCCGCTGTTGATGACGCCCTCGGTGCCGAGGATCGTCCGCCAGGCGTAGATCCGCACCAGGTAGCTGGCCAGGAACGACGCGACCATGAGGAACAGCACGAGCGTCTTCCAGCGGCTGGCGGTGTAGCGCAGCCAGTAGGCGATCGGCAGCGCGAACAGGACGGAAGTGACCGCCGCGAGCACACCCACCACCACCGAGTTGCGCGCGAGGGTCCGGTTGAGGTCGCTTTCGGCGATCTCGCGGTAGTTCTCGAGCGTCAGCGGCCCGGACACCTCGTACAGCGACCCCGTCAGGAACGAGTACACCGCGAAGGTGGCGAGCGGGGCGATCAGGAACAGCAGGAGCGCGAGCGCCGCCGGCGCCGTGAGCAGGAGCGGGCCGGCGCGCAGCCCGCGCTCCCGGCGCGCGCCGGCGACGACGGTCGCAGTCGTGGGTGGCTCGGCGGTCGCGCTCATCCACCCGGCTCAGCGATCCTCGTCACGACCTACGGTCACGCCTCCGCCCCGGCCTTGAGCTCCTGCCAGTTCTTGAGGACTTCCTCGAACGTGACGAACTCATCCGACTCGACGGGCGGGTTGTTGTAGAGCGGCGCCTGCTCCAGCGCCTCCGCCTGCTGCTCCGCGGGATAGAGCTTCTGCAGGCTCTTGCTCGTCAGCGGGTAGGCGTCACCGACCGTCACGCCGCCGATCACGTAGTCCGCGGCCGCCGCGTGCACGTCCGGCTTGAGCGTCTCGTTCATCCAGGAGTACACGGCGTCGTCGTTGTCGGCGGTCGAGGCGATCGCCCAGCAGTCGCAGGCCGTGAACCCGCCCTCCTTCGGGATGCTGTGCTTGATCGTCTTGGTGCCGGCGTCGGCCGCGAACTTGTTGATCGCCGTCCACCCCTGGAAGGCGACGACCGCGTCGCCCGAGGTGAGCTTGGTGGTGACGTCGCCGAACGAAGGCGACACGCCGGAGGACTGGGCGATGATCTGCGACAGGAAGTCGTTGATCTTGGCGAGGTCGGCCTTCTTGATCTCGTCCGGCTTCAGGCCGAGGATGTGCGCGGCCATTGCCCAGGCGCCGGTGGGGTCGTCCACCACGGCCACCTTGCCCTTGAACTTGGGGTCGAGCAGGTCGTAGTGCGAGGGCAATTCGGAGGTCTTGGCCGAGTCGTAGGTGAGCCCGAGCGGCGTCCATGTCCACGGCACGCCCGTCCGGGTGCCGTCCGCGTCGACCCAGAAGTTGCCCAGGTCCCCGCCCCAGAACTCGTCCAGGTTCTCCAGGTTCGGCAGCTTGGACTCGTCTATCGGCTTGAGGATCTCGAGCTGGGCGTACAACTGCTTGTAGCCCTGGTAGTAGGTGGTCAGGTCGAACCCGCCCGCGCTGCCCGCCGCCTTGATCTTCCCCTGGATGTCGTCGTGGTTGGCGATGTAGTTCGTCTTGAACTGGATGCCGTTGGACTTCGTCCAGGCCTTCATGGCATCCGGGATGTCGTAGCCCTCCCACGACAGGTAGTCGACCCGCCCGCTTGCGGTCGGCACCTCGGCGGGCCCGGCCGGCTCGTCGGCCGGGGCCGTCGGCTCCTCGTCGTCACCGCCGCACCCGGCCAGCAGCCCGGGCACCGCCAGCGTGCCCAGTCCCATGGCGCCCGCGCGCTGCAGGAAGCGACGGCGCGTGGCCCGTTGGACCATCGCGTGCAGGATCTCCTCGTTGCTCATTGCCTCTCCTCCTCCAGACGTGAACGCCCCATCAACCCGACCGCGCCAGCTCGGTGGCGGCCCGCGCGATGCTCTCCACGGACGGCAGCAGCGCCGCCTGCAGGCCGGGCGCCGGCGGTATGCGGACGTCGGGCGCGCCGAGACGCCGCACCGGCGCGTCGAGCGCATCGAACTGCGTCTCGCCGATCCGCGCCGCGATCTCGGCTCCGAAGCCGCCTGTGACGTTCGCCTCGTGCGCGACCAGCACGCGTCCGGTCTGCTGGACGGCCCGGGCGAGCGCGCCGTCGTCGAGCGGCGAGAGCCAGCGCAGGTCGAGCACCGTGGCTTCGATGCCCTCGACGGCCAGGCCCTCGGCGGCCTGCTCGGCCAGCAGCGCGGTGCGCCCCCAGCTCACGATCGCGACATCGCCCCCCTCGCGGCGGAACCGCGCGCCGCCGACCCCCTCACGCTCGCCGCCCAGCGCGACCATGCCCTTGTGCTGGTAGAGCGCGCGTGACTCGAAGAGGATGACGGGATCGTCGTCGGCCACCGCGGCACGCAGCATCGCGTGGGCGTCCTGGGGCGTCGCGGCCATGCCGACACGCAGCCCGGGGATGTGCGCGAGCAGCGCTTCGAGGCTCTGGGAGTGCTGCGCGCACGAGCCGGGCGTCGCCCCCTGCTGCGTGCGGACGACCAGCGGCGCGCAGTGCTCGCCGTCGCTCACGTAGCGCACGTTCGCGGCCTGGTTGATCAACTGGTCCAGGGCGACCAGGAGGAAGTCGCCCCACATGATCTCCACCACCGGCCGCAGTCCTTCCAGCGCAGCCCCGACCGCGGCGCCGAGGATCGCGGACTCGGCGATCGGGCTGTCGAACACCCGCGCTTCGCCGAATTCCTCCTGCAACTGCCGGGTAGCGCCGAAGATGCCGCCCGAGGCCCCGACGTCCTCGCCGTAGACCACCACCTCGGGGCGGGCACGCAGCTCGCGGCGCAGCGCTTCTGTCACCGCTTTGACATAGGTCAGCTCGCGCTCCTCGCTTGGCTCGCCGCTGACGGCGGGCGCAGCCGGGCGGCCATGGACATGGCGCCGGGCGCTCGCCGGATCGGGCCGCGGCGCGGCGACGGCCGCATCACGGGCGGCGTCGAGCGCGACCGCCAGCTCACGGTCTACGGCATCCAGGTCGGCGTCCGGTGTCCCTCCCTCGACCAGCCGGCGCCGAAGGGCGGCGAGGGGGTCGGCGGCGATCGCGTCGTCTCGGTCGGCGTCGGGCCGGTAGTGCTCCAGGTCGCCGTTGTAGTGGGCACCCAGCCGGTGGCAGGTCGCTTCCAGGAACGTGGGGCCGCCGTCGGCGCGGGCCCGCGCAGCCGCTTCCGCGACCGCCTCGTGGACGGCGCGCGGGTCGTTGCCGTCGATCGTCGCGCCCGGCATGCCGTAACCAGTCGCGCGGGCGGCGAGCCGCTTCTCCGGGACGATCTGGTCGATCGGGGTCATCTCCGACCAGCCGTTGTTCTCGCATACGACGACGAGCGGCAGCCGGCGGAAGGCGGCGAAGACGAGCCCCTCGTGCATCGCGCCCTGGCTGGTCGCGCCATCGCCCACGCTCACCACCACGACGCGTCCGGATCCGCTGACCTGGGCGGCGAGCGCGGCGCCCGCCGCGATCGGCACGCCGGCTCCGACGATCGAGTTCTCCCCCAGCAGCCCGTGAGCGGGGGCCAGCAGATGCGCGGAGCCGCCACGGCCGCCGTTGATGCCGGTGGCCCGCTGGCAGAGCTCGGCCATCAGCGCGTCGAGCGGCACGCCGCAGGCGATCGCCCAGCCGTGGCCGCGATAGGTGGCCACCACGCGATCGGCAGGCTCGAGCGCGGCCAGGGCGCCGACCGGGATCGCCTCCTGCCCGGTGCACAGGTGGATCGAGCCCGCGATCTCGTCGGTCCGGCGCAGCGAGAGCGCCCGTTCCTCGAACCCGCGGATCGTGGCCATCGACCGGTAGGCCGACAGCAGGGACAGCGGAGTGAGCTCCGAAACGGTCATGCTGCAGTCGGCGACGCTACTTCGTCGTCTCCTTCGGTGTCAAATAAAAGCGAGCTGTTTCATATCGTGAGATAGCTAACCGGCCGGCGTTGCTCCTCCGGCAAGCTCGAGCAGCGCGGTCAGGTACTCCTCGCGGAACGCCTCGTAGCGCTCCTTGGGCGCCGACATCGCGAGGGCGAAGGAGGTCCCGCCGCGTCCGAGCGGCGCCGCCAGGCAGCACACCCCGGCGTGGAACTCCTCGCTGTCGAAGGCGTGGCCGACGGTGCGGATGTGCTCGAGCTCGCGCAGCAGGGCGTCCCGCGAGGTGATCGTCGTCCGGGTCACCCGCGTGAGCGGGTGGGCGGCCAGGTAGCGCTCGCGCGCGTCCTCGGGGGCCAGAGCGAGCAGCAGCTTGCCGCTCGCCCGCGCGTGCCCGTCGTCGATCGGTCCGAGCGGGCTGTTGGCGACGGCGACCTGGTGGTGGCCCGGCACGCTGCAGAGCAGCACCAGCTCGGAGCCCTGGCGGGCCGCCACGTAGGCCGCCTCGCCGGTGCGCGACGACAAGGCGCGGGCGAGCGGCAGCAGATCGTCGGGCAGGACGTGACGCTCGAACGCCTGCACCAGCGGGCTGATGCCGATCGCGAGCCGGTAGCGGTGCTCGGGTCCCCGCCCGATGTAGCCGGCGGCCGCGAGCGTGTGCAGCAGGTGGTACGTGGTCGCGCGGCTCAAGCCGGCCGTCCGGCTGAGCTCTTGCGCCGTACGGCCGTCACGGCTGTGGGCGATCTCGTCGAGCAGCGAGATCGCGCGGGCGACCGACTGGATCCTGGGCTTGGGCGCGGCGGCGACGGAGGGTGCGTCCATCGCGCCAAAGTAGCACCATCTGAGCCGCCTATGGACTATTTGAAACGCCCGGCTGAA
>Ga0136630_1000719_pt1 | contig 13075 bp, 15 predicted proteins | sample AntDrymUQ5682106_2_FD_105496 | JGI IMG/M metagenome (GOLD analysis project Ga0136630, IMG submission 105496) | Polar desert sand microbial communities from Dry Valleys, Antarctica - metaG UQ568 (21.06) | ecosystem: Environmental > Terrestrial > Soil > Desert | place: Antarctica: Dry Valley...
CGCCAAGGTGGCCGCCGCCGCCGTCGCTGGTGACGGCTCGGGCAACGTGGCCGACCTGCGCCGGGTGCGGGCCGAGATCAGCCATCCCGCAGCCGTTGACCCGCTGACCGCTGACGGCCCTCGCCTGGTCGAGGTGGTGCGGGAGGCCGACGAGGCCGCCCGCGCGGTGTCCGGCGACGTCCGCCAGGTCACGGTCTTGTGGTCCGACGCCCGCCAGCAGGTCTACCTCGCCAACTCCGAGGGTCACAGCTCGGCCGAGGAGCGTGTTCGCACCCGCCTCGTCGCCCAGGTGGTCGCCGCCCGTGACGGCATCATCCAGACCGGCTACGAGGGGCCGGGAGCCGCCATCGGCCTCGAACTGCTCGACCGCCACCCGCCCGGCGACGTCGGCCGGGTCGCGGCCGAGCGGGCGGTGCTGATGCTCGACAGCAAGCCCGCGCCGGCCGGTGAGCTGCCCGTGGTCCTTTCCGCCGGCAGTGGCGGCGTGCTGTTCCATGAGGCCTGCGGGCACGGCATGGAAGCCGACATCGTCGCGAAGGGCGCCAGCGTCTACGGAGGGCGCAGTGGCGAGAAGATCGGCAGCGACCTGCTCACCGGCGTGGACGACGCCACCGATCCGGGGGCTTGGGGCAGCTTCGGCCTCGACGACGAGGGCACGCCCGCACAGCGCACGGTGCTGTTCGACCGTGGCGTCTGCACCGACTACCTGACCGACCGGCTGCGCGCCGCCGAACTGGGGACCAGCCGGTCCGGCAACGGCCGCCGCCAGTCCTACGCCTTCCTGCCGATTCCTCGAATGACGAACTCCTACATCCTGCCCGGTGCCGACGATCCCGCCGAGATCGTGCGCGGCGTCAAGCGTGGCCTGTACTGCGACGCGCTGGGCGGGGGCCAGGTCGACCCGGCCTCGGGCGACTTCGTCTTCGGCGTGGATCAGGCGCACCTGATCGTCGACGGGGAGCTCACCCATCCCGTGCGCGGCGCCAACCTGGTCGGTGACGGGCCCAGCGTCATCGCGCGGATCGCGGCGGTGGGCAGCGACTTCGACGTCCGGCAGGGGATCTGCGGCAAGGACGGCCAGGGCGTGCCGGCGGGGCTTGGCAACCCGACGCTGCTGATCGGCCGCATCACCGTGGGAGGGACCGGCGAGTGAATGGTGAGCTGCTCGGGTTGTTGGACCGCGTGGTCGAGCGTGCCCACCCCGCTGAGGGGGTGGAGGCCTACGGCGTGGACTCGACCGAGACCACGATCAAGGCCTACGACGCCGCCGCCGAATCGCTGTCGTGGGCGCGCACTCGCGGCGTCGGCATCCGCGTCGTGGCCGACGGCCGCGTCGGGTACGCCTATACCGCCGACCTGAGCGAGGACGCCCTGACCGAGACGCTGGCCGAGGCTCGGTCCAACGCCACGGTGGGCACACCTGACGAGGCCAACGTCCTGCCGGCAGGCGGGCAGCCGGAGGCGATGCCCGAGCTGTACGACGACGCATTCGCCACGGTGGAGACCAGCGACAAGGTCGATTTGGCGGTGCGGTTGGAGACCGCCGCGCGCGCGGCACCGTCGATCAAGGGCGTGGACACCGCCCAGTACGGCGATACGGTCACGACCGCCGCCATCGCCTCCACCGCCGGTACCCGTGGCAGCTACCGGCGCTGCGACGCGTTCTGCTTCGTCGAGGTGCTCGCCGAGGCTCACGGGCGCACCACCGCCGCCTTCGGCCTGGACATGGCCCGGCTACCGTTCGAGTTGGACGTAGAAGCCGCCGCGCAGGAGGGCGTCGCCCGAGCCACGCGGCTGCTCGGTGGCCGCCAGCCTGCCAGCGCGCGCCTGCCGATCCTGTTCGACCCCTACGCCACCGCCTCGTTTCTGGGGGTGCTGGCCGGCGCGCTGTCCGCCGAGTCGGTGCAGAAGGGCCGCAGCCTGTTCGCCGAGCAGCTCGGAGAGTCGGTCGGTCCCGCGCACCTGACGCTGGTCGACGACGGGCGCCTGCCGGGCGGGCCAGCTTCCGCGCCGTGGGATGGCGAAGGCGTGCCGACCGGGCGGACGCCGCTGATCGAGGGCGGCGTGGTGGCCGGCTGGCTGCACAACACCTACACGGCGACCAGGGGCGGCGCCTCCAGCACTGGCAACGCCAGCCGCAGCGGCTTCAAGTCACCGCCCTCGATCAGCCCGACCAATCTGTTCCTCGACCCAGGAGCCGAGGATCAGGAGGCGCTGCTCGCGCGTGCCGGCACCGCCTTCTACTGCCAGCAGGTGCTGGGGGTCCACTCGGGCGCCAACCCGATCTCCGGCGACTTCAGCGTGGGGGCCGCGGGGCTGATGGTGCGCGACGGCGCCTTCGCCGAGCCGGTCCGCGAGGCCACGGTCGCTGGGACGATCCCCGGGATGCTGGCCGGGCTGGTGGCGGTGGGATCGGATCTTCGCTTCCTGCCGTTCGGTGGCGGCATGGGCGGCGCGACGCTGCTGCTGGAGGGGATGACGCTGGCCGGCGCCTGAGGTGGCCAGTGGACGCTCACGCGGTCGCCGAGGTCACGGCGGGGGCGCGTGGGCCAGCAGGACACGCCCGAGGGCCAGACCGCTGTTGGCCGGGCCTACCTCGGCGGCCTCCAACCCCACCAGCGCCGTGCTGCCAGCGTCATCGTGGTTGACCTCCAGGACCGGCCGCGACTCCGCAACCAGCTGCGCCGGCATGTCCCCGGCCCCCAGGACCCACACGTCCACCCACCCGCCGGGGACGACGCCCCAGCCGTCCTCGCTGGGGATGGGCACGGCCCGCAGACCTTCGGCGAGTCCCGCGGCGGGCCCGCGCCGGTCAAGGTGCGCCTCGGTCAGCACGGCACCTTCGGGCAGCGCCAGCGCCAGGACTGCTCCCGGCGGAACCTTCGCGACCGCGGCGGGCGGCACGGCCGCCGGCGGCAGCGCCCGTGGAAGCACCGCGTCCGCCGCTGCCCCGACGGGCAGGTCGCCGGCTGCCACCAGCACGGTCCGGGGAGTGCCGCCCCACCGCGACTCGGCCGCCGTGACTCGTGCCTGGAGCGCCAGCGCGCCCAACAGCACAGCTGCCCACACGGCGATGCTGCGCACCCGAGGACGCAGTCGCGACCAGCGTTCAGACAACGCGTCCAGCGGCCTCGGCAGCCGCAGGTGCGGACCGCGCAGCAGATCGTCGAGGCTCGGCATGGTGCCGATGATGCCCCCGGCCGATGGTCCCACGACGGGAACGCCGCCAGAGCCTGTGGACCACCCGGGTGGGGGATCAGTGGACGTCGAAGCGGGCGCCCTCCAGGGCATGACGCGCCGGGCGGTCGGCGGACAGCGGCAGCGCGGGGATGATCTCGAACAGCAGGTCGCGAAGCTTGGCGTTGTTGGCGGTGAAGACCTCGACGACCGCCGCGTGAGACACCGGCTCGACGTCAGGGTCGTCTTCCAGGCCCACGTCGTAGTCGGTGATCAGCGAGATGTTCAACGCGGCCATCTCCAGCTCCCGAGCCAGCACCACCTCCGGGTACTGGGTCATGTTGATGACCTCCCAGCCCATGGCCGAGAACCACTTCGACTCCGCCTTGGTGGAGAACCGGGGCCCCTGGATGACCACCAGAGTCCCGCGCTCGTGCACCGTGATGCCCAGCTTGGTGGCGGCAGCGATCGCGACGTCACGCATCTGTGCGTCATAGGGCTCGGCGAAGGTGATGTGGGTGGTTTCCGGCCCGTCGTAGAAGGTGTCCTTGCGACCGCTGGTGCGGTCGACGACCTGATCGCAGATCACGAACGAGCCCGGAGCCACCTCCTTCTGGAGGCTGCCGGCGGCGCAGGGCAGGATGACGTCGCTGGCTCCCAGGTGATGCATCGCCCACAGGTTCGCCCGGTAGTTGATGGCGTGGGGCGGTAGCTGATGGCGGATCCCATGGCGAGCCATGAAGCCGACGTTGCGGCCGCCGACCTCGCCGACCACGACCGGGGCCGACGGTTCACCGTACGGCGTGTCCAGCTTCACCTCGCGGGCGTCGGGCAGCAGCGAGTAGAACCCCGACCCGCCGAAAACCCCGACGTCGATCTGTGCTTCGGCCACGGTTGCCGCCTTTGTTGTGCGAATGACAGGAAAAGGCCCCGGTGATCCGAGGCCCGGCGATGCTAGTACCACGCAGAGCGGCAGATGGCCGCCGGCGGGGCTCAGGCGGACTCGGCGCTGGCTGCGCTGGTCGACGTCTTCTTGCTGGTGTCGTTCTTGCGGTCGGGCTTGCCGCTGTCGCTCTTGTCGCTGTCGCTCTTGCCGTCGCTCTTGGCGCTATCGGCCTTCGCCGCTTCCTTCTTGTCGGCCTTGTCGCTCTTGTCGCCGCGCTTGCCCTCCGACCCTTCGCCCTCGGAGGCGGGGCGCTTGCGCGAGTCGTTCACGTAGTAGCCCGAGCCCTTGAACACGATGCCGGCCGCGCTGAACACCTTGCGCAGCCGCCCGCCGCACAGACCGCAGACGGTGAGGGCGTCGTCGCGAAAGCTCTGGACGACCTCGACGTGCTCGCCGCAGTCGCGGCAAGCGTACTCATACGTGGGCATCGTTCCTCCGGGTCACGGTGAAGCTAGGCGGCCACGCGGGCGCTGGTGGGCTGCCACGCACCAAGGGCTCACTCCTCATTATGGCGAGCCGCCGGCGCGCGGCAACCGCATCAGGCTGTCCCGTCGGCGTCGGCGTTGGCGTCCTGGACCGGTCACGACCACGTCGCTATCTGCGTGACGGTCGGGGTCACGACCACTTCGTTACTCGCGTAACGGTGGTCGGCGTGACGACCAGGTCTACGGTGCGGTCATGGGCCTCAGTCGGCACCTTGTCGACCATCTGCTCGTCGAAGGCGACACCGACGACGACGGCGCCGGGACGCAGGCGGGCCAGGAGGCGGTCGAAGTGGCCGCCGCCGTAGCCCAGGCGCCTGCCGGCGCGGTCGAACCCCACGCTTGGGGCAACGACCACGTCAAGGATGGTCACAGCGACGGGCTCTCGCCGGACCGGCTCGCGCACTCCGCGCCAGCCCGGGGTCAGATCCTTGGCCAGGTCGACCACCCGTGCGGCCTGCAGCTGGTCGCCGTCAACCCAGGGAAGGTGCACTGCCGTGCCGCGAGCCAGCAGCGTCTCCAGCAGCGCATCGACGATCAGTTCGCTGCCGAAGGCGGCGTAGCCCAGCACTGACTGCGCCGTTGCCACCGGCGGCAGATCGGCGACGGTTCGACAGACCTGCGTCGCGCCCGCGGCCCGCGACGCGGGTGGCATCTGCGCTCGAGCATTGAGCAACATGCGGCGAAGGGCCGCCTTGCCGGCGCCTGCGTCGTCTGCCACAGCCGTTCCGATCACTGGTGCGCCGGTCTGGCCCCCGGATTGCTCCGCCGGGGGATGGGCCACAGACCGGCGCTGTCATGCTGCCGCCGGTGCGATGCATCCTGGCCAGGCGGGCTTGACCTCCCGCCGACTACATTTGGAGACGGTACCGGGTACGGTCAGCGACGAGAAAGGACGGCAGCGTGCGTGCACGGAAGGCGGTCATCCCCGCCGCTGGGCTCGGAACTCGGTTCCTGCCCGCGACCAAGGCTCAGGCCAAGGAGATGCTGCCCGTCGTTGACAAGCCGGCCATCCAGTACGTCGTGGAAGAGGCGGCCACCGCCGGCCTCGATGACGTCCTGCTGGTGACGGGGCGGGACAAGCGCGCGCTGGAGGATCACTTCGATCACGCCGTCGAGCTCGAGCGCCAGCTGGCCGCGGCCGGCAAGGAGGACCTGCTGGCCACCGTGCGGGCGGTCTCGCATCTGGCCTCGGTGCACTACATCCGCCAGGGCCAGCCGCTCGGCCTCGGCCATGCGGTCGGGTGCGCGCGGCAGCACGTCGCCGACGAACCGTTCGCGGTGCTGCTCGGTGACGACATCATCGGTGAATCCGAGCGTTTGCTGTCGCGCATGGTCGACGAGTGTCAGCGCTCCGGCCGCAGTGTCCTGGCGGTCATGGAGTTCGGGCCCGAGGAGCTGGACAAGTACGGGGTGGTCGCGGCCGAGCCGGATCCCGACTTCCCCGATACCTACCACGTCACCGACATGGTGGAGAAGCCGGGGCGTGCCAACGCGCCGTCCAACCTGTGCATCATCGGCCGCTACGTGCTGACGCCCGACATCTTCGAGCACATCAGCGCCACCCGGCCTGGCCGCGGCGGCGAGATCCAGCTCACCGACGCCATGAAGTCCCAAGCTCGCGAGGAGCCCATCCGGGCCCTCAAGTTCAGCGGGGTCCGCTACGACGTCGGATCCAAGCAGGAATACCTGCGTGCCACGGTGGAGCTGGCGGCGGGCCGGGCCGATCTCGGGCCCGACTTCCGCGACTTCCTGCTCGATTTCGTCAAGAGCATGTAGTGACCGACAGCGGCGGGCACAGACATCACGTCGACCCCGACGAGCTCGTCTCGGTCGAGGAACACCGGCGTGTCGTGCTGTCGAGCATCACGCCGCTGGAGCCCCTCGAGCTGAAGCTGTTCGAGGCCCACGGCTGCGTCCTGGCCGAGGACGTGACCGCCGCGGCGGACGTTCCCAGCTTCACGCGGTCCGCGATGGATGGCTATGCCGTCGTGGCTGAGACCGCCGGGCGCGGCGCCACGCTGCGGCTCACCGGTGAGGTGGCGGCCGGCACCCGCGACCCGGCGCGGGTGCGCCCCGGTGAGGCGGTGCGGATCATGACCGGTGCACCCATCCCGGCGGGCGCCGACGCCGTGGTGCCCGTCGAGGTCGCCGACGAGCACGACGGCAAGGTGCAGGTGCGGGCTACCCCGGAGGTTGGCGACCACGTCCGCCCAGCAGGCGAGGATGTGCGGGCCGGGGCCACGGTGTTGCGGTCTGGCCGTCGTCTGGGTGCCGCGGACATCGGCATGTTGGCGTCAGTCGGACGCGGGCGGGCGCTGGTGCACCCGCGTCCCCGCGTCGCGGTGGTCTCCACGGGCGACGAGCTGGCTGAGCCCGAGGCCACCCTGACACCCGGCCAGATCCGTGACACCAACTCCTACACCCTGACGGCCATGGCCCAGGAGGCGGGCGCCACGGCATTCCGCCACACCATCGTCCGCGACGACCGCCGCGCGCTGACCGAGGCCTTCGAAGGCGCACTGTCCCACGCCGACATGCTGGTCACCTCGGGTGGTGTCAGCGCCGGCCGCTATGACCTCGTCAAGCAGGTCCTGGCGCAGCTGGGGGACGTGGCCTTTTCCAAGGTCGGGATGCAGCCGGGCATGCCACAGGCCTTCGGCTTCGTCAATCGCTCGCTCAGCCACCCGGTGCCCTGCTTCGGATTGCCCGGCAACCCGGTCAGCGCCTTCGTCAGCTTCGAGGTCTTCGTCCGCCCGGCGTTGCGCCGGCTGCAGGGGCGCACCGACCTCAATCGCCCTCGTATCAACGCGGTCCTGGACGAGCCGTTGCACAGTCCCGCGCACAAGGTCAGCTTTCTGCGGGTCACGCTGCGGCGCGACGACGACCTGTGGTATGCGCGGGCGACCGGTCCTCAGGGCAGCGGCATCCTCTCGTCGGCGGTGGAGGCTGACGGCCTGGCGGAGATTCCCAGTGACCGCACCGAGGTGGCTGCGGGCGAGACCGTCGTCGTGCACCTGCTGGTGTCACGGTGAATGAGCAGCTGACCCACCTGGACGAAGCCGGTCGGGCGCGCATGGTCGACGTCGGTGACAAGGACGTGACGCTGCGCCAGGCCACTGCCCGCGCGGTGCTGCGGATGACCCCGGCCACGGCGAGACGACTGGTCGAGGGCCGTCTGCCCAAGGGCGAGGCCATGGCGGTGGCCCGCCTGGCCGGGATCATGGCCGCCAAGCGGACGCCTGAGCTCATCCCCTTGTGCCACAGCGTGGCACTGGCCTCGGTTGAGATTGAAGTTGAAGTGGACATCGAGGGCGGGCTCGCCACCGTCATCTCGCAGGTGCGAGCGGCGGACCGAACTGGTGTCGAGATGGAAGCCCTCGTGGCCGCATCGGTCGCAACGCTCACGCTCTACGACATGGTGAAGGCAGTGGAGCGCGGAGCGGTGGTGGAGCGCGTCGAGCTGCTGCGCAAGTCCGGCGGGGCTCGCGGGGACTGGCAGCGCCGAGCGTGAGCCGCGCTGTGGTGATCACCGTGTCCACCCGTGCCGCCGCGGGGGTGTACGCCGACGAGGCGGGACCGCTGGTGGCGACCGTGCTACGCGAGGCCGGCTATGAGGTCGGCGACCCCGTCGTCGTGCCAGACGGCCGCCAGGTGGTCGCCGACGCCATCCGCGAAGGCTGCGAACAGGCAGACGTGGTGGTGACGACCGGCGGAACGGGTCTGCACCCCCGCGACGAGACGCCCGAGGCGACGCTGGATGTCGTCGACCGGCTCGTCCCGGGCCTGGCCGAAGCGATGCGGGCAGCCTCGCTGGCAGCCACGCCGATGGCGATGTTGTCGCGCGCTGTGGCCGGGCTTGCGGGTTCCACACTGGTGATCAATCTGCCGGGCTCACCCAGGGGGGCACAGGAGAACCTGCGCGCTGTCGTGGCCGTCCTCGGCCATGCCGTCGACCAGTTGCGTGGTGGCGATCACCGGGGCTGAGCGGCGCGTCGTTGCTGACGTGTCAGGGCGTTGCAATGCTTCCTGCGATTCCCGTCGGCGGGCTGTTAGGTTCGCTGCCGATGGGGATTCTTGTGGTGGTCTTGCTCGGCGGGTTGTGGGCTTTGATACTGCTCCCCGGTGCGCTGCGCTCGCGGCGCAACTCGTCACCGATCGATTCGATTCTGGCCTTCGAGCGAAGCATGAGTTTGCTTGCCCCCCGTCGCCCCGGCGAGCGGCGACCTGGCCGTCACGTGATGGTGCTGGACCGCCCGGCCAGCCTGACCGGCCGGGTTCGCGCGGACGTTCTCGCCCGCCGGCGCCTGGCCTTGGTCGGCCTCGCGGGTGCCACGCTCCTCTCCGCAGTCCTTGCGTTGCTCTTTGGGGGCGTCTTCGAGGCGTTGTTCATCATGCTGGCGTTGGTCTTTGCCGTGTACGTTGCCGTGCTCCGGCGGCGCCAGGCTCGCGCGGCTGAGATCCGCGCCAAGATCCGACACCTGCACCGCGCTCCCGACACCGTGCCGGTGGAAGAGGTCCGCCGCTACGGGACCTGAGGCGGCGTGGTCGATCTCACGGCGCTGAGCGAGCCCCCCCTGGCGCGTCTCCGTGCCAAGCACGAGGCGCGCGAGGCGGCTTTGGAGGCGTCACGGCGCTCCATCCGCGTCGGCCACCGCCATCCGGGCCGCGCACCACCGTCGACTTCCTCGACGGGGTCACCGCCGGACTGCGGCGCTCCACCGACGTGGCCCGCGCGATCATCGAGCGCACACGCGCGACCTGACCAGCGCCCTGGTGCAGGCGCGGCTGCGTGACGCCCTCGATGCCCACCGTCACGAGGTCCTCGGCGGCTAGTCGAGCCGACGCGGGAGGCTGCTACCATGCGGCCTTCCCAGGGGGCTGTAGCTCAATTGGTAGAGCGCCTCGGTCGCATCGAGGAGGTCAGGGGTTCGATTCCCCTCAGCTCCACAAGACTTCCGTATTCGAACTCGGAGCCCCCGGGCGGCTCTGGTCCTCGACGCCGTCGGCGCCGACAGCGGCACGAGGCTGCTCGACGCCGGCTGGCGCGACGCGGTCGAGGCCACCATCCGGACCGCGCTCGAGTCGGGCATCCGGCACGACGGCACCTCGCCACGACAACGCCTTCCGCTACATCGTCGCCACTGCCTGAGCCGGACGTCCGCCCACCGGGTTCGTTGCAAGCCCGGCCCGCCCACCTGCGCTGCACCAGACCTCCCGGCGGCGATCCAGTCGTGGTCGTCGCCTTCTTGGTCGGAGGGCGATGTCGGGATGATCCTGGCGGATCGCGTGAGCCGCCTCGATGCCCTCCATGCCTGACCGCGCAGGAGCGGGCCGACAAGTCCGTCGAGCGCTGGCGCTGCACGAGGGCCGGCACGACCTGCCGCTGGCAGGTCAGCTGCCGGCCCGGGGTCCCGTCACTCGCGCGCCAGCTCCCCCAGGTGTGCCGCGGAGAGCTCTGCGGCCAGACGGGCCTCGTGGTGGGCGAGCGGCGATCCTTCTCCGAGGGCGTGGGTCACGGAGGGCTCGGCGCCGTGGGCGTCCCCGCACGCGAGACGCACAGGGCGATGCGCGAGGGCGGCTCGCGCGTCGTCGAGCGCGTCGTCCTCGCGTCCGAGGGCCGACAGCGCCTCGGCCAGGGACCCCTCGAGGAACGTCGCCATGGCCGGGCGTCGAGGATGTCGGCGAGCCACTGGCGCCTTCCACGGGCGCACCCGCAAGACCGTGCTGCTGGTGCACACCGCCGCCAGCGGTGCGTGGCTGGGCATCGACGTCGTGCCGGGCGTGGTCGTGCTCGCCGTGTTCACCCCGGGACCAGCAGGGGCCCGCAGTGGCATTGGTCGCGATCGGCATGTTCACCGTGTGGCTGCTCGCGGCGGGTCTGGTGGCGCTGACGACGGGCGTCGTGCTGAGCCATGGGTCGAAGTACGGGCTGATCCGCTACTGGTGGGTGGCGGTGAAGCTGGTCCTCAACGTGGCCATCGTCGTGACCTCGGCGGCTGAGCAGCTCGTATGGCCCTTCGAACGCTGTCGATCGGCTGGCGGGCCGACTTCTGGGTGTCGTCCCCTGCCGAGTGCGGAGCCCGCTCAGCAGCCGGTCGCACGTCGCAGGGCGGCGCAGACCTCGAGCATACGGTCTTGGCCGAGTGTCGCGACGCGTTCCACCAGCAGCGTTCGGGGAACGGCGCGCACGTCGTTGCAGTTGGCCGCCGACTCCCTCGGCACACCGTCCCCCGGCCCCAGCGAGACCTCTGTCGGGACGTTCCGGACGGTGGTGGTCAGCGGCACCACGAGCACCTTGCGCAAGGCGGCGACGAGCGGGTCGGGTGAGAGCACCAGCACCGGACGGCGCTTGTCGTCCTCCACCTCCAGCCAGTGCACCTCGCCGCGGGCTACCACGGCTCCTCCTCGACGAGGGCGCGGGCGTCATCGTGGGCGTTGCGCAACTCCTCGTCGGTCTCGGGCGTGCAGGCATACCCCTCGACGACGCGCTGGAGCGCGGCCGCCTCCGCGTCCTCGTCGAGGTAGGACTCGACAGCGTCGCGGATCAGCTGCGACCGTGAGACGCCGTCCCGAGCCGCCCTCGCATCGAGGAGCTCGAGGAGCGTCCGGTTCAGCTGCACCATCGTCTGGGTTCGCATAGCCCTACCATAGCCCTATGGGATTCATGCCGGCGGCTGTTGCTTGCCCGAGCCGACCAAGAGGTCAAGGTGGAGCGCCCGCAGCGAGGCGAAGACGTACGACCTTTACCGGCGGCGAGGCTTGATCGCAGGCTCGCGGGCGCCGAGGAAACAGGCTCGCAGGCTCGAACACGCGAGTGCCCGTCCCGGATGGGGGGTGACCGGCGAAGGAGGGGAGGGCGTCAGATCATTGTTGTGCACCTCCTGCGCATGGCGTCACACCTCCGATCTGCGGACACAGCGAGATCCATGCGGATCCCAAGCGCCGTTCGGGCTGCGACGTTCCGCGCCGCGCGGTAGCCGACTTCGCGGGGGTCGGTTTCCGAGCAGACCGACGCATAGTCATACCGGCGGTTGCCTACTGGTTCGGGGACGGTTCCCCAGCCGTGCCATCTGAGCGCAGAGCGCAGGTAGAGTCCAGGGCGGCCAGATCGGCGTGCGCACAGCGACCGATGTCAACCGACGGAGAGTGCCATACCAGGTCTTTCGGACCATCGCTACCGCTCGGATCCGCCGGTGACGAGGGGAGAGGAACGAACTATGGCGGGCGGTGCACTTGCCGTTGTGGAGGAATGGCTCGAGGCTGTCAACAACGCGGATGGGCTCCGGCTGGAGCAGTTGACGACCCCGGTCGTGGAGATCAGCGGGCCGCGCGGGAGCGGGCCGACGGAGCGCGCGGTCCTCTCAGGGTGGCTCCAACGAGCGGGCTTCTCGAGCCGAGCGCTGCGATGGTTCTGCGGGTCCGACGGCAGCGTCGTCGTTGAGCAAGCCGCCCAGTGGGTCGATGTGGAATCGGGAGCCAAGCAGGACCGTGTCGTGCTGGCCTCACGGTTCCGCGTTGATGGAGCCCAGGTCTCGGCGTACACCCGTCACGCGGACCTCGCGTCGGCGCTGCAGGCCGCGGGGCTCAACGGAGCAGACATGGTGACGGAGAGGCGCTCGCAGGGCTACCCACCACCCGCACGCCCGACTATCTCACGCTCGATTCAGTCAGGTGCCGGCATGACGACAACGCCCAAGGGCACCCATCCTTCAGGTAGTGGCTGAGCGGGCTGAGTTCCGATGGACTGCGTCGGGCGGCATTCGGCTGCAGAGGCGCGACAGTCGAGAGGTAGGTGTGGCGCAATACCCGCAGCCACGGCCTCGGATCAGGCCATGCAAGCCGCGAACTTGCCGCTCCGGTCTCGCAGCTCGGCGAGGTTCGAATAGGAACAAGTCTTCTCCACCCCGACAGGCATAGAGGTCCTCAACCACCAACCCGCTTTCTAGGCTCAAACAGGACAAAGGCGTCGGCACAATCTGGGCGACGGCCGTCTCGCCACCACAGCACCAGCACGTGCTCAGCCGCCTCGGGCGTCCGTTCGCGAGCACCATTGAGCTCACCGGCGAGCAGGTGCTCGTCCTTCCCGAGGACAGCCCCGTCGTCGCGTACCGAGCGATCGCGCACCCGTGACGGGAGGCGCCTACACGGCGCTGTTCAACAGCACCTACGTGCGTGCGAGTGGTGCCTGGCGGCTGGCCGTTCACCTGCAGACCCGGTCTGACCGGGACGGGCGAACCCACCGCCCGCCCGTCGATCGAGCGCCGTCAGGTCTCCCAGGCGTACCGTGCGTTCAGCAGCTCGAGGAAGTGCCCGTCGGGTCCGACGAAGTACATCCGTCGGCCGTCGGGCACGCCGTCGACCTCACCCAGCGGCGAGATCTACGCGGCCGAGTTTGGTTGGGACACCAGCTTCGAGGCCCTTGTGGCACGGATCGTGGCGGACTACGCCGGCGACCACGACCACGACC
>Ga0136630_1000722_pt1 | contig 13030 bp, 11 predicted proteins | sample AntDrymUQ5682106_2_FD_105496 | JGI IMG/M metagenome (GOLD analysis project Ga0136630, IMG submission 105496) | Polar desert sand microbial communities from Dry Valleys, Antarctica - metaG UQ568 (21.06) | ecosystem: Environmental > Terrestrial > Soil > Desert | place: Antarctica: Dry Valley...
CGAAAGCCTCGAATAAGTGGTCGCTTCGCTCCCGGTCATTGGTTATTGGTTTTCAGTTTTTGCCAATAACCAATGACCAATAACCGCCAACCGGAGCGGAGCGGCGAGGTGTTTTCAGACCGGAACCAAAGGGCAATGTACGTTATATTATCCAGGAGATTTCTATGTGTGATATACGCGGAAAACGGAGGCGGGGGGAGGCGCGGCAGACCAGTTCGCGCAATCCTTCCCATCTTTCGTTTCCGACGCATTGCAAAACGCGCTATGTGAGGGTGTGATCCAGTTGCAGCAGCAGGCCGGGAGCCAGTTTCAAGGTCCGAACCTCGGTTATGTTTTGGAACTTTACGAAAGGTTCCGCGAAGACCCGGACTCCGTTGACGAGGAGGCGAGGAGCTTCTTCGAGGCGTGGAGTCCGCCGACTCCGTCGAGTCCGAATGGAAGCTCCGGGGCTTCTTCGCCGTCGGAGGCGATATCCGGGGTGGGGGTGGACAAAGTCGTCGGGGCGGCGAAGTATGTGCGTTCGATCCGGGACTTCGGACACTCGGGGGCGAGCCTCGACCCGCTCGGGAACGAACCCCCCGGAGACCCCGCCCTCGATGTCGAGTGGCACGAAATTTCCGACGAAGACCTCGCCGCGATGCCGTCGAGCGTCATCGGCGGCCCCGTCACCGAGCGGACCTCGAACGCCCTCGAAGGGGTGGAGGAACTCAAACGCCTTTATTGCCACACCACGGGCTACGATTTCGGACACATCGCCCACCTCCCCGAAGAGCGTTTCTGGCTCCGCGACTCCGTCGAGTCCGAGCGCTTCGGCGGCGAGACGAGGCCGGAGATGGCGAAGCGCATTCTGAAAAGACTCACCCGCGTTGACACCTTCGAGCAATTCCTCCACAAAACCTTCCTCGGCCAGAAACGCTTCTCCGTCGAAGGCAACGACATGGTCGTCCCGATGCTCGACCGCCTCATGCGCCTCGCCAACGACGCGAACGTGCCGGAAGTCGTCATGGGCATGGCCCACCGCGGACGGCTCAACGTCCTCGCCCACGTCCTCAACAAACCGTACGCCCGGATCTTCGGTGAATTCCAGCAGCCCGACCGCGGCGAGGGAACCTCCGTCGCGGAAAGCTCCGGACAGGGATGGGTCGGCGACGTGAAATACCATCTCGGCGTCCGGAACTTCCACCTCGAAGAGGGCGAAGAGACCTCGAAAGTCCTCATAAACCTCGCCCCGAACCCGTCGCACCTCGAACACGTCAATCCGGTCGCACTCGGGATGACCCGCGCTTCGCAGGACAAACGCGACGAGCCGGGCGCGCCGAAACAAGACACGTCGGCTTCGTTCAACGTCATCCTCCATGGGGATGCGGCGTTCATTGGGGAGGGGGTTTCGGCGGAGTCTTTGAATTTGTATCGGCTGCCCGGATACACGACGGGTGGCGCGATCCACATCATCACGAACAACCAGCTCGGCTTCACGACCGAGAAGGAGGACTCACGCTCGACGACGTATGCGAGCGACCTCGCCAAAGGCTATGAAATCCCCGTCGTGCATGTGAATGCCGACGACCCCGAGGCATGCCTCGCCGCTGTCGGAATGGCGTTCGCGTATCGGGAGAAGTTCCACAAGGATTTCCTCATTGACCTCGTGGGATACCGGAGGTTCGGGCATAACGAGGGTGACGAGCCGACGTACACGCAGCCGGAGATGTACGGGAAGATAAAGAGCCATCCCCGCGTTCATGAAGTGTGGGCGAAGACGCTCGAAGAGCGGGGCGTCATCGAGGACGGCGAGGCCGAGGAGATCGTCGAGGAGATGTTCGAGAGGATGCGGAACATCCACAAAGGCGAGGCGAGCGACCTCAAAGACGACGACACGGACGAAGACCTCGTCACCGACCGTCCATACACCCCGCTCGTTGACATACCCGACACCGCCATCCCCGCCGAAAGGCTCGACGAACTCAACAAGGCCATGCTCGAGCGCCCCGAGGACTTCACCCCGAACTCGAAGCTCGAGCGCCTCTTCCAGAAAAACCGGGGCGACATGGAAACCATAGACTGGGCGCACGCCGAAGCCCTCGCTTTCGCTTCCCTCCTCGAAGACGGCGTGGCGATACGTCTCACCGGGCAGGATTCCGAGCGCGGAACCTTCTCGCAAAGGCACGCCGTCCTCCACGACGAGAAGACCGGGGGCCCATACGTTCCGCTTCAAAGCATCCCGCAGTCGAAGGCGTCGTTCGCGGTCCACAACAGCCCATTGTCCGAGATCGCCGTGATGGGATTCGAGTACGGGTACTCGATGAACACCGACGACTCGCTCCTTCTCTGGGAGGCGCAATACGGCGACTTCGCCAACGTCGGACAACCCATGATCGACCAGTTCATAGTGAGTGGACAGGCGAAGTGGGGGCAAGCCTCCGAGCTCGTCATGCTCCTCCCGCACGGCTACGAGGGGAACGGCCCGGAGCATTCGAGCGCGAGGCTCGAACGCTTTTTGCAACTCGCGGCTTCGGAGAACGTGAGGATCGCCAACCTCACGACGTCGGCGCAATATTTCCACCTCCTCCGGGCGCAGGCGATACTCCGCCACAAGCAACGCCCGCTCATCATCATGGCCCCGAAAAGCCTCCTCCGCCATCCGATGGCGATGAGCGAGCTTTCGGACTTCACCGACGGCGTCTTCCATCCCGTCCTCGACGACGAGGAGGCGCGGGATCGGGCGGAGGCTGTCGAGCGTCTCATCCTTTGCTCGGGCAAGATTTATACCGAGATAGCGGGTGCGGAGGAGCGCGTGGAGGCCGAGGACACCGCCGTTTCCCGAGTCGAGCTTCTTTATCCGTTCCCGGAGGAGGACATCCGAAGGATGGTCGAGGGGTATCCGAATTTGCGGGAGATTTTGTGGGTTCAGGAAGAGCCGAAGAACATGGGGGCGTGGACTTTCATGGAGCCTCGCCTTCGCGGGATGTTCGATGTCCCGGTCCGGTATATCGGGAAGCCCGACCGCCCGAGTCCGGCGCAAGGTTCGGCCCGCTTCCACAAAGAGGAGCACGCGGCCATAGTCAGCGAGGCGCTCGAAGGGTTGAATAGTGACTCGCGCAACGGCCACACGGCGGAGAAGGCCGAGGAGGCCGTGGAGGCCACGCAGTCCCGCTCCGGCGGAGAGGGCGCGTAAAAAGATGTCCACCAAATTATCTACTACAAAGAGGAAGAGGTAAAAAGGTGCCGGATATATACGTCCCGGAGCTTGGGGAGTCGGTCGCCGACGCGACGGTCGGGCAGTGGTTGAAAAACGAGGGAGACGCCGTCAAAAGCGGCGATCCTCTCGTGGAGCTCGAGACCGACAAAATAAACTTCGAGGTCGAGGCCGAAGAGGACGGCGTCCTCGAATCCATAGCGAAAGCTGAGGGCGACACCGTCGGCGTCGGAGATGTCATCGGCTCCATCGGCGAGGGGAGTGGCGCCGCTCCCGCCGACGACTCTGGCGGAGAGTCCGAAGAAGCCGAGGGGTCGGAGTCCGAGGAGGAAGCCGAGCAGCCCGAGGCCGAGGAATCGGAAGGCTCGGAAGGGGAATCGGGCGATGCCGCCGCGGAGTCGGACGGACAAGCCGACGGTGGGTTCCGGGCTTCGCCTTCGGTGAGGAGGCTCGCGGAGGAGTATTCCGTGGATCTCGCATCCATCTCCGGCTCCGGCTCCGGCGGACGCATCACGAAAGAGGATGTCGAGCGTTCGATCCGCGAGAAAGACCGCCCGCAAGCCCCCGCCCCGCAGCCGCAGGAAAACGGCAAAAAAGAATCCGCTCCGCAGCCGGCGGCGCAGTCCTCGAACGGTCGGGGCGACCTCGAGGAGCGGGTGCGGGTTTCGCGGCGGCGGCAGACGATCGCGCAAAGGCTTGTCGAGTCGCAGCAAACTTCGGCGATGCTCACCACTTTCAACGAAGTGGACATGACGGGGGTCATGGAGCTCCGCAAACGCCGCAAAGAAGATTTCCAGGAACGGACCGGAGCGAGGCTCGGCTTCATGAGCTTCTTCACGAAAGCGTCGGTCGCCGCGCTGAAATCGTCGCCGAAGGTGAACGCCGAGCTTCAAGAAAACGAACTCGTCCTCAAAAAATACTATGATATCGGTGTCGCCGTGAGCACCGACGAAGGGCTCGTCGTTCCGATTCTGCGCGACGCGAACGACAAAAGTTTCGCGGAGATCGAGAGTGGGATCGTGGATCTCGCAACGAAGGCCCGCGACGGCAAACTCACCCTCGACGACCTGACGGGCGGGACGTTCACCATCACGAACGGCGGCATCTTCGGGAGCCTTCTTTCCACCCCGATTCTCACGATGCCACAAGTGGCGATACTCGGGATGCACAAAATTCAGGAGCGCCCGATGGTCGTTGGCGGCGAGATAAAGGTGCGTCCGATGATGTACCTCGCGCTCTCATACGACCACCGCGTCATAGACGGGGCGGAGGCTGTCGGCTTCCTCGTGAAGATAAAGGAGCTCATCGAAGACCCGGAGAGTTTGCTCCTCGAAGGGTGAAAAGAAGAAGTTTCCAATTTTTCGGCGGGAGGGTTTCGGCTCTTCCGCTTTTTCTATGCCGGAACGTCTCTCGGTTCGAGGACGAGATTTATGCCGTGGAGTATTTCGTGTATCCGCTCCCGTGAGAGGGAACCTATTTTGTCCCGAAGCTGGCTTTTATTGATGGTCGCTATTTGCGAGACGTTTACGACGCTTTGCTCCCGGAGGCTTCCTTCTCCGGTAACGAGGAGTACGTTGCCGGGGTCTCCTGCTCGTCTCAGGTTCGTGGTCACGACGCATACGATGGCGGTTTTTATGCGACTACGGTTGAGGGCATCGTTTTGGACGACAAGGTATGGACGAGCATGGCCCGGCTCCGACCCCATCGGGGCATTGAGGCTCGCCCAGAAAATATCTCCTTGCTTCACCATTCGTTGCTCTCAAGCGCCTGCCTTTGCAGACTTTGCAAGTGCCGCAACGCAGCCTCGTCTTCCTCATCCAATCCATCGGCATACGACTCGTTGAGCCTTTCGGTGATCTCCCGACTCTCCTCGTCCCGCACAAGTTTTTCGACCGCCCGACTAAAAAGCTCACTGCGCGAAACCCCCATCTTTCCGGCTCGCTCCTCGGCCTTCTCGAACAACTCCGCGTCTATCGAGATCGCCGTCTTCACCTTTTTGACTTTCGACATAGTTCATACCTCCGGTTGTGCTTCGAGTATAACAACGTGCGGATATTGCGGAAAACGGACGCATCCCGTAACCTCTCCCTGCGAAACAACCGCGGAGGGACATGGCGAAAAACACGAACGAAAACAACATAGTCGAGCGTCTTTTGTCCGGCGACAGGCGTGCTTTGGCGCGGGTCATATCGAAGATCGAGCGCGAGGACGAGGAGGCGAAGGGGATCGTCGCCGAAGTCTATCCGAAGACCGGGAACGCCATCACCATCGGCTTCACCGGGCCGCCGGGCGTGGGGAAAAGCTCCATAATCGCGAAGCTCGTGAAACTGTACCGGGCGGAGGAGAAGAGCGTGGGCATCGTCTCGGTGGATCCTTCGAGTCCGTTCTCGAAAGGCGCGATCCTCGGCGACCGCATACGCCTCTCCGACCACTTCCTCGACTCCGGTGTGTTCATTCGTTCGATGGGGAGTCGGGGGCATCTCGGCGGACTCGCCGGAGGCTCGCGCCTCGCCGCGCTCGCGATGGAGGCGGCGGGCTTCGACGTGGTTCTTTACGAGACGGTCGGCGTCGGACAGGGCGAGGTCGAGGTGGCCTCGGCGGCGGACACGGTGGTTCTCGCGCTCCAGCCGGGGTCGGGGGATGCCGTTCAAGCTCTCAAAGCCGGAGTCATGGAGATCGCCGACGTTTTCTGCATAAACAAAGCCGACAATCCACAGGCGAAGAACATGAAGTCCGAAGTCCGGCAAATTCTGGAGATCGGCCACGAACTCGACCCCGACCCGTGGTTTCCGCCGATAGTTTTGACACGCGGCGACAACGGCGAGGGCGTCGAAGAACTGAAAAAGGAAATAGAAAACCATCGGGCGCATCTCGAAAAGACGGGGAAGATGGAAGAAAGGCGTCGGGCGGCGATGAAGGAGTTCGTTGTTTCGTGGGCGACGAGCCGGCTCGAAAAGGAGATGAAGGATCGCCTCAACGAGGAGGACGCCGAGATGATGGAGGAAGTTTACAAACGGCGGCTCGACCCGATCTCCGCCTCCGAGAAGATATACCGCGAGGTGTGAGGGGCTTCGCGTTCGCTCCGCGCTTGTCAGCTAGCCGCGTGCTTCGCTCGTCAGCTTTTTGGAGGGTGGCGAGAGATGTGGAAGCGCATCGGGGGAGGCCGTCGTTGTCGTGGGTAATTCACGGGGCCTCGGAAAGGCCGGGTGTCGGGAAGCTGCGTCGCCCCACCTTCCGCTTCGGGGGTCTGGGAAAGCGCGGAGCCGCTCCCCGTCGAAGTGTCGTCTCGGATACGGTGAGCGTCCGTCGGAGAAGAGGGGGTCGAGAATACACCGGCCCCCCCGACGCGAAGCGGACCGAGGCATGAATGAACCGCGACGGATCATAAGCCTCGTCCCGTCTTTGACCGAAGCATTGTTTGTTTTCGGGGTCGGCGAGCATGTCGTCGGGCGGACGAATTATTGTGAGTTTCCGCCCCGCGCCGTCCGGCGGGCCGAGAAGGTCGGCGGTACGAAGAAGGTGGATGTCGGGAAGGCTCTCGCCCTCGAACCGGATCTCGTCGTCGCGGTGAAGGAAGAAAACAGCCGCGAGGATGTCGAGGCGTTTCGGGAGGCGGGGGTCCCGGTATTTCTCGGCGAGCCGGAGACGGTGGATGGGGCGGTCTCGATGCTCCGCGAACTCGCGGACATGGTTCATGCCCCGAATGCCGCGCCGACCATCGAAGCCGTCGAGCGAGTTCGCGGGCGGCTTCGGGAGGAGCTTCCGCGAAACCCTCGCCGCGTCTTCGCCCCGATCTGGAAAAGTCCGTATATGGCCGTCGGCGGCGACACATACGTGAGCGACGTCATCGGAGTTTGCGGCGGCGAGAACGTTTTCGGGGGACGGACTCGATACCCGGAGGTTTCTCTCGAAGAAGTCGAGGAGAGGCAGCCGGAAGTCGTGCTTCTCCCGGACGAGCCGTATGTGTTTTCGGCTGTGGATCTCACAGATTTTAGTTCCCTCGACATTCCCGCCGCCCGCGACGACCGCATCCACCTCGTGGACGGGAAATTATTGACATGGTACGGCCCGAGGATGGCGACGAGCCTTTCGCAAATATCCGCTTTGTTCGCGACGGATTGACGGCACGAACGCCTCGGAGGGAATGCCGAGATACCTCGCGTACGGGGGTGTGTCGTCTCCCGGATGCGCGACTTTTCGCCCATCGAAACCCGCCGAGTCCGCCCGGTTCGTGAGGCGGATTCGTCTCTCCGGCCTCACGAACCGGGCAAAGATGCGGCGTAATCCACCGGGCTCATCTCCCGCCCTTCGCCTCCATACGACATCGCTTCGAGCAATAAACGACCGACTCCCAGTCCCTCTCCCACTTCTTCCGCCACGCGAACGAAAGACCGCACACCGGACAAACCTTCTCCGGCAAATCTCTTTTCCCGGCGCCGCGCATAGGCGCGAGTTTACAGGCTTGGCGCGGAGCATGCGGACTTCTCGAGGGTGGATGCGTGGTCGCTCACGCCTTGCGAGCGGCGGTTCGCGTCCGGGGAACTTTTTCGCTGGGAAGGGCGCCGCCATAGTGAGCGGAGGGGGGCCGAGATACGTATCACAGAGTATAGATATCAATACGCAAGCGTCGGATGCTCCGGTGTCGGGCGCACGGGAGATGTTACCTTGACGGCACAACGAACCATTGTGGAGGATCGCTACACGTTCTCGGGCTTTCTGGGATCCGGTGGGACGGCTGATGTGTACCGCGCCCGCGACCATATCCTCCGGCGTGAAGTCGCGATCAAGATACTCAGGAAAGAGTATTCCCAAGACGAGGAATTCGTGAAGCGTTTCCGGCGGGAGGCGTGGAGTACGGCCTCCCTCTCGCACCCCCGCATCGTTCAAGTCCATGACATGGGATGCTCCGAAGGCGATGCATACTATACGGTCATGGAGTGCGTGGAGGGCGGGACGCTCAAGGAGCGCCTCCTCGAGAAGGGGGCTTTCCATCCGGGCGAGGCGGCGACGACGGCGTTGCGGATCGCCGACGCACTCCGGGCCGCGCACGGGCGCGGCATCGTCCACCGGGACATAAAGCCCCAAAACATACTCATGACCCGAACGGGAGACATAAAGGTCGCGGACTTCGGCATCGCCCGGTCGTCTTCCTCTGACACCGCTTTCGGGATGGTTCTGGGAACCGCCGACTACATGTCGCCCGAGCAGGGGGCGGGGGGCGCGCTCGGGCCCCGCAGCGACCTTTATTCCCTGGGCGTGGTCCTCTACGAGATGCTCACCGGGGAACGGCCCTTCGAAGCGGACACCCCGCTCGGCGTGGTCATGCGGCATGTCCACGAGGCACCGCGGCCGCCGAGGGAGTTGAAGCCTTCGATCCCGGAAGAAATCAACGCTGTGGTCGTGAAACTCCTCGCCAAGAACCCCGAGGATCGCTACGACGACGCCGCGCAACTCATAGAAGACCTCAAGGAGATCGGAGCCGAAGACGGCGGCCCGCCAGCCGCCGGGGAATCGCTGTCGGCGGAAGGGCGCGGCCAAAGTCCCGAAACCGCCGTTGCGATGCACACGAGGAGGCTCGGGAAGCGCCGTGTGAATGGCCGACGAAAGTGGGGGGCGCTCTTGGCGTTGCTCGCGTCCACCGCGATGCTCGGCGTTCTCGCCTTTGGCTACTATGGCTTCGCCCAGCCCCTCGACGCCGTTGGAGCGCCCCCCAACCTGCTAGCAAATTCTCCGGCGGCGGAGGAGGCCAATATTCCGCAGTCCACAAGCCCCGACGGCATGTTCGTGCATCGCGCCACGCCCGAGAGCACGTCCGACAACACCACATACCTCGACGACCCGCTCACAAACGGCGAGCCGGACGCTTTTCTCCTTGCGACCCAAAACTGGAACCCCGGAGAGGACGGCGGCACATACAACGACCATCCCGTCGGAGTCTGGTACGACTCCGGACGCGGGCAGTGGGCGATCTTCAACCAGGACCTCGCCGAGATGCCGGAGAACGCGGCCTTCAACGTAGTGGTCTGGACGGAGACGTAGCCCCAAACCGGGCAAACTGGCTTTCTTCACGAAAGATTCGCCGGGATGGAAAGCTCGACCACGATCACGTCCCGCCACCCCCCGTCGAGCTTCGCGTGCTTTTTGTGGACGCCGACCTCCCGGAATCCGAGCGAGGCGAGGAGCCTCCGGCTCGGAACATTCTCCACGAACACCTTCGAGGTGAGCTTGTGGAAACCGGATTCTTCCGATGCCTCGATCAAAGCCTCCATCGCCTCCCGCCCGACGCCGCGATCGCGGGACTTCCGTCCCACATAAACCGAGAAATCCACGACCCCCGAATAACATTCGCGCGAACTATATGCCGAAGCCCACGCGAAGGCCGCGACTTCGCCCCCGTCCTCGACGACGATGGCCGGATACGGCTCTCTCAAACGCGCACGGACTTCTCCGGTGGAGCGAAGCTCCGTCTCGAAGGTGGCGATGCGGTCTTCGATGCCTTCGTTGTATATGCGGGCCATCGCCTCGGCGTCGTCGAGTGTGGCGGGTCTGTGTCTCATTGGTGCATCTTATGACGGTTCATTATCGGGGGCGTGTATTTTTATGAACACGGCGCCTCCCATGAAGGATCGCGGCATGAAGTTTCGGACGAGTGCGGGTCTCGTAGGTCTACGTTTCGGGTACTCTACATAGCTGCCACTTCAAATGGTAGACTGCGAGGATGGGAACAATCAAGGTCAAATTCAAGGATTATCTGGAGGCGCGCGGGTTGAGCGCGTACCGGGTTACGCGGCACGCGCGTGGGATGAGTCCGAAGACGGTGTATGCGATAGCTTCGGGGCGGAATCGACCGAGCATGGACGCTCTCGAGAAGTTGATGGACGCTTTGCGTGAGATCACGGGCGAGGACATCGGGCTGGATGCTTTGATCGAGTACGTGCCGACCCCGGAGGGCGAACTCGACGAGGAGGCTCGGGCGTGGCTCGGGGACGACCTCGGCGGCGAACTCCCCGAATACGACTGGGGCGAGGAGGGGCCGCCGGAGGTCAAGCCGGTGAAGTACGAACCCGGCGTCGGGCTGGTGGTGGACGAAGAAGGGTGAGCGGGCGTTCGATCTCATTGGGGGACATGCTTCTCGTCTCCCTCCCCGCGCACAGCCCCGAGGGCCGCGAGCAAGCGGGGGTTCGGCCCGCCGTCGTGGTGGGTTCGCCGGAGTCGCTCGGGGTTCCGCGTTTCCCACTTTGCATAGTCGCGCCGCTCACGACCCGCGAAGGGGAATGGAGCCGACGCGCCCCGGATCTCTATCCGAGGCTCGGGGCTGGAAACGGAGGATTGACCAAAGACTCCACGGTTTTACTCGATCAGGTACGGAGCGTGGACTCAAGCCGCGTGCGAGGATATTTGGGGAGCCTTTCGAGCCGGGATCTCGACCCCATCCAAAGCGGTATGCGGCGCATCTTCGGTTTATAAGTCAAAGCCAAGAACGTGCCATCGAAGGCTTCACGGCGAAAAGTCCACCCGCACCGGAAGCGACTCCTCCCGCCACCGACCGAGCTTCCCCGGCTCCTTCTTATACTTCCCGACGAGGAGACTTCGGGCGAGCGGGTCGTCCTCCTCGCCCTCGATGGTTCGGGCGTGTCCCTCGAACGTTTCGTCCGAGATACGCACTCGCACCTTCGGCTCCTCCATCAAATTCCGCACCCAGTCCGAGCGGTCGCGCTCCCCGGAGAGCATGAAGAGTTTGTCGTCTTCGACGGCGAACCATATTTCTATTTCGTGCGGACGATTCGTTTTTCTTCCGAACGTCGTGAGATAGCAAAATTCTTCGCCCGAGAGGTCGCGGAGGCCGGGCGTTTTCAAGCGTCCGATGTCTCGCTCTGCCGAAGCTCCACGCGACGGATCTTCCCACTCGTCGTTTTCGGGAGGTCGGCGACAAACTCTATTTTGCGGGGATATTTGTACGGAGCGGTGTGCGATTTGCAGAAATCCTGAAGCTCTTTGACGAGTTCGTCGCTCGGCTCGTAGTCTTTCCCGAGCACGACGAACGCCTTTACGATACTCCCGCGATCCTCATCCGGGCTTGCCACGACCGCGCTTTCGACGACGGCTTCGTGTTCGATGAGCGCGCTCTCCACCTCGAAAGGCCCGATCCGGTACCCCGCTGAAAGTATGACATCGTCCGAACGCCCCACGAACCACAAATATCCGTCGGAGTCGCGGTACGCCCGATCCCCGGTCAAATAATACCCCGCCCGATAACATGCCTCCGTCTCATCCGGCTGCTCCCAATATCCCTCGAAGAGAACCGGAATATCCCCCGAAAGCGCGATGTCCCCCGGCTCGTCCACCGGACATTCGTTCCCTTCCATGTCTATGATCTTCACGTCGCAGCCCGGCGAAGGCTTCCCCATCGAGCCGGGCCGAACCTCCACGCCGGGGAAGTTCCCCACAAGAAGCGTGTTCTCCGTCTGCCCATACCCGTCGTAAATCGTGAAGTTATGAAGCTCCTTCCACCGCTCGATGACCGGGGGATTCAATGGCTCGCCCGCGGACACGACGTGCCGGAGTTTTGAAAGGCTCGCGTTTTCGAGTTCCTTCGTTTTCGTGAGGAGGCGGTATTCCGTCGGAGCCTGGCAAAGCACGGTGATGTCGTATTCTTCGATGAGCCGGAGCCTTTCGGCGGGGTCGAAGCCGTCTTCGTGGAAGAAAAGCTCCGTTCCGAGGCTCCACGGCCCGATGAAGACGTTCCATATGCTCTTCGCCCACCCCGTTCCGGAAGTACACCATAGGCGGTCGTTTTCTTGAAGATCGAGCCAGTAAAAAGCCTCCATCCGCTTTCCCTGCGTGTATCCGTGGCTTTGGACGACCCCCTTCGGATGCTTCGTCGTCCCCGACGTATAAAGCATGAATGCATTGTCCGAAGCCGAGGTATCCTCCACCTCGAACTCCTCCGAAGCCGATTCCATGAGCTTTTCGTACGACTGCCAGCCATCGCGTTCGGCACCGAGGGAGACGAGGTTTTTTACGTTCGGCATGTTCGCCTTCTCGGCTTCTTCGATGTCGGACTGGTCGGATATGAGGAGGACGGAGCCGGAATGGGAGGCCCGGAATTCGAGGTCGCCGGAGCGAAGTTGGGGGGCGCATGGGATGGTCACGGCCCCGGCTTTGAGAAGCCCGATCATGATGGCGTGCCACTCGGGAACCTTCCCCATAAGAACCATCACCCGGTCGCCTTTTTCGACCCCGAGGCTCTTCGCCACGTTTGCGAATTTGTTCGAGATGCGTGTGAAGTCCCCGAAGGTGAGTCGGCGTTCGGAGCCATCGTTGCCGAGCCACACCATCGCGGGCTTCTCCGACGGCCATCCGTCAATGACATCGCGTCCGAAGTTGAATTTCTCCGGGGTTTCCCACTCGAAGCTCGCATAAGTTCTCTCGTATGTTCCGATGTTCGCCATGTTTCCTCTCTTCGTCGCTTTCCCTTCGAATATTCTACAAGAACGCCGATTCGGATAAACTTCGAGTGGAAACTCTCGCACCCTCGGAGGAGGAAATCATGGAAAGAGCGGTAATTTTAGGCGCGGCACGGACGCCGTTCGGAAAGTTCGGGGGAAGCCTCGCGCCACTATCCGCGACCGAACTCGGAGGTGTCGCCATCCGAGAGGCGATAGAAAGGTCCCGGATCGAAGACTCCGAGATCGAACACTCAATCTTCGGCGTCGTCGTCCAAGCCGGAGTCGGGCAAATCCCGTCGAGACAAGCGAACGCGAAGGCCGGACTCCCGTTCTCATTGACCACGGAGACATTGAATCAAGTATGTGCCTCGGGGCTTCGGAGCGCGAC
>Ga0136630_1000723_pt1 | contig 13029 bp, 10 predicted proteins | sample AntDrymUQ5682106_2_FD_105496 | JGI IMG/M metagenome (GOLD analysis project Ga0136630, IMG submission 105496) | Polar desert sand microbial communities from Dry Valleys, Antarctica - metaG UQ568 (21.06) | ecosystem: Environmental > Terrestrial > Soil > Desert | place: Antarctica: Dry Valley...
CGCCGCGGGCATCGGCTTCGACTCATGAGCGCCTCGTGAGCGCCCACCCACCACAACCGCGACGGCCGGCCGTCGCTGACGTGGCCGGCCTGTTGCGACCCCGCTCGGTGGCGGTGGTGGGCGCCTCACCGCGGACGTTCGTCGGTGGGATCGCGCTGCGCAACCTGCGGACGCTGCACTTTGCGGGCAGGGTGACGCCGGTCAACCCGCGCCGGCCCGAGATCGACGGGGTGACGGCGGCAAGCTCCCTGAGCGAGTTGGACCACACGCCCGACGTCGCGCTGCTGTTGGTCGGGGCCGACCGCGTCCTGCAGGCGGCGCGCGAGGCGGTGGACTGTGGGGTGCGCGGGCTGGTGGTGCCCGGTGCTGGCCACACCGACTCGGGGGCCGCCGCCCTGGCGGTGACCGTCGGCTTGCGCGAACTGGCGGCGGATGCAGGTGTCGTCGTCGCCGGCCCCAACTGCATGGGCTACGTGGACATGGTCACCGGTGCGGCGCCCTACGTCGGCACGGTTCCCGAGCAGGTTCGCGCCGGCAGCATCGGCGTGGTCGCGCAAAGTGGCGCGGTGGTGGAGGCGGTGATCAACGCCGGCGGCCGGGTGCCGTTGTCGACCGCCGTGTCGTCGGGCGCCGAGGCGGTGACCGACATCGCCGACTACCTGCGCTTCTTCGCCGCCGACGAGCACACCGGTGCGGTGCTCGCCTTTGTGGAGGCGTTCGCCGACCCGGCGGCGTTCCTAGCCGCCGCGCAGGAGATGGCCACCGCCGGCAAGCCATTGGCGGTCTGCAAGGTTGGACGGTCGGCGGTAGCTCAGACGGGAGTGACGGCGCACAGCGGCAAGCTCGCCGGCAGCCACCGGGTCGCGATGGCGGCGATGCGTCAAGCCGGCGCCATCGTCTGCGACGACCTCGACGAACTGCTGGTCACCGGCGAGCTGCTGGCCACGGGTCTTCCCCGCGGTGTCAGGCTGCACGTGGTGGCCAACTCGGGCGGCGAGGCCAACCTGCTGGCCGACCTCGCCGAAGACGCGGGTCTGCGGCTGCCACCCATGAGCGGCGAGGGAGTCGCTGCGCTGCGGGCGCGCTGGCCACGCTTCACGCCCGGCAACCCGCTGGACCCGTGGGGAGTGGACGACTACCGCGCGGTCTACCCCGAGGCTCTGCGGATCGCCGCCGCCGAGCCGGGCGACGTGCTGATGGTCAGCCTCGACGCGCAGGCGACCTGCGGGGACGCCGAGCAGCAGCTGGGGCTTGATCTCGCCGGCTGGTTGGCCGAGGCCGCCGCCGGGGCCGGGGCCGCTGCCGGGGCCGCCGCCGGGGCCAAGCTGTGCGTCTTCCTCAGCCCGGCGTCGCATGACCCGCCGCCGGCCTTGGCCAGGCTGTGCGCCGAGCGAGGCATCGCCCTGTTGCGTGGTGCTCGCCCGGCGCTGACCTCGCTCGCCCGCACCGCACGCTGGGCTGCCGCCCTACCCCCGGGCACTGCCGCCGCCGCGCCCCAGCCGGTGATGGACCTCGGTTCCATCCTGCAGCGCGTCACCGACGAGGACGCCGCCCTGGACGCCGTGGCCGCCTACGGCATCGACGTGCCGCGCCGCGAGCGGGTCGCTGATGCCGGCGCGGCGGTGGTGGCGGCGGAGCACATCGGCTTCCCCGTGGTCATCAAGTGTCTGATACCGGGCGTCACGCACAAAACCGAGCTGGGGCTGGTCGCCACCGGACTGGTCGACGCCAAGGCCGCTCGCAGCGCTGCGCTCGACCTCCTCGCGAGCGCGCAGGACCGGGGGGTGGGCGCCGAGCTGTTGGTCGCCGAGCACGTCCCCGCTGACCTCGAGCTCATCGCCGGTTTCCGGCGGGACCCGCAGTTCGGCCCCACCGTCGTGGTCGGCCTCGGAGGGATCTGGACCGAACACCTCGACGACGTGGCGGTGCGAGTCGGCCGCGTGACCACCGCCGAGGCCGAAGCGATGCTGGACGACACGATCGCCGGCCGACTCTTGCGTAACCCCCGCGGCACCGCACTGCCCGTCGGCGCCGTGGGCCACGCGGTGGCGGCGCTGTCCGCATTGGGCTGCGATCACCCTGGGATCGCCGCAGTCGAGTGCAACCCTCTGCGCGTCAGCGGCGATCGTGTCGTCGCGGTCGACGCGCTCATCGAAATGGAGCTGAAGCCATGACGCAGATCACCTCAACCCTGCGGGTGCGGATGGGCCAGGAGGACGCCCACTACGGCGGCAACCTGGTCGACGGCGCCCGGATGCTCGAACTGTTCGGTGACATCGTCACCGAGGTGGCGATCATCACCGACGGTGACGAGGGCCTGTTCGTCGGCTACGCCTCGATCGAGTTCCTGGCACCGGTGTACGCCGGCGACTTCATCGAAGCCAGCGGCCGGGTGACCCGCCGGGGCGACACCAGCCGCACCGTGGAGCTGGAAGCCCGCAAGGTGATCGCCGCCCGCTACGACCACAGTCCGTCGGCGGCGGACGTTCTGCCAGACCCGGTTGTGGTGTGCCGGGCGACCGGCACCACCGTCGTGCCCAAAGCGCACTCCCGCGCTGCCAAGGTCGGCTGATGGAGACGATCCAGGTCAGCGATCCGGCCACCGAGGAGGTCATCGGCGAGGTCCCGGCCTGCGGTGCCGCAGAAGTCGACACGGCGGTCGCCAAGGCGCAGGCCGCCTTTGAGGGCTGGCGCTGGCGCAGCGCCAACGAACGCGCCGACCTGCTGCACGCTGCCGCACGGCTGACCGAGGAACACGCCGAGGCGTTGGTGGAGTCGCTGTGCCGGGAGCAGGGCAAGCCGCGCCCGGAGCAGGAGGAGGAGGTCGAGTGGACCGCCAACACCCTGCGCTACTACGCCGAGCTCGCGCGCAACAGCCGTGGCCGCGTGGTACCCAGCGGCGAGCCGCGCAGCCAGCTCAACCTCGTACTCAAAGAGCCCTACGGCGTGGTCGGGGCGATCGTGCCGTGGAACTACCCGCTCCTGCTGCTGGTCTGGAAGCTGGCGCCGGCGCTGGCCGCCGGCAACACGGTCGTCGTCAAGCCCAGCGAGCTGACCCCGCTCACGACGCTGCAGTGGTTGCAGACCTGCTTCGCGCAGCTGCCGGACGGCGTGGTGGAGATCGTCACGGGATTCGGGAACCAGGCTGGTGAGGCGCTGGTCGCCCACCCCGGTGTCCGGGTGGTGGCGATGACCGGCTCGGTGCAGACCGGCCAGCGCATCGCCAGCGTCGCCGCGCCGATGATGAAGCACCTGCACCTCGAGCTCGGCGGCAAGGACGCCTTCGTGGTCGGCCCCGACGCCGACATCGCCACCGCCGCCGACGCGCTGGCTTACGCGGCACTGATCAACGCCGGTCAGGTCTGCACCTCGGCGGAGCGGGTGTACGTCCCGGCGGCCCGGCACGATGACCTCGTCGAGGCCGTCCAGGCGAAGGTGGAAGGTCTGCGGCTGGGCCACGGACTGGACGACGGCACCGACCTCGGCCCGCTGATCGGCGAAGCCGCCCGCGCCAAGGTGGAACGCCACGTCGCCGACGCGGTGCGACGCGGCGCTCGCGTCGTCACGGGAGGCAGGCGGCCGCGAGACCGCGATCGCGGCTTCTTCTACAACCCCACGGTGCTGGTCGACGTGGACAACGACATGGCGATCATGACCGAGGAGACGTTCGGGCCCACCATCCCCGTGATGGCCTACCGCGACGTCGCCGAGGCGATCGCCTGGGTCAACGCCCACCCCACCGGGCTCGGTGCCACGCTGCGATCCACCGACCCGGGGTTGTGCAAGCGCTTCTTCGAGGAAGTGAAAGTCGGCACCGTCTGGATCAACGACCCGCTGACCGACAACTACGCGGGGCCGTTCGGCGGCATGAAGCTGACCGGCGGCGGCCGTGAGCTCGGGGAGGAGGGGCTGGAGACCTTCAGCGAGACCAAGCACGTCCACTGGGACTTTTCCGACGCCCGCAAGGACTGGTGGTATCCGTATTAGATGGCAGTCCGCGGCGGGGCCACTCGATGCGAAGCGGGCGCCACGCGATCCACAGGGTGTCCGGGTGGCCGATTCACGGCCGGCCGGGACAGGTCTACGTTGATGGCATCTCGGCGGGTCCGAGCAGCTCTACCGAAGGTGGGAAGGTGGGCATGCCATGTTTCGTCGACGCCTCATCTACTGCGCGGTGCTGTGCATCGCGCTCGTTGTACCAGCGGCTCCAGCCGGTGCCGCTGACGCCTACGGGCCTCGGGTCGAGGTCCTGCAAGCACACTGCGAAGTCGACTTCGCTCACGCGGACGCTGTCGCCGGCGACGACGGGCTGACGCGGGGATTCATCAGCTACTTCGGCAGCGATTGCAACCAGCGCATCCGCTGGTTCGAAGGCACGGGATCGACCTGGACCGCCGCACCCACCCGCTATCGCGGGGTGGTGATGGCCACGGCGCACGATGGCACCGGCACCTGGCTGCTGTTCGCCAATGCCGGCGGCGTTCGAGTTGGACGACGGACCAACGCTGGTGTCGAGCGCGACCCCGTGTTGGTGGATGACAAGGGTCTCGGGGGCGCCGCCTTCCCGAGCGGTGACCTGCTCGTGGCCGGCGGGCGCTGGCTGGCCGTGTGGAGCCGCCAGGTCGGCCCTGGCGGTGAGTTTGCCCAGACCGAGCTGTTCAGCGCCCAGACCCTGGGTCAGGGACATTGCTTCTCGGCGGGCCTGCACAAGCAGCGGCTGACCAACAACCGCTTCAACGACGACGGCCCGACGCTCGCGCCGATCGGGAACGACGACGCGACCCCGCGACTGGCGTGGGAGCGCAACGACGGCGCGCAGGGTCTGCGCTCCAACTTGCGCGCTGGCTGGCAGCCGTTCGACGACTGCTTGTGGCGCCACCGGCGCTACACGTCCTACGGCGACCTCAATACCGAGCCCGACGCCACCCGCGGCCTGGAGTCGCGTCTGCTGACCTGGCGTCGCGACGGCGAGATTCTGGTCGACGGCGGTAGCGCCTTCTCCCGGCGCGTGCTCGGGAGGGGCTTCTCTCCTGGCATTAGCCACACAGAGGCGAGCACGCATGTGGCGTGGGTCACGCTCGGCACCCACGTCCGCGTCGCCCAGCGCACGGCGCCGGGCGACGCCTGGACGGAGACGGACCTGACCCCAGACGCCGTCGCCGACCAGCAGTTGATCGCTGTGACCGGATCTGGCGGAAAGGCGACGGTACTGATCTTCAGTCCCCGCACCGACCGCCTGTCCGCGCGCACACAGAGCTAGCCGCGCCGGCGCCGCAGGTAGCGAAGCGGGCGGCACGCTGTAAGGGCAGGGCACCGGCACGTCAGGATGACGTGCCGGTGCTGGCCAACCGCTGCAGCGCCGGTCCGGCGACGGGGTGATCGCGCAACGCGGCAATCGTGGTGTCGGGCAGCGCCCGCAACGCGAAGTGCAGCTCGGCCATGGAGCCGGGCTCTAGCTGCCTCACGCGCTCCCACCAGGCACGTACGGTGGCAGCGCGTGCCTGCTCGGCCTGGGTAGCGCTGTCTGTGCCGTCGCGGTGCTCCATCAGGGCTTCGGCCCAGGCGGCGTAGGAGTACGCAGCAGATGGAACCGGTTGCTGAAGCGTCGCCGGTGCACGGCTCGCAGCCGACTCCCCACCCCCCTCGATGAGCGCCTGATGCAACGCTTCCAACTCCTCGATGGCGGTCGCTCCATCCGCGACAACCTCGAGGTTGCCGATGAGGCGCTGATGGTCGCCGGCGTCGATGTAGCGCTCCACGAGCGGTTCGGTGGTCCTGGTCGACCGGGCCTGGCGCAGTGCCGCAGTGATCGTCGTCGCCCCTCGATTGGCGATCGCCGTCAGCTCCTGGGTGGAGCGCAGCACACGGGCGGGATCGTCGAAGCCACCGTTGGGCGGGTACTGCAGCTCGCGCAGGGCGTCGGCCTGGGCCTGGTACAGGTTCAGAATCGCGATGGCCTGATCTTCGGTGGCGACGTCCACGATCACCCCGTCGCCGGGTAGCCCCTCCCGTGCCGCGCGTGCGGTGTTGAATGCCAGCACGCCGATCGCCAGCAAGCCGACCACCAGGAACCAACGAGCCGCCCGTGGCGGTGGAACTGCCAGTGCCCGCTGATTCGCGGCCGACGGCTGGGTGGCCTCTGGTGGAGCAGTCCGGGGCAGGCGATGGACGTCGCTGGGTCTGGCAGCTCGCGGCATGGCCACGCCAGGGTAGGGCTATCCGAGGTCGGCCACTGGTTCGACGACGTCGAAGTCGGCACGCGCCACCTCGCGGCCATCGACCTCCAGCACCAGCTGGTAGCCGCTGTCGGCGTACTCAAACTGCTGCTCGTCGATCTCGTCGACCACGTCCTGGTTGCCGGTGAGGACCTCGCGGTCCAGACCCTGGTGCACGGTCTGCCCGTGCGGGTCGACCAGCCGCCACGACTCGGTGAACGGCCCGTCGACGTTGTACCAGTTGCGGATCACGGTGAAGCCCGCGGCCACCGCCGGAGCCGAGCCGGTCAACTCGACGCGGTTGTCCAGCCCCGGCTTGATCGTCGCACCGGTCCGCATGAACAGGTCACGGTCGACCACCTTGGCGTACTTCAACCGAACTCCCATCAGCGGGCACCCTCCTTGCGCTTGTTGACCGCGTCGTCGATCTGACGCCACAGGTCCTCGCGGACCTCCATCAGCGCGGCTCGCAAGTCCGACTCGCCCGACGTGGCCACGAACGGCGCGAACTTGGGCACCCGGCACTCCAAGGTCATCTGCTGGGCGTTGGTGTCGCGCTGCTTGACCGTGAGCAGGAGATCGGTGCCGTCGGCGGGAAAGCGGCGCAGTCGCCGGTTCAGCTTCGACAGCCGGTCCACCACCCGCTCGCGCTCGGCGTCGCTGAAGCCGGGTCCGAGCCGCAATTGATCCAGGCTGGCGCGTCCCTCGTCGGCGTCGCCGTCCGGCTGGCCGGTGCCGAGCCCGAGCTGGTCGACGTCGAGCTTGCGCAGCCGCGCGGTCACCAGGTCAGCCGACATGCCCGTCGACTGCTGCACCAGTTCGACCACCCGGTCCCAATCGTCGCCGGCCGCTTCCAGCTGCGAACGCTCCAGCTTGGGAAACTCTTCGAGCACGTGCGGTCGAAGCTCGGTGAAGTGGCGCGCCCAGACCTGGTGTGTGAGCGGTTGCATGCGCTCCTCCTCCTCGGGTGTCTACAGTGCTGCCCCAACAGACCCCGCAGAAACCCGTCGCCCATGCCGACCCGTGTCGAGCGCAACCCGCTGCTGACCTCCGAGCTCACCCACGCCCTCGTGGAGTTGTGGACCACGGTGTCCAACGCCGGCGGCGCCGTGGGCTTCTTCCCGCCCGTGAGCACCGACGACGTGCGGCCCACCGCCGAGGCCGCGTTCGCTCGCATCCAGCAGGGCGACGACGATCTGGTCGTGGCCTTCGAGGGCGACCGGCCGGTGGGCCTCGGGATGCTGGTCACCCAGGATTCCCCGCTGCACCGCCACTGGGCCTCCATCGAGCGACTGCAGCGTCACCCCGAGTGCGGCGGCCGCGGCGTGGCCTCGCACCTGCTGGCCGAGCTCGAGCAGGCGGCCCGCGACCGGAGGCTGCGCCGGTTGGTGCTTGCAGTGCGCGGGGGGACCGGATTAGAGGACTTCTACCTGGCGCACGGCTATGCGCTGGACGCGGCCCTTCCCGAGCGGGTGATGTTGGAAGACGGCGACGTCCGCGATCTGCTGGTGCTCAGCAAGGCGCTGGGGCGTGGGATCGCTGCAGGTCCGAGGCTGCTGGTCCGCCGGCTCGACCCGGACCTGCCCGTGCCGGCCTACGCCCACCCTGAGGACGCCGGCTTGGACCTGTACGCGCGGGAGCCGGTGCAGCTCGGCCCAGGCCGGCGGGCCTTGGTGCCGACGGGCGTCGCCATCGCCCTGCCAGCCGGCCACGTGGGGCTGGTGCATCCTCGTTCCGGTCTGGCCGCGCGCCACGGCATCGCACTGGTCAACGCGCCGGGCACCATCGACGCCGGCTATCGCGGCGAGATCAAGGTCGTGGTCATCAACCTCGATCCGGCCGAACCGGTCGCCCTTGAGCGGGGGGAACGGATCGCCCAGCTCATCGTGCAGCGGGTGGAGCACGTGGCGGTCGTGGAGGTCGACGCGCTGGACGCCACGGTGCGTGGCGAGGGTGGCTTCGGCTCGTCGGGGCGCAGCTAGCGGCGCTGGCCGGCCCCGCGTAGTTGGCTTGCGGCCCCTGCGGGGCTGGGGCAGGATGGCCGTCCGTCCCGGAGACGCTTTCGGGTCATGCGGACGTGGCTCAGTGGTAGAGCACCACCTTGCCAAGGTGGGGGTCGCGGGTTCGAATCCCGTCGTCCGCTCCACCAACCGCTGGCTCTTCCGCCACCTCTCGGGTTTCAAATCGCGGGTAGCCGTAGCGCGGGAAGACGTCTCAGTCGGTCGGCGTTGTCAGGGCCATGAGTCAAGACCACGCGGCTGCGGGGCTTTCGTTGTCCCAGCGGACGACCCTTGAGGCACTTCTCGCGGCCGAGCGAGAGAAGACAGTAGCTCGAGTCGCGGCACTCACGCGCGACTTTGACGACATCGTCGAGTCCTCCGCCATCGCGCCTCCCGACGACGAGCATGATCCGGAGGGTGCAACGATCGCCTTCGAACGTGCTCAAGTGACGGCGCTGCTGACGCAGGCGCACCGCCACCTCGCCGACCTGGAGCTGGCAACGACAAGGCTTGGCGACGGTACCTACGGCGTCTGCGAACGGTGTGGGCAACCGATCGCCATCGAGCGCCTGCTGGCCCGCCCGACTGCGCAAACCTGCATCGACTGTGCCAGCGCGAAGTAACCCCTCCCGTCCGACCCGGGGCGTGTGGCGGTTGCGCCACCGGGCAGGATGGGTCTCCGATGACGTTGCCCACTCTGCTGCTCGGGCCGATGCTGCGCCGGGTCGAACCGCGGCGGGTCTGTGTGTTCGTGGCCACCAGCGCGGCCGCCCGCGTCCGCGCTGAGATCTTCGACCTCGGCCCGGAGGGATCTGGCGATCCCGAGCCGATCGGCTCCGGCGAGGCCGAATCCTGGCAGCTCGGCGAACGCCTGTACGTCCATCTGGTCTCCGCGCGGCCGGACGACGAGAACTTCCCGACCGACCGGCTGCTGGCGTATGACGTCGAGCTGCACAGCAACGACGCCGCGGGCACCCAGCGGCTGGGTGACCTCGGGCTGCTCAGCGGCCGCGGTCGGGTCACCTATGGCGACCTGGCGCTGCCCACCTTCTTCATCCGGGAGCGGATCGCGGCGCTGAACCTGCTGCACGGATCGTGCCGCCTGCTGCACGGCAAGGGTGAGGACGGCCTGCTGTCGGCGGACGAGGTGATGACCACGACCGCCAGCGATCTGCAGGAGCGCCCCAGCGCCCTGCTGCTCACCGGTGACCAGATCTACGGCGACGAGGTCGCCGGCCCTCTGATCCGGCACTTGACCGGCCTGGGACGCCTGCTGCGGGGTGCCGACGACGAGGTGTCCGTGCCCGGGATGCCGGCGCTGTCGACGATCCCGGTCTACGGCCGTCAGGATCTGGTGGCCGAGCGCGCCGCCTTCACATCGAGCAAGGCGGCCAACCACATCCTCAGTTTCGGCGAGTTCGCGGCCATGTACCTGACGGCCTGGAACGAAAAGACCTGGCCGGCGTTCCCCTCCGCCGAGGAGGCGATCCCGGCGACCACGGCCCGCAGGCTCGAAGTCGCCAAGCTACGTCGCAGGTACGCCACAGAGCTGAAGAACCTGCTCGAGGCGAGACGCGCCATCCCAGCCGTGCGCCGGCTATTCGCCAACGTCCCGACCTACATGATCTTCGACGACCATGACGTGACCGACGACTGGAACCTCACGGGGGGGTGGCGGAACCGAGTCCAAGCGAGCCCCAGCGGCCGACGTGCCGTGGCCAACGCCCTGGCAACGTTCTGGGCATTCCAGGGCTGGGGCAACGATCCCGAACTGTTCGACGACGACTTCAAGCAGACCGTCACGGGGTTCCTGGCGGCCGAGCCCACGGTTGACGGTGCGCGGTTCGACACGTCATTGTGGTCGTTCGACCGCTGGAGCGTCGCCGCGCCCACCGACCCACCAACCATCCTGCTGGACACCCGCACGCAACGCAGCTTCGACGACGACGAAGACGCCGCCCGCCTGCTGGGACCCGCCGAGCGTCAGCGGGTCCTGAACCTCTGTCGCGGCGCCGGGCACCGGCCCGGCGAGCCGCTCATCTTCGTCTCAGCCGTGCCCGTCTTCGGGCTTGAGTTGCAGGAGCGCCGCCAGAAGTTCCTGGTGGACAAGGTGGGACCCTACGAGATCGACTTCGAGGCCTGGCACTCCAACCTCGCCGGGCTGGTCGACTTCATGCGGCTGCTCACCGTTGACCTGGGGCTGACCTCAAGCGTGCTGCTGTCCGGAGACGTGCACTACGGGTTGAACGTGCAAGCCGACTTCGCCGTCGGCCAGCGGAGGGTCTCGGTGGCCCAACTGGTCAGCAGCTCGCTGAAGCACAGCGGCATGGCGAGCAGGATCGTGCTGCAGCTCGTCGGCAACCTCGGCACGCCCTTCCATGCCCGCCTCGGCTGGGACCGGCCACCGACCTCGAACCGCCCCAGCGGACTGCGGCACCGCCTGCTGACGAGCGCGGCCAACACCGACGAATGGAGCGAGGACTCACCGGTGTTCCTTGCCCCCTCGCTGGCGGCGCACCTGAACCTGGACCAGCCGCCCGACTACCGTGAGTCGCGCCGCTACCTGCGACCGGCCGCGGGGGGACCTTCGCCGCTGATCGGCGAGAACAACATCGGCCTGGTCAGCTACCGCGGCGACAAGGTGGTCCACCGGCTGCTGGGCCGGGGCCGCCGCGGGATGCGTGTCTCCACCGTCACGTTCCCCATCAAGGCCCCCGACTCGTGATCGGTTGGGTCGTGACTGGATGGTGGCGCTGACGACCCGGCGGGCGGGGACCAGCAAGGCAGAGTCGTCAGCGCCGGCTGGGACTCAGTCGATGACGTCCACGCGGATGCGCTTGCTGTTCGTGACGGCCTGGTCCATGCGCTGGGTGATGTGGTCCCGGATCCTGCCGCCGAGAACCAGGCGGCTGCTCAGGGTGTCGTTGCGCAGGTCGTTGCGCATCAGACCCAGCAGCTCGTCGAATGATGTCGCCGCCCCCACCAGGCCGATGTGGTGCCCGGGACCTCCGAACACGCGAAGCGTGCCATCCCGCCTGGCCTTCGGAGGAATCCGGACGGTCCAGTCCACCACCGTGTTGGCCCGGTTCTCCTCGTAGGGGTCCAGCGTTGCCTTGAGACGCAACTGCGTGCCCGGGCGCGCGCGCACCCACCGCACCTTGCGATACGGGCCGTCGTCCTTGGCGACCCGGACCTTGGTCAGGCGGTACTGGCGCACCCGCTCGCGCACGTTCACCTGGTTGAACCTCGCGCCCGTGAAGGTGATGTCTTCGTAGGGCTGCGACTGCAACCGGTAGATCATGTGGTCGAACTCGTGCAGCGCCTCGTAGGCGATCTCCCAGCGGCTGGCTGCCACGTTCGAGCGGCGCAGCCGCCATGGGGTGCCGTCCTGTCGAGTCCCGGTGATCGTGAAGTCGATCTCGGCGCTGCCCTCGCTGAACTGATCCATGGTGTCGATGATCTGCAGGTATTGGTGGTACCAGGCGATGAACGGCAGGTACTCCGACACGGTCGCGTTGGTACGGCCCTGCTGGACCACGCCGGTGTTGCGCGCCGCCGTGGTGGACGTGATCGGAATCGGGTTCAACGGTTGGTCGAAGTCGGCACGGATGCCCGCGCCGCGGTCCTGGTCGACCGCGCCGGCGCTCGCGCCGACCGTGGCCAGTTTGTAGGAACCGAACACCGCGTCGGGAATGACGGTGATGGCCCTTGCGGTGTTGGCGCCCATCCGAGTCTCGCCGTCGAAGAAGAAGGGATGACCGAAGGCCATGGCCTTGCCGTCGCAGGTGTAGGTGGTCGTGCCCACTCCGGCGAAGGTCAGGTCGCCATAGGACAGCGCGGCGGCGAAGTTGCTGCCCGGGGGAAAGTCCGAGGGGCTGGCCGTCACACCCGAGTCGGTGCCCGACGAACCCGACGAGCCTGGCAGTAGGCGGATGTTGTTGCCCCTGCGGTCGAGCTTGCGCTGCGCACGCTCCAGCGCACGCGGGCCTGCCCCCGGAACCCGGACCGGCACTCGCATCGCTCCCATGGTGCTGCCGACGTCAGCCACGGAGCTCTCGGTGGCTGCGGCGATCGTGCGGCGCATGGCGGCATCGACCTGCACTGCGGCGGTCGTGTCGGTGCCCGCCGAGTTGCCGTAGCTGCGCACCCGTTCCATCTCAGCCGCGGGCGTCAGCCCGGCGATGAAGGACGCGCCCCAAGAGAAGGAGTAGGCGACCGCACCGAGGAGCTGATCCTGCCCGTCGGCGTCGATGTAGACCGGCGAGCCGGACATCCCGGCCCACACCCCGCCCACCTCGTCAATGGCAGGGCTGTGCAGTTCGGCAACGATGATGTCGCGTCCCGGCAGCGGTTCGCCGGGCAGGACGCCGAGGATCTCGGCCTCGAAGGAGTCAGGCTGCGTACCCCGCGACACGGTATAGCCGGTCCCGGTCAGGGTGACGCCCGACTCGTCGGCGGCGGCCAGCAGGTCGCTGACCCGGTCGACCGACATGATCGTCGGGCAGTCGTTGGAAGGAGCGCCCGCGGCTGGTGCGGCCAACAGGGCGGCGAACAGGCTCATAACGGTCAGTGACGACCACAGCCGCCGAGAAGAAGAACGTGCAGCAGTGCGATGCAGCATGGGAGCCCTCCCCACGAAGAGGGCCTCGCCACCAGGGCGCAGCCCGGCCGATGCCAGGGCATACCTGCCTGGCATTGCCTGTGACGCGCGCGGATCCGGAAAGGTTCCGAGAAACTTTGAAGCAGGAATCGCCGAGGTTCAGGCTCTGGTGTGGTCGAGGTGCTGGAGGAGCTCATGCGCGGCGAGCTCGATC
>Ga0136630_1000726_pt1 | contig 12984 bp, 14 predicted proteins | sample AntDrymUQ5682106_2_FD_105496 | JGI IMG/M metagenome (GOLD analysis project Ga0136630, IMG submission 105496) | Polar desert sand microbial communities from Dry Valleys, Antarctica - metaG UQ568 (21.06) | ecosystem: Environmental > Terrestrial > Soil > Desert | place: Antarctica: Dry Valley...
GCCTCGGGCGACGAGGTCGCGGAAGAACGCCAGCCAGCCGGCGCCGTCCTCGCTGCTGGTGACCTGCATGCCCAGCACCTGCCGGTGGCCGTCGGCGTCCACGCCGGTGGCGACCAGCGCGTGCACGGGCACGACCCGTCCGCCCTCGCGGACTTTGAGCACGAGCGCGTCGGCGGCGACGAACGTGAACGGGCCGGCGTCCGCCAGGGGGCGGGTGCGGAACTGCTCAACGTGCGCGTCGAGTTCCCTGGCCATGTCGGAGACCTGGCTCTTGGACAGGCTCGTGATGCCCAGCGACTGCACGAGCTTGTCCATCCGGCGGGTCGAGACCCCGAGCAGGTAGCAGGTCGCGACCACGCTGGTCAGCGCCCGCTCGGCGCGCTTGCGCCGCTCCAGCAGCCATTCGGGGAAGTAGGTGCCTTGCCGCAGCTTCGGGATCTGCAGCTCGAGCGTGCCGGCGCGGGTGTCGAACTCGCGGGCACGGTAGCCGTTGCGCCGGTTCACGCGCTCCGGGCTGGACTGCCCGTACGCGGCGCCGCACACGGCGTCGGCCTCTCCGCGATGCACGCCGGGTGGTTCCCCGCCTTCGGGACGGCGCTGGCCTTCCTCGGGGTCGGCATCATCATCGGGTTCCCGGCGGTACCCTTGGCCCTGCTCGCCGGGTACACGGCCTCCACCGGGCCCGCCTTCGCCGACATGGGCTACGATTTCAAGGCCGGATGGCTGCTCCGCCGCCCTGCGAACTCGGCCGCCTTCGAGCGCGAAGGACGGCGGCAACAGTACTTCGCGGACCTCGTCGGCTTCGCCGTCGGCCTGGTTATCGTGGCGCTCGCCTGGCGCACCTACTTCTCCCAGGACCTCATACCCCCGGTCGACCTGGTGTTCGCCGACACCACGAGGCGAGCGCGGCGGGTGGTCTGTCGGCCGTCGGGCTCCTTCTGATGTGGGCCGTGCCTGGCGCGCTCCTCCAGTGGCTCGGTGGTCCATCGCGCCAGATGGGCATCCTGTTCGCCACGGGGTTGCTGATCACCTTCCCCGCTGCGGGTTGGGCGGTGTTGGCGGGCATCCTGATCCGGCGCTTCAGCTCCATCTTCCGGGGCGGAGGAGAGTAGAGGAGAAGCGAAGAGAGGCTATCGCAAACGGTGATGAAGAGAGACACGCCCACAAACCTGCCGTCTACGGCGAGATCCAGCCTGGCCTCCTCGCTCGCTCTCTGGAGGGGCGAAAGGTTGCTCGTCGTCACGGATCCGGAGCGCCTGCAATATAGAGGTCTGGCTCGCGCAATTCATTAGCCCAAGGGCCGAATTCTCCGCCACGCGGCACTACCTTGATTCGGCCGGCATGCGGACAGCCACGGCGCATCCAGGCGGGCACTCCCGCGGCAAGAGGATCGTCTCTCACCTGACTGGTACTGTTCACAGCGAGATCATCTGGCGTCGGCGTCCTGGATCGCGCGCCACACCCGCATCGGTGAGGCGGGCATGTCCATGTGCGTGACGCCTATGTGCCCGAGTGCGTCTATAACCGCGTTCATGACCGCTGGAGAAGAGCCGATCGTCCCCGACTCCCCGATGCCCTTTACGCCCATTGGGTTCGTCGGCGAGGGCGTCTCGGTGCGGTCCAGGGTCATGGATGGTATCTCCGGGGCGCCGGGGATCAAGTAGTCCGCCATCGTACTCGTGGTCAGGTTCCCGTCCTCGTCGTAGACCGCCTCCTCGTATAGCGCCTGGGCTATGCCCTGCGCGATACCTCCGTGGAGTTGCCCGTCCACTATCTGGGGATTCACGACCGGCCCGCAATCATCGACCGCGACGTACTTAGGGATGCTCACCTTGCCCGTCTCCGTGTCCACCTCCGCAACGCAGACGTGCGTCCCGAAGGGCCAGGTAAAGTTCGGCGGGTCGAAGACCTGGCTCTCCGAGAGCCCCGGCTCCATGCCCTCTGGAAGGTCCGCCGCGAGGTGCGCCGCGCCAGCGACCTGCTGCATCGAGACGTTCTGGTCCGCCGACCCCGCGACGGAGAAGCGCCCACCTTCGAACTCGATGTCGTCCTCTGCGGCCTCCAGCATATGGGCCGCGATCTTCTTGCTCTTCTCCACCACCTTGCCGCAGGCCAGGCTGACGGCCACGCCGCCCACGGGCAGGCTCCTCGATCCGTACGTGTCGCGGCCCATCGGGGCCACCAGGGTGTCGCCGTGCAGCACCTTCACATCCTCGACCGATACTCCGAGGGCGTCGGCCGCGATCTGGGACCACGAGGTTACGTGTCCCTGGCCGTGTGGAGAGGTCCCGGTCACGACCTCGACCTTGCCCGAGGCGAGCATCCGCACGGATGCCGCCTCCCAGCCGCCGCTCTGCAATCGGACGCCCGCGGCGACCTTCGAGGGCGAGAGGCCGCCGCTCTCGGTGAAGTTGCCGATGCCGACCCCGATCTGCTTCACGTCCCCGGACTCGCGCCGCCGCCGCTGTTCAGCGCGGACTCCCTCGTAGTCCACCAGATCCAGAGCCTTCCTCATGCACGCCTCGTAGTTACCGGAGTCGTACATGACGCCGGCGGGGGTCGTGGTCGGTTCGTCGAATGGGGGGATCAGGTTCATGAGGCGCACCTCCGCCGGGTCCATGCCGAGCTCGCGCGCCAGGTCGTCCATGATCCGCTCGTGGGCATAGGCCGCCTCCGAACGGCCGGCGCCGCGGTAGGCGTCGGTCGGGGTGAGATTGGTGAAGACCCCCGTGCACTCGAAGGAGTAGGCGTCGAAGGTGTAGAGGCCAGGATAGGTGAAGGAGCCGAAGATGGCGATACCAGGGGTCAGGAGCTGCAGGTAGGCGCCCATGTCCGCAAGGAGCCTGACCTTCATGCCCAGGATCTTGCCCTCATTCGTCGCGGCGAGCTCGATATGCTGGACCTGGCCGCGGCCGTGGGTGCTCGCCATGTGGTTCTCCGAGCGGTCCTCTACCCATTTGATCGGGGTCCCGAGCCTCCGCGCCAGCGCGAGCGCGAGCGCCTCCTCAGCGTAGACGTTGAGCTTGCCGCCGAAGCCGCCGCCCACGTCAGGGGCGACGACCCTAAGCCGGGTCTGCGGGATGCCGCATATGACGGCGACGATGTCTCTGACGAAGTGCGGTACCTGGGTCGAGGTGTAGAGAGTAAGGTCGCCGGTGGCCGGCTCTGGGTTGGCCACCACCGCCCGAGGCTCGATGGCGCTCGGGATCAAACGCTGCTGCACGTAACGTCCCTTGACCACCACGTCAGCCTTGGAGAAGGCGTCGTCTATGTCCCCGGTCCCTAAAGGCCATGTGTAGCACTTGTTGGTGCCGAGATCCTCGTGAACGAGCGGCGCCCTGTCCTCGAGCGCGGCCTCGACGTCCACAACCGCGGGGAGTACCTCGTAGTCCACCTCGATGAACTCCAGGGCGTCCTGAGCCTTGTAGCGGTCTGTGGCGACCACCACGGCCACGCCGTCGCCCGCGTGGTTCACCTCGCCGCGGGCCAGCGGCCAGTGGTCCGGTATCTTGATGTCCTCCGTTACCGGCCAGCCTGTCGGTATGCCGACCACCCACTCCTCGGCCAGTTCCTCGCCGGTAAACGCCGCCACGACGCCCGGCCGCTCCAGCGCGCCGGAGACGTCAACGTCCGTGATCCTGGCGTGCGCGTGAGGGCTGCGCAGGAGGGTCATGTGCAGCATCTCCGGCAGCCGGATGTCGTCCGTGAACCTCCCGCGTCCCGTCAGGAGCGTGGAGTCCTCCTTGCGCGGGACGCTGCTGCCGACGTATCGCCCGGATGTCTCGGCCATGATTCCTCCTCTACTCCAACTCGACGAGGTTCTGGCCCGCGTCGACGGCGCCCTCGTTCTCCACCAGGAACTTCGTGACCGTGCCATCCTGCTCGCTCTTTATCTCGTGGAACGATTTCATGACTTCGATGAGCCCAACCGTGTCGCCCGCGGAGACCCTGTCTCCCTCGCTCACGTAGGGGGCACTCTCCGGGTCGGGACTGCGGTAGAAAGTGCCAGGCATCGGGCTCTTGACCGTCTTATCGTCCAAGGTACACGCTCCTCTCGGGGAAATGTCGTGGGGGAACCTTCAAACCCTTGCCTCCGCGCGGCCAAGGGGGCTGACCTCGATACCGCTGTCCCGCAGCTTCTTCGTTATGGCCGCGGCCAGCTCCACCGCGCCCGGCGTATCCCCGTGGACGCACACCGAGTCAGAGGCCACCTCTATGTCTTTGCCGCTCTCGGTCCTGACCCTTCCTTCGGTCAAGGCCCGCACGACCCGTTCACCGACCTCCTCGGGCTCCAGCTCTTCGGTCACGGCGCGGGTGAAGACGATCCGTCCGTCGTCGCCATATTCGCGATCCGAGTAGAACTCCGCCGCGACCGGCTGGTCCATCTTCCGGGCGAGGTCGTAGGTGACGGAGGCCCGCATGCAGAACAGTACGAGACCGGGGTCCACGCGCTGGATGGCCTCCACGATCGCGCGCGAGAGCTCCTCGTCGCGCGCGGCGACCATATATAGCGAGCCGTGCGGCTTGACGTGTTGGACCTCCAAGTCGTGGAGCCGGGCGAACTCCCTCAGCGCGCCGAGCTGGTAGAGAAGCTCGTCGTGGATCTCGTCCGGAGAAACATCCATCTCCCGCCGCCCGAACCCGACGAGGTCCCGGTACCCGCAGTGTATCCCGACCGCCACCCCATGCTCCTTCGCCAGCGCGACGGTCTTCCGCATCGTGGATGGATCCCCCGCATGGAACCCGCCCGCGACGTTTGCCGAAGAAATGTGGCGCATCATCCCCTCGTCGTGGCCCATCCTCCACGGGCCAAAGCTCTCTCCCATGTCGCAGTTGAGGTCTATCCGCATAAGCCCTACCTCCCTGAGCTAGTCCATGTTGTTCTGAAAGTCAACCACCGAGGCTTGACTTGATGTCCGCCAGTTGCCGCCGCCGCTGCTCGCGGGCCGCGAGCGCCTCCTCGAGCCCCACGGATACGAAACGGGTCTTGTCGTTGGTCTTGGATTGAGCCAGGCGGTCGCGGTCGGCGCTGATGACCGTGCCGATGGTCGCGTATCCGCCGCCGGTCACGGCGTCGTTCATCAGCACGATGGGTTCGACGCCGCCGGGGATCTGGACGGAGCCTATCGGATAGCCGAAGTCCACGACGTTAGCCGGGTCCGCGCCCGCCCCGGCCGGCTGCTCCCGCTCCACGAACTCGATCTCTCCGCCCCGGTAGCGGTAGCCTACGCGGTCGGCGTCGGTCGTCACCGTCCACTCCGTGCCCAGAAACTCCTCCATGCTCGCCTCCGTCAGCCGGTAACTGGCGAGGCCGATGATGACGCGAAGCTCGGTCTCTTTGCTATATGCGGGGATTTGCTGACTCGCCACGGCCAGACCGACCCTGGCGGAGAGTCCGTCTGTCTTCCCGTTCAGCTCCCCGACCTGCAACTCGTCGCCCTCCCGCAGGGCGCGTCCCTCGAAACCGCCAAGCCCTATCAGGGTGTAAGTCGAGCGGCTGTGCATGAACTCGGGCACGTCTATCCCGCCCGCCACCGCCAGATAACACCGCGCCCCGCTCTGGAGGTAGTCGAACGAGAGCACGTCCCCCGCCTCCACAGAGAACGTCTCCCAGAGAGGCGCTTCCTCGCCGTTTATCTTCGGCGGCATCCGTGCGCCGGTTACGGCGACGACGGCGGCTTCCGTGAACTCTAGCTCGGGGCCGAAGTAGGTAATCTCGAGCCCCGCCGCGCCGTCCTCGTTGCCCACGAGGTTGTTGCCGACCTGGTAGGAGAACACGTCCATCGCCCCGCTCGGCGGCATCCCGAGAGCATACTCGCCGAAGCGTCCCGTATCCTGCACGGTCGTCAGGAGCCCCGGTTGCCTGACCTTAATCGCCATACAGGACCCCCAGGATCTCCTCGTTGTAGGCGTGCGGGTCCTCGAGCGCGCGATCCGCGCGGAACGTGAACTCCCTGATTCGGTACTCGAAGGAGCCATCCTCGACACGCGCCCGCACCTCGTCGAACTCGTCCCGGTCCACGCCCCGGTACTTGAAGACGTCTCCAGGCTTGGGAAAGACCATCGAATCCTGGAAGTCCTTCAACTCCTGCCGCACGTCCAGCACCGGAGCCGGGGCCAGCCCGAAGAGCTGGTAGCCGCCCGCTCCCTCGACGGAGTAGATCACCGCGAAGCCCCCGCCAAAGCCGAAGGCCCGCTCGGGCGTGTAGGTGCGGGGCCGGACGTATTTGGGGACCTCGATCTGCTCCTCCGGCGGGACGAGCTGGTACGTCCAGGGCAGCCCCGGCACGAACCCGATCATGGTCACCAGCCACGGTGATCCCAGAAGCGCCTCGATGAAGCTATCCGTGGAATCGAAGCCGTTGATCCGGGCCGCGTACTCGAGATCGGTAGCGTCCGGGTCCTGGTGGCGGTCGCGGAAGCGCATCAGCGTCTCGTGCGTCCAGGGGTCCCCAATCATCACGGGCACGTCCACCACGCGGGTCGCGAGCTCGAACCCGCGCACGGCTCCGACCTCCTCGTCTATCTGCTGGAGGCGCTGGATCAGGTCGTCCGGCGGCAGCACGTCCGGGTCTATGCGGACCATGTAGGAGGCGTTGGAAGGGCAAATGTCCGTTACGCCCTCGATGCCGTCATCGCGGAGCCGATCCGTGATCGCCATCGCGCGGAAGTTGACCTTCAGGCTCATCGCCTCGGCAAGCTCCACGAACACGTACTCATCCCCGCCGTAGCTGTACCTGGCCCGTGGCAGCTCCGTTTCCACGCCTCCGCCCATATCCGTCTTCCCACCTCGCCTTCTTCTAGGGTGAAGGGAATACTACCGATGCCACGAGTCCCGGTCAAAACGTGCTCCCATTCATGTTTAATAGGAGATGGGCCGAGCCGGGACACGGCCGCCCATGTGGCCGGACGGATAGGAGGACGAGTTGCAACTGCGGAAGATGACCCGCACGGCGCTGATGGCGGCGGTGACGGCGGTGGCGGCCCAGATCGCCGTGCCGCTCTTCGCCGTCCCGTTCACGTTGCAGGTCCTCGCCGTGATCCTCTCGGGGCTGCTGCTCGGGCCGCGTTACGGAGCCCTGGCGATGACGATCTATCTGCTCGTCGGGGCCGTTGGCGCCCCGGTCTTCGCACAGTTCCACGGCGGACTCGGCACTATCGTCGGACCGACCGGAGGCTACCTCGTCTCCCACCCGCTCGCCGCCGCAGTGGCCGAGCGCTGTTGACCAGCGTGTTGTGTGGGGTGGCTGCGCTCGCCGTTATCTACGCCTTCGGCGCGACGTGGCTCGCAGTGGTTACGGACCTACCGCCTGCCGTGGCGCTGGCCCAGGGCGTGCTGCCCTTCGTGGCCTTTGATCTAATCAAAGTAGGCGTGGCCGCGCTCGTGGCGGTCGGCGTCGCCCCGCTATCGCGCCGTTCCGAGTCTGAAAGGGGCTGGAATGCTTGGAAAAGTACTCGTTGCCAACCGCGGGGAGATCGCGCTCCGGGTGATACGAGCCTGCCAGGAGCTCGATATACCAACCGTCGCCGTCTACTCCGACGCCGACGAGGCTGCCCTTCACGTACGCCACGCCGGAGAAGCCGTCCGTATCGGCCCGCCTCCAGCGGGCAAGAGCTACCTGAACGTCAAGGCGCTGCTCGGCGCCGCGGAGGAGACGGGTTCGGAAGCCATCCATCCGGGCTACGGCTTCCTGTCCGAGAACGCCCGCTTCGCGGCGGCGTGCCAAGACGCCGGGATCACGTTTATTGGCCCGCCAGCGGAGGCCATCGAGAAGATGGGCAACAAGTCCGCGGCGCGCGGGATCGCCATGGGAGCCCGTGTGCCGGTCGTTCCAGGTTCAGAGAAGACCAACTCCGCGGATGAGGCGGCGGAGATGGCCGGGGAGATCGGCTACCCGGTCATGGTAAAGGCCTCCGCCGGAGGCGGCGGACGCGGTATCCGCGTGGCGGAGAGCGAAGAAGAGCTGCGGCAGGCCGTCCGCGTCGCCCGCCAGGAAGCGGAGAAGGCTTTCGGAGACGGCTCGCTGTACCTGGAGAAGCTTCTGGTCGGGCCACGCCACGTCGAGGTGCAGGTGCTGGCGGACAGCGAAGGCGCGGTCATTCACCTCTACGAACGCGAGTGCTCGATGCAGCGGCGCCGCCAGAAGGTGATCGAGGAAGCTCCCTCACCCGGCATAAGCCCGGAGACCCGCGAGGAGATGTGCAAGGCTGCGGTTCGGCTGACGCGGGAGGTCGAATACGCGGGCGCGGGGACCGTGGAGTTCCTGGTGGATGAGCACGAGAACTTCTACTTCATCGAGATGAACACCCGCATACAGGTCGAGCATCCGGTCACGGAGATGCTCACGGGTATGGACCTGGTCAAGGAGCAGCTACGGGTAGCCGCGGGCGAGTCACTGAGCATGCGGCAGGAAGAAGTGCCGTTCATCGGGCACGCGATGGAGTTCCGTATCAACGCCGAGGACCCGGAGCAGGACTTCATGCCCTCTCCGGGGGAGGTCTCCTCTCTCGAGGTTCCCGGTGGACCCGGGGTGCGGGTGGACTCGGCAATCTACCAGGGCTACGGGATACCGCCATTCTACGACTCGCTGGTCGGCAAGCTGGTAGTTTGGGGGCTCGATCGCGAGGAGGCCATGCGGCGCGCCCGCCGCTCTCTAGGCGAGTATCGTATCGGGGGCATCAAGACGACCATACCGCTCCACCTGCGTCTGCTAGAGACGGACGCCTTCCGTTCTGGCCGATACCACACGGGCTATCTGGAGGAGTTGCTTGCTCGAGGTCAGATGCAACGATAACGTAGCGCTCGTTCGATCAGTTGAACGCCTTCCTCGCCGTCCCACGCTCGTCCGATTCCGAGACGTTCCTTGCCACGACGCGGCTCTCCCGGATCTTGCCCCCAGCAACGCGGCTGAGCATTAGGCCCACGTGGTCTTCCCCTCCCTGGGTCAGCGTGTAGCTGGTGGCGACCCAGTTCCCCTCGGCGATCTGTCTTTCGATGATGCACCTTACCCCGCCCCCGTCCCGACCGGGACGTCCACGGAGATTAGCGTCACCCTTCGCCCATTTCCGCGTCGCAGCACTATCGAGAGGATTGCGTGCAGTAAGCGCGCCAAATCCTAACCGTCGATGCATCCCGGAAATGCTCGTCCGCGGCACACCCCGGTCCCGCGCCGAATACGAGGCCGGAACCCCGCCTTTCGTGCGTCTTTTCCCGTCCCGAAATCTAAGCACCGAAACGGACGATGGCGGATGGCTTGTGCGACAATGAGCCCCGAAGACCGGATCCGAGAAAGGGAGCAAGTCGTGGCGACCAAAGCGAGAGTCACCAAAGAGGGGCTTCTGATACCGAAGGAGGTGGCCGACCGGACCCTGGGGGAGGGCTCCGAGGAGGTCGAGATCTTCGAGGAGCCGGGGCGCATCCTGATCTCTCCTGCCGCGGCGGCGCCCGGGGCCCCGACCGGTGGGGCACCGGAGGACCCGATCCTGTCCATGGGCGAGGATCCGGTCGACGACGAGGTCACCGACGCCTCCGAGAACCACGATCGGCACCTCTACGCGGGTGGCTGAAGGGGCCGGCGGTGCATTCGCGGGTACCCGCGAGGTCTTCCTCGACACCGGCTACCTGCTCGCCCTGGAGCGGCGTACCGACCAGAACCACCCGCGGGCGCGGGAGCATTGGAGGTCGCTCCGGGAGGGCGACCTGCCCCGCCTAGTCACGACCATCTACGTCTTCGACGAGACGGTCACCTACCTGAACTCTCGCGGGCTGCACGCCTCGGCGGTGAAGGTGGGCGGGAGGTTGCTGGCGAGTCCTTCGGTCGAGCTCGTGCAAGTCGGAGAAAACCTCTTTCGCGGGGCCTTCGATCTCCTTGGGCAACGCCCGGACAAGCGCTACTCGCTCACCGACTGCGTATCGTTCGTCCTCATGCGCGAGCGCGGGATCTCGACGGCCCTCGCCTTCGACCGGCACTTCGAGCAAGAGGGCTTCGCCAGGGAGCCACGCACCGCATGAGGGTCGGCTACGTGAGGACATCCAAGAAGGACCAGAACCCCGACCTGCAGAGGCGGGAGCTGGAGGCGTTCGGCTGCGAGAAGGTCTTCGAGGAGCAGATAAGCTCGCGCCTGGCCGACCGTCCGCAGCTGCGCGCCGCGCTGGAGTACTGCAGGGAAGGCGACGAGCTGGTGGTGTGGAAGCTCGACCGCTTCGGACGCTCGCTCAAAGAGCTCATAGAGCTCGTCAACGGGGTTCGGGAGCGCGGCATAGAATTCGTGAGCCTGCGCGAGAGCCTCGACACCACCACGCCCGGCGGGAAGCTCGTCTTCCACGTCTTCGGGGCGGTCGCGGAGTTCGAGAGGGACATCATCCGCGAGAGGACGATGGCCGGACTGGAAGCGGCCAGGGCCCGAGGACGCAAGGGCGGCAGGAAGCCCGTAATGGACGAGAAGAAGCTCGCGTTGGCCTCCAAGATGCTCAAGAACCGGGAGATACCCGTCGGGGAGGTGTGCGAGGCGGTCGGGGTGTCGCGCTCGACGCTCTACCGCCACCTCAAACCCGACGGGTCGGTGAGGCAAACCGGGTAGGGGAAACCCACCTCTCGTAGCCCCGTCAGCTTACGTCGTAAGCCTTAACGTACAGAAATCCCGTTTGGGTACCGTGACCCCTAGATGTCTATTGTAATTGAAATACTGTTCAATATTTCATACAATATCCGGCATGTCGCACTTCAAGAAATCCCTGCCCGATGCCCGGCTCTTGGAGCCCCGGGGCGTGCTCGGCGGCGGGGAGATGGGGGCCGTGGACGAGAGGGTCGCGGCCTTGATGGGGGCGCTTTCTGGTCCGACGCGCATACGGGCGCTCTTCGCGCTCCTGGAGGCGGGGGAGCTGTCGACGGGCGAGCTGGCGAAGGCGATCGGGATGAGCGACTCGGCGACGAGCCACCAGTTGAGGGTGCTGCGCGACCTCGGGCTGGTGGAGCGGCGGCGCGAGGGCAGGCGGGCCTTCTACTCTTTGGCCGACGACCACCTCGCGGTGCTCCTGAAGGAGGCCCTGTACCACGTCGACCACGGCCGTATCGCCGAGGGGGGTCGGGATTGAAGGGTAAGAGGGAAGGCGACTATCACGACGCGCGCGAGGGTGCGCACAGCGGGCACGGTTACGGGGACCACGACCACGCTCACGGGGCCGTGGACCCGTCCGTGGCCTCGTCGGAACGCGGCATCTGGGCCCTGAAATGGTCGTTCGTCGGCCTCTTCGTCACGGCGCTCTTGCAGATCGTGGTGGTCCTCCTCTCGGGGAGCGTCGCGCTGCTCTCCGATACCATCCACAACTTCGGCGACGCTGCGACGGCGATACCGCTGTGGGTCGCCTTCGCCCTGTCGCGCCTGGGGGCGAGCAGGCGCTTCACCTTCGGGTACGGCAAGGCGGAGGATCTGGCGGGGGTCGTGGTGGTGCTCATCATCCTGTTCAGCGCCGTCGTCGCCGGCTACCAGGCGGTGGACCGGCTCCTGAACCCCGAGCCCGTCGGGCTCCTGTGGGCGGTGGCGGTGGCGGGTTTGGTCGGCTTCGCGGGCAACGAAGCGGTGGCCGTCCTCCGCATCCGGGTGGGGCGTGAGATCGGCAGCGCCGCCCTCGTTGCCGACGGCCAGCACGCCCGCACCGACGGCTGGACGAGCCTCGCCGTCCTTTTAGGGGCAGCAGGCGTCTGGCTCGGCTACCCGTTGGCGGACCCCGTCATCGGGCTGCTCATCACGGCGGCCATCCTCGGGATAGTCTGGCAGAGCGGCAAGACGGTCTTCGCCCGGCTCCTCGACGGCGTGGACCCGGAGGTGGTGGGCGAAATCCGCGAGGCCGCGGGCGGCGTTCCGGGCGTGGAGAACGTGGCGGAGGTCAGGGCGCGGTGGCTCGGGCATCGTCTGCGCGCCGAGGTCAACGTCGCGGTCGATCCGAGCCTGTCGGTCGGTGAAGGGCACGCGGTGGCCCGCGAGGTGAACCAACGGCTCGTGCGCGATCTGCGCTACCTGGACGCAGCCGTGGTTCACGTGGACCCCCTGGGAGAGTCGGGGGAGGAGCATCACCTGGTTGCTGCCCACGCCCACGACTGACCACGGACACGTCGATGGCGACTCACCTTCGGAGCGCGGATGCTCCTGCAGAAACACCAGTCCGGCTCCGCTGGCGTCGAGGGCAAGAGCGGATGCCCCAGCTCTGCTGGCTCCTTTCTGCCAAGCGGGTGACGTATATGTGTAGCGGTGGCCGTGGCTAGGTTTGCCCCCGCGCCTCGCCACCACGTCTTTCACCGGCGGCGGTAAGCGGAGAGCGATGGTCCCCGGAGCCTACAGCCTTCTCGGGGCCGCTCGGGTCTTCGCCACTGCTCTCCGGGTTCCGCATGAGCAAGAACAGCGGAAGCCCCGAAAACGCCAGCGTACCCCACGCCAACCCCCTTGGTAGAGTTCGTGATGGCCAACTCCCCGTCCGGCGGCCGCGCGCCGGTCCCAACCCCTTCAAGAATCGGGATGTCCCGCCAAGCGACCTCGCCCGGAGAGGGTTCGACGGCCAGCCCGCGCAGGCCGGATCGCTGGACAATTACCATACCCCTGTATAGTATAAACTGGTCGTCGGAAACGAGCAGCGCCGGGGAGGAGGTGAGAGTATGAAGCGGTTCAGGATCCCGCGGGTCGCCCACTGTAGCGAGGGCTGCAGAGCCCGGTCCGGGGTAAGACCTTAAACTGCCCACGGGTTACGGGGTCGGGAGCCTGGAGGGGGACCCGGCCCCTTTTCTTCCCCGCGCCTCGTCGTCGAGCTCGGCACCATGTTCCTACCGAGCCGGCTTGCGCCAGACCACGGAGTAGCGCCAGAGCAAGTGTCTCCTCACCTTCGCCCCTGGCAACTCCTCCTTGCAGGCCTCGCGGACCTCGGCGAGGGTCGGGTAGGCGTCCGTCTCGCCGTGCTCCTCCCACGTTCGCCGCAGCTCCGGCGATCCACCA
>Ga0136630_1000727_pt1 | contig 12982 bp, 9 predicted proteins | sample AntDrymUQ5682106_2_FD_105496 | JGI IMG/M metagenome (GOLD analysis project Ga0136630, IMG submission 105496) | Polar desert sand microbial communities from Dry Valleys, Antarctica - metaG UQ568 (21.06) | ecosystem: Environmental > Terrestrial > Soil > Desert | place: Antarctica: Dry Valley...
CGCTGCGTCCCGACGACCTCGCCCGCCGCATGGCCGACGACCGCGCTGCCGGCGCCACCCCGTGCCTGGTCGTCGCCACGGTCGGCACGACCTCCTCGACCGCGATCGACCCCGTCCGCGCGGTCGGCGAGATCTGCCGGCGGGAAGGGGTGTGGCTCCACGTCGACGCCGCCTACGCGGGCAGCGCCGCCGTCTGCCCCGAGCTGCGGTGGATCCACGACGGCCTCGAGCTCGCCGACAGCTACGCGTTCAACCCCCACAAGTGGCTGCTGACCAACTTCGACTGCTGCTGCTTCTACGTCACCGACCGCGCGGCGCTCGTCCGGGCGCTTAGCATCCTGCCCGAGTACCTGCGCAACACCGCCACCGAGTCGGGCTCCGTGATCGACTACCGCGACTGGCAGGTGCCGCTCGGGCGCCGCTTCCGGGCCCTGAAGCTGTGGTTCGTCATCCGCCACTACGGCGCCGAGGGTCTCCGGCGCCACATCCGCTCGCACGTCGTCGCGGCCCGGGAGCTCGCCGCCGCGGTGGCCGCCGATCCCGGCTTCGAGCTGGCCGCACCTGCCCTGCTCGGCCTCGTGTGCCTCCGGCACCGCGGCGGCGACGACGTCAACCAGGCCGTCCTCGACCGGGTCAACGCCTCCGGCCGGCTGCACCTGACCCACACCCGGCTGGACGGCAAGCTCACGCTGCGCGTCGCCGTCGGCGGAGCGCGCACGGAGCGCCACCACGTGCTGCGGGCGTGGGAGCAGATCCGCGACACGGCCCGGACCCTGGCCGGGGGAGGGTAGGACCGCCCCGATGCACTCGGCACAGCTGGGACCGGCGCAGCGGCGCGCGGCGCTCGACCGCATGGCCTCCGAGGTGTTCGACATCGTCGTGGTCGGCGGGGGCGTCACCGGGGCGGGCGCCGCGCTGGACGCGGCGTCGCGGGGCCTGTCGGTCGCGCTGGTCGAGGCCCGCGACTACGCCGCCGGGACCTCGAGCCGGTCGAGCAAGCTCATCCACGGCGGCCTGCGCTACCTGGAGCAGCTGAACTTCGCGCTCGTCCGCGAGGCCCTGCGCGAGCGCACCCTGCTGCTCACCGTCCTCGCCCCGCACCTCGTCCGGCCCGTGCCGTTCCTCTACCCGCTGCGCCACCACGTGTGGGAACGGGCCTACGTCGGGGCCGGCGTCGCGCTCTACGACCTGCTGGCCGGCCGCAGCCCGCTGCCGCGGCACCGCCACCTCACGCGGCGGGGGGCGCTGCGGCGGGTCCCGGCGCTGCGCCGGGATGCGCTCGTCGGCGCCGTCGCGTACCACGACGCACAGGTCGACGACGCCCGCCACACCCTGACCGTCGCCCGCACCGCCGCCCGGTACGGGGCGGCGCTGGCGACCTCGGCGCGCGCCGTGGGGTTCCTGCGGGAGGGCGAGCGGGTGGCGGGGGTGCGGGTCCGGGACCTGGAGGGCGGCGCCGACCTCGACGTGCGCGCCCGCCAGGTCATCAACGCGACCGGGGTCTGGACCGACGACGTCCAGGCGCTGATCGGCCGCGGGCGAATCCGCGTGCAGGCGTCGAAGGGCGTCCACCTGGTCGTGCCGCGGGACCGCATCCACTCCGACAGCGGGATCATCCTCCGCACCGAGTCGAGCGTCCTGTTCGTGATCCCGTGGCCCGTGCCGCCGGCCCAGCGTCACTGGATCATCGGCACGACGGACACGGACTGGGAGCTCGGCAAGGCCCACCCGGCCGCCAGCCGCGCCGACATCGACTACCTGCTCGGGCGCGTGAACGCGGTGCTGCGGCAAGCGCTCACCCCCGCCGACGTGGAGGGGGTGTACGCCGGGCTGCGGCCGCTGCTGGCGGGCGAGTCGGAGGCCACGAGCAAGCTCAGCCGCGAGCACGCCGTCGTGCGGTCCGTCGCCGGCATGGTCACGGTCGCGGGCGGCAAGTACACGACCTACCGCGTCATGGCCGCCGACGCCGTCGACCTCGCCGCGGCGGGGCTGGACCGGCGGGTGCCGCCGTCGCCGACCGCCGAGACGCCGCTGTTCGGAGCGGCCGGCTACCGCGCCGCGTGGAACGGCCGGGACCGGCTCGCCGCCGGGTCCGGGCTGCACGTCGCCCGCGTCGAGCACCTGCTCGGCCGGTACGGCTCCCGGGTGGGGGAGCTGCTCGATCTGATCGCCGGCCGCCCGGAGCTGGGTCGGCCCATCCCGGGGGCGGAGGACTACCTGGCCGTCGAGGCGGTCTACGCGGCGTCGCACGAGGGCGCGCTGCACCTCGACGACACCCTCACCCGCCGGACCCGCATCTCGATCGAGACGTGGGACCGCGGCGTCGCGGCCGCCGAGCCGGTCGCGCGGCTGATGGGCGAGGCGCTGGGCTGGGACCACGCCGCCGTCGAGCGCGAGGTCGAGCACTACCGCGCCAGGGTCGACGCCGAACGCGAGTCCCAGGCCCAGCACGACGACCGCACGGCCGACGCCGCCCGGATGGGCGCGCCCGACGTCCGCCTGGGTTCGTCGCCGACCGCGTAGGCCCGGTCGCGGGTACCCTATGCTGCCGTCCATGGCATCCGGAGGAACCACGAAGGCGGTCATGGCGGCGCTGGTGGCCAACGCGGGCATCGCCGTCGCGAAGTTCGTCGGGTTCCTGCTGACCGGCTCCAGCGCGATGCTCGCCGAATCGGTCCACTCGGTGGCGGACAGCGGCAACCAGGGCCTGCTGCTCCTCGGGGGCCGGGCTGCGCAGCGGCCGGCCAGCGAGGAGCGGCCGTTCGGCTCCGGGCGGGAGCGCTACTTCTGGGCGTTCGTCGTGGCCGTCGTCCTGTTCGCGCTCGGAGCGCTCTTCTCCCTCTACGAGGGCTTCTCCAAGCTCCGGGAGCCGCACGCGCCCGAGTCCCTCGGCATCGCCATCGGAATCCTCTGCGTCGCGATCGTCCTCGAGGGCTTCTCGTTCCGCACCGCGATCGTCGAGGCGAACCATGTGCGCCACGGCGACTCGTGGTGGGCTTTCATCCGCCACAGCCGCAACCCGGAGCTGCCGGTCGTCCTCCTCGAAGACCTCGGAGCCCAGGTCGGCCTGGTTCTCGCGCTGATCGGCGTCGTCCTGGCCAGATACGTCGACCCGGTGTTCGACGCGTACGCGACCCTCGCCATCGGGGTCCTGCTCGGCGTCATCGCCGTGATCCTGGCGATCGAGATGAAGAGCCTGCTCATCGGCGAGGCCGCCCGACCCCGGGACATCACGGCCATCCGGGCCGCACTGGAGCGAGACGGCACCGTCGAGCGCATCATCCACATGCGCACCGTCCACATCGGCCCGGAGCAGCTGTTCGTCGGTGCGAAGCTCGAGATGGACTCGGCGCTGACCTTCGACGAGGTCGCGCGCAAGATCAACGACCTCGAGTCCCGCCTGCGCGCCGAGGTGCCGTCCGTCGAGGTGCTCTACCTCGAGCCGGACGTCTACGCCGCCCGCAGCGTCGAGGGCGCTCCGGCCCGCGAGCCGTAGGCCGCAGCGGTCGGGCCGGTCAGAACAGGGAGCGGTACAGCGCCACGGTGCGTTCGGCGATGGCGGTCCAGCTGAAGTGCTCGACGACCCTGGCACGGCCGGCGGCGCCGAAGCGGCGCCCGCAGGCGGGGTCGTCGAGCAGGGAGTTCACGCGGTCGGCGATCCCGCGGGCGAAGCCCGCCGGGTTCCGCGGTGCGCCGAACGGGTCGTCGCCGGGCTCGAACGGGACGAGCCAGCCGGTGGCGCCGTCGACGACGACCTCCGGGATGCCCCCGACCGCCGAGGCGACGACCGGTGCCTCGCACGCCATCGCCTCGAGGTTGACCAGCCCGAACGGCTCGTAGATCGACGGGCACACGAAGACCGCGGCGTGGCTGAGGATCTGCACCACGTCGGGTCGGGGGAGCAGCTCGTCGATCCAGACGACCCCGCCGCGGTCGGCCTGGAGCGCCTCGACCATCGCGTGGACCTCCCTGCCGATCTCGGGGGTGTCCGGCGCGCCCGCCACGAGCACCAGCTGCGCGTCCGGTCGAAGGTGCGGCGCGGCCTCGAGCAGGTGCACCAGCCCCTTCTGGCGGGTGATGCGACCGAGGAAGACCACCGACGGGCGCCCCGGGTCGACGCCATGCCGGGCGAGCGCGTCCGTGCCGGTGTCCGGGCGGTACTCGTCCGGGTCGATGCCGTTGTGGATCACCGTGACCCGAGCCGGGTCCACGGCGGGGTAGCACGCGAGGACGTCGGCCCGCATGCCCTCCGACACGGCGATGACCGCGTCCGCACCCTCCAGGCCGGTGCGCTCGCAGAACCGCGACAGCGCGTAGCCGCCGCCCAGCTGCTCGGCCTTCCACGGGCGCAGGGGCTCGAGGCTGTGGGTCGTGGCGACGTGCGGGACGCCGTGCAGCAGCTTGGCCAGGTGACCGCCGAGGTTCACGTACCAGGTGTGGCTGTGAACGAGGTCGGCGCCCGCCGCGCCGGCGGCCATGGCGAGGTCGACCGACATCGTCTCCAGCGCCGCCGCGTACGGCTGCGGCCCCGCCAGCGCGTCCCACGGCCGGTACGATGCGGCGACGGCGGGCGCGCCGGCTGTAGCGCCCGTGATGGCGTCCCGCGGCGCGCCGAAGGCGTGGATCTCCACGTCGACCAGCCGGGCGAGTTCGCGCGCGAGGTAGGTGACGTGGACGCCGGCGCCGCCGTAGACCTCCGGCGGGTACTCGCGGGTGAGCTGCGCGACCCTCACGCGTCGACCTTCTGGCCCTTCCCGATCACGACGACGCCGTTGCCGGAGACCGTGAAGCGCTCGCGGTCGCGGTCGAGGTCCACGCCGATCCGGGCGCCCTCGGGGATCTCGACGTTCTTGTCGACGATCGCGTTGCGCACGACGGCATGGCGGCCCACGTCGACGTTGTGCATCAACACCGAGTTTTCGACGGAGGCGTGCGAGTGGATCTGGACGCCCGGGGACAGCACCGAGCGGCGCGCGCACCCGCCGGACACGACAACGCCGGCGCAGACCATCGAGTTGAGGGCCTGCCCGACGCGCCCGGGATCGTCGAAGACGAACTTGGCCGGCGGGAGCGGCGGGTGCCAGGACAGGATCGGCCAGTGCTCGTTGTAGAGGTTGAAGACCGGGTGCACCGAGATCAGGTCCATCTGGGCGTCGTAGTAGGCGTCGAGCGTGCCGACGTCGCGCCAGTAGCCCCGGTCGCGGTCGGTGGCGCCACGCACCTGGTTGCGGGAGAAGTCGTAGACCCGCGCCTCGCCGCGCCCCACGAGCAGCGGGATGATGCTGCCGCCGACGTCGTGCGCGGACGCCTCGTCGCCCGCGTCGGTCGTCACGGCCTCGATCAGCACGTCGGTCGAGAAGATGTAGTTGCCCATGGAGGCGAAGACCTCGTCAGGCGAGACGGGCAGCCCCTCGACCGCAGCGGGCTTCTCCAGGAACTCGGCGATCGTGCGGCCGTCGGCTGCGGTGGAGATGACCCCGAACTGGCCGGCCTGGTCGCGCGGTACCCGGATCCCCGCCACGGTCACGCCCGCGCCGGAGGCGATGTGCTCCTCCAGCATCTGCCGCGGGTCCATGCGGTAGATGTGGTCGGCGCCGAACACGATGATGTAGCCGGGCCGCTCGTCGTACACGAGGTTGAGGTTCTGGTAGATCGCGTCCGCCGAGCCGGCGAACCAGTGCGGGCCGCGCCGCATCTGCGCGGGCACCGGGGTCACGTAGTTGCCGAGCAGGGGCGACAGCCGCCACGTCTGCGTGATGTGCCGGTCGAGGCTGTGGCTCTTGTACTGCGTCAGCACCACGATCTGGCGGAACGACGCGTTCACGAGGTTGCTCAGCACGAAGTCGACGAGCCGGTAGTTGCCCCCGAACGGCACCGCCGGCTTGGCGCGGTCGGCCGTCAGGGGGGCCAGTCGCTTGCCCTCGCCGCCGGCGAGCACCATCGCCAGGACCTTCGACTGCACCATCGCGGTCACCCTACCCGTCACCGTGCGAGCGCGTGGTACTCCTCGTTGGGCAGCATGCCGGCGGCCAGCGACATGCGGTTGGTGAAGTTGTACATCGCCGCGATCTCGAGCACGTCCCACACCTCCTCGTCGGTCAGGCCGTGCTTGCGGAGGGCCTCGAGGTCGTCGGGGTCGCACTCCAGCGGGGCGCGGGTGACCTTGACCGCGTAGTCGAGGATCGCGGTCAGGCGGTCGTCGAGGCCGGCCCGGCGGTGGTCGAGCGTGATCCGGTCGGCGAGCACCGGGTCGCCGAGCTCCTGGCGCAGCGCCGCCCCGTGTGCGACCAGGCAGTACAGGCAGCCGTTCGCCATCGACACGGCGACGGCGATCATCTCCCGCTCGGCGGCGGAGAGGTGCTCGGTGGCCTCGTGGAGCTGCTTGTAGTGGGCGAACCACGCGCGCAGCCGCTCCGGGCGGAAGCTGTACGCCCGGAACACGTTCGGGACGAAGCCGATGCGCTCCCGCGCCTTGGCGAACAGACCGCGCAGGTCGTCCGACAGCTCGGACTCGTCGGGCACGGGGAACCAGCTGATCGCGTCGTCCATCCCGTCAGCCTTCCCGCCGGGCTGCCCGTCCGCAACCCTTCGGGGTGGAATCTTCGAACTGTCGAAGACTCCACCCCGGAGGCGCCTGTCGCGCGCTGTCCACAGGGGCCGCGGACCATCCATGCGGCGCGCCCGGGCCGGACGCACGCTGTGGCCCATGACCGCAGGACGCTGGGAACGGCTGCACGAGCGGTGCACGAACCGCCAGAGCGGGGTGGTGGGGGCGTGGCAGGCGGTCGAGCATGGCATCGCCGGCAGCACGTTCGCGACCTTCGCCAGGGCGCACGGCTGGCAGGCGCTGCATCCGGGCATCTGGGCGGCGCCGGGTTCGCCGGAGGACTATTCCCGCGCCGTCTACGCCGCCCTCGTGTCGTTGCGCTTCGGGGCGATCCTCACCGGTGAGTCGGCGTTGTGGGCTGCCGGCGCCGTACGGGAGCCTCGGCGGGTCGCCGTCCTGGTGCGCCCGCGTCGTCACTGCTCGCCCCGGACCGGCGTGGTGGCGTACCGCGGTGCCTGGGTGGCGGGGGACCGCGTCGAGCGCCGACGCGGCTTCCGCTGCGCTCCCGTGCTGCGCGCGGTCACCGACCACGCGCGCGACAGCGGTCGAGATGCGGTCGTCAGGACGCTCGTCGAGCTGGATCGGCTCCGTGAGGCGTCGCCCGCGGCCGTCCTGGGCTATCTCGAGCGGCGCGGCCGCTTCCTGGGGGTCGGCACGGTCCGGTATGCGGCCCGTCGCCTCCTCGACCGCGGCCTCAGCCACTCAGGCGGCGAGGCGTACGCCCGCCGGCTGCTGCGCGAGGCGGGGGTCGATGTGCACGCACGCCCGTTCACGGTCGTCGCCGGCGGGGTGATCTTCGGCGAGATCGACCTCGCGTGTCTCGCGGTCCGCTACGGCGCCGAGGTCGACGGGCCGGTCCACGACCTGCCGGAGGTTGCGGCCGCGGATAAGGTCCGCGACCGCCGGCTGCGGCGCATCGACTGGACGATCGATCGCTTCCGCGACGAAGAGGTCCGCCGCGACCCCGCCGGCTTCGTCCGCGCCGTCCGGGACGGCCTCGCGGCCGCCGCGCGTCGCGGCGGAGCTCCGTGGCCTGGCTGATCGTCGGCCCGGCGTTCCGGGGTGGAATCTTCGGACTGTCGAAGAAACCACCCCGGAACGGCGATGGACCGGGGACCTCGGGTGCGTCAGCCGGCGGTCGTCGTGAAGCAGGACTGGGTGAAGTCGTAGCCCTCGGCGGTCGGGCCGACGAAGAAGTCCTGGAGCACGTCGAGGCCCACGATCGCCTCCGGGTTCGGTTCGGAGACGATGCTGCCGCGGTACGCGGTCTCGTTCGGGTCGCCGACGAAGTTGCCGGCCTCGTCGGGCAGCATGCCCTCGTAGTCGACGTCGTCGAGTTCGGAGACGGCGGCGAGCAGTCCCTCCCGGGTGAGGTCGCCGTTCTCGGCGGCCTGCTCCAGCGCGGCCTTCAGCGGGTAGGACCAGACCCACCCGGAGGTGTAGCCGTCGTTGGGGTCGACGTCGCCGAGCGCCTCCTCCATCGCGTCGCGGCCCGGCGACTCCTGGGTCCACGTCCACGGGCCCGAGGCGAGGTACAGCGCCTGGACGGCCTCGGCGGCGGGGCTGGTGAGCAACCCCTTGTTCCACGACGGGCCGGTGCCGATGAACGTCCCCTGGTAGCCCTGCGCCGCCGCGTTGCCGACGACGGCGCCCGCGTCCGTTGGGTTGGTCGTGAGGATGACCAGGTCCGGCTGCTGGCTGGCGACGGCGCTGATGGCCCCGGACTGGTTGTCCGGTCCCGGGGCGGTCTCGACATCGGTGAACTCGAGGCCGTTGGCCTCGGCCGCGATCCGCGCGCCGGCGGCGGCGTCGCCGCCGTAGTCGCCGGGGTAATGGACCGCCATGACGGTCTCGATGCCCTCGAGGTTCTCCACGGCCCAGTCGATCGAGTTCATCGACTCGAAGCAGTAGTTCACCCCGGACTCGAGGATGACGTCCTGGAAGGCCCACTCCGAGGTCCACGACGCCGGGACGGCGACGATGCCCTCGGCGTTCAGGTCCTCGATGATGGCCGCCGTGGTCGGCGACCCGAGCGTCTGCGCGAGCGCGAGGACGTCGTTCTTGATCGCCTGGTACTCCTGGTTGTGGATCTCCGGGTTGTACTGGTTGTCGCGGACGAACTCGGTGACGTTCACGTCGAAGCCGCCGATGCCCCCGTCTTCGTTCACGCGGTTCCAGAAGGCCTGCTGCGCGTCGGTGATCGGCACGGCGAGCGCGGCGAAGGGCCCCACGGTGAGGTCGGAGAGCGTGCCGAGGTAGATGCACCCGTTGTCGGGGTTCACGGCGTCGGGGCAGGCCTCTTCGGTCACGCCGGTGTCGAAGGCGATGTCACCGGCCGGCGTCGTGCCCTCGGTGGGCGACCCCGTGTCGGTCGGCGTGGCCGTGTCGGCGGCCGTCTCGGTTGGGGTGTCGGTGGCGGTGTCGGTGGGTGCGGTCGTCTCGGCCGGCGCCGCCCCGGTGTCGACGTCCTCCACGTCGGCGGTCGTCCCGGAGTCTCGACAGCCGGTCGCGATCAGCGCGAGCACGGCCAGCACGATGGCGAACCTCGGCCATTGACGGTGCTGCTTCATTCCGCGTTCCTTTCATTCCAGACGGGCATGACGAAAACCTTCAGTACGAGAAGGGCCATCCCTTCCAGTAGTTGCGGACCCGCAGCCACACCCCGAACAGCCCGCGCGGTTCGAAGATCAGGAACGCGATGATGAGCAGGCCGTAGAGCATCGCCTCGAGCTCGACGTTGGTCAGCAGCCCGCCCCCGGTGACGCCCTGCCCGATGAAGGGCACGAAACGGGGCACCTGCTGGGTGAAGCGGGGGAGGAGCGTGACGAACATCGCCCCCATGATCGAACCGGAAATCGTGGCCGCACCGCCGATCAGCACCATCGCGATGAACCGGACGCTGAGCAGGAGGTTGAACGAGTTCGGCTCGACCGTGCGGGTGATCGTGTAGAGCAGCGCGCCGCAGATGCCGGCGTAGAACGACGAGATCGTGAAGGCGAGCAGCTTCGCCTTGGTGAGGCTCACCCCGATGACCTCGGCGGCGATGTCGCGGTCGCGGACCGCGGCGAACGCCCGCCCGACGCCGGACCGCGCGAGGTTGCGGGCCGGCACCGCCGCCGCGATCAGGACCACCAGGGCGAACAGGTAGACCTTCTGGGCGCCGCTGAGCACCGCGCCGCCGGCGGTCAGGGAGTTGCCGAAGAGGGTGGCCTGGACGGCGTCGCGCCCCACCCCCGGGCCGCCGGTGACGCTGTCCCACTCGCGGAAGACGTGCTCGCCGAGGAAGACGAGGCCGAGCGTGACGATCGCCAGGTACAGCCCCCGCAGCCGGGTGGCGAGCGGCGCCACCAGCAGGCCGGCCGCCCCCGCGACCAGGCCGGCGGCGGGCAGCCACACGACCATCGGCAGGCCGAACCCGACCAGCCGGCCGTCGGGGTCGCCGCTGAGCACCGCGGCGGTGTAGGCCCCCAGGCCGACGAAGAACGCGTGGCCGAGGGACACCTGGCCGGCGTAGCCCGTCACGATGTTGAGCCCGATCGCACCCACCGACATCGCCAGCCCGGTGCCCAGCAGGACCAGCACCTGGTCGCTGACCGCGAACGGCAGGGCGAACGCCGCCGCGACGATCGCGAGCACGCCGGCGCGCTTGGCCGGCGTGTTCAGCAGGGCGATGTCGGAGGAGTAGGACGTGTAGAGCTCCGGTCGCCCCCTCGGCCGGGACCCCCGGCCGCCGCGGTCCGTCAGCAGCGCCGTCATACCCGCTCGACCTCGGGGGTGCCGAACAGGCCGTACGGTCGGAGGAGGAGCACGATCAGCAGGACGACGTAGGGCGAGACGACCGCGAAGTTGTTGCCGAGCCACGGCGCCGCCGTCGGCTGGTAGGTCCCGACCAGCGCCTCGATCACCCCGACGACGAGCCCGCCGATCACGGCGCCGCCGACGGAGTCCAGGCCGCCGATGATGATCGCCGGCAGGGCCTTCAGGGCGATGATCCAGGTCTGCTGGTCGATGCTCCCGCCGGTTCCCACGAACGTGCCGGCCAGGGCGGCGAGCGCTCCGGCGATCGCCCACGACAGGGCGAACACCATGCCGACGGAGATGCCCTGCGCCAGGGCGGTCTCCTGGTCGAACGCGGTCGCCCGCATCGCCAGCCCCGTGCGGGAGTACTTGAAGAACGCAAACAGGGCCGCCACGACCACAGCCGTCGTGAGCATCATCGCGAGGAAGCGCTGCTGCACGAACACGTCGCCGACCCGGAGGGTGTCCAGCCCCCACGGGCTCGTGAAGTTGCGGATGGTGTTGCCGAGGAAGCGGTTGACGACCACGCGGATGGTGATGTCGACGCCGATCGTGATGATCGCCACGACGAACACGGGCTTGCCGACCATCGGGCGCAGGGCCGAGCGCTCCACGATCAGCCCGAGCAGCGCGGTGAGCAGCATCGCCACCGGAACCGCCGCGAAGAACGGGAGCCCGAACGACCCGGTCAGGAAGACGACCATGGTCGCTCCGGCCACCATCAGCGCCGGCTGGGCGAAGCTGATGACGAGCGTCGACTTGTAGATGATCACGAAGCCGAGGGCGAGCAGGGCGTAGATCGACCCGTTGCCGAGCCCCTGGATCAGGCTCTGCCCGAACCTGGTCACGGCGCGGTCCCCGCGGGTCTGCCGGAGGCCGACCGGCCCCCGCCGTACATGCCGTCGACGAGGCCGGCGAACATGTCGGTGATCGCCGCGCGCTTGACCTTCTGCGTTGCCGTCAGCTCGCCGTCCTCGTGGTCCAGTTCCTTGGGCAGCATCGTGAACTTCTTGATCTGCTCGGCCGACGCCACGCGGCTGTTGACGCCATCGACGACGCCCTGGACGAGCTTGCGGACCTCCGGCTTGTCCGCGAGGTCCCGGTACGTGGTGTACGGCAGCCGCCGGCGTTGCGCCCAGTCGCCGACGGTGTCGAGCTCGATCCCAATCAGCGCGGTGAGGTAGGGCCGCCGGTCGCCGATCACGACCGCCTCCTTGACGTACGGCGAGGCCTTGATCGCGTTCTCGATCTCCGAAGGGGAGACGTTCTTGCCGCCGGCCGTGATGATGATGTCCTTCATCCGGTCGGTGATCTTCACGTGCGTGCCGTCGACCCAGACGCCGACGTCGCCGGTGTGGAGCCACCCGTCCGGTTCGAGGGTGCGGCGGGTGGCGTCGGCGTTGCGCCAGTAGCCGGCGAACACCGCCGGGTTCCGGGTGAGGATCTCGCCGGTCTCGGAATCGATGCGCAGCTCGGTCCCCGGCTGGGGCTCGCCGACCGTGCCGAGCTTCACCCGGCCGGGGCGGTTGACCGTCGCGACCGCGCTGTTCTCCGTCATGCCGTAGATCTCGTAGATCGGGACGCCGATGCCGAAGAACCACTGCAGGATCTCGGGGGCGATCGGCGCAGCCCCGGACCCGGCCGCCCGGCACTTGCGGAGTCCGACCCGGTCGCGCAGCGACCGGAAGAGGAAGGGGTAGCCGAGCCCGTACAGGACCCGGGTCTGCGCCGTCGGTCGTCCGCCGTTGCGGACCATCGCGTCGCCGATGCGGCCCGCGACCCGGATCCACAGGGCGTAGTTCAACCGCTTGACCAGCGACGCGGATGCCATGCGGATCTGGATGCCCGCGTGAATCTTCTCCCAGATGCGCGGCACGGCGAAGAACAGCGTCGGCTGCACCTCGCGGAGGTTCTGCTGCACCGTCTCGATCGACTCGGCGAAGTGCACGGTCGTGCCGGCCTGGGCGTTCACCCAAACGGTGGCGATGCGCTCGGCGACGTGGCACAGCGGGAGATAGGACAGCGTGATGTCGTCCGGACCGGGGGGCGGGTTGTAGAAGCCGCCCTCGGTCACCAGCGCCTTGATCGCGAACTCGACGTTCGCGTTCGTCAGCATCGCGCCCTTCGGCGGGCCGGTGGTGCCCGACGTGTAGATCAGCGTCATGACGTCGTCGGGCTCCGCCGAGCTCATGCGCTCCTCGACGGCGGCGGGGTGATCGGCGCGGTGGCGGCGGCCCAGGACCAGGAAGTCGTCCCACGACAGCAGGCGCGGGTCGTCGTAGCGGTGCCGGATGCCGCGGGGCTCGACGTAGACGATGCGCTCGAGGTCGGGCAGCTCGCCGGCGACGGCGAGCGCCTTGTCGACCTGCTCCTGGTCCTCGGCGACGAGGATCTTCGAGCCCGAGTTCGACAGCAGGTAGGAGACCTCGGCCGCCGGGTTCGTCGGGTACAGGCCCATGGTGATCGCCCGGACGGCACAGGTGGCGAGGTCGGCGTAGAGCCACTCGGGCCGGTTCTCGGAGTGGATCGCGACCCGGTCGCCCGGGGCCACCCCCAGGGCGAGCAGGCCATGGGCGA
>Ga0136630_1000728_pt1 | contig 12979 bp, 14 predicted proteins | sample AntDrymUQ5682106_2_FD_105496 | JGI IMG/M metagenome (GOLD analysis project Ga0136630, IMG submission 105496) | Polar desert sand microbial communities from Dry Valleys, Antarctica - metaG UQ568 (21.06) | ecosystem: Environmental > Terrestrial > Soil > Desert | place: Antarctica: Dry Valley...
GCCGCAGCCGGCTGGTCGCGGGTGACCATCGTCAGGTCGATTGCGGGCTGCCCCGAGGCGGCGCTGTCGGGTCTTCCCCACGATCGAGGGCGGTCCAGATGGCTGCCTCGCTGACTGGCTGCGACGGATCAGCCGTCGCCGCAGGGTCGGCTACTGGCGGGTCGCTCTCGCTTCGGGCCTCGACTGGGCGAGTTCGGCGTTCGTACCGTGACCCCATGACCGGCCAACGCCTGCCGCGCAGGATAGTGAGCAATCCGACGGCGAGGCTCAGCCCAGCTCCCGACAACGCGAGCACAGCGGGTCCGACCGACAGATTGCGGTTCGGGACGGCCGATTCACCCACGGTCGTTGCCCGCGCCTGTGCCCAACTCAGCGCCGCCGAGAATCCACCGTCGTAGAGGAAGAACCCGGTTATGGCCAGGGCGAGAATGCCGGCGGCCAGCAACACGAACGCCACGACGAAGCGCCCGATTCGACGGGTGGCTATCAATGCCAGCCCAGCGGCACCCACCAGCAACCCGATCGGCACCAGGGAGTCCGACACGTCCTGCCCGGTCAGCGACTCGCTGACCCCAGGCAGTGGTGGACGCGCCGGGAAGGCCACGTCCAACCACACCAGCCCTGTGGCTAGCAGCAGGACGGCTGCGGCCGTCACGCAACCGGCAACAGCCAGCAGCAGACCGCGCCGATCCGCGCCACTGACCGGGCGTGCATCATTCACGAGACCTCCCGCATGTTCTCCACGGTCGCGATGGCCGCCAGCACCACGTGTGCCTTGTGCCGTGTCTCGGCCTCCTCGCAGAGCGGGTCGCTGTCGGCGACGATCCCGGCTCCGGCCTGGACGTAGGCGACGCCGTCGCGCAGCACGGCCGTACGGATGGCGATCGCCACATCGATGGCGTCGGCGAAGTCTAGATAGCCGACTGCTCCGCCGTAGATCCCTCGGCGTACGGGTTCGAGTTCCTCGATGAGCGCCATCGCTCGCGGTTTCGGTGCCCCCGACAGCGTGCCGGCCGGAAACGCCGCGCGCAACACATCGAATGGCGTGGCGTCTGTGTCCAGCGTCGCGGAGACCGTTGACTCGAGGTGCATGACGTGGCTGTAGCGCGCCACGCTCATGAACTCCACCACCTCCACAGATCCCGGTCGACAGATCCGGCCCAGGTCGTTGCGGGCCAGGTCGACCAGCATGAGGTGTTCGGCGCGCTCCTTGGCATCGCTGAAAAGCTCGGCGGCCAGCCGCTGGTCCTCCTCCGGGTCCTCGGAGCGCGGGCGGGTGCCGGCAATCGGGCGGATGACTGCGGTCCGGTCCTTGACCGTCACCAGCGCCTCCGGTGACGAGCCGATCACGTCCAGCCCGTCGTCGAAGCGGAGCAGGTACATGTATGGGCTCGGATTGGTCGTACGCATGACCCGGTAGATGTCCAGGGCGCTGGCCGTGGTCGCCACGTCGAACCGCTGAGACAGCACCACCTGAAAGATGTCCCCCGCCCGAATGTGGTCCTTGGCCACCTCGACGGATTTCGCGTAGTCGCCGGCGGCGGTACGCGAGGTGTAGTCAGGGACGCCCGTTGACAGCGTGTTGACCGGATGTTGCGCAGGTCGGGCGAGCAGGGCGGTCATGTCGTCCAGGCGAGCCACCGCCTGGTCGTAGGCGACGCCGTGCTCGGCGGCCGCGGCAAAGACATTGGCCACCAATAGCACCGAGCCCTGGACGTGATCGAGCACGGCGAGGTCGGTGGCGAGCAGGAAGCAGAGTTCGGGAAGGTTCAGCTCGTCGGGATTGGTGGATGGCAGCCGCTCGAGCCGACGCACGATGTCATAACCCAGGTAGCCGACGAGTCCGCCGGTCAACGGCGGCAGGCTGGCATCCCGCGGGGAGCGCAGGGCAGCGACGGTGGCGCCGAGGGCGGCGAGTGGGTCTTCGGGCAGGTCCACGATCAGCGGGTCGCCGATCCAGTGCGTAACGCCGTTTCGTTCGGTCAACGTGGCCGGGCAGCGGACCCCCACGAAGGAGTACCGGGACCAGGAGCGTCCGGGTTCGGCGGACTCGAGCAGAAAGGTGCCCGAACCACCGGCCAGCTTGCGGTAGAGCCCGACCGGGGTCTCCGCGTCGGCGAGCAATCTGCGGGTGACCGGAACGACCGGCTCGTTGCCCAGGCGCTCGATCACCTCATCGCGGCCCGGGCTGGCCACGTTGTTCACGGCTTCCCGGCGAGTGCTTCGGGCCCGGGCTCAGCGGGCATCTGCGTGAAGAAGCACGTCTGGGCACCGGTATGGCAGGCGGGTCCGGTCTGCTGGACGCGCAACAGGATGCTGTCGCCGTCGCAATCGAGCAGGACCTGGCTCACCCGTTGGCTGTTGCCGGAGGTCTCGCCCTTCACCCAGTACTGGGCCCGGCTGCGCGACCAATATGTCGCCTGGCCGCTGCTCAGCGTCCGGCGAAGCGCCTCGGCGTCCATCCACGCGAGCATGAGCACCTCGCCGGAGTCGATGCTTTGCACGATCACCGGCAACAGCCCCCGCTCGTCGGGACGAAGCCGCTCGGCGATCCTCGGATCCAGCGCTTGGGTCACGGAGGCATTCTCGACCCTGTCAGGGGGCCGAACTCCGGGCACCCCGCTTTGCTGCGAGGTAGTCCGTGACCGGCCTGCCCAGTGCCAGTGGTAGCGCCACGAGTGGGAGCACCGCGTACATCAGCGGAACCACGAAGAAGAAGGCGAAGCCTTCGGTGTCGAACTCCGGTAGCGAGCCGATCCGGATCATCCAGTAGAGGACGAAGGCCAACTGGACCCCGCAGGCCACGATCGTCAGGACGCGGCCGTTGGCGCTACCACCCAGCAGCTGCACGCCGCCGAAGATCAGCAAGCCGACCGAGATCAGTTGCAGGATGCCGATGATCGTGAACTCGGATTCGTACGAATCGGCCTCCGACACCCCGGCCGCGCTGGCACTTCCGGCCAGGCTGGCGAAGAACAGGACGTAGAAGGTCGAGATCAGCGTCACCGCGGCCTGGATGAACATCAACACGGCTGAGGCAGTTGCAGCTCCCGGGCGGACCGGCCCCTGCTGCAGCTGGTATCCGTACTGGGGATAACCGTACGGTCCGGGATAGCCGGGGTTTGGCGCATATCCGTGCTGGGCCGGCGCATAGCCGGGCGGCGGCACCTCTTGACCGTAACCGGTCGGAGGCGCCTCGTGACCGTAGCTGGTCGGTGCCTGGTACTGGCTCTGTCCGTCGTAGCCGTAGCTCGTCGGAAGCGCCTCCTGGCGCGGGTATCCCTGGCTTGGCGGCGGTCCGGAGTACGGCGCCGAGGCCTGATCCGGCGACAAACCTTGTCCCGTCGCCTGGTGTGCGGTCGGGTTCTGTGTGCTGTGGTTCTCGTCGGGCTGGGTCACAGTTTCCTCTCTCTGCACGGGAAAGCCTAGAGGCTCCCGACGTTGGGACGGTCAAGAACGCGCCGCGGTTCCGGATCGGCGTCCCGACCGGCAGTCCGCCGCCAGGACGCGTGCAACAGGGCATAGGGACCGTCGGCCCCTACCAGCGTCGCGTGAGTGCCGCGCTGGGCGATTCGCCCCCGGTCGACCACGATCACCTCGTCTGCGCGTTCGGCCGTCGACAGGCGGTGCGCGATGGTGACCGTCGTCCGTCCGCGGGTCAGCGTGTCCAGCGCCATGGTCAGCCGCCTTTCGGTGGCTGGATCCACCGCCGAGGTCGCTTCGTCGAGCACCAGGAGATCCGGGTCGGCCACGTACGCGCGGGCGATCGCGACCAACTGTCGTTCCCCCACCGACAGGGACTCCCCGCGCTGTCCGACCCGGGTCGAGACGCCGCGTGGCATCCCCGCCAGCCAGTCGGCCAAACCCAGGTCGGAGAAGGCCTGCTCGGTCTGCGCGTCGGTGCGATCCGGCCTGCCGTACCGGACGTTGTCCGCGATCGTCGCGTCGAAGAGGAACCCGTCCTGCGGAACCATCACGACGCGGTCACGCAGCGAGGCGAACCGCACCGCATCCAGCGGGACACCACCGACCCGGACGGTGCCCGCCTTTGGGTCCATCAACCGGGTGAGCAGCTTGGCAATCGTCGTCTTTCCGGAACCGGTCTCGCCGACGACCGCGACCCGGCGCCCGGGTTCGATGCCGAGATGCACGTCGGTGAGCACCTCCGGGCCATCGCCGTAGGCGAAGTGGACATGGTCGAAGTCCACGGACAGCGAGCCGCCCGGGAGGTCGACGCCGCCCTTCCCAGGGTCGGTGACATCGGGCTCGGTGTCGAGGATGTCGAGCACCCGCCGGAAGCTGGCCAGGGCGTTCTGGGCCTCGTTGAGAACCTCGCTCGCCGTTGCCAGCGGCGTGAGGAACAACGTGACGAGGAAAAGGAAGGCCACGACGGTGCCCGCGCTCAGGTTTCCGCCGACTCCGAGAACGACACCGAAGACCACCACCCCGGCCGTGGCCACGGCCGCGGCGAACTCCACCGCCGAGAAGAAACCGGCGACCAGCGACTGCGCCTTCACCGCTGAGCGGTAGTGCGCATCGATGGCCTTGTCCACTCGGGTCGCCGTGCGGTCTCCGACGCCGAACGCGCGCACTGTCACCGCGCCGACCACAGATTCACTGACCGCACCCAGCATCTCTCCGACGCGCTCCCGGACCAATCCGTAGGCCACCGACAACCGGCGCTGGAAGAACCGCACAGCCAAAGCCAGCGGAAAGAAACACACGTAGACGAGCAGGGTGAGCTGCCAGGAATAGATGGCCATGACAACCGTCGCGATGACGATCTGTCCGAGGCTGACCACGCCGAGGATTCCGCCCCATTGCATGAAGGTGGACATCTGGTCGACATCGCTGGTCACCCGGGAGACCAGCGTGCCGCGGCGCTGGGTCTGCTGATGCAGCATGGAGAGGTTGTGTACATGGCCGAAGGCCCGGACCCGCAGGGTCGCCAGCGCACCCTCGGTGGTCCGGAAGACTCGATAGTTGAGGAAGTAGGCCGCGATCCCGGTCAGTACGACAACACCGAGGCAGATCAGTACAGCACTCCGCACGAACCCGGAATTCGCGCCGCCTTGGGTGGTCAGGCCGCGGTCGATGGACTGCTGGATCGCAATCGGCACCACGACCCGCCCGCTGGTCGCGAGCAGGGCCAGACCCAGGGTGCCCGGTAGGCCGCGCCGCAATTCGGGCAGCATCCGCGCGCCACGAACCAGGGTCTTGATAGCGCCGTCGTTACGATGTTCCTCGGCGGTGCTCAGCAGGCCGGCATCGGCGAGCTCGTCGCCCTCTTCCAGGGACATGGCCCTAGGCATTCTTCATCGCTCCTCCGCGGCGACAAGTGCGTCGTCGGGCGCAGCTATCCCGTCGTAGGCCTGCACGAGCGCGGCATAGCCCGGCACCGTGCTCTCCAACTCCTCGTGACTCCCACGAGCCACGATCTGACCGTCGGCGAGGAAGATCACCTCGTCGGCGAGAGTGATCGTCGCCTTGCGGTAGGCGATCACGACGACTGTGGCCGGCCAACCGGCGCTGCGGAGCCCGGACAGGATGCGCGCCTCGACGGTGGGGTCCACGCTGCTGGTCGCGTCGTCCATCACCAGCAGTCGTGGTTGGCGAACCAGTGCGCGCGCCAGGGCGACTCGTTGGCGTTGACCACCGGACAGGCTCGCGCCGCGTTCGCCGACGTGGGTGTCGATCCCGTCCGGAAGCGCTCGGACGAACTCATCGGCGGCGGCCAGTCGCAATGCCTGCCAGACCTTTTCGGTGCCGTATTCAGCTCCGAGCGTCACGTTGCCGGCGACGGTGTCGTCGAAGAGGAAGGTGGTCTGGGTCACCAACGTGGCATCGCGGGTGAGCTCCCCTTGACGCAGCCCACGGACGTCGACGTCGTCGACGAGCACCGTGCCACTGTCCGGATCGACCAGGCGCAGGAGCACGTTGGCCAATGTCGACTTTCCCGATCCGGTAGGTCCGACAACGGCAATCGAACGACCAGCCGGTACGTCCAGGGTGATCCGCTGCAGGGTGGGAGTCGGTTCACCTGCGTAGCCGAAGGCAACGTCTTCGGTTGCCAGACGTGCCGGGCCGTCGTCTGCGGCAAGAACCTGCCTTCCGTACGGCGTCTCGCCCTTCGCAGTCAGCACGTCGGTCACCCGATCGTTGCCGGCAACCGCACGGGGCAGTTCGCCGAGCACCCAGCCCAGGGCGCGGATCGGCAGCGCCAGCACCGTGAAGAGGTAGGCGATGAAGACCAGGTCCTCGGTGGCGGTGTCCCCCGAGGCGACCCGCCCGACACCAAGGGTCAGAACGGCCAAGGTGGCAAGGATGGGCAGCGACTCCATGATCGGATCGAAGAGCCCTCTGACGCGTCCGACGGAGACCAGGCAGTCCTTGAGCGTCGCGGTGCGTTCGGCGAAGCGGTCGATCTCCCGCTGCTCCCGTCCGAGGGTCTTCACCACGAGGGCCGCGTCAAAGCTCTCGTGGGCGATCTCGCTCACTTCGGCCCGCAGTTGTTGGGCCCGGCTGATCCGCGGCGACATCACCCGCGAATAGGCGATGTTGACCGCGAAGACCAACGGAATGACGACGCCGCCGACGATGGCGAGCACCGGGTCGGTCAGGAAGAGCGCGACGATCGTGATCGCCAGCATCAGCAGAGCACCGCAGGCGAAGGGAAGGGGGGCGACGAAGAACCAGGCCGCCTCGACATCGCTGTTGGCATTGGACAACAGCTGTCCCGTCGGATGCTGCTGGTGCCAGGACAGCGGAAGACGCAGATATTGCCGGGTCACCTGTCGGCGGTATCCAGCCTGCAGTCGATATTGCATGATGCCGGCGAACAACCGGCGTCCGACGATGCCGATTATCTTCAGGATGGCGACCCCGACGATGGCCAGACCGGCAAGTACGAGTGCTCCGGTGGTGACTCGGCCTTCGGCGAAGGCCGGCAGGATCACCCGGCCGGTCACAGCGCCCATGACATAGGCCGATCCCACGCTCATCGCTCCGAACAGCGCACTCCCGACCAGGGCCGCCGCGAAGATCTTCGGTTGTGCAAGGATCGCCTGGCCGATGAGCCGGAAGCCGCGCCGGAGTACGCGGTCGTGCGGGCGTGGCACAGCAACTCCGTTCAGCGGGGGGTATGGCCCCAGCTTACAACCGACCGTCGAAGACTCTTTAGCATGGGTAACCAGTTGTTCAACGGATCGCCAATCCGGCTTCCTGCAGTGCTGCCTTGACGTCGCCGATCCGTAGTTGGCCGAAATGGAAGACGCTGGCGGCGAGTACCGCGTCTGCCCCCGCAGCAACCGCTGTCTCGAAGTCGGTGACTTTTCCGGCGCCGCCGCTGGCCACGAGCGGCACGCTGGAGACTGCCCGAGCTGACCGGATCATCCGCAGGTCGTAGCCGGCCCGGGTGCCGTCGGCGTCCATCGAGTTCAGCAGGATCTCCCCCACCCCCCGCCCGATGGCCTCGGAGATCCAGGCCAAGGCGTCCTGGCCTGTGCCGCTGCGCCCGCCGTGAGTGGTCACCTCGAATCCGGACGGTGTACCGGTGCCCGGCGCGCAGCGGGCATCGACGGACAGCACCAGGACCTGGGAGCCGAACTCCGCGGCGATCTCGTCGATCAGAGCCGGGCGGGTCACCGCCGCGGTGTTGACCCCCACCTTGTCCGCTCCGGCACGCAACAGCCGGTCCACGTCTGTGGTCGACCGGATGCCGCCGCCGACCGTCAGCGGGATGAACACGGTCTCTGCGGTGCGCCGTACGACGTCGTAGGTCGTTTCCCGCTCGTCAGCGGATGCGGTGATGTCGAGGAAGGTGATTTCATCGGCGCCTTCGGCGTCGTAGATCCGGGCCATCTCCACCGGATCGCCCGCATCACGCAGATCGACGAAGTTGACTCCCTTGACCACCCGTCCGCCGGCGACATCCAGGCACGGGATCACCCGGACGGCGACAGTCACGGCCTGGTGTCGGATCCGCCGGGGGAACCGTCGGGGGAGCGATAGGCCTCGAGTTCGACCTCGACGAGCAGATCGGGGTGCACCAATCGGCTGATCTCGACCATGGTTGCAGCTGGACGCACGGCATCGAACAGCTCGGAATGGGCGCGTCCGATCTGGTCCTGCTGGCTGATGTCACGGACGTACATCCGGGTGCGAACCACGTCTGTCACGTCCAAACCGGCTTCCCGTACGGCGGCCAGCGCGATGCCGAAGGCGGCGCGGGTCTGCGCGTACGGATCACCAAGTCCAACCACCTCGCCGTCCACTGTGGCCGTCGACCCGGCGACGAGTACCCACGGGCCGGCAACAACCGCGCGCGAGTAGCCGACCCTTTCCTCGTACGGGCCGCCGGAACTGATTCGTCGCAACGTCATCTCGTTGCCCCGGTTGCCGGCGGCGTGGGTGGCTTCACCAGGCCATCGTGAGCGCCTCGGGAAGGGTGAAAGCGCCGGCATACAAGGCTTTTCCGACGATGGCCCCCTCCAAGCCGTCGGGTACCAGAGCAGCGAGCACCCGAAGATTGTCCAAACTGGACACTCCGCCGCTGGCAATGACCGGCCGGTCCGTGGCGGCGCAGACATTGCGGAGCAGTCCGACATTGGGGCCGGTCAGCGTTCCGTCACGTTCGACGTCAGTCACCACATAGCGGGAGCAGCCCTGCGCGTCCAGCCGGGCGAGGACCTCCCAGAGATCTCCGCCCTCGCTGGTCCATCCCCGGGCCGCCAGCGTCTTCCCGCGAACGTCCAGACCGACGGCGATCTTTGCACCATGTTCGGCGATGACCTGAGCCGTCCAGTCCGGGTCCTCCAGCGCCGCCGTACCGAGGTTGACCCGGGCGCAACCCGTTGCCAGCGCGGCGGTCAGGGAGGCGTCGTCGCGGATGCCGCCGGACAGTTCCACCTCGATATCCAGTCTGCCCACCAGATCGGCGATGAGTTCTCGATTGTGGCCACGCCCGAAGGCCGCATCGAGGTCGACGAGATGGATCCACTCCGCACCGTCGCGCTGCCAGCCCAAGGCTGCATCCAGCGGCGAGCCGTAGGAGGTTTCGCTTGCGGCCTCACCCTGGACCAGGCGTACGGCTCGGCCGCCTGAAACGTCCACGGCCGGCAGCAGGATCAGACTCACCGACCCAGCCTAGGTGGCCGGCGGCGCGTCAGAGGGAAAGGGCATGCTGGGCGCCATGGAGTTCTCCGAGGTTGTGCGGCGCCGGCGAATGGTGCGCGCCTACGATCCGAGCCGCCCGGTCCCCCCCGGAATCCGGGACAAGCTGTTGGCCAACGCCCGGCATGCACCGTCGGCCGGCTTCTCTCAGGGCTGGGGGTTCCTGGTACTGGAAGCCGGCGCAGACCGGGACCTGTTCTGGTCGGTGACCACGGAGGAGGGCGAGGCCGATTCGTGGCTGAGCGGAATGACCGACGCGCCGCTGCTGATCGTCTGCTTCTCCCACAAAGCCGCCTACCTCGACCGGTACGCCGAGCCGGACAAGGGCTGGACCGACCGCGACGAGAACCGTTGGCCGGTTCCGTACTGGGACATCGACACCGGAATGGCCGCATTGCTGATCCTGCAGACGGCTGTCGATCAAGGCTTGGGGGCCTGCTTCTTCGGGATCCCGCCGGAGTTCATCCCTCCACTGCGAGACGCATTCGGCGTACCCGACACCTTCTCGCCGATCGGGGTGGTCTCGGTCGGTTACCGAAGGGCGGATCAGGCATCACCATCGCTGCGCCGCGGACGTCGCGGCGCCGACGAGGTGGTGCATCACGGCCGCTGGTAGCCCGCGGGCACGAGGCCGCCGTAGCCTCCGGTGAATGGACATCGTCCCGGACGGCAAGGACTGGACCTGGGTGCTCGAGCGAGCATGCCCGGACTGCGGCTTCGACGCAGCTGCGGTTGCTGGACCAGACGTGGCGGCGATGCTGCGAGGCGCTGCGCAAACCTGGCAGATCCGGCTGCGCCGTGACGACGTAGGGACTCGCCCGGCTCGCCAGACCTGGTCACCGCTGGAGTACGCATGCCACGTACGTGATGTCTGCTCCCGCTTCGACGACCGGCTGGCATTGATGCTGACCCAGGCCGATCCCGAGTTCGGAAACTGGGACCAGGACGCGACGGCGATCACAGACCGCTACGGCGAGCAGAATCCCGCCGAAGTGGCGGTCGAACTCGGCCGTGCCGCCGACACATTGGCCGCGCACTTCGCTGAGGTGCGAGACGATCAGTGGCAGCGAAGCGGCCGGCGCAGCGATGGTGCGCGATTCACCGTCGACTCGTTCGCCCGGTACCTCCTGCACGACATTCTTCATCACCTGCACGATGTCGGCGCCGGTGTGCCTGCCGACGCGCGCGGGTCCGATCCGGTGCAGCGCGGAGTCACCCCGTCGGCGTGACCTTGAGGATGACGTCCGTCCCGCCGCCGTTGGCGGTCGTGAGATACAGGGAGCCGTCCGTACCGAGTTGTGCGGTTCGCAGCCGCCCGTAGGTGCCCGTGAACTCGGGAATCAACTCCTCGCTGGTCAGTTGGCCGGATCTGCCGAACGTCAACCGCAGCAGCGACTCGCCTTGGAGCTGGGCAACGACCATCGATCCGTTCCATGAGCCCCACTGCCGGCCGACGAGGAAGGTCGCGCCACAGGTGGCGTCCGTGGTCGGACCGGAGGTCCACGAGGCGGTTTTGGCAGTCGGGAACTGCTGCAGGTCGGTCATCGGCACCGACTCGTCGTAGCCGCCACCGGCGCCGTTGGGGTCCCAGCCGTAGTTGCGATTCTTGAGCACGAGGTTGACCTCGTCGTCACGAAACGAGCCGTGTTCGATATTGAACATCTGACCGTTAGGGCGTAGCGCCAGCCCTTGGGGGTTGCGATGCCCGTAATTCCACATCAGCCGGGTGTTGGGGTTCGCGGCGTTGATCCGCGGGTTGCCGGCGGCCGGGCCGCCGGTCATCGGATTGATCCGTAAGATCTTGCCCGCCAACGACGCCACGTTCTGCGGGAAGCTCCCGACGGCGTTGTCGCCGGTGCTCACCATCAGCGAACCGGTGGTGTCGAAGCGCAGTCGGCAGCCGCCGTGCCGGCCGGTGCTCGCGTTCACCGGGATGTCGCCGAGTAGCGGATCGGCCACCCGGGTCGCTGCGGTGTAGCCGGTGTCCACCGTCCAGGCGATGACCTGGATTTCCTTGTCCGCTCCGGCCTGGTGGCCCTGGCAGGTGTAGAGGCGGCGGTTGTTCGCGAAGCCGGGATCCAGGACCAGACCCATCAAGCCCGTTTCGCCGGTGGAGAACAGGTCGCTGAAGTCGGCGCTCAACGCCGCCACCGTGCCGTTCGTACGCCGCACCGACAACCCGCCACCCCGCTGATCGAAGATCAGTGTGCCGTCGGGCGTCTGCGCGACATCCCACGGGATGGTCAGACCCGAGGCGATCTGCGTGATGCTGAACGTTGGCCGCGCCGCCGCCGACGGCGCAGCGGCGGCCGGCACCGACTGCACGACGACGCTCACCAAACCGGCGAGCGCCACGCTGACTACAAGCTTGGAAACATTTCGCCGTACTGCGCTCATGGCGGCCCCTCTATCGTCTGCAGCGATGACTCTTAGTAGTCCAGTGGTTGCTCAAAGACACTAACTCGCCCGGACATCTTGCGGGGAATTTCGTCCCACCTGCCCTACGGCCAACCGGTACGGCTGATCCGGCCGCGCCATCAGCGCCCGCATCCGCGGTCGGCGCGCAGCGCCTCCGGCTCGACCGTTTGCGGCTGATCACCGGGGTCGGGTTGCGACGCCTTCACGGACCTATGTCGAGGGCGTGCACGATGCTGTGCGCGGCTGGGGCTGGGGACCCGACACCGGTGCCGCCTGGCGGCAGATCCTGGACCGGGTCCACACCTACGCCGACCTCGAACCAGCCCTGCTGGGCCGGGTCGAGGAACTGATCGACTTCGTGACCGCGCCGCACACCTGTGATCAGGTCGAGCTTTACCCTCGGGATCTCACAGCGCAGTGTGTGATCAACTAAGGGGTCTGATGCGGGTGAAGCATGTACCAGCTGGTCTGATGCTGTCTCTGACGGTGGTCTCGGTGGGCGCGTTGCCGGCGCACGCGCAGAGCCGGCGGGTGTGGAAGCGGAAGCCACGCCGTCGGGTTGCCCAGCCGTACCGGGGCGGATGCCGATAGACGACAAGGCTACGGCAAACAGGAACGGCACACGTTGGACATCTATCCGCGACCGGCCGGCCAGGTGGCCCCGATCGTGGTCACCGTCCACGGCGGCGGCTGGATCGGCGGGGACAATTCGGGCAAGCGCATCACCTGCATCACCCAGGAGTTGGCCGCGCTGGGATTCGCAGTGTTCTCGATCAACTACCGGCAGGCCACCCCGGAGCAGGACGGCGTGCCGATGCAGACCAACCGACATCGGGGTGGCGACGAAGTGGGTCAAAGCAAACGGCGCCGCGTACGGCGGGGATTACCAGCAACATCACGCTGCTCGGCGGCTCGTCCGGGGCCCAGCTCGTCGCGTTGGCCGGCCTGCTGATCAACAAGGCAGGACAGCCGCCCGTGCTGCGCGGTGTGATCGAGATGTCGGGCGTGATGGACTTCCCGAGCTTCTTCAACCAGCCGGGTCAGCCACCGCCGGGTGACGAGCAACACGAGGGGGCCAGCACCTACCTGGGCTGTGTGCCATCTGAATGCACCCAAGCCGAGCTCAGGGCGGCATCGCCGGCCTGGCGGATCAACGGGCAAACCTGTCCGGACTTCCTGCTGATCAACGGTCAAACGGAATTACTGCCAGCTACGCAGGCGACCAACATGCACGAGAGCCTGCAGTCCGCTGGATGCGACTCGGAGATCCGCCTGCCCAACACCAGCCAACATGGTCTGGCACTGTTCCCGTTCACCGAAACGTTCATCGTCGACTTCTTGAACAATCCCTGATCCGCGGGCGAACGACGACGGCGAGGCCTGATCAGCC
>Ga0136630_1000729_pt1 | contig 12977 bp, 16 predicted proteins | sample AntDrymUQ5682106_2_FD_105496 | JGI IMG/M metagenome (GOLD analysis project Ga0136630, IMG submission 105496) | Polar desert sand microbial communities from Dry Valleys, Antarctica - metaG UQ568 (21.06) | ecosystem: Environmental > Terrestrial > Soil > Desert | place: Antarctica: Dry Valley...
GACCCGGACGGTGTGTCCGGCGTTGTTTCCGCCGGAGTATCGCGAGACAAAATCAACGTCGTGGGCGAGCACGTCGCAGACGCGCCCTTTGCCTTCATCTCCCCAGGCAAGCCCGAGAACGACCGTGGCCGTCAAGAAAAACCTCCGCTGTCGCCGACACTTTCGTGAAGTTCCAAAGAATGCTTCCGGCAGCGAGGTAAGCCGGGCTACGGTTCGGGAAAACCTTTCCGGGACCGACGCTCTCTGCCACGCTCCGCAGGTTAGCACATAGCTTCCGCGATTTGAATCGGGCGTCGAACGGGAGCGTTATTCGAAGAGCGTGATCGGCTCGTCATAACGACGAATACGGTGCTCACGGCGGTGTCTTTCGACGAGCGAGCGAAGCTCGGAGTTCGCAAAATCCGCGTCTCTCCCCTTCAAGAAATCGAGTGGGAACCGGACTCCGAGGACGCGCCTCGGGACGTGGAAGCGTGTGATCCCCGCCGGAAGGACGGTGTCGCGGGCCACTATTTCCACGAGTTCCGACGTGGAGAAAGAGCGGTATCTCACGAGCGCCTCGCCCTCGGAGAGAGCGACCTCCTCCCCCGGCTCGACGCGGGTTATGGTCGAGCTTTTCGGATAGAGAGATTGGAGCCGCCAGAGAACCTCGACCTCCGAGGCGAGGTCGCCCGGAGTCTCCGACTTCACTGAGAGGAGCCTTCCGTCCGCAGCTTCGATCTCCGCTGTGAAGCCTCCCGTGGAGCGGGGCGAAATCTCCACACCTTCGAGCCGTTCGAGGCCCGCGAGGCTCGATCCATTCACCAGATGCCGCCAGCTTTCGGCCCGGTCGGGAACCTCGATGATCTGAACGAGCGCGAACTCGAGGCCGAGCTCCGTCAAAGCATGGACCCGATGCGCCCCGTCGAGGACGAGGAAATCGTCTTCATAAAGAGAGACGATGACCGGGTTCGACTGGACGCCTTCGGAGGCCATACGTTCGCGTAGGCGGGAGAGGCGGTTCGGGTCGTGGGATTCGTGGAGCATGAGCCGGGAAAGCTCCACGATGTGGAGGCCGTCGAGTTCGGCGGCGGGGGTCACGGGTTGGGAAACCGTTCCCCGGGTTCTCTACGCGTCTCCGCCGCGGCGTCCCCAGAAAAAGTCGAGGAGGACGAAGCCGCCGAAAAAGAAGCCCGCGATGAGAGCCATATACCCGACAATGCTGATAAGAAGGAAGATCGTATCCAAAACCTCGTCGCCTTTCCGAAAAACTTCTCTCAAAAGAGTCGGGACGGCCGGATTCGAACCGGCGACCACTCGGCCCCCAGCCGAGTGCGCTACCAGACTGCGCCACGTCCCGACGTTCTGACGCCGCCTGAAATCATAGCATAGACAAGGTTCGCCCACGCCCCCGGAAAACACCGCCGTGTTATGATCCTCCGGGCGTGGAGAATGCGGCTTTTTACATCCGGACGAACGAAAATGACGGCCTCGCTTCCCGCGAGGAGCAACTTCGCGCCATCGAGCATTACGCGGAAGAAAACGGCTATGAAGTCGTCGCCCGTTACGAGGATGTCGAGGCTCCGGGGAAGCTCCTTTTCCACAAGCCGGACCTCAAAGAGGCGATCGGCAACATCAAGGAGCGCGAAGAGTGGAGCGTCCTCATAGCCGCCGAGGCGAGATGCTTCTCACAGACGGAGTCCGCCCGCCACGAACTCGCCCATAAGTTCTCGCTTTACGGCAACCGCCTCGAATGCCCGGACAAAAGCTGGGACGCCTTCGAGGCCGGGATGAAAAATTATCGGCGGGAGATGAGCGGGCAATGAAAGGCGGAGGGAAAGGCGCGGAGAAAGCCTCGAATGCCCGGCTCCATCCGGCCGGACGGCGTTTGACTTTCGTGAAAAGCCCCGACCTGTCTTGTAGGATTGCATCGTGAGCTTTTTAATGACCGTCTTCGGGTACCTCGCACTCGCCGTTTCCCTGGCGGGGGTGGCCTTCGGGGTCTTCATGGCTGCGAGCTCGAAGACGCGCGACACCGGGAAATACTTCGCGCTTTGGTGGGTTCCGGGCGCGGCGGCGGCGAGCGGCATAATCATGAGGGACATCGTCACTTTCACCATCGGCTTCGCGTGCTTCTGCGTGGCCGGGGTTGTTTTCGCTTTCGAGGCCCGCGGCTCGGGCGGGATGAAGCGTTCCTCCGGCTCGAAGACGAAGAAGAAGCGTGCCACACGGTCTTCGGAGAACACGACCACCGAGAACGAGAGGCGCAACTACCGGAGGAGGGCTTCGTAGGCATGGGACTTCTCAGAACCATACTCGCGCTTGTGATCCTCTTCATACTCGTCCACGTCGGGCTTGTGTACCTCGGCATCGAGCGTACGGCGAACGCCGTCACCGAGGCGATTTACGGGCTTGGCTTCCTCGTCGAGTCGCCAGCGACGATCATTCTCGGACTCCTCGGGACGAACCTCCCGGACTCCCTCGACCCGAACGGCTTCTTCGTCATCGCCCTCACCGCGGCGGCGGCGTACTTCGTGCTTTATCTCCTCCTCGGCATCGGCCGGAGATAGCCTCCACCCGCCGACTTCCACTTCCATCCTCCTCGCGGAGAAATTCATACGGTATCCGGGTGAAAAGTTCCGCGAGGAAACGAAGAGGCCGCATCGCTCCGTATCCGGCTTCGCCGCGTTCAGCTTCGCGCGAAGATGTTCGACCGAAATACTTTCATGGGCGGTGGGGATTGCCGGGTTCCGCTCGACGCCCGGCTATCTTCGGGCTATCCGCGGTACTCGTCCATGAATTTCTCGTCTATGAAGCTCTTCAGTTCGAGGGCGGAGCGTCCTCGCCACACGAGAGGGCCGTATACACCGAGCCCCGTGCCGTCGCCGAGGTTGAGAATATAAAGGAAGGTCTTTTGGGGGCGGAACTCCGTGAGGGGGTTTCCTTCGAGGGTGGCCCGGAGGTTTCGGAAGAGCGCCGGACCTTGCCGGATGGCGTACACGCCGAAGCGCGGGAGCGCCCTTCCCCGGAAATCCACCGAGTCGCCGCCGCCGAAGATGCGCTCGTCGGAAATGCTTTGCAAATAATGGTTCACCCACATCGCCCCGTCGTCTCCGGTGGCGAGGCCGGAGCGGGCGAAAACCTCGGACGGAGACACGCCCGTCGCGGACACCACGATGTCCGCCGGAACCTTTCGCCCGTCTTCGAGGGTGGCGAAACCCGGCTCGAAGGACACGGCTTTCGCGCCGCGCATGACATCCACGCCGACGCTTCGGAGGTGTTCGCGCATGGTGTGGCGGGCTTTCTTCGGGGCGAAGGAGAGGATGTCCGGCCCGGCCTCCACGAGCGTCGTCTTTCCATGCGGCATGAGGGGAGCCGCGTTCGCCGCGACCTCGCATCCGGCGGCCCCTCCCCCGACGACGAGGAGGTTCGACGCGCTGTTTTTCGAGATGGCATCGCGGATTTTCGTGAGGTTCTCGACGGGTTTGACGGGGATGGAGTCCGCGTTCGCGAGCCTCGTCTCGCTCCCGAGGCAGAAAGAGACGGCGTCGTATGGGACGGTTCTCCCGTCTTCGAGGAGCAATATCCGTTCTCTCGGGAGGACTTGTTCGACCTTTCCTTCGATGAATCGTCCGCCGCCGGACTCGACGAGGCTGCGGACGTCGAGGCGGTGCGCTTCGGGGGGGTATCGGCCGGAGATCACACCCGTCGCCATGCTCGAGTAATAAAGATGAGGCGACGGGTTTATGAGGACGACATCGTATCCGGCGGCGGCGAGGTCGGCGGTCCGGCGGAGGGAGTATACGTGCGCGTGGCCGCCGCCCGCGAAGACTATGCGGAGGGTTTTCATGTGAATGGCGAGTGTGGATTTTTCATACGGCTTTCAGGATAACCGATAAGCCGCTTCGCTTGTCGCTCCCTTCGGCTTCGCCTTCGGTCGCTCCGGTTGTTGGTTTGTGGTTATTGGTTATTGGCAAGAACTGAAAACCGAGAATGGCGCGGGATCCGCCGATTCATGCCGGGCGTGGGCTATCGCAGCCGCGTCCTCCGCCGCCACGCTCCGCGATGTGGCATCCTCCGCGAGGCGCCCGTTCCGCCGCGAAGTTCATGAAGGTTTCCCCCTCCGTCCGGCGAGCGGTGATTTCTCCACCTGTGTTCGGAGTCGCATGTAGAAAAAAAGGATATGCCGTATACTTCGCGCAATTGTCCATCTGGCGGCTGGAGGAGTCGTGTTCCCGTTCAAAGAAACCGGTGGGGTTCAACGTAGGGATTATTTTCCCTGGGCATATAGGAGATGCAATGATCGAGTTTAGAGAAGTCTCGAAGACTTATGAAGGCTCCGACTCGCCTGTGGTAAACGACCTCTCCTTCGAGATTCCCGAAGGGGAGATTTGTGTTCTCGTTGGCCCTTCCGGGTGCGGCAAAACCACGAGCATGCGTATGGTCAATCGGCTCATCGAGCCGACGAATGGCGAAATCCTCATTGACGGCGAACCGAACACCGCCATGAGCGGAACCGAACTCCGAAGGAAGATCGGGTACGCCATCCAGCAAATCGGGCTTTTCCCCCATCGCACAATCGCCGAGAACGTCGGGACCGTTCCCGGGCTTTTGGACTGGCAGAAGAAGCGCGTCACCGACCGCACCGACTCGCTCCTCGAACTCGTCGGCCTCGATCCCGGACAATACCGCGACCGGTATCCCGTCGAGCTTTCCGGCGGTCAGCAACAAAGGGTCGGGGTGGCGCGGGCGATGGCCGCCGACCCCCCGATCATGCTCATGGACGAGCCGTTCGGGGCGGTTGACCCGATCACCCGCGACCGTCTTCAAGACGAGTTTCTCAACATCCAGAAAGACATTCGGAAGACCATCGTCTTCGTCACCCACGACATTGACGAAGCGATAAAAATGGGCGACAAAATCGCCATCCTCGAAGAGGGCGGCGTCCTCGCGCAATACGACACGCCCGAGAACATCCTCGCGCACCCGAACTCCGATTTCGTCTCGTCGTTCGTGGGCGCGGATCGGGTTTTGAAAAGGCTTTCTCTCCTCAAAGTCGGGGACATGGATCTCGACCCGCCGAACGGATATGGCGACTCGCTCCCGAGCCTTTATGAGCAAATGAGCCTCAAAGACGCCCTCTCGGAGATGATCGGAGCCGGAGAGGATCGCGGCGTCGTGTACGCGGGGGCGGCGACAACGAGCGGCGAGAAGCGAGGCTCGCTCACGATAGACTCCATCCGAAAGCTTTCGCACCGGGCGGAGGTTGAGAACTTGACCGGGAACGATGCGTAGCCTCGCTCTCCAGGCTCAGCCTCTCATAGACTGGGCTTGGATCTCCGCGAACCTCTCCGACGAGATATGGCCCGCCGTCGTCGGCCATATCTTCCTTTGCTCGCTCTCCATAGGCATCGCTCTCGTCATCTCCCTCCCCGTCGGCGTCCTCGTCGCCCGGTACCGGAAGGCATACGCCCCCGTCGTCTTCTTCACGGGATTTTTGTTTTCCATACCGAGCCTCGCCTTCTTCGCCATCCTCGTCGCCGTCCCGGCCATCGGCATCGGCTTCCGGGCCGTCATCATCGCCCTCGTCGCATACTCGCTCCTCGTTCTCATCCGAAACGTCGTCACGGGCATTGACTCCGTCCCACCGGAGACCATTGACGCCGCACGCGGCATGGGACTCACACCGTCGCAAATCCTCTTCCGGGTGGAACTTCCGCTCGCATTGCCCGTCATCGTGGCCGGAATTCGGATCGCGGTGGTGACGGTCATCGGGATCGCGACCATCGGAGCGTATATTGACGGAGGTGGCATCGGGGAGCTTATTTTCAACGGGATAAGCCGCGGATTCTTCACGCAAGTCATCGTCGGGGCGGTTCTCGCGACCGCGCTCGCGGTGATCGCCGACCTTCTGCTCCTCGCCATGGAGCGATATTTGCGTCCGTGGGCGAGAGCCGGGAGAGCATGAATCATGGGCGATGTCTTCCAGGTTTTCCTTCGCGACGACTTTCTCACGCTCCTTCGCCAGCACATCGTCCTCTCGGTGGCGGCGGTCGTCATCGCGGTCGCGGTCGCGGTTCCGGTCGCGCTCGCGGTCAGGAACACGCGAGTCGGGGCGATCATCGCGATAAACATCGGGAACCTCGGGCGGGCGATCCCGAGCCTCGCGCTCCTCGCCATCGCACTCCCGTTCCTCGGCTTCGGTTTCTGGCCCGCGCTCGTCGCCCTCACCCTCACCGCGATTCCCCCCATCCTCATAAACGCCTCGACGGCTTTGCGCCAAGTTGACCGGCAAGTTCTCGATGCGGCTCGCGGCATGGGGCTTTCGGAGGGGCAAATTTTGGGACAAGTTCAGCTTCCGATAGCCGCTCCCGTCATCTTCGCGGGCATCCGAACCTCCGCCGTTCAAGTCGTGGCGAACGCGACATTGGCGACGTTCATCGGCGGAGGCGCGCTCGGGGAACTCATCGTTCTCGGATTTCAGAGCGCGAACCTCTCCGTCCAAATAGGCGGCGCTTTGGCGGTCGCCGCGCTCGCCATCACAACCGAGGTTCTCTTCGGCTCAATCGAGAGGACGTTCACCCCGAAGGGGCTGCAAATCGCGCAAAAACGGCGTGGCAAATAATCGTAAAACGGAAAGAAAGGGAACGATGAAAACGACGACAAAGTGGATGCTTCCCGCCATGCTCGCGCTGTTTCTCGCCGTGGCTTTCGCCGCCGCGTGCGGGAACGTCGGGAGTTCCGGATCGGGGGGCGAAGGCCCGGCCATCACCGTCGGCTCGAAGAACTTCACCGAGCAACTCGTCCTCGGTGAAATGTACTCCCTCACCCTCGAAGAAGAGGGTTTCAACGTCGAGGAGCGCCTCGACCTCGGGAGCATCCAAATAGCCGACCGGGCCCTCCAAAATGGGCAAATAGACGTATACCCCGAGTACACCGGAAGCGCCCTCGTCGCGATCTTCGGCGTCGAACCCGAGGATTATCCCGAAGACCCCGAAGCGACCCTCGAAGAGGTGCGCGACCTTTATTCCGAGCGCGACCCCTCCGGCACGATGCTCGCCCAAACCAATTTCGAGAACACATACGGCATCGTCGTCCGGCGCGAAATCGCCGAGGAATTCGACATCGAAACCCTCGAAGACCTCGCCGAAGTCTCGAATGAACTCACTTTCGCCACCTTCTCGGAATTTCAGGAAAGGGCGGACGGCTTCCTGAACATGGAGGAGAATTATCCGAACCTCGACTTCGGGGACATCCTCATAGTCAATGACATCGGCCTCAAATATGGCGGCCTCGAGAACGGCGAGGCGGATGCGGCCATCGGGTTCACGACCGACCTTCAGTTCGATCAAGAAGAGTTCGTCATAGCCGAGGACACGAAGGACATATGGCCGTCGTATTATCCGGCCCCCGTCATCCGCCAGGATTACCTCGACGAGAACCCCGAGGTCGAGGAAGTTTTGAACAGCGTCTCCGAGGCGACCCCGGACGCGGCGGGGATGCGCGACCTCATTCGGCGCGTTGACGAGGATCAAGAAGACCCCGAAGACGTCGCCCGCGAATACCTCGCCGGAGAGGGAGTCATCGAGTCGGGCGAGTAAATTTCGGAAGAGGCCGCTTTTCGCGCCGACTCGCATCGTTTGGCGGGTCGGCGTTTTCGCGTCTGATAAACTGCCGTCCATGTCCATCGAGGTTCGGATAAAGCCGGAGGTTCTCACCGAGGGGCGCATGCGGATGGAGATGCGCCACCTCGACGACGAGGACATCGAGAACACCGTCCGCATGAAGGGATGGGCGTGGGTTCTCAGCCGGAAGGCGTGGGTTTACGCCGGGGAGCCGGACTTTATTTACCGCCAGATCCGTGAGATCGTCATCACCCTCCCAGACATCAAGTTCGAGGACGAATCCATCGAGGAGACCATCCACGTCGTCCTCTCGAAAGCCCGCGACGATGAGGAATACGAGGAGGGGCGAGAGCTTCTCCGCCGCGCCTTCGAGAAGACCGGGCAACCGGAGGGCATGAAGTATCTCGGCGACTGACTCGGAGTTCGTCCGAACGCCTCTTTGAAAAATCTTTAAAAATACTTCTCGCCCGCCACCCGGCTTCGGCGGCGGGGCGTTTCCCGAAGCCTCATAATCAAAGTCGGCTTTGTAATTTTCTGGAAGGAGTGACGCTTATGACGACCCCGGATCTCGAACGCCGCGTGAATAGCCGCCTCGATGAGCTTTATGAGCGGCACGTTGACGAGCATGAAGACGAGGTCGTCGAATATTACGACCCGGAGGCTCCGGAAGAAGAGAAAGAAAGCTTCGGGGTCTCGCTCGTCTCGACCGACGGGGTGGCGTTCGAGACCGGGGACCACGACCTCCCGTTCCCGATCCAGTCCATCTCGAAGGCGTTCGTTTACGGCATGGCGCTCGAAGACTGCGGGAGGGAGGCCGTCCTCGAAAAAGTCGGGGTCGAGCCGAGCGGGGAGGCTTTCAACTCCATCGAGTTCGACGACAAGGCGCGCCGCCCGCACAATCCGATGGTCAACGCGGGGGCGTTGGCGACGACGAGCCTCGTCCTCCACGGCGACGAGCCGGAGAAGTGCATGGAGCGCATCCTCGCCGCCCTCCGGAGGTACGCCGCGAACGACTCGCTCCATGTGGACGAGGAGCTTCTCGCGGCGCAGTTCGAGGACACCGACCGGAACCGGGCCATCGCGTACCTCATGCGGAGCCAGGGAATGATCGAAGGCGATGTCGAGGCGGTTCTCGAGCTTTATCTCCGCCAATGCTCGGTGTTCGCGACGACCCACGACCTCGGCATGATGGCCGCGACCCTCGCGAACGGCGGGGTGAACCCCGAGACGAAGGAGCGAGCCCTCGAAGGCCGATACGTCCGCGACCTTCTCAGCGTTTTGTACACGTGCGGGATGTACGACGCCGCCGGACAATGGGCGTATGAGATCGGCATCCCGGCGAAGAGCGGCGTGAGCGGCGGCATCATGGCGATAGTCCCCGGAAAGCTCGGCATCGCCGTGTACTCCCCCGGCCTCGACGAGTACGGAAACAGCGTCCGGGGCGTGAAAGTCTGCGAAGAGATTTCAGACCGCCTCGGCCTCCACGTCTTCGCAAACGAGTCCGAAGACATCCTCCTCCGCGCCATCGGATAGCGACGAGCGGGCGGCAACCCGACGCAATGATATACTTCCAATAAACATATCAACGTATATTAGGATGTGGCTATGAGTGGAGATCATTGCGAGTTGCTTTGCCTCGACGCTCCTCGGGCCGAGGAGATACGAGAGGGGCTTATAAAAGGGGATGCCGCGGTGGGGGCGGCGGAGAGGGCGAAGGCTTTGTCGGATCCCACACGCTTCACGTTGGCGGCGGCGCTTCGGGAGGGTGAGTTGTGCGTGTGCGACCTTGCCTGGGTCTCCGAACGCGCCCAAAACCTCGTCTCGCACCACATGAAAATTCTGAGATCCGGCGGCGTCGTCCGATCCCGGAGAGACGGAAAGATGGTCATGTACTCGCTCACCGAGGCGGGCGAAAGCCTCCTTTCGGCTGCGCTCGGCGCGTCGGTGGAGTCGTGAAAGCAAAGAAGCCGCTTCCGGTCATCGAGCAAATCCCCGAAAGCCCCGTCCGGGAGAGCTTCGATGCACCCGAACCCCCCGGCGAGCGCACGATCCTCCGCGTCGAGGGGATGGACTGCGCGAGTTGCGCCGCGACCGTCGAGAAAAGCGTGGCGCGAATCCCCGGAGTCAGCGGGGTGAAAGTCAACTTCGCAGCCGGGCGGCTCGACGCGAGGCACGAATCGAGTGTTTCTCGGGAGCGGGTCGAAGCCGCCGTCGAGGGCGCGGGATACAAAGTGGCGAAGACCGAAGGGATGGAGGCGACTCCCTTCTGGAAAACGACGCGAGCCATCGTCCTCTTCATTTCCGGCGCGCTCTTTCTTGCGGGACTCGCCTTCGGCCTCGCGGGCGCGTCGCAAGCTCTCACGGTCGCGTTTTATCTTTCAGCCATCGTCATCGGCGGGGCGCGGATTTTCAGATCCGCGCTCGCGGGACTCGGGGCGAGGCGGCTCGACATGAACGTTCTCATGAGCATCGCCGCTGTCGGGGGCGCGGCCATCGGCGAATGGGCCGAGGCGGCCTCCATCGTCGTCCTCTTCGCGGCGGGGAACGCGCTCCAAATTTATGCCATAGACCGAACCCGGAACGCCGTCTTCGCCCTCGCGAAGCTCGCCCCCGACGAAGTGGCCGTGGATCGCGGCGGCGCGGAGGTCATGGTTCCCTCCTCGGAGGTCGGGGTCGGGGAAGTCGTGGTGGTGCGTCCCGGAGAGCGGGTCGCGCTCGACGGGGAGGTGGTCGAGGGAAGCTCCGCGCTCGACGAGTCCCCCATAACCGGGGAGAGCGTCCCGGCCGAAAAAGCTCCGGGGGACGAAGTCTTCTCCGGCTCGCTAAACGGGCGGGGGGCGATCCTCGTGCGGGTTTCGAGCGAGGCGAAGGACTCCACACTCCAGAAAATCGTCGGTATGGTCGAAGACGCGCAATCGAAGAAGGCTCCCTCGGAGCAATTCGTGGATCGCTTTTCGCGGATATACACGCCCGCCGTCGTCGCCCTCGCCGCCGCCCTCGCGGTCGTTCCGCCGCTCCTCGGGGGGGACTTCTCGGAGTGGGCGTACCGTTCGCTCGCGCTCCTCATCATCGCGTGTCCGTGCGCCCTCGTCATCTCCACCCCCGTCACGGTCGTGTCGGGCATCGGAGCCGCCTCCCGGTTCGGCGCGCTCATAAAAAGCGGCTCCGCCCTCGAAGCCGCCGGAAAGCTCGAAGCCATCGCCTTCGACAAAACCGGAACCCTCACCGAAGGACGACCCGACCTTTCGAGCGTCTTCGCACCGGACGGCGAGGAACACGCCCTCGCGCTCGCCGCGGCCCTCGAAAAATACTCCGAACACCCTCTCGCCCACGCCATCCTCTCCGCCGCCGACGGACTCGAACTCCCGAAAGTCGAAAATTTCCAAACGATTCCGGGACGCGGCACCGAAGGGAATGTTCGCGGGAAACACCATCTCATCGGAAGCCCGCGCCTCTTCGAGGAGCGCGGAATTCCCCTCGACGGCGACGCCGGAGAAGCCCTCGCGGCAGTCGAGGAAGCGGGGGAAACACCGGTGATCCTCGGCGAGGAGTCCGGTCGAGTCGTCGCCGTTCTCGGGCTGGCGGACGCCGTCCGGCCCGAGGCGAGAGAGTCCATCGAAATGCTTCGGGAAGCCGGGGTGAAGGAATTCGTCATGCTCACCGGGGACTCCGAGGCTCCGGCGCGGAGGATCTCCGAGAAGCTCGGAATTTCATACGAGGCGGGACTCCTCCCCGAACAGAAAGTCGAGGCCGTGCGAAGGCTCGTCGAGAAACATGGGCAAGTCGGCATGGTCGGCGACGGCGTGAACGATGCCCCGGCACTCGCCGCCTCCTCCGTCGGGTTTGCGATGGGAGCCGCCGGGACGGATGTCGCCCTCGAAACGGCGGACATCGCGCTCACCACCGACGACCTCCCGAAGCTCGCGCGGGCGGTCGCGCTCTCGCGGCGGGCGGAGAGGGTCATAAAGCAAAACGTCGCGGTCTCACTCGCGATAAAAGGCGTCTTCGTACTCCTCGCCCCCTTCGGACTCGTCGCGCTGTGGCTCGCCGTCCTCGCCGATATGGGAACCTCCATAGCCGTCACCCTCAACGGGCTTCGGCTCTTCCGCAAATGAAAGCCGCCATTCGCGCCGGGACTCCGCCCTCCGGTGATAACATCCGATGTATGGCCGCGCCGACAAAGACCGAAACCCTAACCGGAGAATTCAAGCTCCACGCCATCCTCCTCGGCGGCGCGCTCGCCGTCATGTGGATTTTGGAAATAGCCGACCTCCTCATATTCGGTGGCGGCCTCGACGCATATGGCATCCGACCGCGCTCCATCGAAGGGCTTTCGGGGATCCTCCTCGCGCCTTTTTTGCATGGCGGGTTCATCCATCTCGCGGGGAATTCGATCCCATTCCTCATCTTCGGGTCGCTCGCCCTTTTCCACGAAATTAAGGATTTCGTCGTGACTTCCGCCCTCGCCATCCTCGTCGGCGGCCTCGGGGCGTGGCTCCTCGGAGGCGCGGGAACCGTCCATATCGGGGCGAGCGGCCTCGTCTTCGGATACTTCGGATACCTCCTTTTGCGAGGGTACTTTCGACGGAGCATCGGAGCGATAATTTTGTCCCTCGTCCTCGCCGTCTCGTATGGATGGATGCTCTTCGGGCTTCTTCCGTTCCAGTCGGGCGCGATTTCCTGGCAAGGCCATCTCTTCGGCTTCCTCGGGGGCGCGCTCTCGGCGTACCTCCTCCGGGGGCCGGACGCCGCCCCGAAGCGAGGCTCCCGAGCCGTGTAAAATTCGGTTTCTATGGAAAGCATCGTGAAAGAGTCCGAAAAGAAGCCCGCCAAACACTCCGCCATGCACTCCGTCGAGGCGCGGATGAACGAACTCGGCGTCCCGAGGTGGCCCCTCACCGCCATCGGAATCCTCCTTTTTCTTGAGGCGGCGGGACTCGCGACGGCGGGAACTTTGAATTTCACCGCCGCCGCGTTCGAGAACATCCTCCCCTCGCGACTCGTCGGGTGGGGAACATCGCTCTCCGTGCTTTTCCTCCTTATTTCACCGCTCGCGCTCGTCGCCGGGGTCGGCTTCATGCGGCTGTGGGCGGGGGCGTGGCTCGCGGCGATGTCTTTGCAGGGACTATCCCTCGCCGTCTCGCTCGCGATATATTTCTATCTCCCCGATTCGCCGTTTTACCTCTTTCTCGGGATGGCGTACTCGACTCTCATGGTGATGTATTTGAATTCCCACGGTGTGCGAGCCTCTTTCCGACCCGAAGGAAGGGAAGATCAATGACACAGAGTCCGGGCGAATGGCTCCACCCTCCGCTTCGGTGGGCAATATTTACCGACTCCCGAGAGCGGCTTCGCCGCCGGGGGAATGGAAGCGGC
>Ga0136630_1000731_pt1 | contig 12966 bp, 10 predicted proteins | sample AntDrymUQ5682106_2_FD_105496 | JGI IMG/M metagenome (GOLD analysis project Ga0136630, IMG submission 105496) | Polar desert sand microbial communities from Dry Valleys, Antarctica - metaG UQ568 (21.06) | ecosystem: Environmental > Terrestrial > Soil > Desert | place: Antarctica: Dry Valley...
GAGTTCTTCTCGGCGGCGACCTCGGTGACCGTCTGCAGCATGCGCAGTTGGTAGGCGATCGGGTGCTCGGCGATGACCGCGGCCGCGTCGGAGAGCTTCTGCGCGGCCTGGAACTCGCCCTCGGCGTTGATGATCTTCGCGCGCCGGTCGCGCTCCGCCTCGGCCGCGCGGGCCATGGCCCGCTGGATCTCCTGCGGCAGGTTCACGTCCTTCAGCTCGACGAGGGTCACCTTGACGCCCCAGGGCTCGGTGAGCTCGTCCACGATCGTCTGGATCTCGGCATTCAGTCGCTCCCGCTCGGCGAGGAGCTCGTCGAGCTCGGCCGTGCCGCAGACGCTGCGCAGGGTCGTCTGGCACACCTGCGACGTCGCGAACAGGTAGTTCTGCACGTTCACGACCGCGCGGACCGATTCCACGACGTTGAAGTAGACGACCGCGTCCACCCGCACGGTCACGTTGTCCCGGGTGATGACGTCCTGTGCCGGGACGTTCAGGGTCACCGTCTGCAGGTTGACCTTCACCATCCTGTCGATGAACGGGATGATGAAGAACAGCCCCGGCCCCTTCGCGCCGGCGATCACCCGCCCCAGCCGGAAGATGACCCCGCGTTCGTACTCCTGCACGATCCGGACCGACGCCATGAACAGCAGCACCAGCACGAAGACGATGACGGCGACGACGATGAGGCCCGGGCTCACGGTTCCACCTTCTGTGTCGGCAACAGTCCCCGCCGGAGACTAGCGGGCTCAGACGCGCGACGACTCCTCGGCGTCGGCGAGCTCCACGTCCAGCGTCATGCGGTCGTTCATCCGTAGGACACGGACGGTCGTGCCCGTCTTCACCCGTCCCGCTGCGTCCGGTGCGCGGGCGCGCCACAGGGCGCCGTTGACGAACACGTGGCCCTCGGGGTTGAGCATCGACCGGACGACCCCGACCTTGCCCACGAGGGCCTGTGCGCCGACCGTGGCCGCCCGTCCCTGCGCGCGCAGGACCGTCGTCATGATGACGACGAAGAACAGCACGACGAACGCGACCGTGGACACGATCAGCCACAGGGCCGGGCGCAGGCTCTGGGGTCCCGGGAAGAGCAGGTAGGACCCCACGCCGACGGCGGCGGCGCCCGCGGCGGTGAGCACGCCGAGGCCCGCCAGCGCGAGGTCCACGGCGAGCAGCGCCAGGCCCAGGAGCAGGAGCGCGAACCCCACCCAGCCGACCGGCAGCACCGTCAGCCCGTAAAGGCCCAGTCCGAACAGCAGGAGACCGGCGAAGCCCGCCACCCCGAAGCCGGGCTGGAACACCTCGAACAGGATCGCCAGCGCGCCGCTGAGCAGCAGCAGGTAGGCGAACGTGGGGTCGGCGACGGTGTGCAGCACCCGCGCGGGCAGGCCGGGGTTGTGGAAGCGCACCCGGGCGGTCTCGGGGTTGACGTCCAGGGTCCGATCGACGGTGCCCCCGTCCTCCGCCGCGACGTCCACCTGCCGCCCGTGGAGTTCCGTGAGCACCTCCGGCAGCCCGGCGGCGACGACATCGGCGATGCCGCGTTCCCGCAGCGCCGCCCCGTCCAGCGTCTCGACCGCGTCCCTGGTCGATCCCTCGGGGAGCGCCGCCTCGGGCGGCAGGCTCACCCCGGACTCCCCGTCGGGGACCGCGACGACCGTTGCGCCGTCGCGGACGGCGGCCTCGGCGAAACCGGGGTCGCGGCCCCGGGACTCGGCCAGCGCGGCCAGATCCGCCGCCGCGTCCCCGGCGGTGCCGCCGCCGTCGGCCAGGTCCGCCGGCCAGGCCACCCCGAACGCGGTCGCAGGGGCGAGCGCCAGGACGTGCGCCGCCTCCGCGATCCAGACGCCCGCGCCGGCGGCGCGCGCCCCCGGTGGACCGACCCAGACGGCCACCGGCACGCGGCTGGCGTCGATGGCCGCCACGATCGCCTCGCCGGTCACACCCAGCCCGCCCGGCGTGTCCAGCCGCACGACCAGGACCTCGCTGCCCTCGGCGTTGGCCTTGCGGATCGCCCCGATCAGGAAGCCCTGCGTCGTGCGGTCGATGACGCCGGTGATCTCCACGACGTCGACCGTCGGGCCGGCCGGCTGTGCGGCGACAGAGGAGGACAGCAGTCCCGCCACCAGCCCAGCGAGGAGGAGCAGGGCGCCGAGCCGGGGCACGCGCACGCGCCGCGCCGCAGGAGTGCGAGGAGTCATCGAGGTGATTGTAGGGCGCCCCGACGGTCCGCCGGCTTGACGCGGGCCCGGCGACGGTATGAGTGGGAGGTCGCGCCCGAGGCGACAACCGAGCCCACCGGAAGGGGTCGCGTCCCGTGGATCCGTCCAACCTCCTTGACCCGCGCCTGCTGATCGTCACCGGTAAGGGCGGGGTCGGGAAGTCGACCGTCGCGGCGGCCTTGGCCGTCGCCGGCGCCCGGACCGGCCGCCGCACGTGCCTGGTCGAGGTCGAGGGCCGCCAGACGTTCTCGCGCCTGTTCGACACCTCGGCCTGGGACTTCACCGAGCGCGAGTTCCGGCCGGGGATATTCGGCCTCTCCATCGACCCCGAGGCCTCGCTGGTGGAGTACCTCGACATGTTCTACGGCGCCCGGCGGCTGTCGAAGCTCGTCGTCGGCTCCACGGCCGTCGAGTTCGCCACCACGGCGGCCCCCGGCATCAAGGACGTCCTGCTGATCGGCAAGGTCAAGGAGATGGAACGCCGCCGCGACGGCGACGGCCGGTTCCACTACGACCTCGTCGTCGTCGACGCGCCGCCGACCGGCCGGATCGTGAACTTCCTCCGCGCGCCGGACGCGACCACCGAGATGGTGAACGTCGGGCCGATCCGCTCGCAGGCCCAGTCGCTGGTCGACATGCTCCTCGACGGGCGCCGAACCCATCTGCAGCTCGTGACGCTGCTCGAGGAGATGCCGGTCCAGGAGACGGTCGACAGCGTCGCCGCGCTGCGCGGCCTCGGGGTCACACTGGGCCCGGTCGTGGTGAACCGCGTGCTGACGGAGCGCTTCGACGCCGAGGGACGCAAAGCGCTCACCGACGACCTGGAGCCCGCCGAGCTGGCCGCGTTGCTCACGGACGCCGGCCTGGACGTCGGCGAGGACGCCGCCGCGGCGCTGCGACAGCTCGGGTACTCCCACCTGTCGCGTCTGGGCCTTCAGGAGCGCATGCGGGACGAGTTGCGCCGGCGCGTCACGCTGCCGACGATCGAGCTGCCGTACGTGTACGGGGCGGAGTTCGGCGCCGACGCCGTGGGCGTGCTCGCGCGGAAGTTCGAGGAGGCGGTCACTTGACGCGTCGCACCGCGGACGTCCTCGCCGCCGCGCGCAAGCGCGACCTCGCCGCCGCCGTCGCCACGAAGCACGTGATCGTCTGCACCGGCGCCGGGGGGGTCGGCAAGACGACGGCGGCCGCCGCCCTGGCCCTGGCCGCCGCCCGGCAGGGGCGCCGCACGATCGTCCTCACCATCGACCCCGCCAGGCGCCTGGCCCAGTCGCTGGGACTGAGGTCCCTCGACAACACGCCGCGGCCGGTCAAGGCCGTCCCCGGCCTCGACGCGATGATGCTCGACATGAAGCGGACGTTCGACGAGGTGATCGACCGGCACGCGTCGGACCGCCGGCGAGCCGAGGCGATCAAGTCGAACCGCTTCTACCGCCAGCTGTCGAACTCCCTCGCCGGGACGCAGGAGTACATGGCGATGGAGAAGCTCTACGACCTTCACGCCGGCGGCGCGTACGACTGCATCGTGATCGACACGCCGCCGACCCGGAACGCGCTGGACTTCCTCGACGCGCCGAAGCGCCTGACCGACTTCCTGGAGGGACGGTTCCTGAAGATGTTCCTGAGCCCCGGCCTGGCGGCCGGGCGAACCGTCGGGCGCGTCGCCGCGTTCGGAACCGGGATCTTCATGAAGGCGGCCTCGCGGATCACGGGCGCCGGCGTGCTCGGCGACCTCGCCGAGTTCTTCCAGTCGATGGAGGGGATGTACGAGGGCTTCAAGAACCGCGCCCAGTCCGTCTACAGGCTGTTGCAGAGCCACGACTCGGCGTTCGTGGTGGTCGCGAGCCCGGAGACCCCAGCGCTGCGGGAGGCCCGCTACTTCCTGCAGCGGCTGGCGCAGGACGGGATGCCGACCGCCGGCCTGGTCGTGAACCGGACCACCCCGCCGGCGCCCGAGGCGCTGGCGCACCTGACGCGCCCGCGGGCCGAGGCGGCGGCGCGCCGCCTCGCCGACGGCGGCCCCGAGCACCGCGCGGCAGCGGCCTTGCTCGAGCTCCACGCCGACCGGGTCGACGTCCACCGCCGCGAGCAGCGGGCGGTCATCGCCGCGCTCCACAATGTCAACCCCCGCGCCCTGATCGAAGTCCCCCTCATGGGCAGCGACGTCCACGACATCGCGGGACTCGACGCCATCGAGGCATACCTCGTGGCCAGCGAGCCCAGCCGGTCGGCGCCGTAACCGCACAGCCGCCCGAGCCCTACTCCACGTCGGCCTTCCAGCTGAGCCACCCCGCCACAGCAAGTGCCACCGCAGACGGGTAGTGCCAGGTGAATCCCCAACTGATCACCGCCACGGCCGCTGCCGCGGCGGCCGCGCCGACGACCCAGAACCCCCGACGCTGGGTAACCGCAAACGCCGCCGCGGCGGCAAGGAGGACCGGGGTCAGGAGCTTGGCGGTCCGCCAGGAGCCGGTGAGCGGGATCATCGGATTGCCGTCCTGCCCCAGCGAAGCGACGTAGATAAGGCTTGCCGCCGCCGCAAGACCGGCCGCGACCAACGCGGCCGTTGACGCTGCCTGACGACCCGTCACCGTCGACCTCCAATGCCCTGGACGCTCAAAGGGAAGTTTGTCGCCGCGTTGGCGCCTTCCTATGATCCCGCGGTAGGAGACGCCCGGCCTTCCCCGCTTTCCGCCGGGCACCCGATCCGCATGGCCACGCGCCTCGACGCTCCGCGAGACCGCCTGGGCGCTCCCAGCGCCTGGGCGCGCCTCGCCGTGGCGCTGGTGCTGGTGCCGACGCTCGTCGCGGGCGCCGGGCTGCTTTTCGGCGCCGGACTGGCGCCCGCCGCCAGCGTCTTGTCCGACGCCGTCACGACCGTCGACCGGAACCTGCTCGACTTCCCGCCGCTCGGCGACATCGTGCGCGAACCCGACGAGCGCAGCGTGGTCCTGGCCGCCGACGGGAGCGTGCTCGCCGTCCTGCGGGCGTTCAATCGCACCACCGTCCCGCTCGACGAGATCCCCGAGCACGTCCAGGACGCCGTCGTCGCCACCGAGGACGCCAGGTTCTGGGACCATCGCGGGGTCAACTGGGAGGCGGTCGCCCGTGCGGCTGTCGGCAACGTCACCGCGGGTGAGATCACCAGCGGCGCCTCCACGATCACCCAGCAGCTCGTCAAGAACCTCACCGGCCGGGACGCACAGACCGTCGAGCGCAAGCTGCAGGAGGCGGTCTACGCGATCGAGCTCGAGGAGCGGCTCGACAAGGAGCAGATCCTCGATCTGTATCTCAACGACGTCTACCTCGGCAACGGCGTCTACGGCATCGCCACCGCCGCCGAGTTCTACTTCGGCAAGGATGTCGGCGACCTCACGATCCCCGAGGCCGCGCTGCTCGCCGGGATCATCCGCTCGCCGGAGGGCAACAACCCCGTCGAGGACCCGATCGATGCGATCCTGCGGCGCAACATCGTGCTCGGCCAGATGGCGCGCGAGGAGTTCCTCACCGAGGAGCAGGCACGGGAGCTCAAGGCGACCCGGCTGGAGCTCGACCTGTCCCCCCTGCCGGAGGACTCGGAGCCCTTCTTCGTCTCCTACGTCCGCCGGCTGCTCCTGGCCGACCCGGCGCTGGGACCCGACGTCGCGAGCCGCGACCGCCTGATCCTCCGCGGCGGCCTGGAGATCCGCACGACGCTCCAGCCGGCCGTCCAGGAGATCGCGGAGTCGGCCGTCCGCGACGTGCTGCCCGACGTCGAGGGGCCGCAGGCGGCGCTCGTCGCCGTCGACCCGCGCAGCGGCGCCATCCTGGCCGTCGGGTTCGGCCCCAAGGAGTTCGGCCAGGGGCCGGGACGCACGGAGGTGCTGCCCGCGGTTCCCGGTGTGGGGTCGAGCTTCGGCCGCCAGCCGGGCTCGGCGTTCAAGGCGTTCGAGCTGGTCGCCGCCCTGGAGGACGGGGTCTCGCCCGCCTACACGGTCGACACGCCGTCGCCGTACGTGCCCTCCGGTTTCTGCGCCGGGCTCGACACACCCTGGCGGCCGGGCAACTACTCCGACGGCGGCGGCGGGTCGCTCAACATGGCGCAGGCGACCGCCAAGTCCAGCAACGTCTACTTCGCGCACCTCGTCGACGAGTTCACCGGCCCCGAGAAGCTCGTCGAGGTCGCGCGGCGCATGGGCATCACGTCCGCCGAGCTGCAGCCGAACTGCTCGGCCGTCCTCGGCGGCGAGGAGGTCTACCCGCTCGACATGGCCTCGGCGTTCGGCACGCTCGCGAACGACGGCGTCCACTGCCGGCCGTACGCGATCGCCGAGGTCCTTGACCGCGACGGTGCTGTGATCTCCTCCGGCGGCGGATCCTGCGAGCAGGCCGTCGAGCCCGGCATCGCCCACAGGGCCACCGCCCTGCTGCGCGGGCCGATCGACAACGGCACCGCCAGCCGCAACGGCGACATCGGCCGCCCGGCCGCCGGCAAGACCGGGACGACGCAGGACTACAACGACGCGTGGTTCGCCGGCTTCATCCCCCAGCTGTCGGCGGCGACGTGGGTGGGGTACGAGGTCCAGACCCCCATGCGGGACCCGCGCTGCTCCGGCGGCAACGTGACCGGCGGGTGCCTCCCGACGATGATCTGGCAGCGGTTCATGACCGCCGCCATCGCCGCGCTGGACCTGCCGGTCGAACCCTTCCCCGCCCCGCCGCCCCTGCCGACGGGCACCGTGCCCGACGTCGTCGGCCAACCGGTCGAAGAGGCCGAGGCCGTCCTCGCCGAGGCCGGCTTCGGCGCCGAGGCGACGGTCGTGGGCGACTACCGGCCGGCCGGCACCGTGATCGGGCAGAGCCCCGCCGGCGGCACCACCACGGAGACCGGTTCTCTGGTCGCGCTGACCGTGTCCGACGGGACCGGCGAGCGGCCGGTCGTCCCGAACCTCGTGGGACTGACCGAGGCGGAAGCACGGGCGGCGCTCGCCGCGGCGAACCTCACCGCCACGGTCGTGACCGTGCCCGTCGACGAGCCGAAGCAGGTCGGCCTCGTGGTCGGACAGCGGCCGCCGCCGGGGACCGCGCTCGAAGTCGCACCCGGCGCCGAACCGGACAGCCCGGGTGTCGGCGAGGTGGTCGTCGAGGTGGGACGCGAGCGCACCGCCGACGACCCGCCCGCCTCTCCCCCGCCGTCGACCCCCGAGACGGAGCCGCCGACCACCCCGTCCACGCCGCCTTCACCGTCCGAGCCGCCACCGACGCAGCCGCCGACGCAGCCCCCCACGTCGGCGGCGCCGTCGGAGCCCCCCTCCGCGCCGCCGCCGACCACGCAGCCCTCTCCCGCGCCCCCACCGACGGGGCCGCGCTTCCCCCGCCCCACCGGACCCGGGGTCGTACCCTTGCCCGCCCCGACCGGAACCGACCCGTGAGGCGCCGTTGCCGCTGACCACCTCCGCACGCGCAGGACTGGTCACCGTCGGGCTGGGGGCAGCCACCCTGGCCTACGCCGGGCTCGTCGAACGCCGCTGGTACGCGCTGCGCCGCGACGTCCTGCCGGTCCTGCGGCACGGCGGGCGTCCGCTGCGCATCCTGCACGTCGCCGACCTCCATCTGGTGCCAGGGCAGGACCACCGCCTCGAGTTCGCCCGCCGGTGCCTGGAGACCGACCCGGACCTGGTCGTGTCGACCGGCGACTCGCTGGAGGACGAGGGTGCGATCGACTCCGTGGTCGAACTGCACGCGGCGCTGGCGAAGGACCGGCCGGGCGTGGCGGTGCTCGGCGCGCACGACTTCTGGGGTCCCACCTTCCGCAACCCGGCGAGCTACCTGTTCGGCGCGAGCAGGCGGGTTCACGGCCGGCGCCTGTCCACCGGGCGGCTGGTGGACGGCCTGACCGAGGCGGGGTTCGAGGTGCTGCAGAACCGGCGCATCACGATCGACACGGTCGCGGGTCCGGTCGACGTCGCGGGCCTCGGTGACCCGCACGTGAAGCATGACCGCCCGGAGCGGATCGACTGGTCGCAGCCGGTCGCGCCGATGGCGCTGCGGCTCGGCCTGGTCCACGCGCCGTACCGCCGGAGCCTCGACCTGTTCGACCGGCATGGTTTCGACCTGGTCCTCGCCGGCCACACGCACGGCGGGCAGGTCCGGCTCCCCGGCTTCGGCGCGCTCGTGGCGAACTGCGATCTCCCGCTCCGCCAGGCGCGCGGGACGTCGCGGCACGGCACGGACCTGTGGCTGCACGTCTCGGCGGGTCTCGGTCACTCGCGCTACGCCCCGGTGCGCTTCGCCTGCCGCCCGGAGGCCAGCGTCCTCGACCTGGTGACCCCGATTGAGCCTTGACCGGGCAAGCGGGTACGCTGGTCGCTGTCGCAGCAGAAGGTGCCCCGTTCCTGCGCTTCGCTGACCGGGGCACAACGGGATGTAGCGCAGCTTGGTTAGCGCGCCACGTTCGGGACGTGGAGGCCCCGGGTTCAAATCCCGGCATCCCGACTCCAAGACCCGCAGCCGCCCGCCATGCCCGTCTGGCGGGCGGTCGCCGTTCCCAGCCAGGCAGCCATGGATCTCGCCGACTTCCAGACCCAGATGCGCGCCCTCTACGGCGACCGCGACCGCGGGCGCGGCCTCGCGCGCACCTTCGCCTGGTTCACCGAGGAGTGCGGAGAGCTGTCACGGGCGCTGTTCCGCGGCACCCCCGCCGACCGCGAGCACGAGTTCGCGGACGTGCTTGCCTGGCTCGCCTCACTGGCCGACCAAGCCGGCGTCGACCTCGCCCGGGCGGCGCAGAGGTACGCCGACGGCTGCCCGCGGTGCGGGTCCGCGCCATGCGCCTGCGACCGACCGGGTGCGGGGTGACCCTGAGCACGAGGCCACTCGAGGCCGGGGAGGCCGCCGGGGCGGCACGCCGGGCGGCGCTGTCGTTCGGCTCCCAGCCGGACGAGGAGCTCGTCGAGCAATGGCGGGCACGGATCGCCTCAGGGCAGGTCATCGGGGTCGTGGACGACGGCGAGGTGCTCGGCCACTGCCGGGTCACGGCGGTCGACCACTGGTTCGGTGGGCGGCGCGTCCCGACCCAGCACATCGCCTCCGTCGCCGTGCCCCCGGAGCATCGCGGACGCGGGGTCGCGAGCGCCCTCATGCGGGCGCTGATCATCGACGGCCAACGCGCTGGTCTCGGACTGTCGCTGCTGTTCCCGGCGACGACGCGGCTCTACCGCAAGCTCGGGTGGGAGCACGCCGGGGCCCTCCAGTCCTACCGTCTGGACGCCCGCCGGGCGACGGTCGGCGGGCCCGTGATGCGGGCCGTCGACGGCGACGGCGACTGGGCCGCGATCCTCGCCTGCTACGAGCGCTGCGCCCGCGCCACCACCGCGGCGGCCGTCCGCGACGACGAGCTCTGGCAGCGCCGTCGCGAGGCCCCCTACGCCTACGTCCTCCCGGGGGCCACGGCGGGGACGGTCGACGCCTACGTGCTGTTCGCCCACGCTCACGCCCCCGGCGACTGGCAGTACACCATCCAGGTGGAGGATTGGGCCGCGACGACCGCCGACGGGCTCCGGGCGGTCGTCGGGCTGGTGGCCGCTCACGGGACGGTCGGGAAGGACGCGCGGTTCCGCGACGGCGTCCCGGACCGCTGGTCGCTGCTCCTCGGCGAGCCGGACGTGCGGCCCGACGGCGGCATGTTCTGGATGGCCCGGGGGCTGGACCTGCCCACCGCGATCGCCTGTCGGGGATTCCCGCCCGGTCTGTCCGGGACCGCCACGCTCGCCGTTGACGATCCGCTGCTCGACGCCGCCAGCGGGCCGTGGCGGCTGGAGGTCGCCGCCGGCGAGGGTCGCCTCACGCCGGCCGCCGACGCCGAGGTCATGCTCGACGCCCGCGCCGTCGGGCCCCTGTTCACCGGCTTCCGCAGTCCCGCCGAACTGGCCGTCGCGGGGGTCCTGCTGCGTGGCTCCCAGGAGGCGCTCGCCTGGCTGACCGGGGCCTTCGCCGGCCCGCCGCCGACTCTGGTCGACTTCTTCTGACGACTGCCCGCGCGGTATGACTCCCAGAAAGCTCATCCGTGCCGCCCGTCGGCAGCTCCACTGGCGTCATCCGCGTCCCTTCAGCGGAGTGCCGGCGCCACGGCAGCCCATGTGCGCCAGGCGGGCTGGGCGTGCGGCCGATCAGCCGGCGGACTGTGTGTTCCGCCGGTTCCGCAGGCGCTGGACGTCGGCTTCGTTGAGCAGCATGCGAGGGGTGGCGACGGTCGGTGCCGTCGAGCGGCTCCTACGGGCGGCAGGACCGGCCTTCGTCGTCTCGTCCAAGCGCAGGGCCCGATCTCGTCGTTCGGGCTGGCGACGAGCCGTCCGGAGACGTGTGCGGCCAGCGCCTGCCTCTGCCGGCAGCGCCACACGAATCGATCGTGTCCGCAAGGAAACCGAGGGTCATCCCTCGCAGCCGATGCCGTCGTCGTCGCCGTCGAGGTGGTGCGGGTCCGGCGGGAACACCTGGAACCGACGAGCGGGTACGCCGCTGCAGTCGATGTCCGGCCGGCCCGGCGTGATGCACACCTCGGGGTACGCAGGGTCGCAGATGCCGCTCCCGGTCGCCGGTTTGCCAGGGGCCGGACTCGGACGGTCCAAGGCCCCCTCGACCGGAACGTCCGGCAGCGACGCGCCGGAATGGCAGTGCCCCCAAAGGCCACGTCCCGCGTCACGTGCTGCCTCCTCCGCCGCGACCATCTCCGGGTAGTAGCGGTCGTCGGCGTCGTACAGCTTCGCCCTCGCGTGCCCCGCCGCCACGATGAGTTCGTCTGCGAGGTGCCCGTCCTCGAGGCGCACGTAGCGGATCGCCCGGCCGTAGCGGTCACGATCCTTGCGGTCCCGCTCCAGCCTCACTGTCTCGCCCTCGAGGAGGTCGGTGACGAACGCGCTCGCCTCGGGGCCGCCGCAGCCGACGGGCTGCGATGGGTGGACGGTCTCCGGCGCGTCGAGTGCCGGGAGCCGAACCTGCTCCGTTCGGTCCTCGGGCAGATCCCCCGCCTCGAGGACGCGGACACGGATGGTGTCGCCGTCGACGACGCTCGTCACGGTCGCGCGCTGTCCATCGCGTCATGGGGCAAAGTGGCGCCGGCGGCCGTCGGGGCCGTGGGCGGCGGGTTCCAGGGGTCCGCGATGCTCCCCGCCGCGCCGAGCCCGGCCGCGCGGAGCCCCGCGCCGGCGAGCACCGCTCCCGTCGCCAGAATGCACAGCCGTACCGCCAGTCCCGTCCTCATGTCTTCCTCGTCGGCGTAGCACACTCCCGCTTGAGCCAAGCGGCGCCGGCCGCCGTTGGTGCTCGCGTCGAGATGCGCGCCTGGCCCTACCCGCCCACGCCTCGGCGCGGACGGGCAGTGTCAGCGGCGCCCGTGGCCAGCCGAACTACTCGCGCTCCCCGGTGGGGTCGAACATGGTCACCGAGTGCAGCGCCTGCTGGGCGTCGGGCCGGATGGTGGCGCGTGTGGCCGGGCCGCCGGCGACCGACGTACGGTGGCGCGCATGGGCGAGTGGCCGGCTGCGGAGTACGGCGACGCGTGGGCGGCGGTCTACGACGAGCGCCACGGCGACCTGCCCGACACCGGCGACGCGGTGGAGACGCTCGCCCGGCTCGCCGGGGCAGGCCCGGTGCTCGAACTCGGCATCGGCACCGGCCGCCTCGCGCTGCCCCTCGCGGCCCGGGGCCTAGAGGTCCACGGCGTCGACGCCTCCGCGCCCATGGTCGACCGCCTCCGCGCCAAACCCCGCGGCGATTCGATCCCAGTCACCATCGGCGACATGGCGTCACTCACCCTCGACCGCACGTTCAGTCTCGTCTTCGTCGCCTTCAACACGCTGTTCAACCTGCCCTCCCAGGAGGCGCAGGTCCGCTGCATCGCCGGCGCCGCCGCCCATCTGGCGCCCGGGGGGCGCTTCGTCGTCGAGGCGTTCGTCCCCGACCTCGGACGCTTCGACCGCGGCCAGGCGGTCCGCGCCACCGACGTCACCGAGGCCCACGTCGTCCTGGAGATCGCCCGCCACGACCCTGTCGTTCAGCGTGTCCACAGCGCCCGGGTCGTCGTGACGCCCACCGACGGCATCCGCATGCTGCCCGTGAACATCCGCTACGCCTGGCCGGCGGAGGTCGACCTCATGGCGCGCCTCGCCGGCCTGGAGCACGAGGAGCGCTGGAGCGGCTGGCAGCGGCAGCCGTTCGACGAGTCCAGCCGGCAGCATGTCTCCGTCTACCGCCGCCCGGCGGGCGACGGCCACGCGGCGCAGCCCGGCGTGCGTGCAGGCCGCTCGCGTCGGCCGGTCCCACCCATTGCGACCGAGGGCCTCTAGACGAGCGGCCCGGAGATCAGGATCTCACCGGTGGGCGCCCCGATTGGGCCTGCGGGCTCGACGGTGACGCCGACGAGGTCGGCGGCGCGCACGTCGCCGTCCACGGCGGCCACCGCCCGACCCTGCTCGTCCGGGCGGAAGTCGCCGGCGAAGACCGGGACTTCGCCCTCGATCAGCCACAGCGCGTAGACGCGGTCGGCCGGCAGGGGCGACAGGCCGTGGCTGACGAGGATGCCGCGGTTGCGCTCGGGGCTGTAGACGAACCGCGCCGACGTCCCGGCCGGTGCGTCGAGATCCGCGACCCGGGCATCGGGCAGGGCCAGCAGGGAGGCCACGTCGGAGCTGCCGGCGTCGGCGAGCTGCTGCTCCAGACGCTCTGCCCGCGTCGTCGTCTGCACGAGCAGCGCACCGAGGCCGACCACGGC
>Ga0136630_1000732_pt1 | contig 12959 bp, 10 predicted proteins | sample AntDrymUQ5682106_2_FD_105496 | JGI IMG/M metagenome (GOLD analysis project Ga0136630, IMG submission 105496) | Polar desert sand microbial communities from Dry Valleys, Antarctica - metaG UQ568 (21.06) | ecosystem: Environmental > Terrestrial > Soil > Desert | place: Antarctica: Dry Valley...
GATGTCTCGGTTCGTTACTGGGAGGGAGCCGTCGAGGCGCGCGGCACGACGCACGGGCTGCCTGTGACCGGCAGGGGTTATCTGGAGCTCACCGGCGACGCCGACGGTTAGCGGGTAGCATCGGCGCGGCCACTCTGGTGATCGCCCCCACCGGCCGTCTTCATTGTTCGCATGCCCACAATCAACGTACGGGAGCGATCGATCGAAGGATCAGGGCGCGGGCCGGTGCCTGTCCATATCTTCTCCTTACGATGAGACTTGCTTGCCCCTACGCGATTCGCTTTGTCATCAAATCCGTGGCAGGCTACAGGACGCTCGCTGGTGCCGCTCGACCGCCCCCCGACCGGTGACGTATGCCTGAGCGCGCGTCACAGCGGGGGTCGAGCCGGAGGCTTAACGGGGATCAGCCCAAACGCGCTTCCCATCCCCCTCCCGCACCACCCAACCACCGGCCGGCCCATCCGACGCAACAGTACCTGTTGCAAAGACCCATTGAACTTCCTATCCTTGTCGCGGTTCGTCTGATTCGACGGGGGCTTTCCCGTGCGGACAGATGAGACCTGTTTCACTTCGGTCGCTATAATAACGGCGCAATCATTCCATCAGGTTTCAGATGCAAGGGTTGCTCAACGCGTTGGAGGCATCCATCTTCATGATCTGGACTTGTCTCGCGGCCGCTGTGAAAAACTGTCCGGTGACATCCGTATGGATCGCACTCTTGGTCGTCGCAATCATAGCAGTTTCGATCGTCAAACGATGGGGCCTCCTTGATGAACCTGGTCCACCCGGCCGAGTCTCATTGAAGCAAAGTCTCCATTCCTTCTACGAAGCGGTGCAGTACGGCTCAATCCTCGTTCTAGCCGTCTTGTGTTTGCATGCGATCGCCTTAAATTGCTGCCGCGTGAGCGATCGCGATGGGGCGCTTGCATTCTGTGGGTTCGTCATCTCGGTGATTCTGATCGTGGCTGCTCTCGTCACGCACAATAAGAAATTGCGACTTAGCCTCTACAACGTGTTAACTGACGGTAAGGGGACTTCCACCCCTCAACATCCGCAGCCTTGTCGGCTGCTCCCCAAACCTTCCAGCAAACCCGCCACCGATGACGAATCAGAATGGGGCAAGCGACCTTCCGGAGGCTTTCCAATGAGCAAACCCGCCGACGACCAATTGTCACGTTGCGGCACGCGGGTGTTGTTCGTATTCCTATTCGTTTCGTTAGGAACCGTCGGAACACTCATCGCGATCACCGGAGGATTGACCTCAAGCGTGTTCGCGTTCTTGCTAGCGGGCTTCGTTAGTGTCTCCGCAACGGTGTCGGAGCGCGCCCTAGTTCCCGTGGTGACGTCGGTGTTTTGCATCACTGTCGCCTTCGTCACAGTGCTAGCCCCCGACGCAACGTCTGAAGTGATGAACCCCTGCCGTGCCTGGATGTATTTCTTAATGTTTAGTGCCACGCTGGCGTTGGCCGCTGCCGCCGACGTCCGACGGAATCGAGGAAATGAGAATCCTCTTGATAGCTCACGTCGGTGAAACGCTGGGCCATTTGGTCCGCGCGCAGTCGGTAGCCGCTTCTCTGAGTGAACACTCTCATGACGTCCACATCGCCGCTGAGGATACGGAGCGAGTTCGGCACTATCTGGAAGGCGAGAGCGGTCTAAGGTTCTCTGGTGTTCGTTGGCAGTGGTCTCACAATGCTGCGAGCCTTGAGGCTGCGGATCCTCAGTTTGTCGCGCGCATTCTTGAATCAGCCCTCGACATAAGGTCGACGATCGACAGGATTCAGCCGGACTTGGTTCTAGGCTTTCCAGGAGTGCTGTCAACGTTGCTCGCACGAGCCTGCGGTGTGCCGCACGCGTCTGTGATGCACGCTCCTTATTTGGTGCCACTGTGGACGGACGAAGATCAGTCGACCGAAGCGGTTTCAATTCGATCGATCGGTCAAAGGGTGTGCTCGGCGGCAGACCATGTGGCCACGTTTCTCAACCGCCAAATCGGAACCCCGCCCCTAAGATATGAAGAGTTTCTGGAATCGGAACGGATCTTTGTTCCCCAGCCCGGTCTGAGTTTACGGCGCACTCCGCAGGGAGTGACAATGACTGGTTTCATCAAAGGCTCGCTGGGGCCTGCTTATGACGGCGAGATATCGCACGACAGCTGCTACGTCACGTTCGGATCCGGGAACCCCTGCGATATCTCCGGCATCGTCGATGTCACCGCACAAGTGTTCGGGCAGGTCATAGTCTCGACTGGGGGAGCGCGACTGCCTGAAGTCGCAGGGAACGTCAGAGTGGTAGAAAGCGTTGCGAGCCGCTCGCTGGCTGGACACGTGAGGGCGGTTGTCTCACATGGCGGTTTAGGAACAGTCGGCACATTCGCCGAGTTCGGTCATCCGCAGCTTGTGATCCCAACCGAGTTCGATCAAGCGACGACTGGCCTATACTGCCGAGCGACAGGCATCGCAGCAACGTGCGGCTTGGAGGCATGGCCGTCTCGGCGGTCGTTGGGGCGGCAGCTACCCGCTCTGTCGGCAGACACCATTCGTCAGCAGGTCACGCTGTTGAGCAAGCAAACGAAGCAAGCGTCTCACTCGGCGAGCGGGGCGGATGACATCGCCGGGCTGGTCGAGTCGAAAGTCCGCGGTGCAGCATGAAAACCGAGCAGAGTCCCGACTTGCGTGCCGGTGTCAGAATCAGAGTCGCTTGGACGCTGTACGATTTCGCCAATTCGGCTTACGTCCTCACCGTTATTGCATTTGCGTTCCCTCTGTTCTTCCGATCCGTTCTCGCACAAAACAGCCCTCACAGCGATTTCCTCTGGGGCCTCGCCCTTGGCAGCTCTGTTATTGGCGCTGGCCTACTTGGTCCGTGGGTTGGCAGGTACGCAGATCGGCATGGGGTGCATCGGCCACTGTTCCGCACCTGCGTAGTCGTTGCGTCGATTGGAATGACGGGGTTTCTTTTCCTGACTCGGGGACAGATTGCGCTCGGCTTTGGTTTGTTCGTAATTAGCAACGCTAGTTTCAGCCTTGCGACGGCGATCTACGATTCGTATTTGAAAACGATCGCTGGTCAGCGACCAGGCTGGATCTCAGGCCTAGCCTGGGGAGTCGGATATCTAGGCGGGATTGGATGCCTCCTTCTCGTGTTTCCGTGGGTGCGAACGCTGGACGCCGAGCAACTGTCCGCCTATCGAATCATCTTCGCGGTGACTGCTGCCTGGTACGCGTGTTTCTCAGCACCCTTGCTGCTGCTGATGCCAGCGACCCAACCGTCCCCGCCGGCAATCCAGGCGAAGTTCCACCCTTCGCTTGCGAAGTTCTACGTCGGCTACTTTCTGCTGACTGACGCGACCGGCACCTTGACAAACTTCGCTTCGATATTCGCACGCGAGACCCTCCAGATGTCATCGACGACGATCGGTGCTCTGCTTCTGTATGTGCAGGTTGTCGGAGTCCCAGCGACGATTATTAGCGGGCGGCTAGCGGATCGGTGGGGTGCCAAGAGGGTCGTTATTTCAGGAGCAGCCGGCTGGGCGATGGTGTGTGTTTGGATGCTGGTGGCTACTTCGGCGGTCGAGTTCTATGCGGTTTGTACTTTGATGGGGCTCGTGGTCGGTTCGACGTACTCAGCGGCGCGAACGATGTTAGCGAGCCTGGCCCCTCCGGGCCGCGCAGGAGAAGCGTTCGGGCTGAACTTGTTCTCGGGTCGAATTGCCGAAGCTATCGCACCGCTCGTCTTTGGCTTTGTGTCGTCAGCGACAGGAAGTCAGCGCCTAGGCGTGGCGGCCATGCTGCCGTTTCTACTCAGCGGAATCGTCCTTCTCAGCCAAGTACGCTCCAAATCTACTCTCGGCCCCTCTGAGACCACATAGCGTTAAGAAAGAGATCCGAGCCTGAGAAGGACGATAGGCATCCGAGAAAATGCTATGGATTCTGTTGGAGTATTCTGCAAGCCGCGCTTCGTTTCGTCCATCTTTCACGAACCGCAAAACGCAGTCGGCCGAAAGAAGGCCGCTCCGGATCGCTGCGGAGATGCCTTCGCCCGTAAAGGGGTCCACTAGTCCGGCGGCGTCTCCGCAACTTACGACGCCTACTGGGAGATGGCGTTTTACGAACGAGCCTCTCCAGCAAGGCCCAGATCCACCACCGATTGCCTCTCGGCTTTTGGTCGAGGCGGCGAACGGCTTGACAAACGACACCAGTACGCTCCGCTCAACCGGAGCCAAAGCGCATAGCCCAACGTTTCGCGTTCCATGACCGTTCGGGAATTCCCATGCGTACCCTAGCAGTTTCGGTGTTGGCTCGACGACAAGATGGCTGTCGGCATAATCCTCGCGAACATATCGCCGTACAGCGAAACCGAGGCGCGGCTCACCGTCGATACCCAGGTTTCTGGTAAAACGATCGCCTGCGCCGCCAGCGAGGATTACAGCGTCGAATCGGGAATCAGCACCCTGAGCGGTTGAGGCCGTGATAAAGCGATTCCCTGGAGTGAGCCGAACAACTTGGGTCCTGTACTTGATCTCAGCGAATCTACTTACGCAATCTCGCAGCGCTTGATCTAGCTGACTTCGCCTAACAGACCATCCGACCAATGCCGGGGAATCCACCGGGAGGGAGCCACTGGGCTGTCTCAATACAGCACCCCTGAAGCGCACGCCGCCCACTCGCGACAGGTCGGATTCGCCAAGCCCAAACGTCTCGCCAATGAGCTCCACCGTCAAGGACGTAAGAGCATCACCACAAGGCTTCTCCCGAAAGTGATCCCCTTTTTCGAACACGCAAACATCAATTCCGCTTCTTGCGAGCGCAATGGCGGCAGAACATCCCGCCGGACCACCTCCCACCACTGCGATGCGGAGCCAAGAATCGCTATTCATACCGTGGCATTGTGGCGCTTCGTCGCTAAAGTTGCAATCGGATCGAGACAAGCTATATGAATGGGCCCCACACGCAGCTCGGTGCCGAAGCCTGAGCCTGGGCTGGCATCGCGATCTACAATCTCCGCCATGACGGTTTCTCGCGACGCGCCCGTCCTGCGCAATGACTGAACGCCATCTCGCGCGCTCCTCGACGGCCAAGGGTGATGCCGATGGCCGACATTCGGCGGCGCCAGCATGGCATGCGTCCCCGGCTACGGCGCTGGCACGCTCATCGTTGCCACCAGCGGCGCGTTGATCTGGGGGGTGAATTCCTCGATCTCCCCCGAGTACAGGATGAACTTGAACGGGTTGAACTCCTGGTACTTCTCCATCAGGCTGAGATAAGCCAGCTTGCGCACCGCGTCCAGTCGTGCGCTGTTCACAAAACGTGGTTGCGCCCATCGCAGCACCGCGGCCGCGAGCTCGTGCTTGCCGTCGGCGACCATGCGCTCGGCAGCCAAAGCGAGCTGGGTGTCCGAGACGCCAAGATAGTCCACCAGCGCTTCGCCGCGGTCGGCATCCGTCAAGGCATCGAGTCCCTGCAGGCCGTTCTGCCAATAGCCGCTGTTCTGGTCGAACAGGCGATTGATCATGTTCTCTCGCAACACCAGGTACGCGAGGTGAACGTTCGAGTCGCTTCGCTCAAGTGTCGGCGGCACCAGATTGGCTGCGTGGATGGCGCCACGCTCCCTTCCGTTTTTCACCGCACGCAGAACCTCGTTACGCAGCCAGACGAGTTGAACCTTCAGGTCGTCCAACATGGCGGTCGACGAGAAGATGCGTGTGAGCGGTTCATGGCCGTGAAGCAGATGGCGCGGCTTGAGTGCATGGACCTGATCGATGGCGGCTAGCAACCCGTCGACGCTTCCTTCCTCCACAAACGGCGCGCCCAAGTACGGCATCAGGATGTCGCCGACCAAGAGCACGCCCTGCTCCGGCATGTGGATCAGAAGCGCATCGTCGGTCTCCCCGCCACGGGTGGGCAGCAGCTCGAAGCGTGTGCCACCGACCATCAGCTCGGTGGGCCGATCGATCACGACATCCGGTCGGTAGCTCAGCACATCGGCCAGATGGAATTCCTTGCCGAAGAACCGCTGCAATGTGGCCGGGTTCGCCATCGCATCGTGGGCAAGCTCGTCCTTGTAGTTGGCACGACCAATGAACCGCGGGGACGGGTTGAGACTTCGAAAGTAGCGCTGCCCCCCCACATGGTCCCAGTGCGCGTGGGTGACCAACACGGTGGTCAGCGGGGGAAGTGATGGAACGCGGGCGCGCAAGGCTTCGTGGGCCGCACGCGCCGTGTCGGACCGGGTGCCCGCATCGATCGCGATCAATTCGCGCCGGTCCGCCGAGACGACGAAGTAGTACTCCGTGAATTCGAAGCCGGACAGGAGATACACCGTGCCGGGCACGACTTCGCGGATGCTGCGTGGCGAGAACGTGTGCCCCGCGGTGGCATCTTCCGCGAACGGGGTGGTGAACGTGGCCGGCTTGTTCCCGGTGTCAAAGCCACTCAGCGCCTGATAGCGCCGCGCGGCAACGTCTTCCCCTCTCTGGCGGTACAGGGCTGCCAGGTGGAAGTACACCTCGCGCATCCAGCCCAAGTGCGGAGCCTTGTCGGCATGCGCGACGCACCAGACGAGGTCCTGCATCGCGGCGTCGCGCTCACCAAAAAAGCCTGGCACCTGTGCCCGGACCAGGCCCGACATCCAGCGGGTCATGAACCCCTCGCCCCCGGTGAGTCGCTTTGCCTCGTCAAGCAGCTTCAGCGTGTCACGCACCCAGCCGATCCGCCCGAGCAGAAAGACATCGTTCGCGTGGCCCGCTCGCAGCGACGCCACCGCCGTGAGGTACAGGGCCTTATGCGTGTCGTCCAGCCCGGCTTCGAAGCGCTTGAGCAGGCCGTTGAAATAGTCGATGCCTTCGGCGTGGCGGCCTGCGTTGGCGAACTGGGCCATCAGCAGAAACAGCAATTGCGGATCGGATGGCGGCCGCCACCGGTTCACCTGCTTCAGGTACGCAAGCTCCGGGCGCTGCCCGTCCGTTGATGCAGCCCCTTGGGCCGGCGCGCCGCCGAGCAGCGCGAGCGGCGCCAGGATCACGGCGCAACAGGCGCCGACTGTCAGGAATCGAAGGAGGCGAGCCATGGCGGTACCCCTTGGTGTGCGACTCACTTGCAACATACAAGTGATTTGCTAAAGTGTAGTCACTTGCCAGGACGAAGTCAACTCGCTAAGCTGTGCCAATGGCGAAGACTTACGAAATCAGCGACTGCCCTGTGGCGAGGACGCTGGACCTGATCGGCGAGCGATGGACGATCCTGCTGATGCGCGACTTGTTGCTGCAGGGGCCTCGGCGGTTTCAGGATTTCCTGACCTCGTTGCCAGGGATCGCGCCCAACACCCTCTCCGCACGTCTGAAGTCCCTCGAAGACAACGGCCTCGTGCGCCGACGGCTCTACAACGACCACCCGCCGCGGCTCGAGTACGTTCTCACCGACAAGGGAAAGAGTCTGGGTCCGATCGTGAAGGCCATGCGCGAGTGGGGCGGTAAGCACACTTGAGCAGCGGACCTCGGCTTGGCTGGGCGCAAAGGACGATCTTGCTCGCACCATGGACGCCACCGGGCGCCGTCGTGTCCGGATCGCGTATCATGACCCCCGCACCGGTCCCGCCGGGCGCCTGACTGCCGGCGCAAGAAGTACGCGGTGCGGACTCCACATGAGCGAAGAGAGGCCATCATGGAATACCTGAACCGGTTCGGCCCTCTCGTAGGGCGCATTTTGTTGGCGACGATATTCGTGTTGTCGGGGATCGGTAAAGTCACGGGCTTCGACGCCACCGTGGCCTATATCGCGGCCAAGGCGCTGCCCATGCCGCAGATCCTTGCCATCGCGACCATCGTCGTCGAGTTGGGCGCGGGGCTGATGCTCGTCGCCGGCTGGAAGGCCCGCGCCGCGGCCGCAGCGCTGTTGGTTTTTACGGCGGTCGCGACCTTCCTCTTCCACCCCTTCTGGGCCGTGCCGCCGGAGGAGACAGTGATGCAGCGGATCCAATTCCTGAAGAACCTCGCCATCATGGGCGGGCTGCTCTATGTCACGGTGTACGGAAGCGGGCCGGTCTCCGCGAGTGGAGATCGCGAATAACGGCAGGCGCGGCGCATGCGGTGCTCCGAGCCCCCCGTAGCGCACGTTGCCCGCTACTGGAACACGTCCTCAACCGGCAAGGTCCAGCCCGGAATGATCTCGGGCGCGTCGATGCTTGCCCCGAGGCCCAGCACGGTGATCAGTACGAGCGATCGGTATAGGGTCACGACCTGCTTGCGAGGGTTGACGACCACCACCAACCGCACCCCGGCGTCGAGCCAATCGAATACCTTATCCTCGACACCCGCATAGCGATCGGCGGGCGAGATGACCTCGACGACCAGATCCGGGGCGCCCGGCCAATATCCTTCCACCTCGGCCTGCCGCGCCAGGCGCTCGCGGGAGACGAAGGCGACGTCGGGGGCACGCACCGTATCGGGCGTGGTGGCCAAGAGGAAACCCGTCTCGGCGGCGTACCCGACGCCCAGGCGCTGAGCCCGGACCGATCCGTTGAGCGATGTCGCGATGTTCATCGCGATCCGGCCGTGCCTCTGTCCCGCGGGTGCCATTCGGGTCACCTCTCCCCTCACAAGCTCGTAGCGAGCGCCGTCGTTCGGCATGCGCAACAGCTCGTCGGCGGTGACTGCTGAGGTCTTGGTCGCCACGGATTAGAATTCTAGCATCCTGCATTACTGCAACGCCCCAAAGCTCGCTTGGACACCATTCTCTCGAAGGCCAGCCGGCGTTTCCTGTTGGCGCAGCCGCTGCAGCTCGGGCTCGCGATCCTCGGCATCGCGCTCGGGGTGGCGGTGGTCACCTCGGTGGACATCGCCCGCGTGAGCGCGGAGCGCGCCTTCGATGTGAGCTTCGAGGCCGTGGCGGGCCGGGCCACCCACCAGATCCTCGGCGGGCCCGACGGCCTGGACGAAGCGCTGTATGTGCGGTTGCGGACCCGCGCGGGGATCTATCCCGCGGCCCCAATCATCGAAGGCCGGGTGACACAAGTCGGGAAACGGGGAACGACGCTCCGCATCCTCGGCGTCGATCCCTACGCCGAGTCCCCGTTCCGCGATCACTTGCGTTTGCGGGGACGGGGGGATCGCGACCGCCGCGCGAACGGCGAGCTCTTGCGCAGACTGGTCACGGAGCCCGGCACCACCGTCTTGAGCCCCGCTACGGCACACCGGCTCGGGGTCCGGCCCGGACAGGACCTGGCGCTCCAGATCGGCACCCGGCTCGGGACGCTCAAGCCCATCGGCTTCATCGAGCCCGAGGACGGCGAGGGCCAAAGCGGTCTCGACGATCTCTTGATCGCCGACATCGCCACGGCGCAGACGCTCCTCGGGATGGCCGGCAGGATCTCCCGCATCGACCTCGAGCTCGCCGAAGGCGCGGCGGGTGCCGTCGCAGAGCGGCGCATCCGCGCCCTCCTCCCCCCGGGGGCGGAGCTCACCCCCTCCGGGAGGCGCAGCGAGGCGACCAAGGGCATGACCCGCGCCTTCGAGGCCAACCTCGCGCGATCTCCTTCGCAAGCTCGCTTTGTTCAGAGGCGTACGACAGAAAGTTTCATTTCGGAAGATCTGCGGCGAGCCTTTGAGTCCGTTTGATGGCATAGAAACCTAAATGCACCGCACGCTTACGCCACTACTGAGCACCAGGGGTAATGTCGTACTCCATCGACAACACCACATCCTGAATTTCGCTGAGGTCGAGCTCTTCCACGCCGATGGCGGTTCCTGCCGGGACACCCAGGATCTCTTCGGGGATCAGCTCGAAGGTCCAATCGTCTTGGGGTGAAATTTCGCCCGTGCCGAACAGGCGCTTGGCGAGTTCGTTGCGGGCGGGCACGTTGGTTTCAATCCCGTTCTCGTTGAAGGTCCGATTGGTCGTGCCACTGAGCCCTTGCAGCGGAAGCGGCCGAGCCGGCGGCGTTAAGTCCTCAAAGTAACGCTGACCGCCATAGGCCTTGAAGTTCAGGTTACGCACCGCCGCGAAGTCCAAGGTGTAGTGTCCCGGTTTCAGCGTGAAGGTTGCGCTGTTGCCTTCGGCCCTTAGATCGCCCACCCGCCAGAGCATGCGCCCAGCCTGTTGGACAGCACCGCCCGTTATGAAGGTGACCGTTTTTGCCGTGGTATCGAAAGTGACTCGGTTCATGTGGATAATTAAGGGATCGCCCAGTTTCTGGTTTCGTGAAACCACGACACCGATGCGAAATTCCGATAATGAATCATTTTGAACGCAGCGCAGCTTGATCACGTACCGGCCGGGCTTGGCGTAAGTGTGCGTGCCCTCGGCAGGGTTTATTGTGGGCGGCGTAGCACGGAGGATCGGCGTGCCATCGCCGAAATCCCATGCCAACTCGGTGGCGGCGTCCAATGCGGCTCTAACGGCCACGGTCAAGGGCGCGGTTTGGGTGACCGAGGCCTGCGGGATAAGGGTGAACAGCGTGACGCCGCTCGCGACTCCGCCACTTTCATTGATCCGGAAATTCATCCGCACCCGCGTCATGAGCCGGCTGAAGTGCACGTCCGGAGCGCCGGGCCGGACACTCATGCCGATGTTACGCAAGCGGCCCAGATCGCCGCTCAACACCAACATCTCCCGCCGCACCTTCCACACCATTCGGCCTGTGCGGCTGAAGTCGTAGAAGGCGTCCGGGAAGACCTGCTGCGCGGACAGGAAACTGGTCAACGCGGTCGTCTGGGGCGTAACCGCGTCGATGGCCGCGCGCAGCTCGGAGTCGTGGTACGCCGACATGGTGAAGGTGATCAGCAGATCGGCGAGGCTCTCCGGCACCACTTGGTTCTCTCGGGCCGTGAAATCCACCTGCCATGCGGCGGCGGCGCCCAGGGCTTCGAAGGCATGTCGTTGACCAGCCGTAGCGAATGCAAAGACCGTATTCGCATCTTGTCGAGTGAGACCCGAGAAGACGTCGGTCTCCGGGCCTGTGACACGGAGCTTGACGGGCCACGTCTCTTGAAGCTCGGCCAACCATCCTCCCGTTGGAACGGGCAGATCGTTGGTGTTCAGGGGAGAGGAGCTCGGTGTCCCGAGCGGCGTATCCGGCTGCGCCTTCAATCGCACCTGACTCGTACCGAGATAAGTCAATTCCAGACTGAAGCGGGTCGAATCCAGCAGCGCGATTGGCAACACATCCACGGTTCCGATGCGCAGGTTGTACAAACCAGGGAACCGCTTCTCGATCTGTTCCAGCCGCAGGCTGAACGTGGTCCTGCCGGTATCGCGGATCTCCTGTAACGCTTCCGGGAACTCACGCGCCATGGACAACACGTAGCGGACCTGCTGCTGACGTTGGCGCTGCGTGACGATCAGGTCTTGTTCCAGCGTGTCGAGGTCGCGCATCAGGAAATCGGCGGCAAGGAAGTCACCCACCTCGCTGAGATCATAATCAAAGCGGATCACGTTGATCCGCTTGTCCGCCTCGAACTCATAGGCCTGCTCGGCAAGGAAAGCGAGCTCGACGCTGTAACGCAAGTACGTCTCGCTGACACTCCGGATCGCAACAACCAGGCGATACCACTGCTCGGCGCTCAGGATGCGGTTGCGGAGAAAGTTCAGGTTCTGGATCGCAAATTCGTGGCGCAGGAGAGCGGCCTGGCGCTGCAAGCCGGCGACGATGAGTCCGGCTTCCGCGGCGGCTAGTTGTGCTCTTGCAACGTCTGCGGCTTTGAAAGCCTCATCCTGGGCCAGTCTGAGGTTGAATTTTTCTACTTCGCGCTGTTCGTTGGCCACGAGAGTCTGTTTCCGATTAGAGACAGCTCCACCCGAAAAACGATCCCCTACTGCTGCAAATAATCTCTCCAGATCCCTCCCCACTCGAAACTCCCCAAGAAATTTGGACACATCTCGCACGGGTTCCCTTTGTCCAAAAGTCCCGAACAGCTCATCGGCAGAGTTATCAAACTCCTTGTACTTATCAAGCCGCCTGTGTGCGTCCAGTGAGGTCAGCTCTGCCAACTCCTTGCTCTGTTGCGCCGCCGCCACCTCCAACCCTACCTGGTCCACCCGCGCCGTCTCGATCCGCACGTTGCTCTTTTCCATCTCGACGTTCTGCGAGGTGCTCAACTCCTGGAACTCTTCGCGCTCCGCGTTGCTGAGGAAGTTCAAATAGTCTCGTTGAGCGTTCTTGGCATGCTCGGCGAAGTACCGAGCCCGCTCCAGCAGGAATTGAAAGCGCCAGGGCGGGACATAGGTATCCAGGTAGCCGAGATAATTAAAACCAGCCTTCAGTTGCTCCAGATGGGCCGTTGCAGTCAGCAATGCGGCATAGACGCGCGGGTTGGTCTCGCGCATGACGGTCTGGCCGTCCGGGGGCGTGAACGTCAGCAGGGGTTCGTGCGCTTTCCTGGTCCGGTCGAGACCGGGAAGCGTGGTGCTGGCCGAGGTGATGGTTTTAATGAGGATGCCTTTCCCAAGCACTTGAAACGCTGCGCTGCGTGTATCCTGTTCTGCCAGACGTTGACGGACCCCTTCAGTCAACTCCGTCGCGGCGGTGTCGACGCGAGACACATACGCGCCTTCATCCTTGAACACCTCTTTGATGGCGAGGTATGTCTGTGCCGCCTTTAGACTCTGAAACTGCGTCACGTCCGGCGCCGGTGGCTCTGCGGCGGGAGTGCGTGCCTTGTACTCGGAGTCAGCCTGATCAAGCAGAGTTTCGGCGCTGAGCAATTGCGCAAACGGCCGTTCGATGAAGTCACAGGTGAGTGAAACCAATCGAAACCGGACAGGACCCTCCGGGTTGAAGATGGGGATACGAAATGGAGTCAGTACACGGGACAAATCCGCGAGGGCCGCCGGATATTGCCGCCGGGCCCGGTTTGCCTCAGCGCAAGCCAGCGGCACAAAGACGGTGGCCAGGATCAACATGGGCCGATCCAGCAGACGCTGCCGGTTCGCCCGCCGGGGCTCATCGTCCGTCGTATCGCCCCC
>Ga0136630_1000735_pt1 | contig 12954 bp, 13 predicted proteins | sample AntDrymUQ5682106_2_FD_105496 | JGI IMG/M metagenome (GOLD analysis project Ga0136630, IMG submission 105496) | Polar desert sand microbial communities from Dry Valleys, Antarctica - metaG UQ568 (21.06) | ecosystem: Environmental > Terrestrial > Soil > Desert | place: Antarctica: Dry Valley...
ATGCAGAACGGGCTTTGGCTGGGCATGTACCCTCCCTTCTCCACGACACGATGTCCGTCGAGAAACCTTACCGCGGCGTGGGGAAGGGAACACATCAACGAAATTCAGTCAAGGGCCACTAAGGCGCGGTGAGGAAACTCGGAAACGCGATGTCGCGCTACGGGATCTTCTCGGACACATCCACGTTGTACTCCGTGCCTTCGATCTCGAGGATGGCGTAGGGTTGTTCTTGGTCTTCCCAGGCGGCCACTGGATGGTGGGGCGCCTTTATCCCATGCGCCGTCCTCCATTCCGAATACTCGGCGTGATAGGGAGTCTTCGTATCTTCCCGCCCCCGATACCTCATCCCGGACATGCGCTTCATTAGGCCGGTCTCCGGGTCGAACTCGAATCGCAAGGACTCCTCACTATCTTCGAAGAGGAAAACCAGGCGCGCGGCGCGGGCGTCTATCGGCTCCCAACGGGCCCGCGAGTCCAGAACCAGCGCGGATGGGGTGGTGAACGGCGCCTCGGCCCACATGACGAGGTTGTCGCCTTGATCCATCTCCTCCCCCTCATCGGACACGTTCAGCAACCCGAATAGTCCGGTGAACTTCAGGGTGCCCTTGCCGCCGAGATAGGCGTCGTAGCCCTGGAAGATCGGCCTCCCGAACCAAGTGAGCTCCATGTCCCTTCGGAACTCGCGCCCGGCGACATGGTAGGACTTGAAGCGCATGGGGAACCACAGCCCAAACAAGTTGAATCGTCCCCTTCCCCACACGACGGCGGTCTCGGTCTTCGGAACCTGCTCGCCCAGGGCCGCCCGGAAGTGCCGCCGCACCGGCTCGGGCAAGTCAAGGGGCAACTCAACCGTGCCCAGGTCTCGGGTTCTCTCCGGGTGCGGAGGGAAAGGCTCGGGCTCGACTTGCAGCCCCAGCCATCCCACGCTCCCTAGTAGAGCTAGAAAGCCCAACGCGCCGAACGCCGCTTTGTTTAATCTCCTCATGCTACCTCCGTGTGCTGGTCGCAACCTCGACTTACTTTGCTCACCTGATAGCAAGCAAAGAGTTTCCACGAAACTCCGCGCTCGACGCTGCTTATGGCGACTCATGGGCGTAAGCCCGGTCGTTAGGATAACGCTGGGGCGCTAGCGGTACTTGTTCTCGAGGCCCAGGGCGTCGCCGCGACCGAGGCTTCGTTCGGCACTCTGACACGGGCCGTTTATGCGGGCGCTCATGGTCAGGTTGCCGTGCGCGCTCTCGGAGACGTGGCCCAGTCCGAAGTCGTGGCCGAGCTCGTGGGTCACGATGGACTCCACATCGTAGCGTTTCTCGCACGAGCGGGCGTTGGGCCTCGCCGTCCAGCGGAAGTCAGACTTGTTGAGCTTGATGTCGGACGCTCTGACGCTATCGTAGTCGGAGTAGTTGATGGTGAACCAGCGGCACTCCATCGCCAGCGCGCCTGGCAGCTTCCCGAAGGACACCTCGCTCCGCCCGCCGTCGTCACCTCGGGGATGCCGTGATCTATGGAATGCGGGATGAAGTGGACGCCCACGATGCCATTCGAGGTCGCCCCACAGATGAAGAAGCTGCCAGACAAGAGCCAGAAGACCGGGCTGTGCATGGCGCGTGAGAACGCGCCCCGTCCCGGACCCTCCGCTACCGCCGTTCCCAGCTCGGGCGCGAGGCTCTCTTGCGCCGCCGGGACTCCCTGCTCGCCGAGGGGCCGCAGACCGACACTCCTCGGGTCGTCGCGCATGAGCAAGAGCACAGGGACGAAGACAGCGAGCGCGGCGAGGGCCCGCGTCACCCCGCCCTTTTCCAGAAGCGCGCCGATATCCAAAATCTGTACCTCCACGCCACCGTTTACGGACCAACCAGCCGGTTTTCATCTTGTATGGACGAAGCCTGACGGTCTACGGATCCCGCGTCGAGAGGGCCGCGGTCACCCTAGTGAACCGTATTACCGATCAGGGCGGCGGCATGTGTTTCTCTGCCCGCGTAGCGTGGATTTAACGCTGGTGTTACGGGTATGAAACGTAATGAGGACGCAAAGCCCATAGTATTTGTTCTGGAATCCGTAGAGAAGAGGAGGGACCCGTGGCGAAAAATTCGGGAGTGCAGGGGATCAAGAAGGAGAAGCGCGACCGCCGGGCGGACGTGACCCCCGGCATGACCCGGAGGAGTTTCCTGACGTACCTGGGGGCTGGCTCGGCGGCGCTGGCCGCGGGGAGCACGGGTGTGTTGAACAAGCCAGCCGAAGCCCAGGAAAGGTTCACGGGCGCGGCCTCCACGCCCTACGAGGGCGAGTCCGCTAGGGGCTTCGAACTGGCCTTCGATCCAATAGAACCATCGGACGCCGACGAGTTGATCCTGCCCGAAGGCTTCAAGTTCAACATCATCCGGCGGTGGGGCGAGCCGGTGACGGGGGACAGGAACTTCGGGTTCAACAACGACTACGTGGCCTACTTCCCCATAGACGCGCTACAGGGCGGCACGAACAGCGAGGACGGCCTTCTGTGGGTCAACCACGAGTACGCGAACCCGATGTACGTCTCGGACTACACGGACCCGGAGAACGCGACCAAGAAGACAAGTGATCAGGTAGCTAGGGAGAAAGCCTCGGTCGGGGGCACCGTCATCCGGGTGCGCCGAGAGGGCGGCGTCTGGAGATTCGTGGAGGACGAGGAGCACAATCGCCGCATAGACGCCACCACGCCGATGGACCTCACGGGAGCCGCCGCCGGGTCAGACGCGGTACAGGGAGCAACCGAGGTAGTCGGGACGCTCGGCAACTGCAGCGGGGGCGTGACGCCCTGGAATAGCGTCCTCACTTGCGAGGAGAACTTCCAGTACTACTACGGTGAGTCCTCAGATGACCAGCCGTCCGGCGACGCCCTCGCCGAGACCGACCGCTGGCTGGATGACCCTGACAGCGCCCAGCCCCCCGAGCACTACGGCTGGGTAGTCGAGATAGACCCCTTCGACAAGAACTTCAAGCCGCGCAAGCACACCTGGCTCGGGCGTCTCCGTCACGAGAACGCCGCAATCCGGGTCTCGGAGAGCGGGAGGGTCGTCGTCTACACCGGCCACGACCAGGAGGACGAGTGCATCTACAAGTTCATCTCCTCCGGAACCTTCGATCCCAACAGCCCGAACCGGGAGGCAAGCTCCCAACTACTCTCCGACGGGATGCTCTACGTCGCCGACTTCGCCAACGGCCGGTGGGTAGCCCTCGACTACGAGAACAATCCTATTTTCGAGGAAAACGGTTTCAAGGGCCAGGCCGACATGCTCGTGCGCGCGCCCGACGCGGTCAAGCTCGTGGACCCCGAGACCGAGTACCCTCTGGGCACCCCGATGGACCGCTGCGAGGACATAGACGTGCATCCCGAAACCGGGACCGTCTACGCCGCGCTCACCAACAACGAGCTGCACGGCAACTTCCACGGCCAGATCATCCGCCTCTTCGAGAAGGAGGGCAGCGCCGAGGCGACGGAGTTCGACTTCGAGGTCTTCGCCGCCGGCGGTCCCAACACCGGCTTCTCCAGCCCGGACAACCTCGCCTTCGACCGCAACAACAACCTCTGGATGGTCACGGACATGTCCTCTGATAAGCACAATCAGGGCATCTATACGAGCTTCAAGAACAACGGCGTGTTCGTGATGCGCGGCGTGGAAGACGCCGTCCGGGGCGAGCCCGTCCAGTTCGCCAGTGCTCCCGTGGAGGCCGAGATGACGGGGCCGGCCTTCACCCCAGACGGCAGGACAATGTTCCTCTCCGTCCAGCACCCCGGCGAGGAGACGGAAAGCAAGGACGAGCCGACCAGCACCTGGCCCCACGACGGAGACAACACCCCCAAACCATCCGTCGTCGCCATAATGGGCTTCGGCGGCGTCTGAACCCGGACGTAGCCCCAGCAGCCTGACCATCCTGACAGCACGGGCCGTCCCGATCTAGGATAATGGCCGTTCGTATCGCTACGCGGATGGGAAGGCGGCGTTGAATGGCTGAGGAGTTCAGGCTCCCTGGTTCCACCTACGAGGAACTGGTGAACATAATCGTAGCGTATGGCACGCGCGACGAGGCATCGAACCCCGGAGACGTGGGCAAGCTGGCCTCGGTGCATCAGTCGAGCGTCAGCCGCAGCAACGCCTTCCTCACGGCCATCGGCGTGCTTCAGGGCGAGACCACCAGGCTCGTCACCCGCAAGGGAAGGGCTCTGGCGCGAGCGCTCGCCCGCCGGGACCCGCAGGAGATCCGGACGCGCTGGCGCGAGATCGTCTCGACCAGCGAGTTCCTTCAGAACGTCGTCTCGGCAGTGAAGCTGCGCGAGGGAATGCTATACGGAACACTCCAGGCTTACGTCGCCCACTCCGCCGGCCAGCCCCGCAACAAACCCGTCATGGCGGGCGCGGGCGCGATCATCGAGATCCTGAAGACCGCCGATCTTCTGGAGGAAGAAGCTGGAGAACTCACCGCCCCCTTCGACGAGGAACCCGGCGACGTGTTCAGAAGCGAAGATCAGCAAAGCCGCGAGACCTCGTCCTCCAACGGTCTCTCCATCTCGCTCGAAGGTTCGCCGGGGACAGCGATCAACATCCACCTCCACCTCCGGTGCTCGCCCGAGGAGATCGAAAACCTCGCCCCGAAGCTTAAGATCCTGCTAAGAGAACTATCCGAACCAGGGCCATGATCAAACTGCGGAGGCTTCCGAACGGTCCACGATGAAGAAGAGACCGGGCAGTTGCATATCCGCCAGCGTCGAGCGCGCCCCTGACGCTTACGACCGACCATGACTCATGGTCCTGGTGCAGTTCGACCCAGTTCGGGATCAGCCTCTCGACCAGGCGCGTGACCCGGCTGCACACCACCACGTCAGGCCGCAGCCGCGCCGTCTCCAGGTCCCCCCGGTTCCGCCTCGAAGATGGCGGCGTCTGGACAGAGATATTGAAGCGTCCCAGCCACCGCCTCGCGGTATGACCTTAGCTCCGTTGTGAACAATACGCGCTTGTTGTAGCTTTCCATGCAAGACATGATAGATGCCGCCGAAAGATCTCGCATCGTACGAATGGGTGATCTTTTTCTAGCTCAATTGAGTTAGACGCTCGCCGTCTGGTCCACGATGGAGAGGATGTCGAGCAGTTGTATCTCGGCCAGCGTCGAGCGCGCGCCCCTGACGCTTACGACCGACCACGAAGCAAAGTCCGGATAGAGTTCGAGCCATACCGGGACCTCTTGCCGCACCACGCCGGTGGCCCGGTTGCACACGACTATGTCCGGCGTCAGGCGCGGTATGGAGCCATCCAGGACATCGGGCTCCACGGTGGTCACCTCGATGCCGGGGCGAAGTTCCCGGAGGACCGCCGCAAGGCCATCGCGGTACGAGCGCGGTTCGTTAGCCATGAGGACATGCAACCTCGTTCGAAGGATGGAACGGGGTTGCATGTCCGCTGCTTCACTCATGCGGGTCTCCGGTCCATTTGCATCGCATAGCCATGCAAATCCCGTTACCGGATCTCGACGATATCGTGACGCACGGCGAATACCAGGGCCTGAAGGCGCGAGCGGAGGCCAAGTTTGCCGAAGATGTTCACCATGTGGGTGCGTTCGGTCTCCACGGAGATACCCAACCGCTCGGAGATCTCCTGACTATCCATTCCCTCCGCGAGCGCCCGGAGCACCTCCAGCTCGCGGCGGGTAAGCCTCTTGATGGACTGATGGATCCCGATCCCCCGATGTCGCTCCCGCCACGTCGCCCGAAGCATCGCCATGACCTCGTTTGGGGACAACAATGCCTCACCGGCCCTGAGTCGGCGCACTGCGTCCACGATGTCCTTTATGGTGGCGGACTTGTGCAGCACGCCCGACGCGCCCGCCTCCACCGCTCGGGCGAAGCGGCCAGGGTCCAGGCTCGCGCTCAGGACCAGCGTCGTGATCCTCGGCTCGGCTCCGGAGAGATCCTCAATCAGAGCCGTCCCATCTCCATCGGGCAGACCAAGATCCACGACCACGACATCCACCCCGCCGAGAGATCTCTGAGCCTCGGCCACGGTCCCCACCTGCCCAACGACGGTGAACTCCGGCTCCCGCTCGAACATGAAAGCCAACGCCTGACGGAACGAGATGTGGTCCTCCACCAGCAAGATGCGGACCTGTTCTGCCGCGTTGTTCTCTATGGCGCCTGTCCTTCCATTGATCGAGTTTACACTCACAGTATGTCAAGGACTTCGCGCATGCGATATCACGCAAACGTACCATTTTTCTCTCATGCATTCAGGCTAGTCCGAATGTACTAGACAGAGGCTTACTCTTCCAACAGCCAGACGATAGGCCCTCGAAACGAACCAGGCTCCGGGAGCCTGGTTCGCTTTTGACGGTCAGTTCACCGCCAAGAGATGGGGGCCGCCGGAGCGTCGCGCACGAGGTAGCAGGGCGTCCTCGGTAGAGTCATCGACCATGAGCACCCGGAGCGGCGCGCCCATCAACCCTCCTCCTTTGGACGCGCGGTGCCTCTCTCCAGCGTGAAGTAGAAGGTGGCGCCCTCATTGACCTTGCCTTCGGCCCAGACCTCCCCGCCGTGACGCCTTATTACCCGCGCCACCGTCGCGAGCCCTACGCCGGTCCCGTCGAACTCGTCGGGGCCATGCAGCCTCTGGAAAGCCCCGAACAACTTGCCCGCGTACGCCTCGTCGAAGCCGGCCCCGTTGTCCTTCACGTAGTACGTCCGAGTTCCCTTTCGCCACTCAGAACCAAACTCCACGACGGTTTCGGGCTCTTTGGAGGTGAACTTCCAGGCGTTGCCGAGCAAGTTCTCCAGCACCACCCGCAAGAGCCTGGCGTCACCGCGACCGACGAGGCCATCGGAGATCACGAACCTCCCCGGTCGCTCGGGGTCCGACGCCTTGAGTAACCCGGCCACGTCTTCGGCCATGTCGCTCAAGTCCACGGGGGCGCGGCGCAGCGGGCCGCGCGTGACCCGCGAGAGTTCCAGCAGGTCGTCTATGAGTTGTCCCATGCGTTGGGCGGATTTCCGCACGCGCCCAAGATAATCCTGGCCCTCCTCGCCGAGATCATCTTTGTAGTCCTCCAGCAGGATCTGGGAGAACCCGTCTATGCTGCGCAGGGGGGCGCGCAGGTCGTGGCTCACGGAGTAGCTGAACGCCTCCAGCTCGCGGTTGATCGCTTGGAGATCGTAGTTCGCGTCCTCGAGCTTGCGGCCGGCGCGTTCGGACAGGATGCGGCTTCGGACGAGCATCGAGGTGATCCCGAACAGCAGCAGGCTCACCGCTATGCCACTGAGGAGGACGAAGGTTGCCAGCCGGCCCTGGTCGAACTCATCGAGGCTGGCGAAGTACAGGCTCCACTCGCGCTCCGCCACCTCCAGCCGGCGGGTGGACGAGAACCGGCTAGCGTCGTCTTCACCGGCGCGCTGCACGCCATCGTCGTCGTAGAGGAGCTGGCTCGGGGCCAGGGTCCCGCCGTCGTATACCTCGAAGTCCACCGTCGAGGAAGGCTCATCGAAGACGCCCCTGAGCAGATCGTCCACCCCGAAGAAGCCGAAGACGAACCCTTCGTGGGCGCGGCGGCGCTCGGCGACGGTGTCCGTTGGTTCTCCTTCGCGGTAGACCGGCAAGTAAACGGCGTAGCCCGGCCGGATGGCAAGGAAGGCCCCCGAGACGGGAGCGGCTTCGGTGGAGATATAGATCTTGCCGGTCGCCCGCGGAGACCCCGTGTCCCGCGCCTGGTCCATGGCGGCGCGATGCGCGGGCACGGAGTACCAGTCGTAGGAGAGCGCGTCCTGGTTGGCGGGGCCAGAGGGACCGACAAGCGTGATAGGAAAGTACGCGGGACGCTCGCCGCCCGGACTCAACTCTGGCAGCCCAGCCTGCTCCGCCCGCCGGGAATAGGCTTCTCTCTTGCCGGGCGGCACGCGCTCCGCGTATCCTAGGGTCTGCAAGCCCTGGAAGCGTTCCTCCGGTTCCAGACCCTCGACGAAGCTCATCCACTCGCCGCGCTCGACGGTCTCGCTCGCGTAGAAGAAGCTGCGGGCACCGAACATCGCGTCCAGGTAAGCCTCCGTGCGGCGTCCTATGGCCTCCTGAACAGCCCGAGCCGTCTCGTCGAACCTGACCCTCTCTCTGGTCTCCACGCTCTCCCGCACGTACTGCCAGGCCAAAACCGTCAGGGACAGCGAGATCACGAGCACCGCCAACGGCACCGCCGCTCGGCTGAAATAGTGGCGCGCCTTCCGCCACGCGCCGTCGGCCCGACCGTCTTCTTCCGCCGGATCAGGGGTCGCCCCGGTAGTGCCTACTGCCAGATCCGAGGCCCGGATGCGGGCTTCGCGCTGGTCTTCGTCAGGGATCATGTTTGCCTCTCGCGCCGCCGCGGCGCCATCCTGGATCCATGCGCCCCATGCCAGGCGCGATCCGCATAACCCATCGGACAGGTCCATGTTACCCGCGCAATAACCCGTCCACAAGGCTGATTGTCCCGGATTAAAGTTCGCCCACGGAGCGGACGATAAATCAAGGACATGCTGAACAAGAAGACACTAAACGAGATAGGCTCCCGTCCACAAGGTCCGGGCCCCGCGCCTTTGCTTGCGGCGGCCACTGTCCTGGCCTCCCTCGGCGCGTTCATGTTCTCCTCGATAGCTGCGCTGGCCGTCCTGGTGGTTGGAGCCGCTCTCTCCATGCTGATCTACATGAAGCGGCTGAAGCGCCGGACGGTCCCGGTAAACTACGACCTGGAAGAAGAGGATGCCGCGCGCTTCGCCGAAGTAAGGTACGCTTGCGAGGCACTCGCCGCGTCCGAAAAGATATGTCTCGTTGGAGATGGCCTCGAGAATCCGCGGGACCAGGCCCGGCTGGCCGAGATGGAGATCCAGACTCCGCCCGGCGTCAGCACCAACGTGGAAGTCTGGAGAATGGACCTCGGGGACTCCAAATTGTTTTTCATGCCAGACTCCATACTATTGCAGGATGGGGAACTGTACCGGGCGATCTCCTATGCCTCCTTCAACGTCGCCTTCGCCCCCGAGCACCGCCTTGGGGAAGGCGAGGCGCCGTCAGACGCTGAGGTCACGGGACAGACTTGGCAGCACGTCAGGAAGGACGGGAGTCCGGATCGCCGCCGCTTCGCGCGTAATCCGCGCCTGACGGAGATAACGTACGGACGACTGAAGATCTCCAGTCCGATCTTCGAGACGCGGCTGCGGGTCTCCAACCGTAACGCCGCCATGCATTTCGCCCGGACACTCGGCGCGGAGGATAACGGTTCTTCGGTCAATGGCCGGGCCGAAAAAGGAGAGGAGATCCGGATCGAGATGGCATACGGCATCCTCGGCCTGCAAGCCGGCTCCCCGAAAGCCCAGGTAACCAAAGCCTACAGGAAGCTGACGAAGCTCCATCACCTCGACCGGATGCAAGACCTCGAACCCGAGGCCAGGCAGCTCGCGGAGGACCGGATGCGCACGATCAACGACGCCTACTCCGACCTGAAACGCCAGCCCAGCTAGCGCAGCGCCTCCACCAAAACGGTTTGCGCCCGCGCCGAATACCATTACAATCTCCCTTCATGGACTACGCGATGAGAGATATCGGCCCGAGAGACGGACTTCCGGTTCGCCTGAGCAGGCTGCCAGAGCTAGCATACAACCTGTTCTGGGCCTGGCGGCCTGACATCCAGAGGCTCTTCGCCCACCTCGACCCGGAACTATGGGAGGCTGCGGAGCACAACCCTATCCGGCTGCTGCGGGAGACGGCCAACCTCAAAGCCGCATCTGAGGACGCTGGCTTCGTGGACGCTTACCATCTTGCGCTGCGGGACCTCGACGCTTACCTCTCCCGCCGCGATACCTGGATGAGCACGGTCTACCCCGGCTTCGCGGGTGAAGTCGCGTACTTCTCGGCGGAGTTCGGGCTGCACGAGTCGTTGCCGATCTACTCCGGCGGCCTCGGGGTGCTTGCGGGCGACCACGTCAAGAGCGCCTCGGACCTCGGGGTTCCGCTGGTCGGCGTCGGCATCCTCTACGCCCAGGGCTACTTCCGCCAACGCCTCGACGCCGAAGGCCGCCAACAAGAAATCTACGAACCGTTCGAGCCGGAGATGAGGCCCATCCTCCCGGCCCGCGACGCGGACGGACAGGAGATCCACATCTCCCTCGACATGCCGGGACGGCAACTCCACCTGAAGGTCTGGAAGGTTCGCGTGGGGCGCGTCACCGTTCTGCTCCTCGACGCTGACATCCCGGAGAACGGCTCCGATGACCGCGCTCTCACGGCCAGACTCTACGGCGGCGACTCGCGCACTCGCATCTCGCAGGAGATGATCCTGGGCGTCGGCGGCGTCCGCGCCCTGCGCGCCGCTAACTTCCGTCCAGCCGTCTACCACATGAACGAGGGCCACGCCGCCTTCTGCGTCCTTGAAAGGATGCGCGAATATACGGCAGCAGGAGCCTCATTCGACGAGGCCCGCGAGAGAGTCACTCGGAGCACGGTCTTCACCACCCACACGCCAGTACCCGCCGGCCACGACGCCTTCCCTCCCGACTTGTTCCGGGAGTTCGCCGGAACGTGGCCCGGTTCCTTGAACACCGATGAGAATGGACTGTGGGTTCTGGGCCATAAGGAGGAAGGTTGGGGTCCAACCTTCGACATGACCGTGCTAGCGATGAACCTCTCCGCCGCGCGTAACGCCGTCTCAGAGCTGCACCGGGACGTTTCGGAGGAGATGTGGAGCCACCTGCTGAACGGACGCCCCGTCACCCATGTCACCAACGGCGTCCATACGTGGAGCTGGCTCTCCCCTCTGATGGCAGACCTCTTCGACCACCACTCCGGCGGCAGGGCCTGGCGCGAGGCGGTCCAGGACGAATCGGCATGGTCATTCGTCAAGGAGATGCCGTCAGGGGAACTTTGGGAGACGCACGCGACCGTGAAACGCGAGACGGCGAAGTTCGTAAACGCCCGCCTCCAGTTGCAACGCGAACGCGAAAGCAAGCGCGCCGGGGGCGCCGCCCCTCCACGGGAGATAGACCCGGACGCCCTGACCATCGGTTTCGCTCGCCGCTTCGCCACCTACAAGCGGGCGACGCTCCTGCTCTCGGACCCGGAGCGGCTGCGCCGTATCTGCAAGGACCCCGAACGACCGGTGCAGTTCGTGTTCGCCGGCAAGGCGCACCCAGCCGACGACCCGGCCAAGGAATTCATCCAGGCACTTTACCGGGCCGCCGAAGAGGAGGATCCGTCCGGTCACATCGTTGTTCTGGAGGACTACGACATGAACGCCGCCCGCCATCTCGCGCAGGGCGTGGACGTTTGGCTGAACAACCCGCGCCGTCCCCTGGAGGCGAGCGGCACCTCAGGCCAGAAAGCCGCCCTCAACGGCGCGCCCAACTTCAGCGTGCTCGACGGTTGGTGGCCCGAGGCGTACAACGGCCGCAACGGCTGGACCATCGGCGAGGCCAGGGAATATGCGTCCCAGGAAGAGCAGGACGCCGAAGACGCGGAGTCCTTCTACGCGACGCTGGAGCGTGAGATCTTGCCGCTCTTCCACGACCGCAACGCCGCCGGGACGCCGGAGGGCTGGGTCGCGGTGATGAAAGAATCTATAAGCACCATCGCCCCGCGCTTCTCGACCCAGCGCATGGTCCGCGACTACGTCCACAAACTGTACGTGCCCCGGACGGACGGGGCCGTCACCCGCTAGTTTCAGCCGATCCTGGTGCTTATGCCGAATCCGGGTGAAGAGTTCGCTGTGTTCGTTTTTCATGAGTCGTGAGTCGAAAAGAGCTTGAGGTCTGCGTGCCGAACGCGGAAAGGATCAACCGTCTTCCGTATTACTCAGGCTCCCCGACCGCTCGCCCAGATCCACGCCCGGACGAAGCTCCTTCTGGTAGACGACATACTCGCTGGCTACGTGCATCCCGGCCCGGCTGTAGAGCCGGGGCGCGCCGGTCACGCTTCCGGCGTCCACGCTGAGGCCGACCTTCTCCACGCCGCGCCAGTGGTACTCGGCGAAGGCATGGCGCAACATGGCGAGCCCGAGGCCCCGGCTCCGCCACGGACGCCGCACGCCGACCACGTCCACCCATCCTTCGCCGAAGATCACCTTTCCGAGCGCCATGCCGGCTATCTCCCCGCCGTCCATCGCCAGGAACCACAGCGCGGGATCGAAGACCTCCGTTCGCGTCAGCCCGGCGAATCGCTCGAATGTTCCCCGCGGACGGTTCCACACGTCCCTGAACGCATCCTCGACAGCCTCGAACAATGCCCGCTCGTCCCGACCGGGGACGATGGCGCGGACGGTTATCCCTTCTGGCCTCTCGGGGGCGGGGCGTCTTGCAGTCGTATCTCCATGACGTAGGTGCTCAGAACCGGACGGTAGTCGAAACCTTCCAGCAGGCTACGCGCCCCCGTGTTCGGGGCGTTGATGTAGTGTTGCACGCTGACGCGGGCATCCTCGGGGGCGAGCGGGATGCGGTCCCGCGTCCAGCCCTCGCCCCACGCGGCGAGATATGCGCCGATGCCCTGCTCGCGGGAGTCCGGGTGGACATAGCCGTAGACGGAGATTGCCACGTAGGAGCGGTTGATCAGGTCCGCATAGCCAGCGATGCGGCCATCGGAGGCGACCACGGCCACGGCCTCTTCAGCGAGGTCCGTATCCTGCCAGTCATCCCGGACTTCCTCGGCGGTCGTGTTCGCCTCGGCGCCGCCGGATAGGGCGCACGCGGAGATCAGGGATGCTACCTCATCCGCGTCTTCCAGAGCGAGCGTCCTCGTGAAGAATCCTTCTGGCGACTTTTTCATGGCCGAAAGATTAACATTTGCCCCTGGTAGCTGTTTCTGTATAGTTTGCGCGGAGGCCGGGACATCATCGCTCGTTGATCCGGGGACGCTCAGTCGTCCGTATCTTCCGCGAAGGAGGCGATTCCATTGAAGACACAACAGGATCAAACCGAGCAACGTC
>Ga0136630_1000737_pt1 | contig 12947 bp, 12 predicted proteins | sample AntDrymUQ5682106_2_FD_105496 | JGI IMG/M metagenome (GOLD analysis project Ga0136630, IMG submission 105496) | Polar desert sand microbial communities from Dry Valleys, Antarctica - metaG UQ568 (21.06) | ecosystem: Environmental > Terrestrial > Soil > Desert | place: Antarctica: Dry Valley...
AACGCGAGCGACACGTCGGTGCGCAAGCGGAGCACGGTCACGTTCTTCGGTCTCGTGGCACCCAACCACGCCGGCCAACCGGTGCAGCTCGAGCGACAGCTCGACGGCGCGTGGACAACGGTCGGAAGCACGACCTTGGACCGCGACAGCACCTACGTGTTCCGCTACACGTTCGGGTCCAAGGAGAAGAAGCTCAGCAGCGACTTCAGGGTCGTGAAGCCGGCAGATGCCGACCACGTCACCGGCACGTCGCCGACCGTGACTGTCGACGTCAAGTAGCAGGCACTCCCCCGAGACGGCGGTGCGGACCCCTCCCCCGCACCGCCGCTTCGCCTGCTGGTGGGTTTGCCTGGCCCGTACGCTGGGACGATGACGACGAAGGTGACGAAGACCGAAGCAGAGTGGCGCCAGCAGCTCAGCCGGGAGGAGTACTCCGTGCTGCGCAAGGCAGGGACCGAGCGGCCGTGGTCGGGCGACTACGTCGAGACGAAGACCGAAGGCGTCTACCGCTGCCGCGCGTGCAACACCGAGCTGTTCCGGTCGTCGGAGAAGTTCGACTCCCACTGCGGCTGGCCGTCGTTCTGGACGCCCAGCGACTCCGACGGCGTGACGCTCATCGAGGACAGGTCGCTCGGGTCCGTCCGCACCGAGGTGAGGTGCGCGACGTGCGACTCGCACCTCGGCCACGTCTTCCTCGGCGAGGGCTACGACACCCCCACCGACGCCCGCTACTGCATCAACTCCGTCTGCCTCACCCTCGAGCCCGCCACCGACGCCTGACCCGCCCCGGTCAGGGCAGGCTGGTGAGGAGCTCCCTCACGCCGCGGCGCCGCCCGGTGTAGAACGGCACCTCCTCGCGCACGTGCCGCCGGGCGGTGCTGGCGCGCAGGTGCCGCATCAGGTCGACGATCCGGTGCAGCTCGTCCGCCTCGAAGGCAAGCATCCACTCGTAGTCGCCAAGCGCGAACGACGCGACGGTGTTGGCGCGCACATCGGGGAACCCGCGCGCCAGCTGTCCGTGCTCGGACAGCATGGCCCGGCGCTCCGAGTCCTCCAGCAGGTACCACTCGTAGGAGCGGACGAACGGGTAGACGCAGATGTAGTCGCGGGCCTGCTCGTCGGCGAGGAAAGCCGGGATGTGGCTCTTGTTGAACTCGGCCGGCCGGTGCAGCGCCAGCTGGGACCACACCGGCGCCAGACGCGTCCCCAGCGCCGTACGACGAAGAGCGTTGTACGCCGACTGGAGCGCGTCGGCGGTAGGCGCGTGCCACCACACCAGCACGTCAGCGTCGGCGCGCAACCCGCTCACGTCGTAGGTGCCACGCACGACGACGTCCGCAGCGACCAGCGACTCGAACAGCGCCTCGACCTCGGCGGCCTGCTCGTCTCTCTCGGCCTCTGACTCGACGGCGGCCGACAACCGGAACACCGACCACATCGTGTACCGAAGGACGTCATTGAGCTCACGAGCCGCCTTGCCCTGCTGCGGGCGCTTGCCGGTGTCGGTGGCGGACTCGGTCTGTGAGGGCGTCGGGGCGTCGGCGGGCTCGCTCGTCATGGCCCCATTGTCGCGACCCGGTCGAGGTGCTCGACCACCCGGGTCGCCGCGGCTTGGCCGGTGGCGATGACCGCGGGGACGCCCACCCCGTCGAAGGCCGCACCGCAGACCTCGAGACCCTCCACCGCCGCGACAGCGTCGCTGATGCGGGCCACCCGGTCGAGGTGTCCGACGGCGTACTGGGGCAACGCGCCTCCCCACCGGGTCACGATCGCATCGACGAGCGGCGCACGCAGACCGGTGGCCTCGCGCAGGTCGAGCATCGCCGCCTCGGCGAGCTCGGCGTCGTCGCGCTGCAGTGTCTGCTCGTCGCCGTGCCGCCCGACCGAGCAGCGCAGCACGAGAAGGTCGTCGGGCAGCCAGCCCCACTTGAGTGACGTGTACGTGGCAGCCTTGATAGTCGTCCCGTCCACCGGCGGCACGAGGAAGCCTGAGCCGGTGAGGCTGACATCCACGTGCCCCGCCGCGAATGCCACCGTGATGATCGCCAGCGAGGCATAGGCGATGCGTCCGAGCTCGCGAGCGGCGCCCGGTGCCGTGTCCCGCAACAGGCGTGCCGCGGAGGTCGCGGGTGTTGACACCACGACCGCGTCCGCCTCCACGACCTCAGGGTCGTGCGCCGAGCCGACCACGAGCCACCAACCGCGAGCCGTGGTGGCCAGCTCGCGGACCATCGCTCCGCATCGGACAACCCCGCCGAGACGCTGCACCTCGGCTCCCGTGGCAACGGCGAGCCGACCGAGACCACCCTCGACACCGGCGAAGACGGGAGGGCAGGCACCCTCGGTCACACCCCCAGTCGGCCGGATCTCCTCGAGGGAGGCCGCAGCGGCGAGCAGCAACGAGCCATGACGGCGCAGCGCCTCGGTCACCTGCGGCCACGCGGCGAAGAGGGACAGCTCGTCGCAGCGGCCGGCGTACACCCCGCCGACGAGGGGGTCGACGAGCCGGTCCGTGATGTCGCGACCGAGCCTTCGCGTGACGAGGGCACCGATCGAGACGTCCCGCGAGAGGTCGACTCGGCGCATCCGCGACTCGAGGCGAGCTCGCGGAGTGGCACCTCGGCTGAGGATCCCCGAGCGGGCGGCCACGGCCAGGTCCGCGGGCACCCCCATGAGGGTGGGCGGGAGCGCGTGGATGGCCCCGCGGGTCCAGACCCCGGCGTTCGAGACGACCGGGTGCACGAGGTCGTCGGCAAGACCGACGGCCGCGGCGAGCTCGGTGCCCTCGGTACGGCGTGCCAGCATCGACTCCGCGCCCAGGTCGACCTGGACACCGCCGATCTCGCCCAGACGCATCTTGCCGCCGACCTCGCTCGTGCCTTCGAGCACGGTGACCTGGAGATCGGGTCGGAGCGTGAGAAGTCGGTGAGCGGCGGCGAGGCCCGCGATCCCGCCGCCGACCACGACGACTCGTGGTGGCCCCGGCAGGCTCGATGCGCGAGGGTCGCTGTCCTCGGTACGACGACTGCCGCGACGACCGCCGGCACCCGCCTCAGAGCTCACGCGTCCAGCCTCTCAGGTGCCTGCACATCGCGGCGACGCCGGACCGCCGGACCGCACCCCACCACCCCGCGCCTTGAAGGGTTTGCGATGTAAACAGTGCACATGGCCGGTCCACATCGCAGATCTGGGATGTAGACACCGCAGACGGCTTGTCAACATCGCAAACCCAGAGACCCCGGGGGGAACCGGATCCTGGGGGTCGGCGTCTGATCGGCATGTGCAGACACCTTCGCGGCCTCCGTGGCGCCACGTTCGTCGTGGTCGCTGCGCTGCTGGCCCTGACCACCCTTGCCAGCTGCAGCTCCGGAGGCAGCGAAGACTCCACCGGCGGCGCGAGCGGCTCCGAGTCCCAACCAGAGATGACTCCCGCCGCTCGCGATCAGGGTGGTGACGCCTCGGACTCCCTGGACGCCGGCGACGCGTCAGCACCAGCCAACCGGAACGAGGACCAGAACCAGAACGGAGTGGCTCTCGAACCGCGGGCACTCATCAAGACAGGGACGGTCAGCCTGCGCAGCCTCGAAGTGGCTGACGTGCTGCAGCAGATCACGGTGATCGTCGCGGCGAGCCGGGGCGAGATCGCCAATGAGACCACGACGACAGACAAGAAGGGCAACCCGGCCTACAGCCAGCTGGAGCTACGCGTCCCCGTGGCGAGGTTCGACAGCACCCTCGACGAGATCACCGGCCTCTCCGTGTTCGCCACGAAGACCCGTTCCGCCGAGGACGTGACGACACAGGTCGTCGACGTGCGATCGCGCGTCCGCACAGCTGAGGACTCTCTCGCCTCACTGCAGCGGCTCTTCGTGCGGGCGACCGAGCTCGGCGAGATCATCACGCTCGAGAGGGAGCTGTCGCAGCGCCAGGCCGACCTGGAGTCCCTGCTCGCCCAGCAACGCACCCTCGCGCAACAGACCGAGATGTCCACGATCACCGTGACCGTGAGCCGCACCTCCGTGCCGAAGCCCAAACCACAGGACGACGACCGGGCGGGTTTCGTCTCGGGCCTCAAGCAGGGCTGGGACGCCTTCACCACGTTCGTGGTCGGGACCGGGCACGCGATCGGCGTGGCGCTCCCTCTCGGCTCCATGTTCGCCTTCGTGGCGTTGCTCGGGTGGGTCGTCGTACGCCGCTGGCTGCCCCACCGCGAGCCGCAGCCAACCGAGTGACCGGATAGTTCCAGCGCCGGTGCCGCCGTGGCCGTAGCTGTGGCGTGTGATTCGTCCGGTGGGCGCTGGCGGGAGCCTCACGCACTCGGTCGGACGAATCGGGAGAGCGCGTCGTAGCGCGTCGAGCGACCGACACGTCAGTCGGGGACGTCGAGGGAGTGGACCAGGTCGACGATCCGGGTGAGCACCTCGGGATCGGTGTCCGGCAGCACCCCGTGCCCGAGGTTGACGATGTGGCCGGTCGCGCTACCCCCGCGGCGTACGACGTCTCGGGTCTTCGCCTCGATCACGTCCCACGGGGCGAAGACAAGGGTCGGGTCGAGGTTGCCTTGCACGGCTTGGCCCGCCTGGATGCGCCTCGCGGCCTCGTCGAGCGGCACCCGCCAGTCGACACCCATCACCTCGACACCGGCCGTCGACATGTCGGTCAGGATCTCCCCGGTCGCAACTCCGAAATGGATGCGCGGCACCTCGAGATCCGCGACCATCCCGAACACCGCCGCGCTGTGCGGCAGCACGTGGCGGCGATAGTCGTCGGCGGCGAGGCCACCGGCCCACGAGTCGAAGAGCTGTACGGCGGACGCACCTGCCTCGACCTGGAGCCTGAGGAACTGCCCGGAGATCTCCGCGAGTCGACTCAGCAACGCGTCCCAGACGTCGGGCGCTCCCCGCATCAGGGCCTTCGTGTCGGCGTGCTCCTTCGACGGGCCGCCCTCGATCAGGTACGACGCCAACGTGTAGGGGGCACCCGCGAACCCGATCAGCGGGGTCTCCCCCAGCTCGGCCACCAGTCCCGAGACGGCCTCGGTCACGAAGCTCAACGCACCCGGGTCGAACTCGGGCAGCGCCTGCACCCCCGCCAGGTCTCTGATCGGGTGGGCGATGACAGGCCCGACACCCGGGACGATGTCGAGCTCGGCGCCGAGCGCCTTGAGCGGCAGCACGATGTCACTGAACAAGATGGCTGCGTCGACGCCATGACGACGTACGGGCTGCAGGGTGATCTCGATGACGAGGTCGGGCCGCATGCACGCGTCGAGCATCGGCACGCCGACTCGCAGCGCACGGTACTCGGGCAGGGACCGACCGGCCTGTCGCATGAACCACACCGGCAGCCGGTCGACCCGCTCGCCACGGGCCGCCCGGAGCAGCGGCGCGTCGGAAGTCCCAGCCACGGCGGTCACGCGCAGATCCTCGCACGAAGCGGAGATGCCCCCTCGGGCGCGTCGATCCGCCGCGACCTTGGCCACGACCTAGGCTTTGCCCATGGTCGCGCGCAAGGACGTCGATGCGCCACCGGAAGCGTTTCGGCGGGCTCTCGAGGAGCTCAGATCGGCGAGGCTGCGACCGGAGGTGCTCTCCGAGGAGATGCCCGCGCCCCAGCGCATCGCCCCCTACTCGGCCGCCTTGAGCGCCGACATCGCTGTCGCCGGTCATGAGGCCGGCGGTGGCCGGCTCGTCCTGCTCTATGATCCCGCGGGCAACGACGCCTGGGAGGGCACGTTTCGCTGCGTCGCCTACGCGCGCGCCGACATCGACCCCGAGATGGTCACGGACCCGCTGCTGGGGGCGGTCGGATGGAGCTGGCTCATCGAGGCGCTCGAGAGCCACGGCGCTGAGTACACCGCGCCCAGCGGCACCGTCACCAAGGTCGCTTCCGAGAGCTTCGCAGGCATGACCGACGAGCCGTCGAGCGCCGAGATCGAGGTTCGTGCCTCCTGGTCCCCGCTCGGTCCGGTCGGCCCCCACGTCGCCGCCTGGGGAGACCTCATGTGCCTCGCAGCCGGACTCCCGCCGGTCCCGGTCGGAGTGACCGTCATGCCGAGCCGGCGTGGCCAACGCACTCGATGAGCCCCGACGACTGCTCCACCACCTCCCCGGAGACCTCGGCGGAGGACTCCCCGGCAGTCCCCGAGGCTCCGTTGTTGGAGCTGCGCGACGGCCTGCCTGAGGTCGTCGACACAGAGGCCGCCCTCGCCCGGGCCATCGAGAGGCTCGCGGCAGGCGCCGGTCCCGTGGCCGTCGACGCCGAGCGCGCCTCCGGCCATCGCTATGGACAGCGCGCCTACCTCGTGCAGATGCGCCGCGCCGGCTCCGGTACGACGCTGATCGACCCCGTCGACCTCGCCGACACCCCAACCGGCTCGCTGCGTCCCTTGGCCGACGCGATCTCGGACACGGAGTGGATCATCCACGCCGCGAGCCAGGACCTCGCCTGTCTCGCGGAGCTCGGCATGAAGCCGCGGCAGCTCTTCGACACCGAGCTCGCCGGTCGCCTGCTCAACTACCCGCGGGTCGGGCTCGGCGTCCTCGTCGAGGAGCTCCTCGGCTACCGGATGCGCAAGGAGCACTCCGCCGTCGACTGGTCGAAGCGGCCGCTCCCGAAGTCGTGGCTGGTGTACGCCGCTCTGGACGTCGAGCTGCTCGTCGAGCTGCGCGACGCGCTGGCTGCTCAGCTCGAGGAGGCAGGCAAGGCCGAGTGGGCACGCCAGGAGTTCGCCGCCTGGGCGAGCATGCCGGCGGCCGAGCCCCGTCACGAGCCCTGGCGGCGTACCTCGGGCATCCATCAGGTCCGCGGCCGTCGCGGGCTCGCGATCGTGCGTGCGATGTGGGAGACACGCGAAGAGATCGCGCGGCAACGAGACGTGAGCCCCAGCCGAGTCCTTCGTGACCCGGCGATCGTCCAGACCGCTACCACCGCGCCGCTGTCTCGGGGCGCACTGGCGCAGCTCAGCGGCTTCGGCGCCCGCGGCGCGCGGCGACATCTCCGAGACTTCTACAACGCGGTGGCCGCTGCCCGCGCGCTGCCCGACGCCGAGCTGCCTCAGGTGACGCCGCGAGTCGATGGCCCGCCGCCGCCACGAGTCTGGGCGGTCAAGGACCCGGTGGCCGCCGCCCGGCTCGCCCGCTGCCGCGCGGCAGTCTCACTGCTCGCGAGGCAGCACGACCTGCCGCAGGAGAACCTGCTGTCGCCCGACGCCGTACGCCGCATCGCCTGGACCCCCCCGCAGCCGATCAGCCCGACCGCCGTCGACCAGGCACTCGCCGGACTCGGCGCCAGGCCGTGGCAGCGCGAGATCACCGCGACAGTCCTGGCCGACGCACTGGCCCAACCTCGAGCCGAGCGTCCGCACGATGCCCCCACCGGGCCTGCCGCAGCGCCCGAGGTCTGACCCGCGCCACTTCTCCCGCCTCTCTCCTCCGACCGAACACCCGCTGTCGGGCGAATCGGCAGCCCGGCGACCACGAGAAAGCGGGCCGTCCCGTGTCCGGTGCGCGATCATGTGGTTAAAGTGAGGCTCACCTAAGTCACGACGGGAGAAATCCTTGCTAGCCAACTACCTCATCGGCCTGCGTGAGGGCCTCGAAGCCGCTCTGGTCGTCAGCATCCTCGTTGCCTACCTGGTCAAGACCGGCCACCGGGATCGTCTTCCCGCGATCTGGCTCGGCGTCGGCAGTGCGATCGCCCTCAGCCTGGCGTTCGGCGCTCTGCTGAGCTTCACGAGCCAGCACATGTCGTTCCAGGCCCAGGAGGCGTTCGGCGGCGTCATGTCGATCCTCGCCGTCGGCCTGGTCACCTGGATGATCTTCTGGATGAAGCGGACCGCCCGCTTCCTCAAACGCGAGCTGGAGGGGAAGCTCGCCGACGCGCTGACCGTCGGCCGCGCCGCGCTCGTCACGATCGCGTTCGTCTCCGTGGCCCGCGAAGGCATCGAGACGTCCCTCTTCATCTGGTCAGCCGCGCAGGCCTCAGCCGGCACGAGCCCGCTGGCCGGTGCCACCCTTGGCCTGCTCACCGCGGTGACCCTGGGCTACCTCGTCTACCGGAGCGCGGTCCACATCAACCTCGCCACGTTCTTCCGTTACACCGGCATCGGCCTGGTGGTCGTTGCTGCCGGGGTCCTTGCCTACGGTTTCCACGACCTGCAAGAGGCTCGCTGGATCGGCGGCCTTACGAGCACCGTCTTCGACATCAGTAGCCAGGTGCCGCTCTCCTCGTGGTACGGCACGCTGCTCAAGGGCGCGTTCAACTTCAACCCTGCACCGACGTACGTCGAGCTTGGTGTCTGGACGACCTACCTCGCCGTGACAATGACGCTGTTCCTGTGGCCGGCGAAGTCTCGCCCGGCCCCCCGGCCACGGGTGGAGGCACCCGCGACCAACTGACACGGCTGCCCCTCAGCCTCACCGCGTCCTACCGAGCCCGAAAGGCACCTGCCCATGCACATCCACCGTCTCCTGGCCACCGCGGTCGGCATTCTCCTCCTTACCCTGAGTGCGTGCGGCGGGAACGGTGAGTCGTCTGCTCAGAGCTACGGCATCAAGGCCGGCGACACGACGTGCGAGGTCGAGGACACCTCCATCCCGGCCGGCGAGGTCAGCTTCGACGTCGAGAACACCGGCTCTGACGTGACGGAGGTCTACGTCTACGGCAAGGAAGGTGACGAGTTCTCCAAGATCATGGGAGAGGTCGAGAACATCGGGCCAGGGACATCACAGGACTTCATCGTCGACCTCACCGCCGGCGACTACGAGGTTGCCTGCAAGCGCGGCATGGTCGGTGACGGGATCCGAACCCAGCTGACGGTCACCTCGGCCGGGTGACCCCACGTTCGGCGCGCCGAAGGAGGCTGATGCAACGTTCGTGATGTGCTGAGGCGTCTAGGTGACACGCTGTGCCGTCCGGCCGACGCCCACGAGGAGATTCCCCATGAGACGACGCACGCCCGGCAGACCGACGGCGTCTGCGGCTGTGGTCGTATGCCTGGCTCTTGGCGGATGCACTGCGGACACTCCAGCCCCCGACGATCCGGAGTCCAGCTCCGTGGACTCCCCGACGTCGGATCCCGCGACGTCCGCGACCTCGACTGCACCGTCCACGCCCGGCGAGGCAAGCACCACGTCGCAGTCGACGACCACCACGCCCGACACCACGCAGCCCCCGACAACGACGAGACCCACCCCACCGGCAAGCAGCGCAGCCGGACGGGCCCGAGCGGCGCTCATCAAGGCGGCAGAGCTTCCCGGCTTCAACGAGGAGTGGGTGTGGGACCGTCACCGGACACTGCGCGGGCCGGGCGAGGAGCCGCCGCCAGTGTGCAGCGTCACGAGCATGATCTCGATCGGCGGCGTCGTCGCCTCCCGCACCGACTACCGCAGCAGCCTCTCCGAGGACGCTAGTGCTGTCCAGGTGACGGCTGTCTTTCCCGACGAGGAGACAGCGGTCACGGCCGAGCAGGTGCTCGCCGCCTGGCACGACCGCTGCCAGCAGCGCGTCGACAAGCAGGGACTCGAGGACGCCAAGGTGACAGCGACGGCAGAGGTCAAGACGGATGTCGGCCCCGGGCTGCAGTGGATGACGACATACCGACCCGTCCCGGGTGAGCCGGACGCGGTCTGGTTCAACGCCGAGGGCTTCGTACGAAGTACCGACATGATCACCTACCTCGTGATCCGCAACCCCGGGCAGGACTACACCTACCCGCGGGGCAAGGAGCCGATCGACAACGCTCTCAAGGTCGCCGGGCGCTATCTCCGCAGCCAGCGCTGACATTGGACGCCGCCGCCGCGCGAGCTTCCGAATCGGACCTGGGGGAGGCCGCCGTCAGCGGGCGGGGATGCGAGCGATCGCCTCGCTGTAGGTGAGCCCGCTCAGCTCGAGCAGGTCGATGACGAGCGAGCGCAGCTGGCCGAGCACGACTGCGGCGGACAACGTCAGCGGTTCGCTGGCGTCGGCGGTGCGCACGGCGATGGAGAGCAGTGCAGGGCGGGCCGCGTCAGGCGGGTGGTTGGCGGCGAACTCGTCGGCCATCGACGCAGCGACGCCAGCAAGCCCGACGAGCATCTCCAGGTAGTCGGGAGGCATTGTCTCGTCGAGCCGGGCGCTCACGACGACACGGCGGATCAGCACGCGGGTGTTGCGCATCGCCCGGTCCAACGGGCCGACGACATCGGCGATCGAGCGCACCTGCTCCTTGGAGCCCCGGCGAAACGGTGACGACCTGACCACCTCGAGCCCCTCGCTGGCCGCGGCCTGCAGATCGTCGAGCAGCGTCTCGGTCTCGCGTGCCCGGTCGAGTGTGCTCGCTGCCTGGTCGAGGTCGGCCTGCTGGGCGCTGTCTGACGCGGACCGCAGCAGCCGCGCGAGCTCGCGTGTCACCTTGGCGGCCTCCTCGCGCGGTCGCCGAAGAGGAGCGCCCGGGACGAGCGTCGCCGCGACCAACGCGACACCGCCGCCGATGAAAGCGTCGACGATGCGGCTAGCCCCGCCGTCGAGGGGCAGCAGCGTCGTGACCACGATCGCCTGGACTGCGACCTGGCCGATGAAGATCACGCCTGCGTCGAGCAGGATCGCCGCCGACATGGCGACGGCCACCACGACGATGATCTGCCAACCACCCTGACCGAAGAGGTGGGTGAACCCGTCGGCGATCCCGATCCCTACGGCGCAGCCGATGGTCACCTCTGCGACGCGACGAAGCCGTTGCCCGTATGACGTCCCGAGGCATAGGACGGCGGCGACAGGCGCGAAGAACGGCCGAGTGTGCCCGAAGAGCTCCGTCGCGACGGCCCAGGCGACGCCGGCCGCGAGGGCGCACTGACCGATCATCCACGCCTTCGTCTGCAAGCGACGCAGGCGGGCCGAGACCGACAACCTGCCGCGCTCGAAGGCACGGTCACCGAGCCCGGACAGGTCCATGGGTCCATCTTGCTGGCCGCGACATCGCTCTTGCCACCGACCCGTGCGCATGAGTCTCCGCGTGCGTTCATGCGGATCGCCTGACAAGGTGGAGGCATGCAGATGAGACAGCTCGGAAACATCCAGGTCGGGGCCGTGGGCCTCGGCGCCATGCCGCTGACGATGGACAAGCGCCCGTCAGAGTCTGACGCGATCGCCACCGTGCATGCGGCCCTCGATGCGGGAGTGACACTTGTCGACACCGCAGACGCCTACACCCCCTCCGACCGGGGTCCCGGCAGAAACGAGGAGGTGGTCGCCAAGGCGCTGGCGACGTACCCCGGCGCAGCTGACCAGGTGGTCATCGCCACCAAGGGTGGCCACACCCGCGACGGCTCGAACTGGGGCGTCGACGGCAGGCCGGAGTACCTGCGGGCCGCGTGCGAGGAGTCGCTCAAACGCCTGGGCGTCGAGGCGATCGGGCTCTACCAGCATCATCGTCCCGACCCCGACGTCCCCTACGAGGAGACAATGGGTGGTCTGCAGGCCCTGTACGACGCCGGCCTGGTGGAGCGGGTCGGGATCTCCAACGCCGACCCCGACCAGATCAGGACGGCGCACCACATCCTCGGTGCGGCCCTCGTGTCCGTGCAGAACCAGTTCGCTCCCGACTTCCGCACCAGCGAGCCCGAGATCTCCCTCTGCGACGAGCTCGGCCTCGCCTTCCTTCCCTGGAGCCCGCTGGGCGGTGCCGCGGGTGCGAAGGAGCTGGGGTCGACGTACGCCGCCTTCGCCGAGGTGGGCGAGGCTCACGGCGTCAGTCCCCAGCAAGTGTGTCTCGCCTGGGAGCTCTCGCTCTCGCCGCGGGTCATCGTCATCCCGGGGGCCAGCCGACCCGCCTCGATCCAGGACTCGGCGGCTGCCGCCGAACTCGTGCTGACCGAGGACGACCTGGACAGGCTCAGCGCAGCCTCCTGAGACAGCGAAGCGATCTTCACAAAGGGACAACTGGCATTCGCCTGCTGGCACCTGCTCGAGCCGGCGGGTCGGCGTCAGGACTGGGTGTCGGCGTACCGGGCCCACGCGAAGCAGAAGGCACCGAAGCAGACGATGCCGGCGGCGACCATGGCCAGCAGCCACGGCCCGACGCCGGTGTCGAGCAGCTTGCGCAGCACCACGTCCAGCGTGGGATTCTACCCGGCGGAGCGAGTTACCGCGCGGCGCCCGAACACGACACTCAGAGCTCGGCGAGAGCCTTCTCGATCCGGCCAACCGACACCGGGCGGGCAGTGCGTAGGTGCTGTGCCCACAGGCTCACCCGCAGCTCCTCGATCATCCAGCGAATCGCGCGAAGCCCACTCCCCGGTCGTTCACCGGCGCGAAGCCCCTCCACCTGATGCAGGTATGCCGCCTGGACACCTGCGAGCGTCCCCATCAGCACCGCGTCCCGCCTCGGGTCGCCGGGCAGCTTGTCGAGTCGCTGCCCCATCGCAGCGAAGTAGCGCGGGTAGTGCCTCAGCGCCTCGACTCCCGCCTCGGCAACGAATCCGGGCTGCATGAGCCGCGCCCATTGGCTTCTCATGTCTGACAGCGCCGGGAGCTGGGCGAGCTCAGCTCGGCCGGAGAGCCGGCGGTCGACGGCGAAGCCAGCCTCCACGGCCGCCCCCGCAAGGCTGATGACCCGCTCGGTGCGGACGCGGCCATCCCGGCGTACCACCTCGACCAGCGCATGGAACGAGCTCCGGTCCCACGGCAGACCATCGTGGTCGGCCACGAGCGCATCCAAGGCGGCCGCGTGCGCGTCGTCGAGCAGGGCCGCGGCTCCCCCCTGAGGATTCAGGGCGAGCACGAGCCTGTCTGCGTTCGACATGGCCGCGGCGACCTCCGGGGTCGGCGAAGACGCGGCAAGCAGGAGCAGTCGCCGGACGCCGAGCCTCATCGACTCGACCTGCTCCGCTTCGGTCGCGAGTACCCGCACGGCGACGCTCGCGCCTTCGTCGACGAGCGCCGGATAGCCGCGAACCTCGTGGCCGGCC
>Ga0136630_1000738_pt1 | contig 12928 bp, 14 predicted proteins | sample AntDrymUQ5682106_2_FD_105496 | JGI IMG/M metagenome (GOLD analysis project Ga0136630, IMG submission 105496) | Polar desert sand microbial communities from Dry Valleys, Antarctica - metaG UQ568 (21.06) | ecosystem: Environmental > Terrestrial > Soil > Desert | place: Antarctica: Dry Valley...
GGGATCGGACTGGTATCCGCTCATGTGACCTCCTGTGGATGCCCGGTGCTCGCACGTACCGATTGGTCAGGATAGCGACGAGCTCACGGTGCGATCGCTGCGCCGATCGGCAGGTTGCGGGCGACCGCGAACATCATGATGGACGCGAGGAGGATCCATCCGGCGAGCGGGTGGGCCGGAGGAGGCCGGACCGCTCCGACCCACGAGCGGCGGGCCCAGCGCAGCCACCAGTAGGCCAGCAGCGGAGCTACGGCTACGGCCACGAGGTTCAGACCGATGGCCGCAGCGATATTGCCGTGCGCGAGCTCGTGGAGGGCACGAAGGCTGCCGCAACCGGGGCAGTGCAATCCGGTCAGGGCGAGAAACGGGCAGGTCGGGTAGCTGCCCGGCACGAACGGGCTCACCGACCCGACGAACACGACCGCTACCACGCTCGCTGCCAGGACTGCCGCAGGTGCGCGCACGGTCGCCCACCTCGGCCCGTCCCGCTGTGAAGGACCCGCCTCGGTGACGGCGGGTCGACGTGGAGCAGCGGCAGGGGAGGGCACTAGTACGGGTCCGAGAAATTGCCTGAGGAGCCGATGACTCCGACAACGACGACCAGGTAGATCACGATGGCGACGACGCCCACGACGATGGACGCGATCCACCAGTTCTTGGCCTTGTTCGACGCCTCGATCGCCTCGGCGTGCCGCCCGGTCTGCCACAGGGTGTTGACCTTGTTCGAGTAGACCAGCGAGACGATGCCGAGGGGGAGGCAGCACGCCACCGTCGTGACGATTGCCATCACCAGGTGGTTCGGTGGCGGCGGCGCCGGGTATCCGCCGGGCTGCGGTGAGGGCGGGTAGTCGTAGCTCATCGGGCCGTCCCCTCTGGGCGGCGCGTCGCGCGTCCGCCTGTCCGTCGCGGAGCGTACGCGCCTCCTACCGTTGACGTACGGTTTCGCGAGAACTGCCCGGCATCCGCTGGTTTGGCCTCGCCGGGTCGGGCTGCGCGCTGGTCAGCGCCGGGACGAGACCGTCTGCGACCAGGCTCGCGAAGGCACGCTCGCGCTGGTCGTCGATGGGCCAGACCGCCGCCAGGGCGGCGGGGGTGACCGGACCCACGGCGTCCCGAAGGGCGGCGAGAAGGCGACCGCGTACCTCCCGGTCCGTACCCGGGTAGCGCTGCCGTAGACGGGCTGGACCGTCGTACGGCGGCGCGCCGGCGCGCTGCCAGGCGCACGCGTCGAGCACCGGGCATCGCTCGCAGCGCGGCGCGCGCGAGGTGCAGACGAGCGCGCCGAGCTCCATGGTCGCGACTGCCCACCGCGGGCCGAGCGGATCTGGCGGCGCGAGGGCTTCGGCTCGCTCGCGCTCGGCCCTGGTGACTGCAGGCGGCGGCAGCGCCTCGCCGCCGACCAGCCGGCCCAGGACACGCCGCACGTTCGTGTCGAGCACGACGTGGCGTCCCCCGAATGCGAACGAGGCGATGGCAGCCGCGGTGTAGTCGCCGATCCCGGGCAGTGCGCGCAGGTCCGCGTACGACGACGGCACCTCGCCGCCGTGCCGCTCGACCATGACAGCGGCGGCGGCATGCAGCCGCAGCGCCCGGCGCGGATAACCCAGACGTCCCCACTGCCGCACCGCGTCACCCGGCGCCGCCGCGGCGAGCTCGGCCGGGGTCGGCCAGCGCTCGAGCCACAGCACGTACGCCGGGAGCACGCGGTCGACCCGGGTCTGCTGAAGCATGAACTCGCTGACCACGACTCCCCACGCAGCCGTACCCGGACGGCGCCAGGGCAGGTCGCGCGCGTGCTCGTCGTACCACGCGAGCACGCGCTTCTGCAGGGTCGGCGTCGTGGTCAGCACCCGCGTCAGGCTCAGACGTAGCGCTCGAGGATGCTGGCCTCGGCGAGCCGGGACAGGCCCTCGCGGACGGTTCGCGCCCGGTTCTCACCGACCCCCTCGACGGTCTGCAGGTCGTCGACGGTCGCGGCGAGCAACTTCTGCAGCCCGCCGAAGTGCTCGACGAGCCGTTCGATGACCGCCCCTGGCAGCCGTGGGACCTTCGCGAGCAGGCGGTACCCGCGCGGGCTGACCGCCGCGTCGAGCGACTCGCCGACACCGACGAAACCGAGCACGCGAGCCACCGCCGTGAGATCGAGAAGCTCCTCCGAGCTCACGCCGGCGAGGGCCTCGAGCACCCGAAGCGGTTCGAGCTCGCGCCGACCGGACGGCGGTGGTGCGTAGTCGCGAACGACGAGGTCCTGCTCGAGATCGACCCCGCCGATCAGCTCGTCGAGCTGCAGTGCGATCAACCGGCCGTCGGTGCCGAGCTCGACGACGTCCCAGTCGATCTCGGTCGCGATCCGTCCCACCATCACCAGCCGCTGGGCCACGGTGCAGACGTCGCGTACCGTCACCAAGTCCTCGATCTCGAGCGCGGACAGCGTGCGCGACACCTCGTCGAGCCGCATCTTGTAGCGCTCGAGCGTCGCCAGCGCCTGGTTCGCGCGCGACAGGATGCGGGCGGAGCCCTCGATGACGTGCCGCTGATCGCGGAGGTAGAGGGCGATCATGAGCATCGACTGGCTGACGGAGACGACCGGTAGCCCGGTCTGCTTCGCGACGCGTTCCGCCGTACGGTGACGCGTGCCTGACTCTGTGGTCAGGATCGAGGGGTCCGGGACGAGCTGCACGTTCGCCCGGAGGATCCGGCTCGCCTCGCGGTCGACGATGATCGCGCCGTCCATCTTCGCCAGCTCGCGCAACCCGGTCGCGGTGAACGGGACGTCGAGGGCGAACCCGCCCGTGCAGATGGAGTCCACGGTCCGGTCGTGGCCGAGCACGATCAGCGCACCGGTCCGGCCGCGCAGGATCCGCTCGAGACCCTCCCGCAGCTCGGTTCCGGGGGCGACCGCGGCCAGCGTGCTCCGCATCGCCGCCTGGACGGCTTCCTTGTCGCTCGTTGCCACGCCGGCACTTTATCCGTGGATGCGCGGGATCCCGGTTCGGTCCAACGGCGTGGGGGTCTCGACGGGACGTGGTGGTGGCGTCGCCACCTGGGTGAGCCGCCGCAGTGCGGAGTGGACGTCTGGCACCTCGACCACCTCGATGCCGCTCGGGTAGGGACCACTGCCGGGTGGCACGAGCGCGCGGGTGAAGCCGAGCCGCTGCGCCTCCTCCAGCCGCCGGCGCACCCCGGTCACCCGGCGGATCTCGCCGGTCAGGCCGACCTCACCGATCGCGACCACGCCGTCGGCGAGCGGTCGTTCGACGTACGCGCTCGCGACGGCCAGCGCCGTGGCGAGGTCCGACGCCGGCTCGGTGAGCCGGACCCCGCCCACGGTGGCGACGTACACGTCGTTGCGCCCGACCGGCACCCCGCCGCGCTTGTCCAGGACGGCGAGCACCATGGCGATCCGGGCGGAGTCCAGACCAGAGCTCGCTCGCCGCGGCGAGGCAAGCGTCGACTCGGTGACGAGCGCTTGCAGCTCGGCCACGATCGGTCGGCGACCCTCGAGCGACACCGTCACGCAGGTCCCGGCGACCGGCTCGGCCCGATCGGCCAGAAACAGGCCGCCCGGGTCGGCGATGCCGTCGATCCCGGTGTCGTGGAGGTCGAAGCAGCCGACCTCGTCAGCGGATCCGAAACGGTTCTTCATCGCCCGGACCATGCGCAGGCGGCTGTGCCGTTCGCCCTCGAAGGACAGCACGACGTCGACGAGGTGCTCGAGCAGACGCGGACCGGCGACCGAGCCGTCCTTGGTGACGTGACCGACGAGGACCGTCGCGATCGCTCGTTGCTTCGCGATCCGGGTGATCGCCGCGGCGCAGGCTCGGACCTGGGTGACGCCGCCGGCCCCACCGTCGATGCCCGGAGCCACCAGGGTCTGCACCGAGTCGATCACAAGCAGGGCCGGCGACACCGCCTCGATGTGCGTGAGCGCGGCGGCGAGGTCTGTCTCGGCGGCAAGGTAGAGGTGCTTGCTGGCCGCGCCGATGCGCTCGGCCCGGAGCCGAACCTGGGCGGCGGACTCCTCGCCGGTGATGATCAGGCTCGGCGCGGCCGCCGACGCGCACCGGGCCGCGACGTCGAGCAGCAACGTCGACTTGCCGACGCCGGGCTCGCCGGCCAGGAGGACCACTCCACCGGGCACCACTCCGCCGCCCAGCACGCGGTCGAGCTCTGGCACCCCCGTCGGTCTCGCCCTCGCCGCGGCCACGTCGATGTCGGGCATGGCCAAGGCTGGTGCGGACACCGGACCGGCGACGACCTGGCGGAACGGCTGGGCACCCACCTCTTCGAGCGCGCCCCAGGCCTGGCACTCGCCACACCGACCGGCCCAACGCTGGCTCTGCCACCCGCACTCACCGCACCGGTAGGCCGGTCGCCCGCTCGTCCTCGCCATGAGCGCCACCGTACGGGCCGGGTCCGACGAGAACCTGGACGTACCAGCCTGCCTGTGGAGTTGCGTTCGGGGGGGTGTGGGCGCCGAGCGGCAGCCCTGAGCAGGCACCTCTGCGGAGCAACCTCAGCGGGAGCTATCTCAGGGGTGCGGATCGGCCGGGTGCGGCGCGACCCGCGTCGACCTGCGCTGGCGCATCCGCTGCTCGCAGTGCGCCACGAGCTCGCCGTAGGCCGCGTCCCCCATCAGCTCGCGCAGCTCGCGCTCGCACGAGCGGAACACCGGATCCGGCGCGACGTGCGCCTCGGTGTTGCCGCTGCAGTACCAGTCCAGGTCGTGGCCGCCGGCACCCCACCCGCGACGGTCGTACTCGCTGATCGTCACGACCAGAGTCTGGGTGCCGTCTGGCCGGTCGACCCGGTCGTACGTCCGGCGGATGGGCAGCTGCCAGCACACGTCGGGCTTGGTCTCGACCGGGTGCCGCCCGGTCCGGAGCGCCAGTGCATGCAGCGCGCAACCGGCGCCCCCGATGAACCCGGGGCGGTTCAGGAACACGCATGCGCCGTCGACCACCCTGGTCTTGCGCGCGCCGCCACCATCGGTCTCGGTCCAGCTCGGTCGACGCGCTCCGACGGCGTGCTGCTGCCACAAGTCCGGCGTGAGCTCGCCGACGAACGCCCGGACGCGTCGCTCGTCGGCCCGGTCGGAGAAGTGGGCGCCGAGCGTGCAGCACCCCGCGTCGGGCTCCTCGGCGTAGATGCCCCGGCACCCGGCGCCGAAGATGCAGGCCCAGGACGATGTCAGCCAGGTCAGGTCGCAGCGAAAGACCTGATCTACGTCGTCCGGGTCGGCGAAGTCCACCCACGCGCGGGGGAAGTCCAGGTCGACCTCGGGCATGCACGGCAGCCTACGTTGCAACCGATGACCGTCGGTCCGCGAGGATGTGGTCATGGAACCGCGCAGGCTGGGCGTGCTGGACGTCGGCTCGAACACCGTCCACCTGCTCGTGGTCGACGCCCGACCAGGAGCCCGGCCATGGCCGACGTACTCGTACAAGACCGATCTGCGGCTCGCTGAGCTGCTCGATGACGCGGGCCGGGTCAAGAGCGCGGCCAGCGAACGGCTGATCAGGACGATCAGCACGTGCTTGCAGGTGGCGGAGGACCAGGGGGTCGAGCAGCTGCTCGCGTTCGCCACGTCCGCACTTCGTGAAGCCAAGAACGGGGCCGAGCTCCTGCGTCGGGTGCGCAAGGGCACCGGTGTCGACCTTGTGGTCCTGTCTGGAGCGGACGAGGCCAAGCTGACCTTCCTGGCCGCGAGACGCTGGTACGGATGGTCCGCCGGCCGGCTGCTCGTCCTCGACATCGGTGGCGGGTCCCTGGAGGTCGCCGCCGGCGAGCACGAGTATCCCGATGTCGCGATCTCGTTGCCGCTCGGCGCGGGGCGGGTCACCCGCGAACGCCTCGAGGGACAGGACCCGCCCGCCCCGGACCGGCTGCACAAGGTGCGTAAGGAGATCCGCCAGGAGATCGCCCGCGCGATCGGCGAGGTCCTTCGCGGGGGGCCGCCGGGGCGGGGGGTGGCCACGTCGAAGACGTTCCGCCAGCTGGCCAGGATCACGGGCGCTGCGCCGTCGAGCGACGGCCCGTACATCCCTCGAGTGCTCCATCGGGTCGACCTCGACGAGTGGCTGGTGAAGCTGTCGACGATGACCGGTGCGGAGCGCGCCGCACTCCCCGGCGTCTCCCCGACCCGTGCCCCGCAGCTGCTCGCCGGCGCGTTGGTGGCCGACGCCGTCCTGCACCTGCTCGACCTCGAGCAGGTCGACATCTGTCCCTGGGCCCTGCGCGAGGGCGTCATCCTCCGCCGGCTCGACCAGCTCGCCGACAGCGGCTGACGAGCCCACCACGGTCGGCCCGCCGCCCCGCGGCCACCGCACCTACGCTGGCGGGATGGCGAAGCGGGGCGGGGATCCGGGCGCCGGCGGCGGACGGGTGGTGCACTCCGCGCCGGCAAAGGTCGCGCTGTCGACGTCTGCGGCGTACCCCGCGACCGCCCTGGCGTTCGAGCTCGCCAGCCGGCTCGGGTACGACGGGGTCGAGGTCATGGTCGGGATCGACACGGTCAGCCAGGACGCGGACGCGCTCGCCGCGCTGTCGGAGCACTACGAGATGCCGGTGCTCTCCATCCACGCGCCGACGCTGCTCCTGACGCAGCGGGTCTGGGGCACCGATCCATGGGGCAAGATCGACAAGTCGCGTGAGGTGGCGGCCCGGCTGGGAGCGAGCACGGTCGTCGCACACCCCCCGTTCCGGTGGCAGCGCGCGTACGCCGCGGAGTTCGTCGAGGGCATCGCCGCCCGCAACGACGAGGGCGGGCCGGTCGTGAGCGTGGAGAACATGTTCCCCTGGCGCGCGGGCAGCCGGGAGATGCTCATGTACGCCCCGGGCTGGGACCCGCGCGACGCCGACTACCAGGCGGTGACCCTCGACCTGTCGCACACCGCGGTGTCCGGTTCCGACGCGATGGCGATGGCCGAGGACCTCGGCGAGCGCCTGTCGCACGTCCACCTGGCTGACGGCAGCGGCTCGCCTCGGGACGAGCACCTCGTCCCCGGCCGGGGCCACCAGCCGTGCGCGGAGCTGCTGGACTGGCTGGCCCGTCGCTGGTTCACCGGCACGGTCGTGGTCGAGGTGAGCACACGAGGTGCGGTCGACCGCGACGAGCAGGAGTCCGATCTTGCCGAGGCGCTCGCGTACGCCCGGCTCAACCTCGTGGTGCCGGCCGACCGCTACGCGGGTCCATGACCGCCCGGACCGCGGGCACCGGGAGGTCCCGAGGCCGGCCGACCGGCGACACCGACGCCCGGGCGAAGATCCTCGCGTCGGCCCGGACAGCGTTCGCAGATCGCGGGTACGACGGCGCGACCATCCGGGCGATCGCCGGTGCGGCCGGCGTGGACCCGGCGCTCGTGCACCACTACTTCGGCAGCAAGGAGAGGCTGTTCGTCGAGGTGGTGCAGTTCCCCGTGGCCCCGGCCGACTTCCTGCCGGACGTGCTCGCCGAGGGGCCGGGCCAGCTCGGCGAGCGGATCGCTCGCACGTTCCTGGCGCTGGGCGAGGACCCGAGCACGCGAGACGCGCTGATCGCGATGGTGAGGTCGGCGGTCACCAGCCCGGCCAGCGCGGCGATGCTCCGGGAGTTCATCAGTCGTGGACCGCTGAGCAAGATCGCCGCGACCCTTGACGGGCCTGACGCGCGACTCCGGGTCGAGCTCGCGATGGCGCAGGTGGTCGGTGTCGTGCTGTCCCGGTACGTGCTGCGCCTCGAGCCGCTGGCCAGCGCGGACCAGGAGGAAGTCCTGGCGTACCTCGCTCCGACCCTGCAGCGCTACCTCACCCCCTGACCGCCGAAGCAGATCGTCAGACCATCTTGACGGCGGTTAGGCTCGGGTTATTATTCAACACATGGCGAATAACATGGTCGTGCAGGTTCGTGGCCTTCGCGTGGTCCGCGGTGGCGCGGTGGTCCTGCCGGACCTAACCCTCGAGGTCCGGGCCGGAGGTGTGACCGGGCTGCTCGGCCCGAGCGGGAGCGGCAAGTCGACGTTGATCCGCTCGATCGTCGGGGTCCAGGTCGTCGACAGCGGCACCGTCCAGGTGCTCGGTCGACCAGCCGGCGACGCGAGGCTGCGGACCCGGGTCGGGTACGTGACCCAGTCACCGAGCGTCTACGCGGACCTCACGGTGCGCGAGAACCTCGCGTACTTCGCCGCCGTGCTCGGCGCTCCCCGCTCGCACGTCGACCGGGTCATGCACGAGGTCGCGCTCGAGTCGCAAGCTCGCGTCCTCGCCGGCCGGCTCTCCGGTGGCCAGCGCTCGCGCGTCTCGCTCGCCGCCGCACTGCTGGGGTCACCCGAGCTGCTGGTGCTCGACGAGCCCACCGTCGGTCTGGATCCCGTACTCAGGCGCGACCTCTGGGACCAGTTCCACCGGCTGGCCGCCCGGGGCGTCGGCGTGCTCGTCTCGAGCCACGTCATGGACGAGGCGAGCCGGTGCGACCGGCTGCTGCTCCTGCGCGAAGGCCGGCTGCTCGCCGACGACGAGCCCGCCGCGCTCTTGGCCCGGACCGGCGGGCGCGACGTGGAGCACGCGTTCCTGCGCCTGTGCGACGAGACGGAGGTGGCCGCATGAGCACCCGGGTGACGCTGGCAACCGCCGGCCGGGTCCTCCGCCAGCTCCGGCACGACCACCGGACGCTCGCACTGCTGCTCGCCGTGCCGTCCCTGCTGCTCACGCTCCTGTGGTGGATCTACGACGAGCGTTCTCCGCAGGTCTTCGACCGCGTCGGTGGGGTGCTCGTCTGCCTGTTCCCGTTCCTCGTGATGTTTCTCGTCACCAGCATCGCGACCCTGCGCGAGCGCTCGTCCGGCACCCTCGAACGGCTCTTCACGATGCCGATGGGCAAGGCCGACCTGCTGCTCGGCTACGCCATCGGGTTCGGGCTGGTGGCGCTCCTGCAGGCCGGAGTCGCAGTGACGGTCGCGGTCTGGCCCCTCGATCTCGACCTCACCGGTAGCCCCTGGCTGCTGCTCGTGATCGCGGTGGCCGACGCGCTCCTCGGCGTGGCGCTCGGGCTCTTCGTGAGCGCGTTCGCGCGCACCGAGTTCCAGGCCGTGCAGTTCATGCCGGTCGTCGTGCTCCCGCAGTTCCTGCTCGGTGGTTTTCTCGTGCCGCGGGAGCAGATGCCCAGACTGCTCGAGCTGCTCTCGGACGTGCTCCCGCTCTCGTACGCGATCGACGCCGCCCGGCTGGTGACGGCGACGCCGGACCTCACGGCACAGCTCGGCCGTGACCTCGGGGTCGTGTTCGGCGCCGCCATCGCCCTGCTCGGCCTCGGTGCGGCGACGCTGCGGCGACGCACGCCGTAGTCGGGTCGACGCGAACCGCGGCTCATCGACCCGGTCCCACCACGCCGACGGGGCGGTTGCCCGTGAGGCGAGCGCCGGCCAGGTCGGCTGACCACGCTCAGGTGGCACGACCTGTCGAAGGATCCGCTCACGAGCCGACAGCTCGCGCCACTTGAGGTGGAGGGCTGGTCGACGCACCCGCCGAGTGGTCGGGGAGGCGCATGCGCTCGTGGTGGTGCCAACCGGTGGATCCAGGCTCAGGTGACGGCGGCGAACTTCTCGACGGCGTTGGTGGTGCCGGCCACGATGAGCAGGTCACCAGCGTGCACGTCGGTCTCGGGCCGGGCGTAGGTGAAGTCTTGGCCCGGTCGCTTCACCCCGACGATCGTCACGCCGTACTTCGACCGCAGCGCGCTCTCGCCCAGCGTCCGGTCGTGCGCCTCCGCCGGCGCCTTGGTCTTGACGATCGCGAAGTCGTCGTCGAACTCGATGAAATCGATCATCTTCCCGGTGAGCAGGTGCGCGACCCGCTCGCCGACCTCGGCCTCCGGAAAGACGACGTGGGTCGCGCCGATCCGCTCGAGGATCCGGCCGTGAGCCCGGGTGATCGCCTTGGCCCACACCTCCTTGACGCCGAGGTCGATCAGCGCGCCGGTCGCCAGCACGCTGGCCTCGATGTCGCTGCCGATCGCGACCACCGCGACGTCCAGGTGGTGCGCACCGATCTGACGCAGCGCTGCTTCACTGGTGGCGTCGGCTTGGACGACGTGCGTGAGCACGCCGGAAAACTCCTGGACCAGCTCCATGTTCGAGTCGACCGCGAGCACCTCGTGGCCGAGCCGGGACAGCGCGAGCGAGATCGAGCTGCCGAACCGGCCGAGGCCGACCACCAGGACGCTGCTGTCGTGCAGCTTGTCACCCAACGATGGGTCGCTCCTCCGGTAGCCGGTACAGACGTCGGCGCTCGCGCAGAGCGAGGGCCGAGGCCAGTGTGATGGTTCCGAGCCGCCCGATGAACATCAGCGCGACCAGGATGTAGTGAGCCTGCGGCGAGACGAAGGGCAGTGCACCTGTCGACAGACCCGACGTCGAGAACGCAGAGGTGACCTCGAACAGCGCGACGTCCATCGTAAGGTCGGTCACCGCCAAAACTGCGAACGTGCCCGCCGCCACCACGGCGACGCCGAGCAGCGCCACGCTGATCGCCTGTCGGATCGCCGCCGACGGGATGCGCCGGCCGAACGCGTCGACGTCCGGGTCACCGCGCGCCTCCGACACGATCGCGAAAAACAGCAGCAAGAACGTGGTGATCTTGATACCGCCGGCGACGCCGGCCGATCCACCACCGATGAACATGAGGATGTCGGTGGCGAGCAGGGTCGTCGAGTTGGCATCGCCGAAGTCGAATGTCGAGAAGCCGCCGCTGCGCGGGGTGACGGCGGCGAAGAAGCCGTTCAGGATGGTTGCGGGCGTGCTGAAGGACCCGAGCGTCCGCGGGTTGGTCCACTCCAACGCGGTGAGCACGACCGCGCCGCCGATGAGCAGGAGGGCGGTGCCGCTCAGGACGATCTTCGCGTGGATGGACCACTGGCGCGGGGTCTGCCACTTGTGCCGCAGCTCGAACAGCACCGGGAAGCCGAGGCTGCCGAGGATGATCGCGAGCGCGATGGGCAGCAGCATGGCCGGGTCGAGTGCGTACCCGGCAAGACTGTCCGACCACAACGCGAAGCCGGCGTGGTTGAACGCCGCGATGGCGTGGAACACACCGAGGTACGCGGCGTCGGCGAGCGACTCGCCGTACCCGAGCCAGAGGCGCAACGTGAGCCCTGCGGCCAGCAGGCCTTCTACCACGAGGTTCACGAGGGCGACGCCGATCAGCACCCGACGGACGTCGCCGAGATCGAGCGTCTTCGTCTCGGCCTGGGCCACGAGCGACGTGCTGATGCCCAGTCGGCGGCTCACCAGCAGCGCCAGAAGTGAGGCCAGTGCGGTGATCCCTAGGCCGCCGAGCTGGAACCCGACCACGAGGGTGACCTCGCCGAACGTCGACCAGGTCGAGGCGGTGTCGGCGATGGTGAGACCAGTCACGCAGACGGCGGAGGTAGCGGTGAACAGGGCGATCCGAAAGCCGACCGAGCTGCCGTCCGCGCCGGCGATCGGCAGCGCGAGAAGCACCGTGAACACACTCACCCCGGCGGCGAACAGCGCGACGATGACCCGCGCCGGCGAGGCCAGGATCTTGGCCCGACGCCGGATCCGGCGGCGAACGACCTCACCTGCCACGCCGTGCCCATCGGGGTGCCCGGAGCCGTTGCCCACGATGGGGCACGCTAGCGGGCGCGGGCCGGCACCGCGCGTAGCCTGTGCTCGGTCGATCTTCTGTCGTCCGGTCGGGAGGGTGGATCTCGTGCTTCGCGACGCACTGCTGCTGGCCGCCCGGAGCCCGCGTATCGAGCGGATGATCACGACCCTGCCCGTCACCCGCCACGTGGTCGAGCGGTACGTCCCGGGTGACGGGATCGAAGACGCGGTCCGGGCCACCAAGGAGCTCGCCGCCGACGGACTGAAGAGCACGCTGGACTTCCTCGGCGAGGACGTCGAAACAACGGAGCAAGCGGCCGCGACGGTCGACGCCTACCTCCGCCTGCTCGCGCGGCTGGGGTCGGCCGGCCTCACCCAGCACGCCGAGGTCTCGGTGAAGCTGTCGGCCGTGGGCCTGGCGCTCCCCGGCGGTGAGCGGATCGCGCTCGAGCACGCCCGGACGATCTGCAACGGTGCCCGCGCCGGCAGCACGACGGTCACGCTCGACATGGAGGACCACACGACCACCGACGCGACGCTTGCGGTGCTGGCCGAGCTTCGGCAGGACTTTCCGGACACAGGTGCGGTGCTGCAGTCCTACCTGCACCGGACCGAGGACGACTGCCGGTCATTGACCGGTGTCGGCTCCCGGGTCCGGCTCTGCAAGGGCGCGTACGACGAGCCGGCCGAGGTGGCCTACCAGTCCAAGCGCGACGTCGATCTCTCGTACGTGCGCTGCCTCAAGGTGCTGCTGGCCGGCGAGGGCTACCCCATGGTGGCCTCGCACGACCCGCGGATGGTGGAGATCACAGGTGCACTTGCCGCCCGCCATGGCCGGAAGGCGAACTCGTTCGAGTACCAGATGCTCTACGGCATCCGGCCGAACGAGCAGCGGCGGCTGGCCCGGGAGGGCGCGACGGTTCGGGTCTACCTCCCGTTCGGCACCCAGTGGTACGGCTACCTCATGCGACGCCTCGCCGAGCGGCCGGCCAACGTGGTCTTCTTCCTCCGCTCGCTGGTGAGCAAGTCGTGAGCCGCACCGTCGCGGTGGTCGGCGCCGGGAAGATGGGCGAGACACTCCTGTCCGGGCTGCTCCGGGCCGGCTGGCCGCCCGGTCGCCTGATCGCCACCGCGCGCCGCCCCGATCGCGCTGCCGAGCTTGCGCAGCGGTACGGCATCGAGGTGCCTGACAACGCCGAGGCGGTGGCCAACGCCGACGTCGTCGTGCTGGCGGTCAAGCCGCAGGACATGGCTGCGTTGCTCGCGGAGCTCGGATCCCAGGTACCGGTCGACAAGCTGGTCATGTCGATCGCGGCTGGCATCCCGAC
>Ga0136630_1000739_pt1 | contig 12925 bp, 13 predicted proteins | sample AntDrymUQ5682106_2_FD_105496 | JGI IMG/M metagenome (GOLD analysis project Ga0136630, IMG submission 105496) | Polar desert sand microbial communities from Dry Valleys, Antarctica - metaG UQ568 (21.06) | ecosystem: Environmental > Terrestrial > Soil > Desert | place: Antarctica: Dry Valley...
GGGTTCCAATGTCGTGCTCGACGGCAGGCCGGTGCTGCTGCTGTGCTCGAACAACTACCTCGGCCTCGCCGACCATCCGCGCGTGCAGGAGGCAGCCGCCGACGCGGCCATGCGCTGGGGCGCCGGAGCGGGAGCATCGCGGCTCGTGTCGGGGACGATGACCGTTCACCGGCGACTCGAAGAGCGCCTGGCCGCGTTCAAGCGCTGCGAGGCCGCGCTCCTGTTCGGCTCGGGCTACCTGGCCAACCTCGGCGTGATCCCGACGCTCGCGGGCGAGGGCGAGGTGCTGTTCTCCGACCAGCTCAACCACGCCTCGATCATCGACGGCTGCCGCCTGTCGCGAGCGCAGACGTTCGTCTACGCCCACAACGACATGGAGCACCTCGCGTGGGGCCTGGCGCAGGCGGGATCGCGCGCCGCCGCGATCGTCACCGAGGCCGTCTTCTCGATGGACGGCGATCTCGCCGCGCTGGAGGAGATCGCGGATCTCGCGCGGCGCCATGACGTGCGCCTCGTCGTCGACGAGGCGCACGCGACCGGCTGCAGCGGTCCGGCGGGCCGTGGCGCCGTCGCCGATGCTGGGCTCGAGGTCGACGTCGTCATCGGCACGCTGGGCAAGGCGCTGGGCAGCTACGGCGCGTTCGCCGCCTGCAGCGCCGAGATGGCGCGCTACCTGACCAACACCTCGCGGCCGCTGATCTTCTCGACCGCCCCGCCACCGCCGGCGGTGGCCGCTGCGCTGGCGGCGCTGGAGCTGCTCGAGCAGCAGCCGGGTCGCGTGCAGCGCCTGCAGACCAACGCCGAGGTCCTGCGCGCCGAGCTCGCACGCGAGGGCTTCGACGTGGCGGGCTCGACGACGCAGATCGTCCCGCTGATCGTCGGCGACGCTGACACCGCGATGCGCGTCTGCGAGGCAGCGCTCGAGCGCGGCGTGTTCGCGCAGGCGATCCGCCCGCCGACCGTGGCGGCGGGCACCTCGCGGCTGCGCTTGGCGGTGATGGCCACGCACACCAAGGACGAGCTGCGCGAGGCGGCGCGCGTGATCGGTCGCGCCGCCCTGCAGACGGGCTTCAGGCCCGCGACCGCAATGCCGGTCGCCATCGCCCAGGAGGCCGGGCGCTCGCCCGCCACCGTGCCGCACGCCGCGTAGCGATCTGAGCGATCCTTCGCCACATGCGTGGCTGCTTCGTCACCGGGACGGACACGGCCGCGGGCAAGACGGTCGTGGCGGCGGCGATCGCGGCGGCGCTGCACGCGTCCGGCCGGCGCGTGGCCGCCTTCAAGCCGGTCGTCACCGGCCTCGACGACGCGCCGGACGATGACTGGCCCGCCGACCACGAGCTGCTGGGCCTCGCCACCGGCGCGTGTGCGCAAGACGTCACGGCAGCGACGTTCGGTCCCGCGCTGTCGCCGCACCTGGCGGCCGAGCTCGCCGGCGGCGAGCTGGCGCTCGATCAGCTGATCGGCGCGGCCCGGCGCGCGGCCGCGGGCGCCGACGTGCTCGTCGTCGAGGGCGTCGGCGGCCTGCTCGTCCCGCTCAACACGCAGCACGACGTGCGCGATCTGGCGCTCGCGCTCGGCCTGCCGCTCGTGATAGCGGCACGGCCAGGCCTGGGCACGATCAACCACTCGCTGCTGACGATCGAGGCCGCGCGCGCCGTGGGCCTCGACGTGCGCGCGGTCGTGCTGACGCCGTGGCCGGACGCGCCGGGAATCCTGGAGCGCTCCAACCGCGCGACGATCGAGCGCCTCGGGCAGGTCGAGGTCGCGGTCCTGGCGCTGACCAGCCCGGCGCTCGAGGACCTCGCCCACAGCGGCGCCGCGCTGTCACCCGCCCGCTGGCTTGGCCCGTGACGAGCGGCGCTTTGCCCGCGGCGAGCGCGATCGCACTGGCGCTCGCCGCCGGGCTGGCCGGCTGCTCGGATGAGCCCGACCACGCGGGCAGGATCAAGGTGGACTGCACGCAGACGAGCGCCGCGACGGTCGAGGACTTCGCCCGCGCGCCGCTGCCGGCAAGCGCCACGTCGCTGGAGGTCTTCTGCGACGGCTTCACGGACACCTACGTGCGGGCGCGAATCGTCCTGCCCCGCCGCGATCTGCGCAGCTTCCTGCGCGCGGCGGGCATCGAGCAGCCCCTGCGCCGCGGGTTTCGGCCCTTCTCCGAGCACGACGATGATCCACCGACCTGGCAGGTCAAGTCGATCGAGCACGTGCTCGGTCACGAGGAGGATTGCCTGGTGGTCAAGTCGCCGGCCTGCGCCTCGGGGCTCGCCGGGCGCAAGCTGATCGTCGACCTCGACAACCCGCGTCGGGCAACCGTCTACCTCGAGGCGTTCACGACGTAGGATCGCTGGATCACCGCAGCCCGAAACGAGGCTTCGATACAGCAGCTCACACTCGGCCGCGACACACAGCTCCGCGTCTCCGCACTCGGCCTCGGTTGCTCGCCGACTGGGCTCGCCAGCACCGAGAGCGCACGGTCGCGATCCAACGTGTGCACTTGAGCCGATATAGGCGGTTCAACGGCACACCTTGGATCCACGCGATCGATCATGGCGTCCAAACACGCGCAGGCCGCGCCCCGCGCGTGACGATTCTGCGGAAGGTTGCAACCCGACGCCTCCGGAGGCGGCGCGCCGGCGTATTCGTCCGCCGCCGCGCCTAGGGTCAACGAGTCATGAGGACCCGGGAGCTTGCAGAGATCGACAAGCGGGTGCTGTGGCACCCGTTCACCCAGCAGCGCGGCTGGTCGGACGAGGAGCCGCTGATCATCGAGCGCGGCCGCGGCTGCACGCTGTATGACAGCGACGGCAACGCCTACATCGACGGCATCTCATCGCTGTGGTGCAACATCCACGGACACGCCCATCCGGCGATCGACGCCGCGCTGCGCGAGCAGCTTGGCCGCATCGCCCATACGACGATGCTCGGCCTCTCCCACCCGCCGGCGATCGAGCTCGCGCAGCGGCTGGTCGAGCTCGCGCCCTCGGGGCTGAGCCGTGTCTTCTATTCCGACAACGGCTCGACCGCCGCCGAGGTGGCGCTGAAGATGGCCTTCCAGTACTGGCGCCACCGCGGCGAGACCGAGCGCACCGCCTTCATCTGCCTGCGCGACGCCTACCACGGCGACACGATCGGCTCCGTCTCCGTCGGCGGGATCGACCTGTTCCACGCCTGCTTCGGCCCGCTGCTGTTCGATGCCTGGCAGGCCGAGCCCGGCGACGGCGAGGACCTCGACCGGCTGCTGCGCGAGCACGCCGGCAAGGTCGCGGCGGTGATCGTCGAGCCGCTCGTCCAGGGCGCGGCCGGGATCCTCACCCATCCCGACGGCTATCTCGCCCGGGTCCGCGAGCTGTGCGACGAGCACGACGTGCTGCTGATCTGCGACGAGGTCGCGACCGGCTTCGGGCGCACGGGCACGATGTTCGCCTGCGAGCAGGAGGACGTGGCGCCGGATCTGATGTGCGTCGCCAAGGGCCTGACCGGCGGCTACATGCCGCTGGCCGCCACGCTGGCGACCGAGCGCATCTACGAGGCGTTCCTCGGCGACTTCGAGCAGCTGCGGACCTTCTTTCACGGCCACACGTACACCGGCAACCCGCTCGCATGCGCAGCGGCGCTGGCGACGCTTGAGGTCTTCGAGCGCGAGCACACCCTGGAGGCGCTGCAGCCGAAGATCGCGCTGCTCGGCGAGCTGCTCGACGAGCACGTCGCGCCGCTGCGGTCGGTGCGCGCAGTGCGGCGCCGCGGCTTCATGGTCGGCATCGAGCTCGAGCAGTTCCCGCTGGCGGCCCGCATGGGCCACCAGGTCGCGCTTGCGGCCCGCCGCCGCGGGGCGATCGTACGCCCGCTCGGCGACGTCGTCGTGCTGATGGCTCCGCTGGTGATCTCCGAGGTGCAGCTGCGCTGCCTCGTGGCGACGACGGGCGCGGCGATCGCGGAGGCTGCCGAGCCGGCGCTGAGCGCCGCGGCGTAGCGCGTCGCCTTTTCAGTCCTCGTAGGGCGTGAAGTCCTTCTTGCGCGCTCCGCACACCGGGCAGTACCAGCTGTCGGGGATTTCCGTGAAGGGCGTGCCGGGCGGAATCCCGCCGTCGGGGTCGCCTTCCTCGGGTTCGTAGATGAAGCCGCAGGATTCGCAGATCCAGCGCTGTGTAGCGGTCTCGATGCTCATGCCCTCCAGCTTAGATGATGCACGAACTGCAGCTTCTGCGCAGGGTCGCCGGGGGCTCCCAGGGGCGCGCTCCCAGATCGGACGGTCGAGACGAAATCCCTGCAAATCCCATTGTTCCTGGGGTACCCCAGAACAACGCACTGCGTGAAACCGATCACACTGGGGTTGACCCTTGCTGCGACCACTGCGTAAGCTTGCACCTCGAAGCACTACTTTCCTGCAGCCAAGAATGGCCTGCAGACGGAAGGCAGGGACGTGATGAGCTTGGGGCACGACGGAACGCCGTCTGGGGGCAGCGGCACGGCGTTACATGGGGTTTCCTGTACGCACGACACGGTCGAATGGGCGCGCGCGATCGAGCGCCAGCTCCTGCGCGACCGCCTGCGCGCCACGATCGTGCCGGGTCTCGAGCAGCTCGACGATCCGGCCGCCGCCCCCTGCGACCTGATCGCGCTGGCCGACGTGCAGGCACGGCATCTGCGCGCCGAGCTCGAGAACCAGGCGCATCGCGACTCGCACGACCTGATGGGCGTGGAGTTCGACGCGCCCATCCTGCGCGCACGCGAAGCGGAGCGCGAGTGGGTGCGCGGGCACCTGCACGACACGGCGCTGCAGATCCTCGAGTTCATCGCCGGCGACGGCTTCGGGACCGGCCTGTCAGCCGCCAAGATCGCTCGTCTCGCGGGCGGCGCGGCCCGCGACCTGCATCGCTTCATCGACCGTGCCGACGAGATCGCGTCGACGCAGCTGCTGCCCGAGCTGGAGCGAATCACGGCCGAGGCACGGTTCCTCGAGCCGCGCGTCGAGCTCGTCGTCGCCGGCATCAGCTCGCCGCCGACGGGCGAGGAGGCCTCGGCGCTGGCCGGGGCCGTCCGCGAGGCGGTCACGAACGCTGGCAAGCACGCACACGCCTCGCACGTCGTCGTCAGGGTCGAGACGACGCACGAAGGGAGCACCGCGGTCACCGTGACGGATGACGGTGTCGGTATCGACCCCGATCGAGCCATAGACAGCAACGGTCTGGGAGTGCAAGGCAGCATCGTCGGGCGCATGCAGCGCGTCGGCGGTCAGGCATCGCTGGAGTGTGAGCCGGGCGGTGGGACCCGGGTCACCCTCGTCACCTCTACGCAGGAGACCTAGAGATCATGAAGATCCGTGTCGTCGTCGCCGATGATTTCCCGCTTGTGCGCGAAGGCGTCGCGCGAGCCCTCAACCACGATCCCGCGCTCGAGGTCGTCGGCCAGGCCACGACCGGGCAGGAGGCGCTGGCGCTGGCCGAGGAGCTGCGCCCGGACGTGATGATCCTCGACCTGCGGATGCCCGACCTCGGCGGTCTCGCCGTGCTCGACAAGCTGCGCAACACGCAGCCGCAGATCCGCGTGATCGTCATGACCGCCAGCGAGCAGGCCAGCACGCTGCTGGACGCGATCGCCGCGGGCGCCGCCGGCTACCTCTCCAAGCGCACGACCGGCGAGGAGCTGCGCCAGGCCGTCATCACCGCCCACGGCGGCGGCTCGGTCATCACGCCGGCGCTCGCCAGCCACCTGCTCAAGGAGTTCTCGAGCTCCGCGCGCGGCGAGCAGTCCTACGTGCGCCCGCTCCAGGGCCGCGAGCTCGACGTCCTGCGGCTCGTCGTCCAGGGCAAGACCGACAACGAGATCGGCAAGGAGCTGTTCATCTCGCCGCGCACGGTCCAGAACCACCTCACGCGCATCCGCGAGAAGACCGGCCTGCGGCGACGCTCGGAGCTCACCCGCTGGGCTGTCGAGCACGCGATCGGGTGACGCGCCCGGCCATGCCGAGCCGCTCGTGGTTGGCGAGCGGGCAGTACCAGCGGTAGGAGCCGGGCGGCAGCGGCAGCTTGATCGTCGTGCGCTCGCCCGGCCTGAGCGCGCGGGTGCGCACATCCCCGAGCGGGCCCTCGACGGCCAGCGCGTGGCGGACGTCGCCGTCATTGGCCACGGCGAAGGTGATCATCCCCGCCTGCCCGACGCGTGGCGTGGGCGGCGTGAGCTCATACTCGGTCAGCGAGACCGCGACGGCCCGGCTGCCGGCCGGAGCGACCGGCCAGGGCGTCGTCTTGACGGCGGCGCCGCGATCCTCCCCGCAGCCAGCGAGCGCCAGCAGCGCGACAACGCTCAGCAGCTTCGCGGTGGCGCGCCTCACGGCCCCATGCTAGACAGAGGGCGGGGATAGCCTTGCGGACATGCTGGGCGCTGCGGCCGGGAGGTTGGCCAGCCGGCTCGACGGGCTGCCGCCGCCGTCGCTGTTCGTGCTCGGCGCGGTGTCGCAGTACGTCGGGTCGGCGCTGGCGGTGTTGCTGTTCGCCTCCGTGCCGGCCGCCGGCGTGGCGTGGCTGCGCGTCGTCGCCGCGGCGGCGGTGCTCACGGCGTGGCGGCGGCCGTGGCGCACGCCCTGGTCGCTGACACGCCTGCGGCTCGTCGCCGCCTTCGGCCTCACGCTCGCGCTCATGAACGTGTGCTTCTACCTCGCGATCGATCGGCTTCCGCTCGGCACGGCGGTGGCGATCGAGTTCTGCGGCCCGATCGCGGTCGCGGCGCTGGGCTCACGCACGAAGCGCGATGCGGCCGCGCTCGTGCTGGCGGCGCTCGGCGTACTCGCGCTGACCGACGTGCACCTGGCGGGCAATCCCGAAGGGCTCGCGCTGGCTGCCGCTGCGGGTGTCCTATGGGCCGGCTACGTCGTGCTCGGTCATCGGCTGGCGGCCGACGCGCGCGTCTCCTCGCAGGACGGGCTCGCGCTGGGCATGGCAATCGGGGCCGTCGTCCTCGCGCCGCCGCTCGCTCCGAGCGCGGTCCCCGCATTCGAGAGCCCGCCGCTGCTGGCCGCCTGCGTCGCGGTCGGCATCGCGGCGAGCGTCGTCCCCTACGCCCTCGAGCAGGTGGCGATGCGTCGCCTGCCGCGCGCGCGCTTCGCGTTGCTGCTGGCGCTGCTGCCGGCCACCGCCGCGATCGTCGGCGCGATCGTCCTCGGCCAGGTTCCCGGTCTGCTCGAAGCCGCCGGCATCGCGCTCATCGTGGTCGCGGCGTCGCTGCGCAGCCACAGCGAGGACGCTCCCCGAGCCAGCCTCCCATAGCCAGACGCACAACTTCGAGTGATCAGTGCGGTTACAGTGCGCGAGAGAGATATGGAGGCCGGAGCACTTCGAGCACCCGCCGCACTGAACCGGATCACGGTCACGGCGCCCCTGCTGCGCATGCGTAGCGACGAGCAGCTCGTCGCGCTGTTCCGCGCCGGCAACGACGCGGCCTTCGGCGTCATCCACGACCGCTATCGCCAGCGACTGTTCGCCTACGCGCGCCAGATGCTCGCCGGCTCGCGGCAGGACGCCGAGGACGCGCTGCAGGATGTCTTCATGCGCGCCTACGCCTCGCTGCGCTCCAACGACCGCCCGCTGTCGCTGCGTGCGTGGCTGTACCGGGTCGCGCACAACCGCTGCATCGACCATCTGCGCAAGCCCGTGCCGCAGCCGATCGACCTCTTCGACACGTCGCGCAGGCCGCTGCACGACCCGATCACGGAGTCCGAGCGGCGCGAGGATCTGCAGCAGCTGATCGCCGACGTGCGGCGCCTGCCCGAGCAGCAACGCTCGGCGCTGCTGATGCGCGAGATCGACGGCCTGACCTACGCCGAGCTCAGCGAGGCGCTGGGCGTCACCCTGCCGGCCGTCAAGTCGCTGCTGGTGCGCGCGCGCATCGGGCTCGTCGAGGCGCACGAGGCGCGTGACACGGCGTGTACCGAGATCCGGCTTGACCTCGTTGCATCCTTCGACCGCGGCGTGCGCGCCAGCGGCCTGGCGCGGCGCCACCTACGCGACTGTGCTGGTTGTGTCGAGTACCGGGCGCAGCTGCGCGGCGCCAGCAAGGGCCTGAACACGCTCGTCCCCGCTGGCCCCGGCCTCGTGAGCGCCGCGATGAAGCTGCTCGGGCTCGGCGGCGCCGGCTCCGCTGGGGCCGCCTCCGCGGGCGGCGGGGCGGCGGGCGGCGGAGCGCTTGTGGCGGCCAGTGGTGGAACGGTTGCCAAGGTCGCCGCCGTCGTCTGCTGCGCCGCGCTGACCGCGGGCGGCGCGGCCGAGGTCAAGCACGTGATGACCAAGCCGAAGACCAGCGCGACGCGCTCGGCTCACGGCAGCTCGCAGAGCGCCGCGCTCCAGGTTCTGGATCGCGCGCCTGCGACCGTCCGCGCCAGTAGCCGCGCCGTCGTCGAGCGCAAGCGCGCGGCGGCCGCCGCCAAGCGCAGGCGCGTAACAGCCGCGCAGGGAGCCGGGGCGGCGGGACCGATCATCGCAAGCGAGCACGCCGATCCCACGACAGGCGGCGCGACCGCGCCCGACGAGGAGAAGGTCCCCGGCTACGGCATCGAGGCACTGGAGCCGCTGCCCGGCGCCGACGCCCAGCCCGGCCCGCTCGTGATCGAGCCGGCCGCTTCGGGCGGTGATCCCGGCCCCGGCAACGAAGCAGGCAACGCCGGCGCTCCAGGCCCCGGCCCTGCGCACACGCCCGCCGGCTGAGTCCTGGCTCCATCGACCGCTACGCCGCCACTCTCGATCACGAGACGCTGCTCATCCGCCGCGGGCGGCGTTCGGGACTGTTCACGCTGGTTGCCGTGCACTCGACGGTTCGGGGGCCCGCGCTCGGCGGCTGTCGCATATGGCACTACGACGACGCCCGCGCGGCCGTGCGCGACGCGCTGCGCCTGTCGCGCGCGATGACCTTCAAGTCCGCCGTTGCCGGGTTGCCGCTGGGCGGCGGCAAGGGCCTGATCATGGCTCCGGACCCGGCGTCTCCCGCGCGCCGTGGCCTGCGCGCCGACGCCCTGCGTGACTTCGGCGAGACGGTCCAGTCGCTCGACGGCAGCTACATCACCGCTGAGGACGTCGGCACCGCGGCGCGCGACATGGAGGTCATCGCCTCGGCGACGGCGCACGTGACCGGCTTGTCGCGCCAGCGCGGGGGATCGGGCGATCCGAGCCCGTGGACCGCACTGGGCGTCGAGACCGCGATCCGCGTCAGCTGCGAGCGCGTCTTCGGATCGCTTTCGCTGGAGAAACGCACGCTCGCGCTGGCGGGTCTTGGCCACGTCGGTCGCCGGGTCGCCGCGCTGTGTGCCAAGGACGGAGCACGGCTGCTCGTGACGGACACCGATCGCTCCAAGCGCGAGCTGGCGCGCGAGCTGGGCGCTCAGTGGATCGAGCCTGACGCGGCGCTGTCCAGCGCCGTCGACGTGTTCGTGCCGTGCGCGCTGGGCGGCGTGCTCGACCACGACAGCGTCACGCGGCTGGGCGCGCCGATCGTCGTCGGCGCGGCCAACAATCAGCTCGCCAACGATGACGTCGCCGACGCGCTGGCCGAGCGCGGGATCCTGTGGGCTCCGGACTTCGTCGTCAACGCCGGCGGCATCATCAACATCTCCGTCGAGCTCGAGCCCGCCGGTTACGACCCGCGCCGCGCGCGCAAACTCGTGCGCGGGATCGGAGACACGCTGCGGCTGATCTTCGACGATGCACTCGCCACGCACGCCTCTCCGCTGGCGGCCGCGATGACGCTCGCGCGCGCCCGCCTGGCCGAAGCCGCCGCACGGACCTAGTGTCTAGACGACTGGCGCCTGGCCGCCCGGCGGCGGCCACGCTGGCCACTGCACGCCGGCCGGCAGCAGACCCTCCTCGTCGAGCTTGTCGAGGTGTGCCGCGAGCGTGGCGGTCGCCGCCGCGCGCAGGCTCGGCGCAGCGTCGTCCCAGACGCGGTCGAGCAGCTCGTCGACGCCGCGTAGGCCGGCCGCGAGCGCGGCGACGAGCCGGCGTTCGCGCTCCAGGCGGTGGCGCAGGTAGCCGTCGAGCGTCGCGTCCGGCTGCTCGACGCCCTCCCAGCGCGCCGCGGCGACCGGCGGGCTGCCGCCGCGCGCGCGCAGCAGCTCGGCGGCGCCGGCGTGGTCGCCGTGGTCGTGCGTGAGCGCGATCCCGCCCACGCCGCCTCGCAGCCGGGCCTGCGCGAGCACCGCGTCGACGTGCGCCGCGAGCGCCGGCCCCGGGTCGACGACCCAGCACGGGTCGCGGCCGATCAGCCAGGTGTTCGTCCCCGTCAGCGTGAAGGGGCCCGGGTTCGCCGCGCGTACGAGCACGACGTCGTGGCGCGTGAGCGGCGGATCCGCCATCGCGCCCTGCAGCGTACGACGGCATGTGCGCGACTCGGGCTCAGCCCGACGTGAGGCGATACACGGCGCCCTCGAGCGAGACGACGTACACGCGTCCGCGAGCGTCCTCGCCGAACGAGGACAGGCCGGTCACCTTGCGCAGCCCCAGCGAGCGGTCGTCGCTCGCGTTACCCGGCGACAGCTTCGCGGAGCGCAGCTCCCCCTTGCAGAAGTCGCCATAGATGTAGCGGCCCGCAAGCGCAGGCAGCTTCGCATCGCGCACGATGTAGCCCCCGGTGACTGAGCAGTTGCCGCCGCCGTTGTTGTACTCGAGCACCGGCGGAACGTGTCCTGGCGCGCTCTCATTGAAGTTGCGCCGCCTGCCCTCGAACGGGCGCCAGCCGTAGTTGACGCCGGCCGCCTTGTCGCGCGACGCAAAGTCGACCTCCTCGCGCGCGTTCTGACCGACGTCACCGATCGCCAGGTCGCCGGTCGCGCGGTCAAAGGAGAAGCGCCACGGGTTGCGCAGCCCGTAGGCGTAGATCTCGTCGGCGCCGTTGCGGCCCACGAACGGGTTGTCGCCGGGCACGCTGTAGCTGCGACCGCCCGAGCGGCGCGGGTCGATGCGCAGGATCTTGCCCAGCAGGCTGCCGAGGTTTTGGGCGTTGCCGCGCTGGCCATGATCGTCGTTGGCGCCGCCGCCGTCACCGGTGCCGATGTACAGCAGCCGGTCGGGCCCGAAGGTGAGCTGGCCGCCGTTGTGGTTGGGCTCGAGGCCGTCGTACTTGAGCACGAGCCTGGCACTGTCCCGCAATGCGCGATCGGCGCTGCTCTTCGAGCGCCGGTATCCGACGATGCGCTGCGAGCCCTGCTTGTCGGTGTAGTTGACGTAGAAGCGCCTGGACGTGCGGTAGTCCGGGGCAAACGCGAGCGACAGCAGTCCCTGCTCACCGCCAGCGGTCACCTTCGAGCGCAGATCCAAGAACGATCGCGACAGCTTCTTGCCGTCGCGCACGACGCGGATCTTGCCGCGCTGCTCGACGACGAAGATGCGGCGACGATCCTTCGGTGGCGCCGTGACATACAGCGGCTCGTCGAAGCGCCCGACGGACGCGAGCCGCACCCCCGACGCGGCCGCGGTGCGTGGCCGCGAGTCCTCGCCGCGGGCGCCGGCGTCCTTTGCGCGCGCGTCGTCGTCGTCGGAGGCGCAGGCAACCAACGCAAGCGCGGCGGCAAGGAGCATCGCTGCGAGCGCTGTGCGGGCCACACAAGACAGGATGCCAACTCCCCGCCGGGCCACGCTCCGGTTGCGGGACCGCACCTCGGTCACAGGCTGACCAGGCGCGTCGCGGTCGCCTTCCAGCTTGCCGTCACACGAGCTCCCGGCGCGAGGTGGAGCCCGGCGACGGCCGCGCCGGTGACCTCGGCGACGAGCGGCTGGGGCACGGCAAGGCCGACGCGCACGCGGTTGCCGATCTCGGTCACGGTCACGACCTCCGCCGCCAGCCGATTCTGCGCCGAGCCGCCGGCCTGCGCATCGGCGGGCTCGAGCGCGATCTCCCACGGGTGGATGCTGAGCGCTACCGGGCCGCTGCGGCGATCGGTGCTGATGGCCACGCCGCCACCGTCGAGATCGACGATCGTCGTTCCGTCCGGGCCCTCGCGCGCCGTCCCGGTCAGCACCGCGGCGCCGGTGAAGTCCGCCACGAAGGCCGACGCCGGCGATGCCGCAAGATCGCCCGCGGTGCCCTGCTGCACGATCCGCCCGGCGTCGATGACCGCGACGCGGTCGCCGAGCACGGCGGCCTCGGTGAAGTCGTGCGTCACGAGCAGTGCGGGCACGCCCGCCGTGTGCAGGACGCCGGCCAGCTCGCGCGAGGCGCTCGCGCGCGTGCGCGCGTCGAGCGCCGACAGCGGCTCGTCGAGCAGCAACGCGTGTGGCTGCGGTGCGAGCGCGCGCGCGAGCGCGACGCGCTGGCGCTCGCCACCGGACAGGGTGCGCGGACGGGCGTCGGCGAGCTGCGCGATGCCGAAGCGCTCGAGCAGCTCGACGGCGCGCGCGCGGCGCGTCGCGCGTGGCAGCCGGCGCAACCCGTAGGCGACGTTCTGCCAGACGCGCAGGTGGCCGAAGAGCGCGTAGTCCTGAAAGACGTAGCCGCAGCCGCGCAGCTCGGGCGCGATGTCGTGGCCGCGGGCGGTGTCCAGCCACAGCTCCTCGCCGCAGCGAACGACGCCCGTGTCGGGGCGCAGCAGGCCGGCTGCGACGCGCAGCAGCGTGCTCTTGCCGGCGCCCGACGGCCCCGCGATCGCCAGGCACTCACCCGCGGCGACCTCGATCGCGGCATCGAGCACGAAGCGGCCGAGGCTCGTCCGCGCCTCAATGGACAGCATCGAAGGCCCGCCTCCCGCTCAGCAGCTTGATCGACAGCAGCAGCGCCGCCGACACCGACACGAGCACCGCCGACAGCGCGAGCGCGGCGGTGAAGTCCGTGCCGAGCCGTTCGTAGATCGCCAGCGGCGCGGTCTGCGTGCGACCGCGAAACGAGCCGGCGAAGATCAGCGTCGCGCCGAACTCGCCCAGCGCGCGGCCCCACGCCAGCGCGA
>Ga0136630_1000740_pt1 | contig 12916 bp, 14 predicted proteins | sample AntDrymUQ5682106_2_FD_105496 | JGI IMG/M metagenome (GOLD analysis project Ga0136630, IMG submission 105496) | Polar desert sand microbial communities from Dry Valleys, Antarctica - metaG UQ568 (21.06) | ecosystem: Environmental > Terrestrial > Soil > Desert | place: Antarctica: Dry Valley...
CGCCAGCGCCACGATGCCGCCTGCGGCGAGCTCCGCCCGGTGCGGGATGCGGAAGCGGGGGTGGACCGCGTCGAGCGCGCGTGGGAGGTCTCCGTTGGCGGCCATGGCGAACGCCGTCCGGCTGACGCCGACGAGCAGGGAGAGGAGCACGCCCAGCGACGCGACGGTGGCGCCGATGCGGACGGCCGGCGCCACGACGGCCAGACGGCCCTCCTCGACGACTGCCGCCAACGGTGCCGCCGACTCCGCGAGCCGTTCGGGGCCCGCCGCGAGCAGCGCCGTCACCGCCACGAGGGCGTAGACGCACAGCGTGACGCCGAGGGCCGCGGTGATCGCGCGCGGGATGGTGCGGGACGGATCGGTGACCTCCTCGCCCAGGGTCGCGATGCGGGCGTAGCCGGCGAAGGCGAAGAACAGCAGCCCCGCCGCCTGGAGCAGCCCGCGCGGACCGCCGTCGCCGTCCAACGGCGTCAGGCGACCGGTGTCCAGTTGGCCGCCGAACAGGCCGGCGATGACGACGGCCGCGAGGGCGATCAGCACCACGGTGACGATCGCCCGCGTGAGCGCCGCCGTCTTCTGGACGCCGCGGTAGTTCACGGCGGTCACACCGACGACGGCTGCGAGGGCCAGTGGTCTGGCGAACGCCGGCGCGGCGTACGCGCCGAACGTGAGCGCCATCGCCGCGCAGCTGGCGAGCTTGCCCACGATGAAGCCCCACCCCGCCAGATATCCCCAGAAGGCGCCGAGGCGTTCGCGCCCGTACACGTATGTGCCGCCGGACTGCGGGTACACGGCGGCGAGCTGCGCCGACGACGTCGCGTTGCAGTACGCGACCGCGCCCGCGAGCGCCAGCGCGATCAGCACACCGGAGCCGGCCGCCCGCGCCGCCGGCCCCAGCGCCGCGAACACCCCGGCGCCGATCATCGACCCCAGGCCGATCACGACCGCGTCCGCCGTCCCGAGCCGCCGAGCGAGGCGGCTCGGCTCCGGGCCCGCCGCGGGCGGCGTCACACTGCCGCATTCATGGCGGTATCCGATGCCGAGTGACGGTGGCCACGGCTCCTCCGCGGTCTGTCACACCCGTGTGCGACGATGAGGTCATGGAGACCTCCAACGGGCTGCCGCACAAGCGCTGCGCACGTTGCCATGAGGTGAAGTCGATCATCGATTTTCCCGAGAGGAAGCTCAACACGGGTCGGCGACACTCCCATTGTCGTAAGTGCAAGTCCGACTATCAGCGTTCCTGGTACGAGCGCAACGCAGTGCGACACAAGGCCGAAGTGCGACGCCACCGGGTGCGGCGCATTGCCGCCAATCGGGCCATCCTCATCTCGGCCAAGGACGTGCCGTGCGCCGACTGCGGGGGCCGCTATCCGGCATACGTGATGGATCTCGACCATGTGCGAGGCATGAAGCGAGGGAACGTCTCGGAGATGGTGGCGGCGGTGACCGAAGCGGTTCTGCGGGCTGAAATCGCCAAGTGCGACGTGGTGTGCGCCAACTGCCACCGCCTCCGCACGTATGGGCAGGCCGATCATGCGAACTGGACGTATGACCTGGAAGCGGTAATCGTGCCCCGCGGCCACGAGGCCGAGCAACTCGACCTGGGCTCGAACGCCGACCGCTCTATCGAGTGTGAACGTGCCCCCGGAAGGATTCGAACCTTCAACGCGCCGGTTAAGAGCCGGATGCTCTGCCAGGTTGAGCTACGGAGGCGTATGGAGTTGGGCGCACACGCACGCCGAGGCGAGTGTAGCCGCGTAGGCTCGCGGCGGCGCGGCGAGGGTGACCGACGGGGCTCGAACCCGCGACCTCCGCGACCACAACGCGGCGCTCTAACCAGCTGAGCTACGGCCACCATGCGCCCCGGCGACTCGCGCCGACGCGGCCACCAAGCTTACACGCGCGCCCGGAAGGATTCGAACCCTCGACCAGACGGATAGAAGCCGTCCGCTCTGTCCACTGAGCTACGGGCGCCGAGCATGAGGATGGCAGAGTCCACCCCGGGAATCGAGCCGCACCCGCCGGACCGCGGTGGTCGACGGCTCACCACCACCCGTGGCCCGCTGGCGGGTCGCCTCCGTCTCGCGCAGCGCGGAGTCCACTGCGACGCCGGCGCCCAGGCGGCCGTGCACCGTGACCAGGAAGCGCGGCCCGACGAACTGGTGGAGCTCGACCAGGTGGGCGTGACCCGCCGCCCCGGCCTCGGGGCAGGCAGGATCAGGAAGAGGTACCCGGCGTGGCTCGCCCGCCAAGTGCGCACCGGCGACGCGACGTGCACGGCAGCGGCGGATTCCGAGGCCTCGTAACCTCGCCGTCAAGACCACCCCCGGAGCTCCCGCGGGTCCCCGCCGCCCGCTCTGACGGCCCCCGGCTTTCCGGCCGGGGGGCGTCGTGTATTGGGTCGGCCAGGCCCTCAGCCCCCGGTTCCTCGCCGACCTGGCCGTCCGCATGCTCGCGCAGCACGTCCATGTGGCCGAGGTGGCGGGACGTCTCCTCGATGAGGTGCAGCAGAATCCAGCGCAACGAGAAGCCGCCGCGGGTCGAGACCTCGTCGAGCGAGGCGGCGTTGTAGATGACGAGGTCGCAACGCGCGCACTCCGCGGCGTAGGCGTCGAGGAGCTGCGACATCGTGATGCCCGGCGGGACATGCAGATCCCCGTCTGGATCCTGTTCGGCCCACTCGTAGGTGACGTCCTCCTGACCCGCGAAGTCGTCCCTGATCCACGAGCGCTCGACATGTTCGAGGTGCCGGACGAGACCGTGCATGATCTCCTCCGGTGGGCGTCGACACGGCGCGGAGGACCTCGTCCGAGGCGCCGGTCGCCTTCCACGCCACCAGGTCCCGCTGCCGCTGGAGGAACCCGAGGATCGCGGTGCGCTCGTCGCCCCGGTGCGCTGGTTGGTCATGCCTCTGCGCCGCCCGTTGGCGGTGCCGCTGCCGTCGGTCACGCGCTCCTCCACGGTGTGCTCAGGGGCGGTTGCGCAGCAGCCCGACACCGAGGGCGAGCAGCCCGACCGACAGGACGGCGAAGCCGACGTAGGCGAGGTTGATGAGCGCGTTCGGCTCCGTGGCGCCCGGCGAGAGCACCGAGAGGAAGAACGCCGCCGGCAGCAGGATGGCCGCCGCCGGAATCGCGTGGCGGACGACGTGCTTCATGCGTTCTGACAGGGTCGCCTCGTCGACGTAGCGCAACGTCACCAGCGCGAGGATCAGCAGGACGCCGGCGTGGGCATGGCCCGCCCGCCACAGATCCTGCCGCAGCGCGTTCTCGGTGTACCGCGGGTCGTTGATCAGCAGCGTGAGGAGGCTCGTGCCGCCGAAGGCGACGGTCGGGATGAGAATCAAAAGAATGCCGGCGAGCCGGCGCGACGCGGCGCTCATCGCTGCCCCGGGGACCACTCCATCGCTGACCCTCCTATGTGGCATGTTGCTATGGTGCTGCAGGATGAACCTGGCACAGTGGAATGTCAAGCCGTCGGCGATCCATGAGGCGGACGGGTGACGAGCGCGCTCAACGCCACGGCGGCGTCCCTGCTCGGCTTCCTCCACCACGGCCCCATGTCCGGCTGGGACCTCGCGGCCACCGCGGAGACGGTGATCGGGGACTTCTGGTCGCTGACCCGCAGCCAGGTGTACCGGGAACTGGCGTCGATGGCGGACGCAGGCCTGGTCGAGGCGGGGGAGCGCGGGCGCCGCGACCGCCGGCCGTACGCCATCACCGCCGCCGGACGGGCCGCGTTCGCCGAGTGGATCGACCGCGAGCCCGGCTCCGAGACGATCCGCTTCCCGCTGCTGCTGACCGTCAGCTTCGGCCGCCACCTGCCGCCGGAACGACTCGCGGCGTTCCTTTCCGCGCACCGCGCGGCGCACGAGCAGCGGCTGGCGGGTTACGAGCAGCAGCGCGCTCTCGCCGAGGCCAGCGGCGGCGCCGACGGTTACGCGATGGCGACCCTGGACTTCGGGCTCGCCTACGAGCGCGCGGTGCTCGGCTGGTTCGACCGGCTGCCCGAGCTCATGCCCGGCGGCTAGCCGCCGTGTGCGGTCCGGGGGCTGGACTCGCGCTCCGGCCAGCCGCCGGGAAGCTGGATCGTCCCGGGGGGCCGTCACTGCCCCGGGCGGGTCATATCTCTGAGGAAGTCGGCGATGACCCGGAGTTCTTCAGGGCTGCGGCGCTGCAGGACGGCGTGCAGATGCTCGGCGTGCCCGCCGTACAACGGAGCGAGCCGTTCGGCGATGACCTCGTCCTGGTGGGCGGTCGCCCACTCCGGCGAGACGTGGGGTTCGCGAATCCGCCGCGCCGCGACGAGCCGACGGAGCAGGAACTCGCCGCGACGACCTCCGAGCAGTGGCGCAGCATGCTTCTGGGGTTGTTCGCGAAGGACCGCTCGCCCGCGGTGGAGATCATCGACGCAACGCCCGGTCCGCTGCGCGGCAGGGCGACCTATGACCGGCCGCGTGCCCACATGGCACAACGGCTCGATGGTCGTGATCGGCGACGCCGCCCACGCCACCTCGCCGTCCTCCGGGCAGGGAGCCTCGATGGCGATCGAGGACGCGGTCGTGCTCGCCAAGTGCCTGCGCGACCTGCCCACGACCTCGGAGGCGTTCACGGCCTACGAGGCGCTCCGCCGGAACCGCGTCGAGCGCGTCGTCGCCCACGGCGCGAGGTCGAGCAACCTCAAGGCCGCGGGGCCCGTCGCGCGACGCCTCCGCGACCTGATGCTGCCGCTGTTCCTGGCCAGGGTTGCCGCCAAGAGCGCCGAGTCGCTTGCCTGGATGCACCGCTACCACGTCGACTGGGAGGCAGACACCGCGACGACCGGCACCGGCGGATGACGACCGGCCGCACCGCCGACGCAACCGGCTCGGATCGGCGGCGCGGCCGCGTCAGCCCTCGACGCGCAGGCCCATCGACCGGGCGGTTCCGGCCACGACCCGCTCGGCGGCGTCGAGGTCGCCGGTGTTGAGGTCGGGCAGCTTGGCCGCGGCCACCGCCCGCAGCTGGGCGCGGGTGACGGTGCCGGCGGACAGGCGCCCCGGCTGGGCGCCGCCGCGTTCGAGCCCGGCCGCGCGCCGCAGCAGCGCCGCGGTGGGCGGGGTCTTGAGGACGAAGTCGTGCGAGCGGTCCTCGTAGACGGTGATAACCGCTGGCACGATCGTGCCCCGCTGCGCCCGCGTCGCCGCGTTGTAGTCACGGCAGAAGACCATGATGTTCGCGCCGTGGGGGCCGAGCGTCTGCCCGACCTTGGCCGGATTGGCCTCGCCCGCCGCGAGTTCGATCTTGATGGTCGTGAGGATCCGTTTGGTCGCCATGTAGCCTGTGTAAGGGTTCCAGTGACTGGAAGGTCAAGCCCTGGATCGAATGACCATCGGGGAACTCGCAGCCGCGAGCGGCGTGCCGGCGAAGACCATCCGGTACTACGCCGACCTCGGCGTGCTGCCGGAGGCGGCGCGGTCCCCGGGCGGTTACCGGCTGTTCGACCGCGAGGACCTGGCCCGCCTGGAGCTGGTCCGCGCCCTGCGGGCCCTGGACTTCGACCTCGCGACGATCAAGGGGCTGCTCGCCGAGCCCAGGAGCATGACGCAGGTGGTGGACCTCCACCTCGAGGCCGTCGAGGTCCAGCTGCGCGACCTGCAGCGGACCAGGGCCGTGCTGCGGGCGGCGCAGGACGCGGGCGCGGACGAGGGCGCGGCGTACCTCCGCCGCCTTCGGGTGCTCGCGACGATATCGGCGGCGGAGCGCGCGGCGCTCGTGCGCGACTTCTTCGCCAGCACCGCCGAGGGCGTGCCGGTCGACCGGGACTGGTTGGCCGAGCTCACCGAGGCAGGGCTTCCGGAGCTGCCGGACGAACCGACGGCCGCGCAGCTCGACGCCTGGCTGGAGCTCGCGGGCCTCGTCACCGACGAGACCTTCCGCCGCAACGTGCGCGCGAACGCCGCGGGCTTCTGGTCGGAGGTGCAGGGCGTGGACGTGCGCGAGTTCGGCAAGCGCGCCGCCGACGTGGCCGCCGAAGCTGGCGCGGCCGCAGAGGCCGGCGCCGACCCGTCGTCGGCGGAGGGCCGCCGCATCGCCGACGCCCTCGTGGACGTGTACGCCGGCGCGCTGGGCCGCCCGCCGGCCGACGTCCGGGTGTGGCTCCGCGAGCAGTACGCCAGCCACGACCCAAGGGCCGCGCGCTACTGGGAGCTGCTCGCGACCATCCGCGGCGAGCCGCCGCAGGACCCGGACCCCGTCACGCGGGCGCACGAGTTCCTGGGCGCCGCCCTGACGCGCTGAGGGCCGGTCGCGCGGGCACGCGCCGTCGGGGCTCGCGGTCCCACCATCGGGACGTCGCGCGGGACCTGGGCTGCTTCGAACTCGGCGGACGGCTGTCCTCGGCCGCCCTTGACGTGGCTCATCTCCCCGCTGGGCCGGGGTCTCTCCGGGGCGGGTCGACGCCGCGTCGGGAGCGCAGCGCGGCCAGCAGATCCTTGAGCTCGGGAAGCGTCGCGCGGTCCTTGTCGCGGTTCGAGGCCTCCTTGGACGCGATGACGTCCTCGAGAGCCGCGACGGGGATATCGGGCGGCAGCTCGATCACCAGGGCGTTGCGTGCCAGCTCGTCGTAGTGGAACTGGCGGCCGCCCGGCGCGTCCGGCCGCAGGCAGATGTCGAGGTCCCCGGCGTTCGTGCGGGTCGTGAGGGTGGTGAACTGGCTGAATGCCTCGCCCGACCAGGGCCAGCCGATCGGTTCCTCGGCACCGGGTGCCAGCAGCCGCGCATCGAGCTCACGCAACGCATCGGAGAGCTTGCCGAGGTTGTCCGGGTCGGGCGCCGGCGTGATGTCGAGATCCGCCGTCGTCCGGGCCAGCCCGTGCAGAACGGCGGCGAACCCGCCAATGACGACGTAGCGAACGCCGTGCCGGTTCAGCGTCGCGACGATCGCCACGGCGTCGAGTTCGACGGGATCCATCAGGGTTGCGCGAGCGGGCGCACCCGACCCTCCCGACGAGCGACGGCGGCCCGCTCCGCCAGCCGAGTGACGCGCCGGTTCCTCTCCGCGCGTTGGCCCGGGGTCAGCTGGAGTGACTCGAGCAGCTGGTGCTGGTCGGCCTCGTCCACCGGCGCGGCCCGCAGCTCAAGGCGCTGGCCGCAGGCCGCCAGCAGGCGGTGCAGCGTGTCGAGGTCGGGCAGTGCCCGCGCGGTCTCGTACCGGGCGACGGCGGATTGTGCCGTGCCGGCTCGCTCCGCCAGCTGCCGCTGCGTGAGCCCCGCCGACGCTCTCGCCTCGCGCAGGAGCCGCCAGACGCCGAATGCTTTGGAATGCATCGCTGTGCCCTATGCTCCGCATGCATCGATCTCTCACAACGTATACGACTGCCGCCCCGAGGGGCACGGGGGCGCTACGGCCCGCGGTACTCGAAGTGCATCGCGTCGGGGACAGGCCACCGTCCGCCGAAGCCGAAGCCGTGGCGCTCCATGACCTCGACGAGGCGCGGGTCCTGCGCGCTCGGCGCGCCGAAGGGGTTGCTCGCGGCGTTGAGGTCGACGGCCAGCCCCCAGGCGTGCCGTGAGACCGGCCCCCCGGCGGCGATGAGGCGGGGGCTGTGGCAGCCGGCGTAGTCGCCGCGATCGACCAGGGCGGCGAGTCCGGCGGCCTCGAGCTCGGCGAGGGCGGCCGCGAGCGCGGGCAGCATCATCCGGTGGCAGCGCACCTCGCCAAGGATCGGCACCCTCGCCGTCTGCAGGTGGGCGTCGGTCCAGCCCGGCTGCTGCGTGAGCGCGCGGCCCTCGCCGGGACGGATCGCGAACTCCCCGAAGCGCTCCTTCACGAGCGCCTGCGGCAGCACGTCGCGCCACGACACCGGCCACGGCGCGCTCCCGAGCGCGGTCGCAAGGACCCCCGGGCGGCCGTCGACGACCGCCTCCACTGCTGCGGTGAGCACGGCCAGCGGGCCGTCGGTCTGCACCACGGCGTAGCGCACGCTGTCTGCGCCGACGCGGGCGCCGTCCGCGGTCACGACGACGAGCTCGGCGGCGCCGACCAGCCGGTCGTCGACCACGCCGGTCACGACGAACGAGAACCCGTCGACGTCGAGGACGGTGCCGGTCCCCAGCCCGCGCAGCCGCGCCGAGGTCGCTCCGAGCAGTGCCCGGCCGGGGCCGAGCCCGAGGAACGCGGCGCGGTCGGACTCGGCAAGGAGCGCCGCGTAGGGGCCCGGGTCGACGGCGATGACGTCGAGCGGCAGCCCCCAACCGGGATCGAGCGCACCGACCGGATCGCCGCCGGCGTCGCGACTCGCGCGCAGCAGCGCGGCACCGGCGCCCACCTCGACGACGGCGGTCACGGGCTCGAGTGCGGCCAGGCGGGGGACGACGTCGGGGGGCAGCGCTCCCACGGAGCGGACGAGGACGGCGGGCGGACCGCCTGCCGCGTGTGGCGGTGCCGGCGAGGGGGCCGGGGACAGGGAGGGGGCCGGGGCGGCGGGCACCGCCGACGGTGGCGGTGGGACCGCCGCGGGCGAGGGCGACGGCGATGGTGGTCGCGACGGCGGGGGCGCGTGACGCTCTGGCGCACCCACTGCCGCTCTCACCGGCCGCTCGCCGGTCGGGGCCTCCCGCGAGGCCAGGAGGGCCGCCGGCACCACGGCGACCGCGAGCGCGAGCAGGACGACCTTCCGCCACGGGGAGCGCACCACGGTCAAACGCGGGTGCGGCGCCGAGCGTTCCGCGGGCGGACGCTCACCGATCGGGTGAACCGGGGCGGGGCTCGAATCCCGCGGCGCCCGACCGACCGCCGCCGTCGGACCCAGGCTGGCGTCGTGGAGCGGTCGAGGGACCGAACACCCTCTCATGAGCTCGCGAGTCGCTTCGCGGGGCACCGGGGCATGCCCGCCGCTGCCGTACCCCCGCCGACCAGCGGCTGAGCTGAAACCCTAGGGTCGCGGTCGACGCGGCGTTGTGGATGTGCCACGACGGTGCCGCGCTGCGCGGACGAGTGTCGACGACCCGCGCGCACCGTCGACGATCGGCACGTGGCTGCGCGGGTTGGCCGCGGTCATCTCGGGACCGACCCAGGGAACAGCGGCGGCACGATCACCGCGTTTCCGCAGCGCCTGGTCGAAGGCGGTGGCGGGCTGCCCGGTCACGAAGTACGGCCGACGGTGCGTCCGGAATCGGTGACCCTTCGGCCAGCGGGATGACCAAGCCGGACTTCTGCACCCTCGTCAGGATGGTCGACGAGGTCGCGCAGCAGTGCCACAGAGTTGGCCGAGGTCATCGGTCGGTGTCCTCCAACAGCCCGGTGTCGTCGAGGTCGACGAGCGGGCGCTCACGCTCGGCTGCCTGTTCGGGTTCGGCATCTTCCCCATGGAGGGCCGCACCGTTGTCCCGCTGGCCGGGATGATGATCGGCAACGCGATGAACGCCACAGTGCTCACCGCCCGCCGCACCGTCGAGGAGTTGCGTGACAAGCGCGCCGAAGTCGAAGCCCGCCTCGCGCTCGGTCACCCCTCCAGGACCGCCGCGCGGCCTTACCTGGCGGCTGCCCTGCGCACCGGGCTCATCCCCCAGATCGAGACCACCAAGGCCGTCGGACTCGTGTTCCTCCCCGGCGCCATGACCGGTCTCATCCTCGCCGGGGTCCACCCCGTCGATGCGGTGCTCGTCCAGGCCGTGGTCATGTTCCTCGTCCTGGGCACCGTGGCCACGACCACCAGCATCATCGGACTCCGCCTCATCCGACGCCTCTTCACGCCTGATCACCGGCTCACCCCGCTGCCAAGGCCCACTGACACCTGAGCACAAACCGCCTTCAACGCTCAGGTGGCACGCCACCGGCTTGCGGCCCTTGCGGCCGGCACCGCAGTAGCAGCCGCTACCCGAAGGTTCGCAGCGAGGACGTTGACCTCCGGTCCTTCGGGCCAAGGACCGCACTGCGCGCGGCGCGCTGGCGAAACACACGGGTAGCGATACCGGGCGTGTTGCCCTGTTCCGGAGCGGCGGCGGGTCTCCTGGCGTTCGGCCCTGACGTGCGTGACAGTGATACACTACAACAACGTCGCGCATCAAGGAGAGTGTCATGGTTGCGGTGAAGCCCCGCCCAACGGTGGAAGTCGAGCTTGGCGGTCGACGGCACACCGTCAGTCCGCTGCAGATCCGTGTGCTGCGCCTGTTGGAGCTGTTCGAGTCGAAGTCGGCGATGGCCGACTTCTTCAGCGTGCAGCGTTCCCAGCCCGGCCAGTGGGCGCGCGGCGCCACGCCTGCCGGTGCGACCGCAGCGCTGCTGGCTGACCTGTCGTTCGTGTGGGAGCGCGCCACTGAGGACCAGCCCGACGAGGCCGTTCGTATCTGGTTAGCCTCCCCTAACCGGTTCCTCGGTGAACGTCCGCTGGATGCGGTCAGCGGCGGGCGCGTGGCCGAGGTCATCACCGCCTGGGACGCCTACATGGAGGGCAGCTTCGCGTGACGCTGGCGTTCCGCGTCGCGTGGGTCGCCGAGAACTTCGAGCAGCTGGACCAGACCGACGAGTTCCATCCGCTGTACGCGGTTCCGCGGCGCCAGGGTGCCGGGCGCGTGGACAACCCGAGCCAGTACGCGACGCTGTACCTGGCCCGCTCCGGCGCAGCCGCCTGCGGGGAAGTGTTCGGGGATCTGCAGCCCATCCCCGCCAGCGCGCTCGTTCATCGAGGGCGTGCGGACGTCACCCGCTGCCTGATCCGGGTCCATCTTCCGGACACGCTCACGCTGATCGACTACGACGACGCGGCCGTCCTCCAGGAGCGTGGCGTGCGACCCTCCGATGTGGTTCGGCGCGACCGGGAAGCAACCCAGCAGCTCGCGCTGGGTGACTTCCTGCGCAGGCGGCAAAGCGGCGCGCGCGGGGTCGCCTGGTGGTCCTACCACCACCCGGCCTGGCGGCCGCTGGCGCTGTGGAGCGACGAGTTGGACGACGACCGCTGGTTCGCTGATGTCCACGCCGAGCAGGTCGAGCCCTTGACACTCGACCACCCGGAGCTGGTCGTGGCCGCAGCCACGCTGCGTCGCGACCTCGAACCGGACAGCTGACACCTGCCTGACGCAGACGGTGATGGCCTCGTCGAGGTCGCCGAACTACGCGGAAACCGTTGTCTCCGGTTCGAAGCGCCAAGGCCGAGGGGTTGGCGGTGTGGAGCTGCAGCAGCTCAACGCGGCCCACCTGAACCGCCTCTACGCCGAACTGCTGCAAAGCGGGCGCGTGCGCACAGAGGGCGGCCTGTCGCCGACGTCGGTGCGGCGCATCCACGCGATGCTGCGCAAGGCGCTGAAGGATGCGATCCGCTGGGGGCTCGCCGAGCGCAACGCGGCTGAGCTGGCCGACCCGCCGTCCACAAAGGTCATTCAGGCCGCCCGGCGGCGCAGCATGCGCACCTGGAGCGAGGAGGACCTTCGTCGGTTCCTCGCCCACACCCGCGAGCACGAGTTGGGTCCGGTATGGCTGTTCGCGGCCAGCACGGGCGTCCGGCGCTCCGAGCTGTTGGGCGTCCGCTGGTCCGACATCGACCTGAGGGCGGTGATCGTCACCATCCGCCAGACGGTGCTCAACAGCGAGGACGGCCACCGGCCGGAGGAGGACCAGAAGACGGTGGCGTCGGCCCGCACGATCCACCTCGACCGGCGGACCGTCGCCATGCTGCGAGCGCACCGCGCGGTGCAGGCGAAGACGCGGCTGGCCGCCGGAGCGGGATGGGAGGACAACGATCTGGTCTTCACACGGTTGAACGGCGGCTGGTGGAACCCGGACAGTATCTCCAGCGCCTTCCGCCGCGCGGTCAAGGCCGCCGGGGCGCCCGTGATACGGCTTCACGACGTCCGCCACACACACGCCTCGCTGCTGCTGAAGGCAGGGGTCAACCCGAAGGTCGTGTCGGAGCGGCTCGGGCACAGCTCGGTGGCGTTCACTCTCGGCACCTACGCCCACGTCATGCCCGGTATGCAGCCCGAGGCCGCCGAGATGTTCATGCGCCTGGTGCTCGGCCAGATCGACGAGGACGAGGCCATGCGCGCAGCCGAGGAGGACGAGTGATGGTCGCTCGTGACCAATCCGTGACCAAAAGCCCCGAGGAGCCGACCGCCACTAATCGGCGATCAGGCCCTCTGACCTGCGATTACTCTTGGAGCGGGCGAGGGGAATCGAACCCCCATCACCAGCTTGGAAGGCTGGAGCTCTGCCATTGAGCTACGCCCGCGGCAGGGGAGGAGTGTACCGGTGCGGGATCAGCCGGGCGGAGGCGAGGGTTGGCTCGGCCCGAGGGCGCCGGCGGACCCGCCCCCGCGGCGGGACGGCTCCGCGCCGACCAAGATCGTGCCGTCGGCCATGAACTGGATGCCGGTGGCGGCGCCGATCTCGGGCGACTCGGTGAAGGTGTGGCCCCGGTCCCGCAGGGCGGCCGCCTCCGGGGTGGCGAGGAACGTCGGCTCGGCGATGCTCGACTCCCCGTTGAAGTCGGCCAGCCGCGGGGCGGCGATCGCCTCCGGCAGGGTCTGGCCGAAGTCGAGTACGCCGAGCACGGTCTGCAGCACCGTCGTGATGATCGTCGCGCCCCCGGGCGTGCCCAGGGCGAGGACGGGCTCGCCGTCGCGGAAGACCAGCGTCGGGCTCATGCTCGACCGCGGCCGCTTGCCCGCCTCCGGCGCGTTCGGGTGCGGCGGGACCGGGTCGAAGTCGGTCAGCTCGTTGTTGAGCAGGAACCCGTGTCCCGGCACGACGATGCCGCTGCCGCCGGTCTGCTCGATCGTGAACGTGTACGAGACGACGTTGCCCTGAGAGTCCGAGACCGTCAGGTGGGTCGTCGACCCCGACCGGGCGGCCGACGCTGACGGCAGCGGACCCGACGGGCTCGGGTCGTCCTGGTAGGCGAACGGGTCCCCGGGCAGGCGCGGCGTCGGCGTGGCCG
>Ga0136630_1000741_pt1 | contig 12904 bp, 10 predicted proteins | sample AntDrymUQ5682106_2_FD_105496 | JGI IMG/M metagenome (GOLD analysis project Ga0136630, IMG submission 105496) | Polar desert sand microbial communities from Dry Valleys, Antarctica - metaG UQ568 (21.06) | ecosystem: Environmental > Terrestrial > Soil > Desert | place: Antarctica: Dry Valley...
CCCGCCGCGCTGGCTCCGTCAAGGGCACCGGGGGCGCTCGTTGCCCCCGCCGCCCTCGCGGTGCTACGGTCCACCGCGACACGCCGCGCACCTTTAAGCCTGGTCCGGAGAGGCCAGAAAGGGGCCACGAACCGATGTCGCACCCGCGCACGCCTTCCCCGTCCGCCGGGGGAGGCGTTTCTTGACGACGGGCTTCAAACAGGTCCTGGCCGCCGACGACGTCGCGCGCGCGTTGAAGCGCATGGCGCACGAGATCCTGGAACGCAACCGCGGGGCCGGCCGGCTCGTGCTCATGGGGATCCGCACGCGCGGCGTGCCGCTCGCCGAGCGGCTGGCCGCCAACCTCGCCGAGATCGAGGGCGTCGCGGTGCCCCAGGGCCAGCTCGACGTCACCCTCTACCGCGACGACTACGCCCGCACCGGCCCCCTGCCGCTGGGCCGCACCGCCTTTCCCGGAGACATCGACGGCCGGGTCGTCGTCCTCGTCGACGACGTCCTCTACACCGGCCGCACGGTCCGGGCGGCGCTCGACGCCGTGGTCGACCACGGCCGGCCGGCGGCGGTGCAGCTCGCGGTCCTGGTCGACCGCGGGCACCGCGAGCTGCCGATCCGCGCCGACTACGTCGGCAAGAACCTGCCGACCAGCGCCGACGAGGAGGTCCGCGTGCGACTGTCCGAACCCGACGGCGCCGACGAAGTCCTCCTCGGCGCGAAAGGGGCTGTCGAATGATCACCGACCTGCTCTCCATGGAGGACCTCGACACCGCCGCGATCACGACCGTCCTCGACACCGCGGAGGGCTTCTCCGACATCGCCCTGCGGCCGATCAAGAAGGTGCCGGTGCTGCGCGGGCGGACCGTGTGCAACCTGTTCTACGAGGACTCGACGCGCACCCGCATCAGCTTCGAGCTCGCCGCGAAGCGGCTGTCCGCCGACGTGCTGAACTTCTCGGCCAAGGGTTCCAGCGTCTCCAAGGGCGAGTCGCTGAAGGACACGGCGCTGACCCTGCAGGCGATGGGCGTCGACGCGATCGTCATCCGCCACTCCGCCTCCGGGGCGCCGCAGCAGCTGACGAGATGGGTCGACGCCAAGGTGCTGAACGCGGGGGACGGCTGGCACCAGCACCCCACCCAGGCGCTGCTCGACCTGTTCACGATCCGCCGGCGGCTCGGCCGCATCGAGGGCCTGAACGTCGCCGTCTGCGGTGACGTGTACCACTCGCGGGTCGCCCGCAGCCTCGTCCAGGGTCTGCTCACGATGGGGGCGCAGGTCACGCTGGTCGGCCCGCCGACCCTGATGCCCGCCTGCGTGGAGACGTGGGGCACCGCGGTCAGCCACGACATCGACGCGGTGCTTCCCAAGACCGACGTCCTCTACCTCCTCCGCGTCCAGCGCGAGCGGATGGCGCAGCAGTTCTTCCCGTCGAGCCGGGAGTACGCCCGCATCTGGGGCGTCGACCGCCACCGCGTCGCGACGCTCCCCGAGGACGCGATCGTCATGCACCCCGGTCCCATGAACCGCGGCGTCGAGATCACCGCCGACGTCGCGGACGGCGCGAACTCGCTGATCGCCGACCAGGTCACGAACGGCATCGCGGTGCGGATGAGCTGCCTGTACCTGATGCTCGGGGGGGACGCGTGACCGCGACGTACACCCTGGCCGGCTGCCGCCTCGTCGACCCCGCAACGGGCCGCGACGAGGTCGCCAACGTCGTCGTCGAGGGCGAGGTCGTCACCGCGGTGGGCCGCGACAGCGCCGGCCTGCGGATCGAGACGGACGGGCTGGTCTGCGCCCCCGGCCTCGTCGACCTGCACGTCCATCTGCGGGAGCCCGGCGGCGAGGACGCCGAGACGATCGCATCCGGGACCGCCGCGGCGGCCGCCGGGGGCTACACGGCCGTGTGCCCGATGGCGAACACCGATCCCGTCTGCGACCACGCCGGCGTCGTCGAGCAGGTGCTGCGCCTCGCCCGCGAGGCCGGCCACTGCGACGTCCACCCCGTCGGCGCGATCACCCGCGGCCTCGCCGGCGAGGAACTGGCCGAGCTCGGTGCCATGGCGGCCATCGGCGTCCGCTGCTTCTCCGACGACGGGATGCCCGTCCGGTCGGCCCTGGTGATGCGGCGGGCCCTGACCTACGCCCGCACCTGGGACGCGATCATCTGCAACCACGCCGAGGAGGCGTCGCTCACCGACGAGGCGCAGATGAACGAGAGCGAGCTGTCCTCGGTCCTCGGGCTCGGCGGCTGGCCGCACGAGGCCGAGGAGATCCAGGTGGCCCGCGACCTCCTGCTCGCCCATGGACTCCGGGCCCGGCTCCACGTCCCGCACGTGTCGACCCGCGGCACCGTCGACCTCGTCCGCCAGGCGAAGGCCCGCGGGACCCGCGTCACCGCCGAGGCCGCCCCGCACCACTTCACCCTCACCGAGGACGTCGTGCGCAGCTACGACCCCGTCTACAAGGTGAACCCGCCGCTGCGGACCTCCGACGACTGCGAGGCGGTCCGCGAGGGGCTCGCCGACGGCACGATCGACGCGATCGCGACGGACCACGCCCCCCACGCACCGGAGCAGAAGGAGCAGGAGTGGGCGCAGGCGCCGTGCGGCATGCTCGGGCTCGAGACCGCCCTCGCGCTCACCCTCACCGAGCTGGTCGACCCGGGCGTGCTGACCCTGTTCCAGGCGGTCGCGGCGCTGTCGACCAACCCCGCCAGGAGCCGCGACATGTCGGGTCACGGCGGTCCCGTCGAGCCGGGCGCGCCGGCGAACCTCGTGCTGTTCGACCCGGAGGAGCGCTGGACCGAGGACCCCCGCGGCCTGCACTCCCGCAGCCGGAACACCCCGTACGCGGGCCGCGCGCTGCGGGGCCGCGTCCGGCACACCGTCCTTCGTGGCCGCTTCACCTTCCGCGACGGCGAGGTCGTCGCCTGATGCTCGATGCGCTCCGCAGCGACGACAACCTGCTCGGGGAGGCGGTCGCCGCGCTGCTGCTGCTCGTGCCCTGGGCGCTCGCCGTGTGGGGGATGCGGCGGGGCTACCGCCGGCGGCGGGCGCGCGACGAGGAGCGGTTCGGCGCCGTCCCGTCCGTCGAGCCGCCCGCCCGGGCGCCCGACGGCGAGGCCCTGTACACCGGCACGACCGTCGGCGGCTCCCGCATCGATCGGGTGGGCGCCGGCGGGCTTTTCGGCCGCGGCCCCTGCCGCTTCTGGCTGGACACCGACCGCCTCGTCTTCCAGCGCGTCCGCGGACCGGTCGTCGCCGTGACCGGCATCCGCGACGCCGGGGTCACCGGAGCCCACGCCGGCCGGGTCCTGGCGCCCGGCCGCATCGCGATCGTGGCGTGGACGCTCGGCGGCCGGCCGGTCGACACCGGGTTCGCCTTCGACGACGCCGACGCGGCGGCGGACTTCGCGGACCGCGTCGCCGCCCTCGCCCGGACCCCCAGTTCGGGAGACCGGCGGTGACGGCCCCCGACGCCGTGCTCGTCCTCGAGGACGGCACCGCCTTCCGCGGCGAGGGCTTCGGCGCCGGCGGCACCGCCCACGGCGAGGTCGTCTTCAACACGGCGCTGACCGGCTACCAGGAGGTCCTCACCGACCCGAGCTACCACCGCCAGATCGTCACGATGACCACCCCCCACCAGGGCAACTACGGCGTCACCCCCGCCGACGCCGAGTCCGGACGAGTCCAGGCTTCCGGCCTGGTCGTGCGCTCGGTGAGCCGCACCTTCTCGAGCCACCGCGCCACCGGCGGGCTGCCCGAGGCCCTGACCGGCGCCGGGGTCGTCGGCATCACCGAGGTCGACACGCGGCGGCTCGTGCGGCACGTCCGCTCCGCCGGCGCGATGCGCGCCGCCGTGTCGACGGAGGTGCTCGACGCCGACGCGCTCCTCGCCGAGGTCCTGCGGGCGCCCGGCACGGACGGCGCGGACCTCACCGCCGAGGTCACCGCGGGGGCCGCCTACGACCTGCCCGCCGACGGCCACGCGCGTCACCGCGTCGTCGCCTACGACTTCGGGATGAAGCGGTCCATCCTGCGCCTGCTGGCCGCGTCCGGCTGCGCGGTGCGGGTCGTGCCCGCCGGCACGCCGGCCGAGGACGTCCTCGCCCTGGAACCCGACGGGGTCTTCCTGTCGAACGGGCCCGGCGACCCCGCCGCGGTCCGCCACGGCGTCGCCGCGATCCAGCGCCTGCTCGAACACCGGGTGCCGACGTTCGGCATCTGCCTCGGCCACCAGCTGCTCGCCCGGGCGGTGGGCGCGAGCACCTACAAGCTGCGCTTCGGGCACCGCGGCGCGAACCAGCCGGTCCGGGACGAAGCCACCAGGGCGGTCGAGATCACCAGCCACAACCACGGCTTTGCCGTGGACGCCGCGACGATCCCCGCCGACGGGCCGTTCGGCACGGTGGCCCAGTCGCACGTCAACCTCAACGACGGCGTCAACGAGGGCCTGCGCTGCGACGACGTGCCCGCGTTCAGCGTCCAGTACCACCCCGAGGCGGCCCCCGGACCACACGACGCGCGGCACCTGTTCGGACGGTTCACGGCGCTCATGGCGGCGGGGGCCTGATGCCGCGCCGCGACGACCTGAGCACGATCCTGCTGCTCGGCTCGGGGCCGATCGTCATCGGGCAGGCCTGCGAGTTCGACTACTCCGGGGCGCAGGCCTGCAAGGTGCTCCGGCGAGAGGGCTACCGCGTCGTCCTGGTGAACTCGAACCCGGCGACGATCATGACCGACCCCGAGTTCGCCGACGCGACCTATGTCGAGCCGCTCACCGCCGACGTCGTCGCGAAGGTCGTCCAGCGGGAGCGCCCCGACGCGCTGCTGCCGACCCTCGGCGGCCAGACCGCGCTCAACGTCGCCGTCGAGCTGCACGAGGCCGGTGTGCTCGACACGTACGGCGTCGAACTGATCGGCGCCGGGGTCGACTCGATCCGCATGGCCGAGGACCGCACCGCCTTCTCGCGCGCCATGGACGAGATCGGCCTCGACACCGCCGCCTCGGCGCGCGCGACGACCGTCGCCGAGGCGCGGGCGTTCGCGGACCGCTCCGGCTTCCCGCTGCTCGTGCGGTCGAGCTTCACGCTGGGCGGCGCGGGCAGCGGCATCGTCCGTGACCGCGACACCTTCGAGCGTGCCGTGCGCGAGGGCCTGACGGCGAGCCCGATCGGCGAGATCCAGCTCGACGAGTCGCTGCTCGGCTGGAAGGAGTTCGAGCTCGAGGTCATGCGCGACGCCAGGGACAACTGCGTCGTCGTCTGCACCATGGAGAACCTCGACGCGATGGGCGTCCACACCGGCGACTCGATCACCGTCGCGCCCGCCCAGACCCTCTCCGACGTCGAGTTCCAGACCATGCGCGACGCCGCCTTCGCGGTGCTGCGCAAGATCGGCGTCGCCACCGGCGGCGCGAACGTCCAGTTCGCCGTCGACCCGGCCGGCGGCCGCATGACCGTCGTCGAGATGAACCCGCGGGTGTCCCGCTCCAGCGCGCTCGCGTCGAAGGCGACCGGCTTCCCGATCGCGAAGATCGCCGCGCTGCTCGCCGTCGGCTACACCCTCGACGAGATCCCCAACGACATCACTGCGCAGACGCTCGCCGCGTTCGAGCCGTCGATCGACTACGTCGTCACCAAGATCCCGCGCTTCGCGTTCGAGAAGTTCCCCGGCGCCGACCACGAGCTCGGGACCCGGATGCGCAGCGTCGGCGAGGTCATGGCGATCGGCCGGACCTTCACCGAGTCGCTCGGCAAGGCCCTGCGGTCGCTCGAGGCCGGCGGCGGCGGCCTCCTCGGCCGGACCGCGGCGACCGACGACGAGGAGCTCGCCCAGCTGCTCGTCACCCCGACCGACCACCGCCTGTCCGACGCCGACGCCGCCCTCACGCGCGGCTGGGAACCCGCGCGGGTCGCGCGCCTCACCGGGTACGACCCCTGGTTCGTCGACCAGCTCCTGCAGGTCGTGGAGCTGCGCCGGGCGCTGCGGGCCTGCGAGACGCTCGCGAACGCCGACGACCGGCTGCTGCGCCGGGCGAAGCGCGCCGGCTTCTCGGACGCGACCCTCGCCGTGCTCCTCGGCGCCGACGAGGTCGCCGTCCGCCGCCACCGTGGCCGGCGCGGCGTCACGCCGGTGTTCAAGACCGTCGACACCTGCGCCGCCGAGTTCGCCGCCGACACCCCCTACCACTACTCCACCTACGAGGAGGAGACCGAGGTCCGGCCGTCGGACCGCGAGAAGGTCGTGATCCTCGGGTCGGGACCGAACCGCATCGGGCAGGGCATCGAGTTCGACTACTGCTGCGTCCACGCCGTGTACGCCCTGCGCGACGCCGGCTACGAGACCGTGATGGTGAACTGCAACCCCGAGACGGTGTCGACCGACTACGACACCGCCGACCGGCTGTACTTCGAGCCGCTGACGCTCGAGGACGTTCTCGCGGTGTGGGAGGCGGAGACCGCCGCGGGCGGCGCCCCGCTCGGGGTGCTCGTCCAGCTCGGCGGCCAGACGCCGCTGCGGCTGGCCCGCGACCTCGAGGCGAACGGCGTGCCGATCCTCGGCACGCCGCCGGCGGCCATCGACCTCGCCGAGGACCGGGGCCGCTTCTGCGCTGTCCTCGACGGGCTCGGCATCGCGCAGCCGCCGGGCGGCATCGCCCGGTCGCTCGACGAGGCGCTCGCCGTGGCCGCCCGGATCGGCTTCCCCGTGCTCGTCCGGCCGAGCTACGTCCTGGGCGGGCGGGCGATGGAGATCGTCTACACCGCCGAGCGGATGCGCGCGTGGCTCGACCGCAACGCGGGTGAGGGCGCCGTGCTCGTCGACCGCTTCCTCGAACGCGCGGTCGAGGTCGACGTCGACGCCGTCTACGACGGGCGCGAGCTGTTCGTCGGCGGGGTGCTCGAGCACATCGAGGAGGCGGGCATCCACTCCGGGGACTCGGCGTGCGTCATCCCGCCCTACACGCTGGGCCGCGCGCAGCTCCGCCAGCTCCGCGAGTACACCGAGGCGATCGCCGCCGCGCTGGGGACGCGCGGGCTCATCAACATCCAGTACGCGGTCCGCGACGATCTGATCAGCGTGATCGAGGCCAACCCCCGCGCCTCGCGGACGGTCCCGTTCATCTCCAAGGCGACCGGCGTGCCGCTCGCGAAGGTCGCCGCCCGCGTGATGGTCGGGGCGACGCTCGCCGGGCTGCGCGAGGAGGGGCTGGTGCCGGCCCGCGACGCCGTCACCGGCCCGCCGCTGCCGCACGTCGCCGTCAAGGAGGCGGTGCTGCCGTTCGACCGGTTCCCCGGGGCTGACACGCGGCTGGGCCCCGAGATGCGCTCGACGGGCGAGGTCATGGGCATCGACACCGACTTCGGGGTCGCGTTCGCGAAGTCCCAGGCCGGCACCGGCCAGATGGTCCTGCCCACGAAGGGCACGGTGTTCTGCTCGATCGCCAACCGCGACAAGCGGGCGATGATCTTCCCCGTGAAGCGCCTCGCCGAGCTGGGCTTCGACGTGCTCGCGACCGAGGGCACGGCCGAGACGCTGCGCCGCGCCGGCGTCCGCGCGGAGGTCGTCGCCAAGGTGAGCGAGGCCCCGGCGGGCGTCGCGACGGTCGTCGACCGCATCGTCGCCGGCGACGTCGACCTGGTGCTCAACACCCCGATGGGCGGCAGCGGCCCCCGCACCGACGGCGACGCGATCCGCACCGCGGCGGTCTCCCACGGCGTCCCCTGCATCACGACGCTGTCCGGGATCCTCGCCGCCATCCAGGGCATCGAGGCCCTGCGCGCGAACGCCGTCGGCGTCCGCAGCCTCCAGTCCTATCATCGGGCCCTGGCCCGGCAGTGAGCAGGCGCCTACCCTTCGAACCCCGGGAGGGGTGCGGCCCCCGTCGGCTGTCCACAGGCGTCGCTCGCCTGCTTCGGCGACCGGGGATACCCTGCGAGGTGATGGACGTCGACCTCTCCGCGATCATCCGGCTGCTGCAGGAGGACCCGCAGCAGCGCGCGGCGCTGCGTCATGCTCTGGTCGGGGACGCGCCGGATGTGGAAGGGGCGCTGGTCCGCGTCGCTGAGGCGCAGCGCGGCACCGAGGAGCGGCTCGGAGCGCTGACCGAGCGGGTCGATGCGCTGGCGCAGCAGATGCAGGCGTTGACCGAGCGAGTCGATCAGCTGACTCAGCGGCTGGATCGGCTGACCGAGAGGGTCGATGCGCTGGCGCAGCAGATGCAGGCGTTGACCGAGCGGGTCGGTCAGCTGACTCAGCGGCTGGATCGGCTGACCGAGCGGGTCGATGCGCTGGCGCAGCAGATGCAGGCGTTGACCGAGCGGGTCGGTCAGCTGACTCAGCGGCTGGATCGGCTGACCGAGCGGGTCGACGGGCTGGCCGTGCGGATGGAGGAGCTAGCGGCGGCGCAGCGGCTCACCGAGGATCGCCTGCGCGCCCTGATCGACGAGCTGAAGGGCATGAACGACCGCCTCGGCAAGCTCGAGGGCTACGACCTCGAGCGCCGCTACCGGGAGAAGGGCACCGCCTACCTGTCCCGCGTCGCCCGCCGGCTGCGGATCGTGGACGGCAACGAGCTCAACGCCATGGTCGAGGACGCGATCGACGCGGGCATGCTCTCCGAGCCCGAGGCCCAGGCGATCCGCCTCGCGGATGCGGTCTTCGTGGGACGGCGGCGCGGGGACGGCGAGCCGGTCTACCTGGTCGTCGAGGCCTCGCTCACCGTCGGCCGGCGCGACGTCCGCCGAGCGCGCGAACGCGCCGACCTGCTCACCCGGCTCGGCAAGCCGGCGCTCGCGGTCGTCGCCGGCGAGTTCGTGCCGGAAGCCGTCGCCGAAGCCGCGCACCTCGCCGAGGTCTGGCAGGTGACCAACGGCCGCACCGTGGGACCCGACCAGGACGACGACGACGTCGCCGGCGGAGCGGCGTAGCCCGGCCCGTCCCCCGCCTGGGCGGGCGTAGACAGGAACGTTCAGTCGCCCTCAACCGTGGGCCGATCTTCTGCCGGCTTGGCAAGGAACGCTTGTGATGGAAAGGGTCGTCCAACCATGAATGGGCGGATGATGGTGGCGCTTTTGAGTCTAGTCCTTGGCGGATGTGCAATGGATTCATCTGCGTCGGGCGGCACGATCGCCCCTCGAGAAGACGATACGCGGGCCGTCGTGGCTTTGCCTGAGTTTACTGAGCATTTCCAAGATGAGGCGCGCTTGGAAGGTAGGCTAGTGGCTGGCCAAGATGGCGACAATGTGTGTGCATGGATAGAGGCGGACGTGGCGGGGGGGGCAAAGCGTTGGGCAATCCGGTGGCCGGCCGGTTTCTCGGCGCGCCTGGCTCCGCTTGAACTTATGAACAGAGGAGGAAACGTGGTGGCTCGCGAGGGGGACACTCTCGTCCTTACCGGAGGCGCCTTTCCGGACGACGATCTCACGGAGTGCCGCATCTCGGAAGAGGTATGGCATGCACACGTCGTCCGTGTGGCCCGCCGCGAGTAGATTAACGCATAATGAGGATGCACCGAAGTAGTTGTTGGCCCGACGGCGCCTCGACAACAAGACAACAAATGCTCTTGGCACGGAGTGAGGCGGGTGCCTGAGATGGCGGCAAAGGGGAGACGGCGTGTGCGTACCGGTCCAAAGTCGAGAAGTCGAGATGCGTCGGTCCTCGGCCGTGCAGACTGGTCCGGGGCTCGCAGTCCCAATACCGTTCACTTAAGCTATGCGGCAGTCCGGCGGAAGCCACCGCTGAACGGCCCGGGCGGCTTCATCCACTAGAGTGACGGCGCCGTCCGACGTGCAGGAGCCAGCGCCAGCGTGAGCAGCATCGTGACCCGGGGGAGCGGTCCCTCGGTCCAGGGCCGGGGCAAGGGCCCGGTGCGCGCGCTGTGCGAGGTGCTGGCCTACCGCAAGATCGGGGCGTACCACTCGCTCACCTTCGTGGCGCCGGAGATGGCGGATCGCGCGCGCCCCGGCCACTTCGTGTCGATCCGGGTGGAGGGCAGCGGCACGCTGCTGCGGCGGCCGTTCTCGATCTTCTCGGTGAGCCGCCACGGGCCGTGGGCCGGCACGGTCGAGGTCGTCTTCGACGTCGTCGGACCCGGCACGGCGTGGCTGGCGAACCGCGCGAAGCACGACTCCGTCGACCTCGTCGGTCCGCTGGGCCGCGCGTTCCCCCTGCCCCAGCAGCCGGTCAGCTGCCTCCTGGTCGGCGGCGGGTACGGCGCCGCGCCGCTGCTCTACCTCGCACAGCAGCTGCGGCAGCGCAGCCTGCGGGTTGACATGATCATGGGCGCCGCCACGCAGGAGCGGATCTTCAACGCGATCGAGGCGAAGCGGCTGTCCGCGACGACGATCTTCACGACCGAGGACGGGACGCTCGGCACGCAGGGCCGGGTGACCGACGTCATGGACAAGGTGATGGACGCCGGCGGCACCGGCGTGGTCTATGCCTGCGGGCCCATGCCGATGCTCGCCGAGGTGTCGCGGCTCTCCGCCGAGCGCAAGGTCCCCGTCCAGGTCGCCGTCGAGGAGGCCATGGCCTGCGGCGTCGGGGTGTGCTGGACCTGCGTGGTCCCGTACCGCTACCGCGGCGAGGTCCACAACCTGCGCGCGTGCGTCGACGGCCCCGTCTTCAACGGTGCCCGCATCCTGTGGGACGAGGTCGGGGAGCTGCACGGTGCCGGCGCCCCCCCGGACGCCGAGCTGCTGTCGTGACGGCACTGTCCAGGACCCCCGCGGCGACGCACCTGCGGCCCGACCAGGTCGACCTCAGCGTCCAGCTCGGTCCGCTGCGGCTGCACAACCCGATCCTCACGGCCAGCGGGTGCTTCGCGAGCGGCCAGGAGATCGACCGCTTCTTCGACGTCAGCGCGCTGGGCGCCGTGGTCGTGAAGTCGCTCACGCTGGAGCCCCGGCTCGGCCTGTCCACCCCCCGGATGGCCGAGACGCCCAGCGGCATGCTCAACGCGATCGGCCTGCAGAACCCCGGCATCGACCGCTGGATGGAGGAGGACCTCCCGTGGCTGCGGCAGCACGGGGTCCCCACGATCGCCAGCATCGCGGGGCGCAGCGTCGCCGAGTACCGGGTCCTCGGCGAGCGCCTGCGCGGGGTCGAGGGCATCGTCGCCATCGAGGCGAACATCTCGTGCCCCAACGTCGAGGACCGCGACATCGTCTTCTCCTGCCGCGAGGCGTCCACCCGCGACGCGATCCACGCGGTGACGCGCGTGTCGACGGTGCCGGTGTTCGCGAAGCTCACGCCCGACGTGACCGACATCGCCGCCATCGCCGAGGCGGCCCGCGCCGCCGGCGCCGCCGGCGTCAGCGTGATCAACACGCTGCTCGGCATGGCGATCGACGTCGAGACGATGCGGCCCCGGCTCGCGGCCGTGACCGGCGGCCTGTCCGGCCCGGCGATCAAGCCGGTCGCGATCCGGGCGGTGCACCAGATCCACCGGGCGATGCCCGACCTGCCGATCATCGGCATGGGCGGCGCCCGCACCGTGGAGGACGTCGTCGAGTTCGTCCTCGCCGGCGCGACCGCGGTCGCGGTCGGCACCGCGACCTTCACGAACCCGCTCGCGACCAGCGAGCTGGTCGATGATCTGCCCCGCTGGCTTGCGGCCCGCGGGCTGCCGAGCCTCTCGCGGCTGCGCGGTGCGGTGCGGCTGTGACCCGAGCCGGCAGTCCGCTGATCGCGGCGCTCGACACCGCCGAGCTGGACCGCCTCGTCGCCCTCGCCGCCCAGCTCGGTCCCCACGTCGGTCATCTCAAGGTCGGCCTGCAGGCCTACACCGCGCACGGGGCGGCCGCGGTGGCGGCCGCCGCGGCGCACGCGCCGGTGTTCCTCGATCTCAAGCTCCACGACATCCCGAGCACGGTGGCCGGGGCCGCCGCTGCCGTGAACGCGTTCGGCGTGGCGATGCTGACGGTCCACGCCGGCGGCGGCCCGCAGATGGTGGCCGCGGCCGTGAAGGCCGCACCCGACGTCATGATCCTGGGCGTGACCGTCCTGACGAGCCTGGACGACGCCGATCTCGACGCCATCGGCCAGCGGCCCGTCGCCGAGCAGGTCGTTCGCCTGGCCACCCTCGCCGCCGAGGCCGGCGCCGCCGGCGTCGTCTGCGCGCCACCGGACGTCCGCGCGGTGCGGGCCGCCGTGGGCACCGACGTCGTGCTCGTCGTGCCGGGCGTCCGGCCCGCCGGGTCGGACGACGACGACCAGGCTCGGACCGCCACGCCGCGGGCGGCGATCGAGGCCGGCGCCGACCACCTCGTCATCGGCCGCCCGATCACCGGGGCGGCCGACCCCGCCGGCGCCGCCCGGGCGATCCTCACCGAGCTCGGCCGATGAGCGACCCCACCGGCGCCGCCCGGGCGATCCTCACCGGGATCGGCCGATGAGCGACCCCGCCGGCGCCGCCCGGGCGATCCTCACCGGGATCGGCCGATGAGCGACGCCGCGCTCGACCTCGCCCGACGGGTCCACGACGCTGCGCATCTCACCGGCGACTTTCTGCTGCGCTCCGGCGCGCGCAGCGACACCTACTTCGACAAGTACCGGTTCGAGGCCGACCCCGCGTTGCTGCGGGCGATCGCCGAGCAGCTCGCCGGGCTCGTGCCCGCGGAGGTCGACGCCCTCGCCGGCCTGGAACTCGGCGGCGTGCCGCTCGCGGCGGTCCTCTCGCAGGTCACCGGCCTCCCCGCCCGCTTCGTCCGCAAGGAGGCGAAGAGCTACGGGACGTGCCAGCTCGCCGAGGGTGGCGCTGTCGAGGGCCTGTCCCTGCTCGTCGTCGAGGACGTCGTCACCTCCGGCGGCCAGGTCGTCGCGTCGTGCCGGGAGCTGCGGGAGCGCGGCGCGCGCGTCGCCACCGTCGTCTGTGTCATCGACCGCGAGGCGGGCGGGGTGGAGGC
>Ga0136630_1000742_pt1 | contig 12903 bp, 14 predicted proteins | sample AntDrymUQ5682106_2_FD_105496 | JGI IMG/M metagenome (GOLD analysis project Ga0136630, IMG submission 105496) | Polar desert sand microbial communities from Dry Valleys, Antarctica - metaG UQ568 (21.06) | ecosystem: Environmental > Terrestrial > Soil > Desert | place: Antarctica: Dry Valley...
AGCGCCTAGTCCAGCGGCGGCCAAAGAAAAAGGGCCGCCGGCGCGCAGCCGACGGCCCATGAATAAGCGGAAACCCGCGACGGGCTACATGCCGCTGACGTTCTCGTTCGCCGCGGCGTTGACGTCGGCATCGTCGATTGCGTCTTCGACGCGGTCGCCTTCGTTGCGCAGCTGGTCGGCCTGGTTGCCGAGCGCTTCCGCTTCCGCGGCGTTGGCCGCATTGCCGGCCAGCGCGTCGATACTGTCGGCAGCGTTCTCCATATTCTCCTGGACGTTTTCGCCGAGCGTATCGTCTCCCTGGCCGCCGCAGCCGGCGAGCGCGATCGATGCCGTCCCGACCAAAGCAAACGCTATCTTCTTCATTCGAAATTCCCTTTCGGTTCAGCTGTTCCGGAGTTTACGCATAACAGCAGCCGCGACCAGAATTCCAGTGGCGGATTTCGGTTCCCCCGGCCGGACCGGGGGCCAACCTTGAGAAACCGCGCCGAAACGCCTATTTAGAATGCGCCGGGGCAACCCGGCTATGTCGGTAGATTGTTAGGTGGAATAGGCATTTCGGACCCGGGGGGCAGTACCCCGGCGCCTCCACCACCAGCAGCGGTTGGAACGCCCCAGGGACGATGTGTCAAAGGGATTTCCGCTGGTGCTGATGGGGGCGAAACAGGATCGACGAGTGCAATAAAGGCCTGATTGCCGGCCGGCCTGAATGAGCCGTTAAACCGTTCAAAACCACAAGTGCTAACGATAACGAAGCACTCGCAATTGCTGCGTAACTGACGGCCTAACGGTCTAAGTTACAAAGACAAAAGCGCGGCCGGACCCCGCCGGGCAACAGAAGGGGATTCCAGCGGCCTCCAGGGGAGCCGGGCAACAGAATCCCCTGGACCTCTTCCTGCAAAACGATGGCTACTTACGCCGCCTCAGCTCATCCCGAATTTCGGTCAGCAGATCGACCTCGCTCGGGCCAGTCGGCGCGTCGGGGCCTCTCCGCGTCATCCGGTTGGCCCAGCGGATGAGCAGGAAGATGACGAAAGCCAGGATCAGGAAGTTGATGAGGACGGTGACGAACTGGCCCCAGCCGAGCACCGCGACTCCCGCTTTCTTCAAGTCCGCGTAGCTCGTGAGGCTGCCTTGATAGTCGCTCGGCACCGGGCCGAGGACGACGAAATAATTGGCGAAATCAAGCCCGCCGAAGGCGGCGCCGACGATCGGCATGATGATGTCTTCGGTCAGGCTGGCGGTGATGGTCGCGAAGGCGGCGCCGATGATGACCGCCACCGCGAGGTCGAGGACGTTGCCCCGGGCAATGAAATCGCGGAATTCCCTGAGCATCCTGGCCCCCTGCGCTGCGTGCCGCTCCGTTCTAGCCGCTATGCGGCTGATTGAAAGCGGGGCCCGTCGTATCTACTTAGCGCAGCCACGACATGTCATCAGGGGGTTCCGGTCATGACCGCACTTCGCCGTTTCGGTTTGCTCGCACCGCTGGCCGCGTTCAGCCTGGCCGGCTGCGGGCTCAACAGCGTCCCGACCGCCGAGGAGGACGTCAACGCCAAGTGGGCGCACGTCCAGAGCGAGTATCAGCGCCGCGCCGACCTCGTCCCCAATCTCGTTGAGACGGTGAAGGGCTATGCGCAGCAGGAGCGCGACGTGCTCACCGAGGTGACCAACGCCCGCGCCCGGGCATCGAGCGTTCAGCTCCGCGCCGAGGATCTCAGCGACCCCGCCAAGGTCCGCGCATTCAACGACGCGCAGGGCCAGCTCGGCGCCGGGCTCGGCCGCCTGCTGGCGACCTTCGAAGCCTATCCCGACCTCAAGTCGAACCAGAACTTCCTGACTTTGCAAAGCCAGATCGAGGGCACCGAGAACTCGATCCTGGTTTCGCGCCGCGACTATAACAAGTCGGTGCAGGCCTATAATACCCGCATCCGCACCTTCCCGGACGCGATCGGCGCCAAGATCTTCTACGGCGCCAAGCCCAAGGTGCCGTTCGAGGCCGCCGCCGGATCGCAGACCGCGCCGAAGGTCGACTTCAACACCGCCGGCTAAGGCGGCAGCGGATGCCCTCCACTTTCGTCGCCCCCGCGAAAGCGGGGGTCCTGCGACCCCTGAACCGGTTTCCCGCCTTTGCGGGAATGACGATGTGGGTGGTTGTTGCGCTCTTCCTGCTGCTGGCGGCGCCTGCTTCCGCGCAGAAATTCCCCGAGCGCGGGCGCAGTGCGGTCGTCGACCAGGCGGACCTTTTGCGGCCCGAACAGGAGCTCGGCCTCAGCTCAAAGTCCGAGGCTTTATACGCTCGAACTGGCCGCCAGTTCGTCGTCGCGACGGTCAAGAGCCTCGAGGGCCGCACCATTGAGGATTATGGCTATCGCCTGGGCCGGGCCTGGCAGATCGGCGACAAGCAGAAGGATGACGGCGTCATCCTGCTGGTCGCGCCAATCGAAAAGAAGGTGCGGATCGAGACCGGCTACGGCGCCCGCGTGTTCCTGACCGACGCCGTGTCGAGCGTGATCATCCGCGAATCGATCCTGCCGCGGTTCAAGGCCGGCGACATGGCCGGCGGGATCGTGGCCGGCGCCGACCAAATCATCAAGATGATGAGCCTGTCCCCACAAGAGGCGCAGCGCCAGGCGGCCGAGGCCGGCAAGCGCGAGACCGAGCGCGACAATCAAGGGGCCGGGCTGATCCCGGTCGCCTTTTGGCTGATGATCATTGGCTTCGTGCTGCTGTCCATGTTCCGGCGTGCCTCCGGCCGGCGCTACCGTCGGCAAAAAGGCGGCATCAGCCCCTGGGTCGTGCTGTGGGGCCTCAACGAGCTGAGCCAGGCGTCGCGTCGCGGGCGTAGCGGCTGGAGCGGCGGTGGCTGGGGCGGCGGCGGGTCCAGCTGGGGCGGCGGCGGAGGCGGCGGCTTCGGCGGCTTCTCGGGCGGCGGCGGTTCGTTCGGCGGCGGCGGAGCGTCGGGCGGATGGTGATTGCGCGCCTCAGCGAGGCCGACCACGCCAAGGTCAGCGCGGCGATCGCCGCGGCCGAGGGCAGCAGCGACGGCGAGATCGTCGCGGTCGCGACCGACCTCAGCGACTCCTATCACGACGTCGCGCTGCACTGGGCGGTGGTGGTGTTGATCGCGGTTCTGGCCTGGGCGGCGGTGTGTCCGTCATGCCTGCAATGGTGGTTCGATGTCGCGCTCGGCGGCTGGCGTCCGGAACCGACGCTCGGCGAGCTTTTGACGCTGCTGTTGGTTCTCGCCGTGCTCAAGTTCACCGCGGTTCTGCTGGTCCTCAAATACATGCCGCTGCGGCTGGCGCTGACCCCCGGCGCGACCAAGCAGAGGCGGGTTCGGCGGCGGGCGGTGACGGTGTTCAAGGCGGCCGCCGAGCGCCGCACCGTCGGCCGCACCGGCATCCTCATCTATCTGTCGATGGGCGAGCGCCGGGCCGAGATCGTCGCCGACGAAGCGATCATCAAGGTCACCGACGCGAGCACCTGGGGCGAGGCGATGGTGGCGCTGCTGGCCGAAGTCCGCGCCGGCCAGCCGGCCGACGGGATGGTCGCGGCGATCAGACAGGTCGGCCAGGTGCTGAAGCAGCATTTCCCGCGCTCTTCGGCCGACACCAACGAAATCCCGGACAAGCTGATCGAGCTGTGACCCTTCGACAGGCTCAGGATGATCGGGAGAGGGGGGCGCCGGTCGAGGTCATGTGGGCAGGGAAATACGTCCGCGCGCTGAAGCGCGGCAAATGGGAATATGTGAGCCGCGTCGGCGACGTTCGAGCGGTCGTCATCCTCGCCGAATTCGACGGCAAGATGATCCTGATCGACCAGCCGCGGATCGCGGTCGGCGGCCGCTGCCTCGAGCTTCCCGCCGGGCTGGTCGGCGACGAGGACCCCGATGCGACCGTCGAGTCCACCGCGGTCAAGGAACTCGAGGAGGAGACCGGTTTCACCGCTGAAAGCGTCGAGCGGCTGGGCGATTTCCACGCATCGCCGGGGATGCTGTCGGAAAGCTTCACCCTGGTCCTGGCGCATGGCGTCACGCGCGGCGAGGGCGGCGGCACCGAGCATGAGGACATCGAAGTGCATCTGGTCGCGCGAAGCGAGATCCCCGCGTTCATCGAGCAGAAGCGGGCGGAAGGGCTGGCGATCGACGTCAAGCTGCTGCTGTTCCTCGACTATTGAGCCGCTGAACCGCCGGGCGCGTAGCGCGTTGTTTCGCCATGGCTCGCCTGATCCACATCTCCGACCTGCATTTCGGCGCTCACGACCCGCGGCTGGTCGAGGCGGTCGAGCAGCGCATCCACGAGGAGAAACCCGACCTCGTCGTCATCAGCGGCGACTTGACCCAGCGCGCGCGCACCGACCAGTTCAAGGACGCGTGCCGGTTCCTCGAGCGGCTGCGCGAGGCGGGGCATGAGGTGCTCGCCGTGCCGGGCAACCACGACCTGCCGCTGTATGACGTGCTGCGCCGCTTCCTGTCGCCGCTGACCCGCTACAAGCGCTACATCGACGAGGATCTGTGTCCGTTCCACGAGCTTCCGGGAGTGGCCGTGCTCGGCATCAACACCGCGCGCTCGCTGACCTTCAAGGACGGGCGCATCAGCCACGAGCAGATGGAATTCATCCGCGAGACGTTCGCCAAGACCGACGCCAAGATGATGCGGACCCTCGTCACCCACCACCCGTTGTTCGCTCTGCCGGTGGGCGACGGGCCGGAACTGGGCAAGGCGATCGGGCGGCAGGAGCATGCGCTGGACGCGGTCGCCGACGCCGGAGTCGACGTGCTGCTGGCCGGCCACAACCACCGCGCCTCGGCGCATCACGCGAGCGACCTGGTGACCCGCTCCGGATCCGCGCTCGTCATCCAGGCCGGGACCGCGACCTCGACCCGGCTGCGCGACGAGGACCAGAGCTTCAACCAGATCGACGTGGACGGCGACAATGTGACCCTGACCGTCCAGTCGTGGGCCGGCGACAAGTTTGCCTCCGCCGATGCACAGCGTTTCGTCCGCGAAGGCGAGGGTTGGCGCATCGCCGGCGCAAACCCCGAAATCGAAGCGACGATTCACTGAGCTTGTCGGCAGGAGCGCGGCTCGCTTACAGGCAAGGCATGACGCTCGCCGACAGCCAGTTCGACGTTGAAGATTTCGTGCGCCGGGTGCTGGCCGAGGATTTGGGCGCCGGCGGCGACGTCACGTCGAACGCGACGATCGCCGCCGACGCGCGCTTTTCCGCCAGCATCAATTGCCGGGAAGCAATCATTGTTGCCGGGATTGAGATCGCCGCGGCATTCTTTCGGGCGCTCGACCCCGAGGTTCGGGTCGATCCGCTGGTCAGCGACGGCGAACCCGCGCTCGCCGGGGCGGTGCTGATGCGGCTCAAGGGCAATGCGCGCGCCATGCTCGCCGCCGAGCGCTCAGCCCTCAACACGCTGCAGCATCTGTCCGGCATCGCCACGCTGACGCGCCGCTACGTCGATGCGATCGCCGGCACGGGAGCCAAGGTGCTCGATACCCGCAAGACCGTTCCGGGGCTGCGGGTGCTCGACAAATATGCGGCGCGGATGGGGGGCGCGGAGAACCATCGTATGCGGCTCGACGACGGCATATTGATCAAGGACAATCACGTCGCGCTGTGCGGCGGCGTCGCTCAAGCGGTGCGCGCGGCCAAGGCGGCGGGAGCCCGCCTGGCGGTGCAGGTCGAGGTCGACCGCATCGACCAGATCGGGCCCGCGCTCGACGCCGGCGCCGACCGGCTGCTGCTCGACAACATGGACCTGGAGACTCTTCGCCAGGCGGTCGCGCAGGTCGCAGGGCAAGTGCCGCTCGAGGCGTCGGGCGGAGTCAATGTCGACACCATCCGCGCGATTGCCGAGACCGGGGTCGATTATGTCTCGGTCGGCCGCATCACCCAGTCCGCGCCCGCGGTCGATATCGGCCTCGATTATTCGCTGGAACCCGGCACCGAATAGGCAAGCACGGACAACATGGATTTATTTCGCATCCACTGCGTTTCGACATTATATGTCGCCGCAGGTTTCAGGAGAAAGTAGTTGTTCAAGGGGGTTAAGCCCATCCTCTACGGCGGACGCGAAGTCTGGCCGCTGATCGAAGGCGGCAAGGGCGTCAGCGCGACCAACCATGCCAGCTCCGGCGCCTGGGCGGCGGCCGGCGGCGTCGGGACGGTCTCGGCGGTCAACGCCGACAGCTACGACCCCGAAGGCCGCATCATCCCCCAGGTGTATCGCGCGCTCACCCGCCGCGAGCGCCACGAAGAACTGGTCCAATATGCGATCGACGGTGCGGTCGCGCAGGTCGAGCGCGCCTATGAGATCGCCGGCGGCAACGGGGCGATCAACATCAACGTGCTGTGGGAGATGGGCGGCGCGCAGCGGGTGCTGCACGGCGTTCTCGAGCGCACCAAGGGGATGGTCACCGGAGTCACCTGCGGCGCCGGAATGCCGTACAAGCTGTCCGAGATCGCCGCGTCGTACGGCGTCAATTATTTGCCGATCATCAGCTCGGCGCGCGCCTTCCGGGCGCTGTGGAAGCGGGCCTATTCCAAGGCCGCCGAGTGGCTCGCCGCGGTGGTCTATGAAGACCCGTGGCTGGCCGGCGGGCACAACGGCCTGTCGAACGCCGAGGACCCGCGCAAGCCGCAGGACCCGTATCCGCGGGTTGCCGAGCTGCGCGCGACGATGCGCGAGGGCGGCATTCCGGACAGCCTGCCGATCGTCATGGCCGGCGGCGTCTGGCGGCTCGACGAATGGGACAATTGGATCGACAATCCCGAACTCGGGCAGATCGCCTTCCAGTTCGGAACGCGGCCGCTGCTGACCCAGGAAAGCCCCATCCCGCCCGAATGGAAGGCGCGGCTGATGACGCTCGAGGACGGCGACATATTGCTTCACCGATTCTCGCCGACGGGCTTCTATTCCTCGGCGGTGCACAATGCGTTCCTGCGCAACCTGGAGGAGCGCTCACACCGCCAGATCGCGTTCACCAAGGAGCCGCTCGGCGATCATGCGTTCGCGCTCGACGTCGGGATCGGCACCAAGAAGGGCTATTGGGTGACCAAGGGCGACTTGCAGCACGCGCGCGAATGGTTTGCGGCGGGTTTCACCGAAGCGCTCAAGACGCCCGACGAGACATTGGTGTTCGTGACACCCGACGAGAAAGTGCACATCCGCCGCGACCAGGCCGAGTGCATGGGCTGCCTGTCGCAATGCGGTTTCTCGTCGTGGGCCGACCATGAGAAGAACAGCACCGGTCGCCTCGCCGACCCGCGCAGCTTTTGCATCCAGAAGACTCTCCAGGAGATCGCCCACGGCGGGCCGACCGAGCAGAATCTGATGTTCGCCGGCCACTCGGCGTTCCGCTTCCGGAGCGACCCGTTCTACTCGAACGGCTTCGTGCCGACCGTGAAGCAGCTCGTCGACCGGATCTTGACGGGAGCGTGATGGGCGGCGCGAAATTCCTCCCTGCGATTTCGCGGGGAGGGGGACCAGCGCAGCTGGTGGAGGGGTTCTGGACGATGGCGCGGGAGAACCCCTCCACCATTCAATCTTCGTTGAATGGTCCCCCTCCCCGGCAACTGCCGGGGCGGATTTTGTTCGCAGCAATGGTCCTGTTGGCCGCCCCCGCCGCCGCGCAGGACAAGGCCCCGCCTTACTGGGCGTCGATCGCCAGCGGGGAGGCGATGATGCGCACCGGGCCGGGGCGCAATTATCCCGGCATTTGGCTCTATCAGCGCCGCGACCTGCCGGTGCGGGTGGTCAAGACCTACCCCAACTGGCGGATGATCGAGGACCCCGACGGCACCCGCGGCTGGATGCTGGTGACGCTGCTCAGCGACCAGCGCACCGTGATCGTCAAGCCGGGCGAGGCGCGGCCGATCCACGCGGAAGCTTCCGCGAGCAGCCGCGTCCGCTACCGCGCCGAGCACGGTGTCGTAGGGCGGATCGAGAAGTGCCAAGGCGGCTGGTGCCGCATCAAGGTCGGCAAGCGCGAAGGCTATATTCGCATGAGCGACATCTGGGGCGTCAACGAGCGCGAAACGCTTGACTGACCGGCGGCGCACGCTCGCGCCCCGCCGGATCAGCCGCCAGACTACATCGTCAGCGGGACGTACGCGGTACGCTTGACGGTGACCTTTTCGCCCTTGTCGCTGGTCGTTTCGCCCGATGAGCCTTCGGCCACCATCGGGTCGGTCCAGCAGGTTTCGCCGTCCTTGGTCATCGCGCTGGTGAAGCAGGCCTTGCCATCCTTCATTACCGCGGTGCCGTGATCGATATGTTCGGTGCCCGACACGGTGATGTATTTGCCGGCGGCATCGACCGATTCCTGCATCGGCTTGCCGGTCTCGGTGTCGGTGAATTCCCAAGTGGTTTCATTGAGCGAGGCGAGCGCGGTGCCCGCGACAATGGCGTCGGCCGCATTGGCGTCGACCGCGACATTGGCATCGTTGGCCGGCTCGGCCGCCGGTTGTTGCGAACAGCCCGCAAGCGCGGCAAACGCCGCGACCAGAATCAGTTTGCGCATAGTCGTTCTCCCCTGTTGGCGACGGTGCCGTAACAGGGTTGAGGAACGCTAGCGAGTCCGGGATACTAGACCAGCTCGACCGCCACCGCGGTTGCTTCGCCGCCGCCGATGCACAACGACGCGACGCCGCGCTTCAGGCCCTTCTGCTTCAATGCGTTGACCAGGGTCACCAGGATGCGGGTGCCGCTGGCGCCGATCGGGTGACCAAGCGCGGTGGCGCCGCCGTGGATGTTGATCTTGTCGTGCGGGATGCCGAGGTCCTTCATCGCGAACATGGCGACGCAGGCGAACGCCTCGTTGACCTCGAACAGGTCGACGTCGCCGACCTTCCAGCCGGCCTTTTCGAGCACCTTGTTCATGGCGCCGATCGGGGCGATCGTGAACTCGGCCGGCTCCTGCGCGTGGGCGGCGGTGGCGACGATGCGGGCGATGGGCGTCAGGCCGCCGGCATTGGCGGTGGATTCGCGAGAAAGCACGACCGCGGCGGCTCCGTCGGAGATCGACGAGCTGGTCGCGGCGGTGATCGTTCCTTCCTTGGCGAAGGCGGGCTTCAATTGCGGGATCTTGTCGGGGCGTCCGCGCCCCGGCGCTTCGTCGGTGTCGACGATCGTCTCGCCGGCGCGGCTCTTGATGGTCACCGCGGCGATTTCGTCCTTGAATCCGCCATTGTCGATCGCGGCCTTGGCGCGGCTCAGGCTTTCGATCGCATAATCGTCCATCTGCTGGCGGGTGAGCTGATATTCGTCCGCGGTGCACTGGGCGAAGCTGCCCATCGCGCGGCCTTCCTCATACGCGTCCTCGAGCCCGTCGAGGAACATGTGGTCGTAGGCGGTGTCGTGGCCGATCCGCGCGCCGGAGCGGTGCTTCTTCAAGAGATACGGTGCGTTGGTCATCGATTCCATGCCGCCGGCGATGATGAAGTCCGCGTTGCCGGCGCTCAGCGCCTCATCGCCCATGATCACCGTCTGCATGCCCGACCCGCAGACCTTGTTGACGGTGGTCGCCTGGACCGACTTGGGCAGCCCGGCCTTGATCGCCGCCTGGCGCGCGGGCGCCTGGCCCAAACCGGCGGGAAGCACGCAGCCCATGTAGATGCGGTCGATGTCGTCGCCGGCGACGCCCGAGCGCTCGACCGCCGCCTTGACAGCGGTGGCGCCGAGATCGGTCGCCGAGGCATCGGCAAGCGCGCCCTGCATCGCGCCCATCGGCGTGCGCGCGTAGGACAGGATGACGGTCGGGTCGGATGCTTGAGTGGCCATGGTAATGCTCCAGAGGCTTTCGTTCGTCCTGAGCGAAGTCGAAGGCCGTCCGCGCGACGGTGGTGCCATGCGCCCTTCGACTGTGCGCTTCGCGCTCCGCTCAGGACGAACGGAGACGTTGTGCAGTGCACATAGTGCCGGTGAGCGCCTTGTCCAAGGCTCGGGCGCAATGCTAGCGGCTTAGCTCAACAGGAGAGCGTCACGATGTCCGATCCCGGCCTCGACTTCGACCTCGGCGAGATGGCCGACACCATCCGCGACACGACGCAGCGCTTCGCCAGGGACAAGATCGCGCCGATCGCCGCCGAGATCGACGAGAAAGACGAGTTCCCGAGGCACCTGTGGCCGCAGATGGGCGAGCTTGGGCTGCACGGGATCACCGTCGAGGAGGAATGGGGCGGGCTCGGCCTCGGCTATCTCGAGCATGTCGTCGCGCAGGAGGAAGTCGCCCGGGCGTCGGCTTCGGTGGGCTTGAGCTACGGCGCCCACTCCAACTTGTGCGTCAACCAGATCCGCCGTTGGGGCAATGACGAGCAGAAGCGCAAATACCTCCCCAAGCTGATCAGCGGCGAGCATGTCGGGTCGCTGGCGATGAGCGAGGCGGGCGCCGGCTCGGACGTCATCGGGATGAAGCTGAAAGCTGAGAAGAGCGGCAACGGCTACCGCCTCAACGGCACCAAATTCTGGATCACCAACGGCTCCGACGCCGACGTTCTGGTGGTCTACGCCAAGACTGGGGAAGGCAGCAAAGGCATTACCACCTTCCTGATCGAGAAGGGCATGGAAGGTTTCTCGACCGGCCAGAAGGTCGACAAGATGGGCATGCGCGGGTCGCCGACCAGCGAGCTGGTGTTCGACGACTGCTTCGTTCCTCCCGAGAACGTCGTCGGCGAGGAGAATGGCGGCGCCAAGGTGCTGATGAGCGGCCTCGACTATGAGCGCACGGTGCTCGCCGGGATCCAGATCGGCATCATGCAGGCGTGCCTCGACGTGGTCCTGCCCTATGTGCGCGAGCGCAAGCAGTTCGGCGTGGCCATCGGCAGCTTCCAGCTGATGCAGGCCAAGGTCGCCGACATGTACGTCGCGCTCAATTCGGCGCGCGCCTACGTCTACCAGGTGGCGCGGGCGTGCGACGCCGGTCGGGCGACGCGGTTCGACGCGGCCGGCGCAATCCTGCTCGCGAGCGAGAATGCGGTGAAGGTGGCCGGCGAGGCGATCCAGGCGCTGGGCGGAGCCGGCTACACCAAGGACTGGCCGGTCGAACGCTATTTTCGCGACGCCAAATTGCTCGACATCGGCGCGGGGACGAATGAAATTCGCCGCATGCTGATCGGGCGCGAGCTGATCGGGAACTGATTCGGCGCGCTCCCCCATTTGCGTTATGCCGACTTGAAACGGGGGGAGTGCGGCGATGCGTCGATCCATTTTTGCGCTGTTGATTTGTGGCGTCGCGGCTTGCGGTCCGGCCAAGGAACAAGCTGACCAGCCCGAGGCGCCGGTCGTCCCGGCGGCCGTGAGCTATGAAGGCGCCGGCGCCGCAGACCGGGTGGCGAATGTCGCGCATGGCGAGCGGCTCAGCTTCGTCCTCGGATGCAAGGCTTGCCACGGCGATGATCTGCGCGGCCGCAACGTCACAGAGAAAGATCCCGCCATGGGCGATTGGTGGGCGCCGAATGTCACTCTGCGCCTCGCCCAATACAGCGACGATGAGCTGGTCAAGATGATCCGCGAGGGTGTGCCGCATGACGACCGGACGATGTACTTCATGCCCTTCGAAAGCCTGCAATATGTCAGTGACACCGACATTTCGGCGGTGATTGCGTACCTGCGCACGCTTCGCCCGGGTGGCAAAGAGATGCCCCCGGTCAAGAAGGGCCCACTGTTCATCGAGCTCGAGCGGAAGGGGGAGTTCGCGCCCGCACCGGAGATGATCCGTCGTTTCCAGGCCGAGCGGCCGCTCGACCTCGGCGAAAAGCATCGTCTCGGCCGCTACATCGCGATGACGGTGTGCAGTGAGTGCCATAACGCCAAGCTGCAGGGCTTCGAGGGTTTCAGCCCCAGCCTCGACATCGCCGGCGCCTATGAACCCGACGAGCTGAGGCGGCTGCTGACGACCGGCGAGGGCAAGGTGAAGAAGGACCTGGGCCTGATGAGCAGCACCGCGCGCCTTCGCTTCGCTAAGTTCACGAAACGCGAGCGCGACGCGATCGTGGATTACCTGAAGGTTCGCGCCGGAAGACCGCAATAGTTGCAATCAGCCGCCCAGCGGTTACCCCGTCGCCATGAGTGCGCCGCGCATCGACAGCAAGATCGCAATCGACGGCGACGAGTTCCGCGCCCGCGCCGCGCACAATCGCGCGCTGGCCGAGAAACTTCGCGCCGATGTTGCGCGGGCGGCGCTGGGCGGCACCGAAAAGCATCGCGAACGGCATGTTTCGCGCGGCAAATTGCTTCCACGCGAGCGCGTCGAGCGGCTGCTCGACCCGGGCTCACCGTTCCTCGAGATCGGCCAGCTCGCGGCGTTCGACCTGTACGACGGCGAAGTGCCGGGCGCGGGGATGATCGCCGGCATCGGCCGCGTCGCCGGCCGGCAGGTGATGATCGTCGCCAACGACGCGACGGTGAAGGGCGGCACTTATTACCCGCTGACGGTCAAGAAGCACCTCCGAGCGCAGGAGATCGCCGAACAGAACCGGCTGCCGTGTATTTACCTGGTGGATTCGGGCGGGGCGAATCTGCCGCACCAGGCCGAGGTGTTTCCCGACCGCGACCATTTCGGCCGCATCTTCTTCAACCAGGCCAACATGAGCGCCAAGGGCATCGCCCAAATCGCCTGCGTCATGGGCAGCTGCACGGCGGGCGGCGCCTACGTTCCGGCGATGAGCGACGAGAGCATCATCGTGCGCAATCAGGGTACGATCTTCCTCGCCGGCCCGCCGCTGGTGAAGGCCGCGACCGGGGAGGAGATCACCGCGGAGGACCTGGGCGGCGGCGACCTGCACGCGCGCAAGTCGGGCGTCGTCGACCATCTCGCCGAGAATGACGAGCATGCGCTGACCATCGTCCGCGACATCGTCTCGACGTTGGGGTCCGAAGAGGGCGCGCGGGTCGAG
>Ga0136630_1000743_pt1 | contig 12896 bp, 10 predicted proteins | sample AntDrymUQ5682106_2_FD_105496 | JGI IMG/M metagenome (GOLD analysis project Ga0136630, IMG submission 105496) | Polar desert sand microbial communities from Dry Valleys, Antarctica - metaG UQ568 (21.06) | ecosystem: Environmental > Terrestrial > Soil > Desert | place: Antarctica: Dry Valley...
CGCGGCTCGAATTCAAGCTGGTCGATCTCACCGCCGACCCGCAGCAAGTGCTCGAGGGGCGGGCGCCGGCCGGCAGCCAGGTGCTACCGCTCGCCGACGGCACCGGCGCGATGGCGGTCAAGCGCCGGGTGATGGTGTCGGGCGACCAGCTGGTCGACGCGCGCCAGGACTTCGACCAGGACGGCCAGCCGGTGGTTTCGATCAAGTTCAACACCAGCGGCGCGCGGCGGTTCGGCCGGGTCACCCAGGAGAATGTCAACAAGCCGTTCGCGATCATCCTCGACGAGAAGATCCTGTCGGCTCCGAACATCAACGAGCCGATCCTCGGCGGGCAAGCGCAAATCAGCGGCAATTTCACTGTCGAGACCGCCAACCAGCTCGCCATCTCGCTCGCGTCGGGCAAGCTGCCGGTCAAGTTGAACGTGATCGAGGAGCGCACCGTCGGTCCCGAGCTTGGCAAGGATTCGATCCAGAAGGGCACCATTGCCAGCATCGTCGCGACGCTCGCGGTGATCCTCTTCATGCTCGTCACGTACGGGCGCTTCGGAGTCTACGCGACCGCCGGGCTAGTGGTGAACGCGCTGATGATCCTCGGCATCTTGGCGATCTTCGGCTCGGCGCTGACGCTGCCGGGTATCGCCGGTTTCGTCCTCACCATCGGCGCCGCGGTCGACGCCAACGTGCTGATCAACGAGCGCATCCGAGAGGAGCAACGGCGCGGCCGCAAGATCCTCGATGCGATCGAGACCGGATACAAGGAGGCTTCGACGGCGATCTTCGACGCCAACATCACCAACGTCATCGCGGCGGCGCTGATGTATTACTTCGGGTCCGGCCCGATCCAGGGTTTCGCGGTGGTGCTGATGATCGGCATCGTCACCTCGGTGTTCACCGCCGTCAATTTCTCGCGAATGCTGGTTGCGATCTGGATCAAGCGCAAGCGGCCGCGCGTGCTGCACATCTGAGGCTGATGCAATGAAGCTCCTGAAGCTCGTCCCCGACAACACCAACTTGGACTTCATGGCCTGGCGCAACGTGGCGCTGATCCTGTCGATCATCGCCACCGTGGCGAGCCTGACGATGGTCGGCGTGCTCGGGCTCAACCTTGGAGTCGACTTCGTCGGCGGCCAGATGATCCGCACCACCTTCGCGCAACCGATCGACGTCGACCAGCTGCGCAGCCGGGTCTCCAGCCTCGGCGTCGGCGATGCCGCCATCCAGGAATCGGGCGGCCCGACCACCTACCAGATCCGGCTGCCCAAGCCCGAGGGCGGCGAGGCGGCCGCCAATCGCGCCGCGTCGCGGGTCCGCGGGATGATCGAGCAGAGCTATGCCGGCGCGCGCGTCGATGCGGTCGAGACGGTGTCGGGCAAGGTCAGCGAGGAGCTTGCGCTCGACGGCGCGCTGGCCATCACGCTGGCGATGCTCGGGATCGCGGTCTACATCTGGTTCCGCTTCGAATGGCAATTCGGGGTCGGGGCGCTGGTCACCCTGTTCCACGACGTCAGCATGATCTTCGGCTTCTTCGCCGTCACCCAGCTGCAGGTCGACCTCAATATCGTCGCGGCGTTCCTCGCGATCGTCGGCTATTCGCTCAACGACACGGTGGTGATCTACGATCGGATCCGCGAAAATCTGCGCAAATTCCGCAAGATGGGCATCATCCCGCTCCTCAACCTGGCGCTGAACGAGACGCTGTCGCGGACCATCGTCACCTCGCTGTCGATCATGCTGGCGCTGACGATGCTGTTGATCTTCGGTCCCGACGTCATCTTCGGCCTGACGCTGGCCATCCTGCTCGGCACCTTCATCGGCACCTATTCTTCGATCTACATCTCGGCGCCGATGCTGATCTGGCTGGGGCTCAAGCCCGACAGCTTCCTGCAGGTCGACGAGAGAAACGTCCCCGGGGGCCAGGAAGCCTGACTCCGTTCAGCAAAACCCAAGATTCGCCCGTCCATGTCGCTGCTTGGCCTCGGCCCGGGGCCACGCTAATGAGGTTGCCATGTCCAGATTGAACCGGAGCGCTGCGGCGCTGATCGCCTGCGCGCTCTTCCTTCCAGTCGCCGGATGCGCCGGCAACAAGAGCGGCGCCGGCGATACCGCTTATATCGCCCGCGACGTCAACACGCTCTACGCGCTTGCGAAGCGGAAGATGGACCAGGGCCTCTACGAGGAATCGGCCAAGCTGTTCGATGAAGTCGAGCGCCAGCACCCTTATTCGGTGTGGGCCCGGAGGGCGCAGCTGATGAGCGCCTTCAGCTACTATCTGGCGCGCAAATATCCCGAGGCGATCAGCTCGTCGCGGCGCTTCCTGACAATCCATCCGGGCAACAAGGAAGCGCCTTACGCACATTATCTGGTGGCGATGAGCCATTACCAGCAGATGGAGGACGTGACCCGCGACCAGCGCATCACGCAGCAGGCGGCCGATGCGTTCGGCGAGCTCGTCCGGCGCTATCCCGAGAGCCGCTACGCCGCCGACGCCCGGCTCAAGCTCGACCTGATCAACGATCACCTCGGCGGCAAGGAGATGGAGATCGGTCGCTTCTACCAAAGGTCCGGCAATTGGCTCGCCGCGACCAACCGGTTCCGCACCGTGGTCGACAAATACCAGACCACCAGCCACGCGCCCGAAGCGCTGCACCGTCTCGTGGAATGCTATCTGGCGCTGGGTATCCCGGTCGAGGCTCGAAAAGCCGCGGTCGTCCTGGGCGCGAACTATCCCAACAGCGTCTGGTATCATCGCGCCTATCGGCTGATCTATTTCAAAGAGCCGAAGGGCATCAAAGGCTGACCCGGGCAGCGCGGGCGCCGGCAGGAGGGTCTGGACCCCGATGCTGAGGCAGCTCGCCATTCGTGACGTCGTGCTGGTCGAGCGGCTGGAGCTGGAGTTCGAGCCCGGCCTCGGCGTGCTGACCGGCGAAACCGGGGCTGGCAAATCGATTCTGCTCGACGCGCTCGGCCTGGCACTCGGCACGCGCGCTGATGCCGGCCTGGTCCGCAACGGCCAGGACGGCGCTTCCGTCTCCGCCGAGCTGGATATGCCCCGCGGCCACGCGGTCCACTTGCTGCTCGCCGAGCACGGCATGGAGTGCGAGGCGGGCGAGCCGTTGGTCCTGCGGAGGACGCTCAAGGCCGACGGTGGCAGCCGCGCCTTCGCCGGCGGCACCCCGGTTTCGGGCGCGGTGCTGCGCGACATTGCCGCCCTCAGCGTCGAGATCCACGGCCAGCACGACGACCGCGGCCTGCTCAATCCCAAGGGCCATCGGCAGCTGCTCGACGCCTTCGGAAGGATCGACACCGGCGCGGTCGCGGCAGCCTGGGCAGAGGTGATTCGGCTCGAGCGCGAGCTCGGCGAGGCGCGCGCCGCCGCGGCCGCCGCCGAACGCGACCGCGACTGGCTCACTCATTCGTCCGCCGAGATCGAAGCCCTCGCGCCTCAAGCCGGGGAGGAGACCAAGCTCGCCGAGGAGCGCGCGGCGATCCAGGCCGGCGTCAAGGCCGGCGAGGCGCTGGCCGGGCTGGACGAATTGCTCGGCGGCTCGGAAGGCGCGCTTGCGCAGCTGCGTTTGGCGGCGCGGCGGATCGAGCGCGGGGCGGCCGATCACCCGCTGCTGGCCGAGGCGCTGGCGGCGCTCGACCGGGCGCTGATCGAGGCCTGCGAAGGCGAGGACAAGATCGCCCGGGCGGCGGATGCGCTGGCGTTCGATCCGGCGCGGCTCGAAGCAGCCGAAGCGCGGCTGTTCGAGATCCGCGCGCTGGCCCGCAAACACCGCGTCGAGGCGGACGGCCTGGCCGCGCTCGGCGAGCAGATGCGTTCGCAGCTGACGCTGATAGTCGAGGGGGGCGAGCGCATCTTCCGACTGGATGCCGAGCTGGCGGCGGCCCGCGAGGCCTATTCTCTCGAAGCTGAAGCGCTGAGCGCCCGGCGCCGTGCCGTGGCGAACGATCTGGATGCTGCGGTCGCGGCCGAACTTGCGCCATTGAAGCTGGATTCGGCCCGCTTCCGCACCGCTTTCGCTCCGGCGGATGCCGGGCCGTCGGGCAACGACCGGATCGAGTTCGAAGTTTCGACCAACCCCGGCGCGCCGTTCGGCCCGCTGACCCGGATCGCCAGCGGCGGCGAGCTGTCGCGCTTCATCCTGGCCTTGAAGGTCGCCTTGGCCGAGGCGGGCAGTGCGTCGACGATGATCTTCGACGAAATCGACCGCGGCGTCGGCGGAGCGGTCGCAAGCGCGATCGGGGAACGCCTTGCCCGGCTGGCGCGCGATTCGCAGGTGCTGGTCGTGACCCACAGCCCACAAGTCGCGGCGCGGGCGACTCACCATTACCGGATCGAAAAAAGCCACGGGCCGGACGGCACCCGGACAAGTGTCCATCGCCTCGACGAAGCCGAGCGGCGCGAGGAGATCGCCCGGATGCTGTCGGGTTCGGCGGTCACCGACGAAGCCCGCGCGCAGGCTGCGAAGCTGATGGAAGCGGCGTGACCGCTTTTGTGGCGTTGCTCCGGGCGGTGAATGTCGGCGGGACCGGCAAGCTGCCGATGACCGAGCTGAAGCGGATCGCGGAGGAGCTCGAATTGGGCAGCCCACGGACCTTCATCGCCAGCGGCAATTTGGTCTTCACCAGCGACAAGAGCGAAGCGAAAGTCCGGGAAATGCTCGAAAAAGCGCTCGCCGGGCACATGGGCAAGCCGGTCGGAGTGATGGTCCGGACCGCCGCCGAGATGGCCGCGGCCGCAAGCGCCAATCCGTTCCCCGATGCGCCGGGCAGGCGTGTGCTCGTCACATTCCTTTCCGAGCCGCCGCCCAAGGGTGCGCTCGACCAGGCCAAGGGCCATGACGGCGAGCGTCTGGCGCTCGGCAAGCGCGAGATCTACGTCGATTATTGCGGGACCTTGCTCGGCCGCTCAAAGCTGCGCATTCCCGCCGCCGCCAAGGGCACGGGGCGCAACATGAACAGTGTCGCCAGGCTCGCCCAGATGGCCAAGGAGCTCGAATGACTCGCGAAACGCCAGTTGCGCTGCGGTTCGGTGACGAGGACCTCGAAGGCGTGCTGGTGGCGCGGCGGGACAGCGCGCGCCGCCCGGGCGTCATCATCTTCCCGACCGTGATGGGCGTGTCCGACCTCGAGCTCGGTTTCGCTCGCCAGCTCGTCCACCTCGGCTACACCGGCTTCGTCGCCGACCTCTTCGGGAAGCGGTTCCGGGGTGCCCCGCGCGAGATAATGTCTAATGAGTTGAAGCGCTTACGCGGCGACCGCGCGAGCCTCCGAAAGCGCCTTCTTGCCGTGCTCGAATGCGTCCGCGAACTCGATGCCGTCGAGTCCGACCGGATCGTCGCGATCGGCTATTGCTTTGGCGGCCAGTGCGCGCTCGACCTCGCCCGGAGCGGCGCCGACGTTGCCGGCGTCGCCAGCTTCCACGGCCTGCTCGACCCGCCCGGCATCCAGCCCCAGCCGATCAAGGCGAAGGTGCTGGTGTTCCACGGCTGGGACGATCCGATGGCGCCGCCCGAATCAGTGGTCGCGCTCGGTAACGAGCTGACCGAGGCCGGCGCCGACTGGCAGATCCACGCCTACGGCCACGTCGCCCACGGCTTCACCAATCCCGGCATGACGGGCACGATCCCCGGTGTCCGCTACAATGAGCTCGCCGCCGAGCGGTCGTGGACATCGCTGATCAACTTCCTCGAGGAACTGTTCGGCTGACATGGCGGCCAAGCTGACCGAAGCCGAAGCCGCCGACCGGCTGGCCTGGCTGGCGCAGGAAATCGCGCGCCACGACCGGCTCTATCACGATCGCGATGACCCCGAGGTCGGCGATGCCGAATATGACGCGCTGGTGCGGGAGAATGCGGCGCTCGAAGCGCGCTTCCCGAAGCTCGTGCGCTCCGATTCACCGTCGAAGCGGCTCGGTGCGGCACCGACTTCGGCGCTGGCCAAAGTCGCCCACGCGCGGCCGATGCTGAGCCTCGAGAATGGTTTTTCAACGGAGTCAGTCGAAGAGTTCGTCGCGCGCATCCGCCGTTTTCTATCGCTTGGCCTCGACGAGCTGGTTGCAATGACCGCCGAGCCCAAGATTGACGGGCTGAGCTGCTCGCTGCGTTACGAGCGGGGCGAACTGGTGCTTGCTGCGACGCGCGGCGACGGCACGGTCGGCGAGGACGTCACGCCCAATGCGCGGACGATCGGCGACATTCCGCAACGCATCGAAGGCTCGCCCGAAATCCTCGAGGTGCGCGGTGAGGTGTACATGTCGAAGGAGGATTTCGCCGCCTTGAACGAGCGGCAGCAAGCGGCGGGCGGCAAGATTTTCGCCAACCCGCGCAATGCGGCAGCAGGGTCGCTTCGGCAGAAGGACCCGGCGATCACCGCGGCGCGACCGCTCAGGTTTCTCGCTCACGGCTGGGGCGAACTGTCGGAGCGGCTGGCTGACACCCAGTTCGAGGCGATGAAGCGCATCGAAGCGTTCGGAATCCCGGTCGCCGAGCTGCTGGTGCCGTGCCGGACGCTCGACGAAATGCTGGCCCACTACCGCGCGATCGAGAAAGCGCGCGCCGACCTGCCGTTCGACATCGACGGAGTCGTTTACAAGGTCGACCGGATCGACTGGCAGGAGCGGCTTGGCCAGGTGGCTCGATCGCCGCGGTGGGCGCTCGCTCACAAGTTCCCCGCTGAAAAGGCGGAAACGACGCTCGAAGCGATCGACATCCAGGTCGGCCGCACCGGCAAGCTGACGCCCGTCGGGCGGTTGACCCCGGTCGGCGTCGGCGGGGTGATCGTCGCCAACGTCACGCTCCACAACCGCGACGAGATCGCTCGGCTCGGCCTTCGGGTCGGCGACCGGGTGCGTATCCAGCGCGCCGGCGACGTCATTCCGCAAGTCATTGAGAACCTCACCCGCGACGAGCCGGGCGAGCCCTACGTCTTCCCGGACCATTGCCCCGAATGCGGCAGCGAAGCGGTCGCGGCCGAAGGCGAGGTCGATGTCCGCTGCACCGGCGGCCTGGTCTGCCCGGCGCAGCGAATCGAGCGGCTCAAGCATTTCGTCAGCCGCGGCGCGCTCGACATCGACGGCCTCGGCGAAAAGACCATCGCCGAGTTCGTCGAGCTTGGCTGGCTCCATTCGCCGGCCGATATCTTCCGCCTGCACCGGCATCGCGCCGAGCTGCTGCAGCGCGAGGGCTGGAAAGAAAAGTCGGTCGACAATCTGCTCGCCTCGACGGACGCGCGGCGCGAGCCCGATCCGGCCCGGTTCCTGTTCGCTCTCGGCATCCGCCACGTCGGCATTGTCACCGCCAAGGATTTGATGCGCGCGTTCGGCACCATCGAAGCGCTGCGGGAAGCGGCCACCGGCGACAATGCCCAGGTCGAGCTGTCGGCGGTCGAAGGCGTCGGCCCGGTCGTCGCCGAAGCGTTGGTCGATTTCTTCCACGAGCCGCACAACCGCGAGGTGCTCGACGACTTGCTCTCGGAAGTCCGGCCGAAACCGTTCGTCAACGACGCCCGCGAGACCGAATGGAGCGGCAAAACCATCGTCTTCACCGGGAGCCTCGAGACGATGAGCCGCGACGAGGCCAAGGCGCAGGCCGAGCGGCTGGGCGCGCGATCGGCAGGATCGGTCAGCGCCAGAACCGACCTGGTGGTCGCCGGCCCGGGCGCCGGTTCCAAGCTCAAGAAAGCGGCGGAGCTCGGAGTGCGGGTGATCGGCGAGGAGGAATGGGCAAGGATCGTCGCCGATGCGAGCTAGGGCTTGCTGTCGCCTTCAACTCATTGCAAGCGGCACGGATTCTCCGGGGAGTGACCATGACACGATTGACGATGCTGTTGGCGCTTGCCGCCATTCCCGTCCTGGCGCAGGCGCAGGCCCCGCAGGCTGCAGCGCCGCCCGCGCCTCCGGTCGTGGCGAAAAAGGCGTTCGTGGTGAAGGGCCCCGCCAACCGCAACGACGAATATTACTGGCTTCGCGACGACACCCGCAAGCAGACGGAAATGCTGGCGTATCTGAACGCCGAGAACGCTTATGCCGACGGTCAGCTGGCGGCATTGAAGCCGCTCCAGGACAAGCTCTATTCGGAGATCGTCGGGCGCATCAAGCAGGACGATTCGAGCGTCCCGGTGCGCGAGCGCGGCTATTATTACTACACGCGCTTCGATGTCGGCGCCGATTATCCGGTGGTTGCCCGCCGCAAGGGCAGCATGACGGCGCCCGAGCAGGTGATGCTCGACCAGCCGGCGATGGCCAAGGGCCACGGTTTCTTCGCTGTCAGCGATTATAGCGTCAGCCAGGACAACCGGCTGCTCGCTTATGCCGAGGATGTCGTCGGGCGGCGGCAGTACAAGATGAAGGTCAAGGACCTCGCGACCGGCAAGGCGCTGCCCGACGTGGTCGAGAACGTCGAGCCGAACCTCGTCTGGGCCGACGACAACCGCACGCTCTATTATGTCGAGAAGGACCCGGTGACCCTGCTCAGCAAGCGCGTCAAGGCGCATGTGCTCGGCACGCCGGCATCGGCCGACCGCTTGGTCTACGAGGAGAAGGACGACAGTTTCTACATGGGTGTCGGCCGCACCAGCGACGACAAATTCATCTGCATCTTCCTCGAAAGCACGGTCAGCAACGAGCAGCGCTGCAGCAACGCCGCGCGGCCCGCCGAATTCACCGTCGTGGCGCCGCGCGAGCGTGAGTTTCGCTACAGCGCCGACCATGTCGGCGACCATTGGGTGATCCGCACCAACTGGGAGTCGCCCAACTACAAACTGATGACGGTCAGGGACGCCGCCGCGGCTGGAAGCCGCAGCGCCTGGACCGACCTGGTGCCGCACGATCCCAAGGTGTTCATCGAGAATTTCCAGCCGTTTAACAGCTTCATCGCAATCGAGGAGCGGTCGGCCGGCAACAAGCGGCTGCGGCTGCTCGCCAACAGTGGCAAGAGTAGCTTCGTCGGTTCCGATGAGCCGGCCTATGCGATGGGCCTGGGCGACAATCGCGAAGTCGCGGCGACCAGGCTTCGCTACACCTACGATTCGCTGACGACGCCGAAGATCACCTACGAGGTCGATGCGCGAACCGGCGCGCGAACGGTCCTCAAGCGGACCCCGTCGCCCAATTACGATCCGGCCAATTATGTCACCGAGCGGGTGTGGGCCACGGCGCGCGACGGCGCCAAGGTCCCGGTGTCCCTGGTCTATCGCAAGGGCTTCAAGCGCGACGGCACCGCGGCGATGCTTCAATACGGGTACGGCAGCTACGGCCTGTCGAGCGACCCGGCATGGTCGCCTACCGTCCCCAGCCTGCTCGACCGCGGCATGGTCTATGCGATCGCCCACGTCCGCGGCGGCCAGGAGATGGGCCGCGCCTGGTACGACCAGGGGCATTTGCTCAACAAGAAGAACAGCTTCACCGACTTCATCGACGTCACTCGCTATCTGACGGCCCAGGGCTATGCGGCCAAGGACCGCGTCGCGGCGATGGGCGGCAGCGCCGGCGGACTGCTGATGGGTGCGGTGGTCAACATGGCCCCGGAGGATTATCGCGTGATCGTCTCGCAGGTGCCGTTCGTCGACGTCGTGACGACGATGCTCGACTCTTCGATCCCGCTGACCACCAACGAATATGACGAATGGGGCAACCCGGCCGAGCAGCGATATTACGACTACATGCTGTCCTATTCGCCGTACGACAACGTTCGCGCCCAGGCCTATCCGGCGATCTTCGTCGGCACCGGGCTGTGGGACAGCCAGGTCCAATATTACGAGCCGGCGAAGTGGGTGGCGCGGCTGCGGGCGACCAAGACCGACCGCAACCCCTTGCTGTTCCGGGTCAACATGGAGGCGGGTCACGGCGGTAAGTCCGGGCGCTTCCAGCGCTACCGCTCGATCGCCGAATATTACGCGTTCATGCTGAGCCAGCTGGGGCTTTCGAGCAATGTGCCGCCAGCGTCAGAACCGGCCACTCGCCCGATCGGCAGTCAACGAGGCTGACGCCCTGCGCTTCATAAGCGGCGCTCACCGCGTCGGCCTGGGTGTCGAGCAGGCCGGCCAGGATGACGCTGCCGCTGGGGGCGAGCGCGGCGGCAAAGCCCGGCGCGAGCTCGATCAGCGGTCCGGCCAATATGTTGGCGACGATCAGGTCGAACGGCGCGCGCGCGGCGAGCATTGGAGAGTCCGTGCCGTCCGCGACCGCGAGCAAGACTTCGCCGGCGCCGTGGCCGAGCTTGACCCCGTTGATCGCCGCATTGTCGCGCGCGACGTCGATCGCTTGGGCGTCGATGTCGGTGGCGATGCAGCGCGCCTCCGGCCACAGCGCCAGCGCGGCGAAGGCGAGCAGGCCGGTGCCGGTGCCGATGTCGGCGATATTGGTGAAGCGCTGACCATCGCGCTCGAGCCGGTCGAGCGCTTCGAGGCAGCCCGCGGTGGTCGCATGCTGGCCGGTGCCGAAGGCGAGGCTGGCGTCGATCTCGAACGATAGGCTGTCGGTCGGCGCCGCTCGGCGGTGGGTCGGCGTGTGGACGAAGAAGCGGCCGGCGCGGATCGGCTGCAGCCCCGACTGGCTCATGGTCACCCAATCGTCCTCGCCGAGCTGTTCGACCTTCGCCGCGCCGCAGCCGAGGCGGGCGAGCGTGGCCAGCACTTCGGCCGACGGCTCATGGTCGAAATATGCGTGGAGCAGCCATTCGTTGGGCCTGGCGGGGTCGGGCTCGTCGGCGACGAGCACCGGCTGCGCGTCGGCGAACGGCAGCAGTTCATGAGCATCGGGCAGCGCTTCCGCCTGCACGCGCGTGCACGGCAGGGTGGCGCGCCAGCTCACCGGACGTAGCTGGCGCCGTTGACGTCGATCACGGTGCCGGTCGCCGCCGCCGGCGCATCGACCGCCAGCCAGCGGATCGCCTCGGCCACTTCGTCGGTGGTGGCGACGCGGCCCAACGGGATGTCGGCGATGATCGCCGCGCCGCCGCGGCCTTCGAGGTATTCGGTGGTCATCTCCGACACCGTGAACCCGGGGCAGACGGCGAAGGCGAGGATCTGCTCGGCCGCATAACCGCGGGCGATGGTCTTGGTCATGCCGATCAGCGCGGATTTCGACGCCGCATAATGCCAGTGTTGCGGCGAATCGCCGCGGTAGGCCGCGCGGCTGGCAATGTTGACGATGCGGCCGCCGCCCGTCTCGCGGAAATGCCCGATGGCGAGGCGGCAAAGGTCGGCCGGTGCCTGCAGGTTGATGGTCAGGGTACGCGCCCAGGCGGCGTGCCATTCGCCGTCGGGGGCGTCGTCGGCGACGGCTTCATAGATACCGGCGTTGTTGACCAGCGCGTCGATGCGGCCGCCGAGACTCTCGAGCGCCGCGTTCCACAGCGCGCGCGGGGCGTCGGGATCGGCGAGGTCGGCGGCGATCAGCTCGCCGCTGCCGCGCGTCGAGTGGCCCGCGACCTGGTGGCCGGTGGACCGGAGCAATGAGAATGCGGCCGCGCCGATGCCGCGGCTCGCTCCGGTGACGAGGATGTTCATGCCCCCGCCTAGCGGTGGCGTGACGGTGAGGAAAGGTCAGGCGGCGATGCCGCTGACGAACTCCTTGGTGGTCGACTTGAAATCGGCGATCTGCTCGCTGAAGCGGCCGAAGCCGTGTTCGACCTGGTCGATGTCCTTGGCGACATTCTCGGTGTCGGTGCGGATCGCGGCGATGGTCGAGCTCATCGAATCGGCCGCGAGCGCGGTTTCATCGACAGCAGCGGTGATCATTGTCACCGTCTGCGCCTGGAGCTCCATCGCCTCGCGGATGCGGTCGGCGGAGGTCTGGACCTCCTCGACCGTGCCCTGGATCGAGCTGTTGGCCTCGACCGTCTGTCGGGTCGCCTGCTGGATGGCGGTGATCTTGTTGGTGATGTCGTCGGTCGCCCGGGCGGTTTGCGAGGCGAGGCTCTTCACTTCCTGGGCGACGACTGCGAAGCCGCGGCCAGCATCGCCGGCGCGCGCCGCCTCGATGGTGGCGTTGAGGGCGAGCAGGTTGGTCTGGCCGGCGATGTCTCGGATCAGGCTGAGGATCGATTCGATGGCTTCGACGTGCGACGACAGCGCCTGGCTGACCTTGACCGCTTCCTCGGCCTGGCCGCCGGCACGGACCGCGACGCCCGCCGCGGTCTCGACTTCGGTCCGCGCGTCCTCGATCGCCCGGATCAAGCCGGCCGCGGTCTGCGCGGCCTCGCGCATCGCCACCGCAGACTGTTCAGCGGCAGCGGCGACCTCGCTGGTCTTGCCGAGCATCCCGCGAGCCGAGGCGGCGGTCGCCCGGGTGCGGTCGGTCAGCGCTTTCGATTGCTCGGTGCTGTTGCGAACCAGGTCGGCGACGCGGCGCTCGAACTGCTCGCTCTGGCGGCCGCGCTGGTCGGCTGCGTCATTGGCCTCGAGCAGCGCGATCTGGGCGAGGATGATGTCCTCGCTGAAGCTGAGGACCCGGTAGAATGTGTCGAGCGCCTCGATGCGCTCATCGGTACGGCTCTTGAAGCACTCATCGAAGCCGCGGATGACTTCCTTCACCATGCGGGCGCGGGCGGCGATGAATTCGGGAACGCTGCGCTTGCCGGCGAACATCTTCAGTCCTTGCTCGGCGACCGACCGGACCCACGCCTCGTCGACCGGCTTGGTGAAATGGTCGCGGCCGAGGCTGCCGACATCCTCGCCGAAATGATTGCTGGCCGCCTGCTCGATGATCGTGCCGGCGTCGTCCCACAGCCGGCGCAAGGCTGCCTCGAAGCGGCCGTCCTCGCCGTAGGAGGCGATCCGCGACGTCACTTGGTCGTTGGTCAGGCGCTGCAGATGTCCAATGTCGCCGCTCATCAATGGGTCTCCGTCCTGTCGCTTGCACCGCGATCCGTGGCTGCTGTTTGCCCCCGCAA
>Ga0136630_1000746_pt1 | contig 12879 bp, 11 predicted proteins | sample AntDrymUQ5682106_2_FD_105496 | JGI IMG/M metagenome (GOLD analysis project Ga0136630, IMG submission 105496) | Polar desert sand microbial communities from Dry Valleys, Antarctica - metaG UQ568 (21.06) | ecosystem: Environmental > Terrestrial > Soil > Desert | place: Antarctica: Dry Valley...
GAGGGATGCCCGTCGTGCGTCCCGATCCGGGTCCACGCTGCACGCCGCGTTCAGGGATCCCCAATTGACACTGCCGCAGGGACTCGTCGTCCCTCGAGTTCGGCCGGGAGATGGTGCCGCAGGAGGTTCCGCTTACGGAGACCCCGGGCGTCGTTTCCTTGACCTCGAGTCATCTTGGGGTCCACCGTTTGCGAAGATGCGATACCTGACCTTCGGTGGTACTGGTTTGCGCTTGTCGGAGTTCGCTGTGGGATCGATGCGTCTGCCACACGAGCAGGGCAAACCGACGACTGAGAGCACCGCCATCTTTGACGCATTCGTCGAGTCGGGCGACAACTTTCTCGACACTGCGGACGCCTACGGTGATGCCGAGCACCTCACGCGAGCGCTGGTCGGTGCCGATCGCGAGCACTTCGTCATCGGATCGAAGTACACCCTGGAACGGCGCGACGGTGACGTCAACTCGGCCGGAAGCCACCGTAAGAACATGGTCGGAGCGCTCGAGTCGTCGCTGCGTCGGCTGGGAACTGAGTACCTGGACATCTATTGGGTCCACGCGCGCGAGCTGCTCACTCCGGTCGAGGAGACGATGCGGGCGCTAGACGACCAGGTCCGCGCAGGGAAGATCTTGTACGTCGGCGTTTCGGACTGGCCTGCCTGGGAGGTAGCCCGGGCCAACACCGTTGCGGCGCTGCGGGGGTGGACACCTTTCAGGGTCTGCAGATCGAGTATTCGCTTGCTCAACGCACGGTCGAGCGCGAGGTGCCGAGAGCCCACCGCTTGGGCTGACTGTGACCGCGTGGTCTCCCTTGACCGGTCCTCTACCAGGACGACCATCGGATGCCGCCCGCGGCGGATGTGCGGCCCAGGCCGCCGGGGTGGTGTTCATCGTTGCTCCAGAACCGTCGACAGACGGTCCAGCGCGCACTCCCAGCCATAGCCGGGCGTCAGTCCTGGATCGCGGAGCGGGCGAAACCTCAACAGGAATAACAAGCCTTCGTCCTCGTCACCTGCGCTCACCACATGCGACCAGGCATCGGGGGTGGCAGGTGATGCCGTCAGCCAGTAGTAGTGCCGGATCCGAGAAGGTGCGGCCTCATTGGTCCAGAAGTGAGAATCGAGATGCACCGCGGGACCGGCAAGCCGAAGACCGGTCTCCTCAAACAGCTCCCGCCGGGCGGTTGCCCCCGGGTCCTCGCCAGGCTCGACGCCTCCCGCCGGCACCTGGACGCCCGCATCAGGGAAGCCTTCGGTGTGTTCCAGCACGAGTAGCTCATCGGCGCCTCGCGTGAGAAAACAAGTGCCTTTTCGCGCCAAACATGTACGCGCGCGAGGCGCCTCGCTTCGTCGAAAGTCTTCCGCACCGATGACGTGGCTGACGGCATGGCAGGCATCTCCGCAACCGTAGCTGCCACCAACTCTGAGGCGAAAGCCAGCGTCAATCGTCACAACGGAAAAATCCGTTTACGGGCGCCCGCTGGAGCATCCCGTTGTATGACTGACTGACCAGCTCGTCGCCGGCCCGTAAGAGGAACACGGGTGCACCTTGGAGTGCGAAACCCGCCAGAAGCGCCCGGCAAGGCGTGGTCGGATGGGAGGCATGAACAAGAGCAGTGCCGTAGGACCTCCGACGCAGGAAGCCAAAGAAGTCACGAGCCGATTCAGCCACACGGCCTACTACAGCGTGGTCCTCGACCGGTCAGCGAACGAACTCTGGAACGTCGTTCGAGACTTCAACAACTACCCGACCTACGTGAACGGGGTCACCGAAAGCCGCATCGAAGACGGCCTTCCTGGCACGGCGGTCGGCACCATCCGAGACTTCGCCATAGGAGACGTCCACACCCGACAGCGGCTGATCGCTCATTCCGACGCCGAGAAATACTTCAGCTACCAAAGCCTTGGCCCCACCACGATCGGCGAGGCAGGTACGACACGGACCATGCTCGACTACATCGGCACCCTCCGGCTGCGGACCATCACCGAAGGCGACCGGTGCTTCGCCGAATGGTCCTCGGGGTACGACCGCCCACCCGAGGATGCCAACTACTGGGCTTCCTGGTGGGCCACTTCCCTCCCGGCATGGCTGTCCTCGATGCGAGAACACCCAGCCAGCTAGCACGCCGGCTTGCTCACATCCGGATCGGCTTGCGAGACCAAGCAGGCAAGGTAACTCCAAACGGTCGCCCCTACCTTTCAACACTGAGTTGGTAGGGGTTCAGGCCTCGATGGGCGCCGGATGGAGGGGCGAGGGCTGCAGTGCTCGGCGGGGCTCGAGGTCCTTCGTCGGCGCCATCTGCGAGCGTGCTGCCCGTGAGTGAGCGGCTGCGGGTGGCAGCAGTGATCGAGCGGGACGGGCGCATCCTGATGATTCGCGAGCGGGTGCAGACTGCGCCCGATCGGCACGACGGGCCAAAGTACTGGACGCTCCCGGGTGGCGGGACCGACCCCGGCGAGGATCCCTCTGTGGCTGTCGCGCGAAAGGTGGCGGAAGAGGTTGGCCTCCGCGCCACGTACGTTGAGGAGGTAGCGCGTGTCCCGTATCCGTCGGGTTTCACGACGGTCTTCAAGGTCGATGTCGCAGACGGCGAGCCACGTCTGGGCAATGACGACCTGCCGTGTCTCTGTCCGCGAATGGTCGGCCTCGACTGGGTAGAGCGGCCCGCCCTCTCACCTCGGCACGGGGGTTCGCCTGTGCCACTCCTCGTCTACGCCTGGTAGCTGGAACGGGCCTTCGCGTAGTCCGCCGCTGCGGGGCGGCCCTGATCCAGTGCACCTCGTGGAACCTTCCGCCTTACTTGACCTTCTTCCGGCGACCTACGGCCCGGTCGTCCAGAGTGGCGCCGCGTGACCGCGGCCTGGGAGAATGCGCCCATGAATGAGACGCCCGCGATCCTGGTCTGGAGCGACGCCGATTCGAACGACCGTGAGCGCGTGCTCACACGGAACGGCACGCTGGCGACTTTGAGTGGCGCCGGCGAGTTGTGCGCCTCCATCGGCGCGCTCCTCGAGGACGTCCGCCAGCGCGGGGACGTCGCTTTGATCGAGGCACTCGCGACGTTCGACGGGGTGTCTGTCGAGGCGGCTCAGTTGCGCGTATTGTCGGAGCAGTTTGACCGTGCCCGCGCCGAGATCGCTCCGGAGCTTGTGGAGGCGATCCGGTTTGCGGTGGCGCGCTCCACCGCCTTCAACGAGGAGATCGTGCGCCGGTCGACGTGGCGCACAGAGGTGGAAGGCGGCTGGGTCGGTGAGGTCGGCCGCCCTATCGAGTCGGTGGGTCTGTTCGTGCCATCCGGCAAGGGCTCCTTCCCTTCGGTGCTGGTGCAGATCGGCTGTGCGGCGGTTGCCGCCGGGGTGCCAAGCATCCAGGTAGTCGTGCCCCCCGCCCCAGGTGGCGCGGGCGTCGTCGACCCGGCCACGCTGGTGGTCGCTCAGGAACTCGGACTGAGCGACATCTACTGCCTGAACGGGCCGTCCGGAATCGCTGCACTCGCGCACGGCACAGAAACGGTGCGCGCGGTCCGAAAGATCGTCGGTCCGGGTAGCCCTGCGGTCGCCCTTGCGCAGCAGTTGGTCCAGCGCACCGGCTGCCTCGTGGGGGGCGGCCTTGGCCCAACCGACTCTCTCATCATCGCCGACGCCTCCGGCGACCCGGTGATGCTCGCCGCCGACTTCATCAACGAGGCTGAGCACGGTAACGACTCCTCGGCGGTGCTGGTGAGCACCGACCGAGAGTTGCTGGAACTGGTGGCCAAGGAGGTCTCCGGGCAGCTCGCGGACCTTCCCGAGCCGCGGCAGTCCTACGCCCGCCGGTCGATCAACGTCAACGGCGGCCTCATCCTGGCCGCGGACGAGGTAGAGGCCGTCGAGATGGCGAACGCCTACGCCTCCGAGCATGTGCAGCTGGCCGTCGCCGACCCGGAGGCGTGGCTGGAGCGAGTCCGCTACGCCGGCACCGTCTTGCTGGGGCAATGGACCACGTTTGCGGCGTCCAACTTCGTCATCGGGACGCCGGCGACGCTGCCGACCACCGGGTTCGCGAAGGCGGTGAGCGGCGTCACGGCGCACACGTACCTCAACACGATCGCGACCGCCCAGATGAGCGAGTCGGGGTTCTGGACCCTCGCTCCCCACATCCAGGCCTTCGCCGAGCACGAGGGCTTCCCCGCGCACCACGCCTCGGTCGAAGTCCGCCGACGACTGCGCGACTGACAGGGCGCCGTGCTGCGGTCCTGACCACCGGCAACCGCCCACGCCAGCAGATGTCCACGCCCACGGCCGGGATGTGGGTGCGCGTCAACGCCAGTGGGGCTGGTTGGGTCGGCTCTGTGAGAGAGCCGTTCCTCGTCACCCATCCGGAGGCAGCCCACTACGTAGAGGACCGGGTGGGCGGCTTGTTTGACTCGGGGCTGACCGAACGCTGCGGAGCACATGCTCAGCGGATCGCCGACAGGCTGGGTGCGAGGCCCAGTCCCTCATCCAGCTGCGGGAGAAGTCGTACGGAGAGGGCGAAGGTCGCCCCGATCCTGGGTTCCGGAGCGGTTCGTGCCTCCTCCGCAGCACGGGGAACGCATGGACCATGACGAGGGGCTAGCGGGTGCGGAGACGAAGGCAGAGTAGGTCCGTCGTGTCTACGCCGGCATGGACGCTGTGATGGCCGATCCAGCGGCCCAGAAGATCATCGTCACGCATGGCGGCTCAGCAACCTTCGTGATCGCACACTGGTTCGGGATGCCGCTCGAAGCGCTCGACGTCGTCAGCTTCCGCCTGGCATCCGGCAGCATCACGCACCTACGAGAAGACGACTACTTCCACAACCATGCCGTCGTGTCCCTGACGCTGCATCTCGACATCGACATCGACAGCTGCTGCAAACAGCTTGTCGAGATGCAGCAAAGACTGGCGGCCCTCTTCCCGCGGGAAACTTTGACGAAACTGGCCACGGAAGGCAGATCCGTCAAGTTGGTGACGCCCCGGCGCACCTGTACCGGGGGTCCACCGCGCGGTTTGTGGCCCGCTCGGCGGGTACCGCGACGCTCGAAGTCGGGCCTGAGTCGGGTTGCTTGCTCTGGCTGACCGCTCGATCTTCTCGCAGTGAACCTCGCGGGCGGCGGTGTCGATCTGCTTCTCGTGGCCGGCTGCCACCCCGGTCCGGCCGTCGAGTTGTTCACGCAGGATGTCGGCGTGTCCGGCGTGCCGGGTGGTGTCGTTGAGCCCCCCTCGGGTGGGTTCGTGGCCTCGCCGATCCTGTTCCAGCGCAGTTGTCGGCGGCGAGAGCGACTTCGGTGGGTGCGAAACTTCGCATTGTGGAGACATCCGCGTACACGGTGCAAGCTCTTGACGAGTCGACGTGGCCGGCCGTCGCGGCGCTCGTGGAGTTCAACAACGGCATCTTCGGCGGCTGCTGGTGCATGGGCTTCCATGCTGAGGGAGTCGGCAAGGGCACCACTCCGGCAGTCAATCGCGAACGCAAGCTGAGCCGCGTGCGTGCGGGGACTGCCCACGCGGCGCTCGTGTTCGACGGGACTGACTGCCTCGGCTGGTGCCAGTTCGGTGTGCCGGGCGAGCTACCGCGAATCAAGAGTCGCGCCGCCTACGAACGGGGGCGGACCACGTCCCCGGACTGGCGGATCGCGTGTTGCTACGTCGGCAAGGGACACCGTCGCCAGGGCGTGGCCACCGCGGCGCTGGCGGGCGCGCTCGACCTGGTCGCACGCCTAGGCGGGGGTAGTGTCGAGGGCTATCCGGAGGATTCCGCTTCGGTGGCTGCTGGGTTCCTCTACAACGGGGCACTCTCGACCTACGAGAATCTGGGGTTCACGCGGGATCGCAAGATCGGCAAGCATCGTTGGGTCGTCACAAGGACCGTCAAGCCCTCGTCGTAGGCGGACGGCGCCGCCGAACCCGAACCCGATCAGCATGGTCGCGGGCAGCGCCAGCAGCATCCACCACGACTGCACGAGGCCCATCGCCGCCATGATCACGATGAGCACCGCCGAGTAGCACGCGCCGCGTCGCGGCGCCCAGGTGATCTCCCCGGGCAATGTCGTACGGCTGGATCGGGGTGGCCAGCATCGCGTCGTAGAGCTTGGCGTACCTCATCCTGGCTGGAGCCCTATGCCGCGGGTGGCCTGACCGAGGCGGCCGACTGTCGTGCGGAGACAGCGCTCTGCGTCGCCCGCCTGAGGAGGTCATGGTCGCCGCCGCCCGCCTCGACGTTGACCGCGACGAGGTGAGCGGCGGCCAGCGTCGAAGCTTCGGCGAGCAGCAGTGCCGTGGCAGCGTCGCCGCGGATATCGCGCTTGCCGTCGGCCACGAGCAGCGCGGCTAACCGCGCGGTCGCGGCCCCGAGCTCGGCGACCTCGAGCGGCACCTCGGCCGCGCGCGTCAACGCCGCGCGGACGTCTGCGCGCCCGACCGTGCCGTCGCCCTGACGCACGGAAGCGTGTGCCGCGATGACCTCGCCGTAGGCGGTCGCGTCATCGTCGGCGAGGCAGACCGCGCGGACCCTGAGTCGCTCGGCCTCGTCGACAAGCTCCTCAGCGCCGTCGAGGCAGCCCGTCGAGTATCGCCCAGCCATCGCCACCAGACTCGCCGCCGACGACACCGAGACAGCGGCGACGGCCCCGCCCCCGGGCGCGGGCTGTCTCTTCGCCACCAGGTCGAGGAAGTCGCCCAGCCCGAGGTCGCCGTACGGAACAGCCATCCGTCAACTCCTGTCTGGAAAGGCGGTCAGAACAAGCCGACCGTCTCGTCGCCCGCGCCGAGGTCGATGTGTGCGGCCGCCGGGTCGGAGCCGAGGCCGGGCATCGTGCGCATGTCCCCGCAGATCGGGTAGACGAAACCGGCGCCGACCGAGGCGCGGACCTCCCGGACCGGCATCGTCCACCCGGTGGGTGCCCCTTTGAGCGTGGGATCCGACGAGAGAGAGAGGTGAGTCTTGGCCAGGCAGATCGGCAGCCGGCCGAAGCCGGCCTTCTCGTAGGTGTCGAGCTGTCGGGTGGCCTGGCCGGAGTACTCGACCCCGTCGGCGCCGTACACCTTCGTCGCGATCGTCTCGATCTTGTCCCGCAGGCTTGCCTCGTCGGGGTACAGCAGCCGGAACTCGCTCGGCTCGTCCGCCGCCTCTGCCACGGCCTCGGCAAGCTCGGCGGCGCCCCGGCCCCCGTCGGTGAAGTGGCTCGAGACCGCGCATCGCGCCCCGGCACCCTCGGCGATCTCGCGGATGGCCGCGTGCTCGCTGGCGTGGTCGGTCGGGAACGTGTTGACCGCCACGACCGGCGAGACGCCGTGCAGCCGCATGTTCTCGATCTGCTTGACCAGGTTGGCGGCGCCTGCGTGTACGTCGTCGGGGCTCTCCGCGAGCAGCTCGGCCGGCAACGGCTTGCCGGCGACGATGCGGTACTTGCCCGAGTGCGCCTTGAGCGCCCGCACCGTGGCCACCACGACCGCGGCGTCCGGCGCCTCCCCAGACGTCCGGCACTTGATGTTGAAGAAGCGCTCGGCCCCCATGTCGGCGCCGAAGCCCGCCTCGGTGACGACGTACCCTCCGGTGCGCAGGGCGATCAGGTCGGCGATCACCGACGAGTTGCCGGTGGCGATGTTGCCGAACGGTCCGCAGTGCACCAGCGCGGGGGTGTTCTCGAGCGTCTGCAGGAGGTTCGGCTTGATCGCCTCTCGTAGCAGCACGGTCATGGCCCCGGCGGTGTCGAGCTGCTCGGCCGTCACCGGCTCGCCGCTCGAGGTGAAACCGACGACGATGCGTCCCATCCGTTCGCGCAGGTCGCGCAGCGACGTCGTCAGCGCCAGTGCGGCCATCACCTCCGATGCGGCAGTGATGTCGAAGCCGGTCTCGCGGGGTACGCCGTCCGCGCGGCCCCCCAGGCCGGTCACGATGTTGCGCAACGCACGGTCGTTGACGTCGAGGACCCGCTTCCAGGTGATGGTGTTGAGATCGATGCCGAGGGCGTTGCCGCGGTAGAGGTGGTCGTCGAGCATGGCGCTCAGCAGGTTGTTGGCTGCCGTCACGGCGTGCATGTCCCCGGTCAGGTGGAGGTTGAGCTTCTCCATCGGGACGACCTGGCTGTAGCCGCCTCCTGCGGCACCCCCCTTGATCCCGAGGGCCGGGCCCATCGACGCCTGCCGGATCGTGATGACCGCTTCCTTGCCGATGTGGCGCATGCCTTGGCCCAGGCCGACCGTGGTCGTCGTCTTTCCCTCACCGAGCGGGGTGGGGGTGATCGCGGTGACGACCACGTACTTCGCACGGGGCCGGTCGGCCAGCTCCTCGATCGCGTCGAGGCTCACCTTCATCACGTCACGGCCGTAGGGCTCCAGCAGGTGGCTGCCGAGACCCATCTCGTTGGCGATGTCCTCGATCGGCTTGAGGGCAGCGTCCTGGGCTATCTCGAGGTTGCCAGGGAACATCGTGCTTTCCTACTTTCGTTGAGCATCAGGGGAAACGAAGCCGTCGACCTCGGCCCCGAACTCGTCGCCCGCGTCGAGCAGCGAGTCGAACAGGTACTGCCCGGAAGACCGTTCGCAGTGCAGCAGATAGGACCGGGTCCCGGCGAGGTCGTCGCGGACGAGGTCGGTGGCGACCCGCGCGACCGCCGTGCGCAGGGCGGCTCCGTCGGGGCATACCCCGTCGTCGAGGTCGACGCCGCACTCCTTGGCCAGCAGATCGGCTGACCGCTGCCCCGTGAGACGGACCAGGGCGCGCCCATGGGTGACGTCGACGACCGTCACGAGCTCGGCGGCGCGCCCGGCGGTGTCGTGCAGCCGACCGACCACCGCAGCCTGCTGTGCAGGCGGCGCGATGACCAGCCACTCACCAGGACCCGAGCCGACCACCAGCACGTCGCCGCCCGGGCCGAGACCGCGGTCCTCGCGCGTCGCCCGTCCGAACGGCACCCCGAGACTGTCGGCCAGCGCGCCGTCGTACACCGCCTTGACCGCGATCTTGGTCAGTGGGGTGCAGTCGGTCAGCGTCACGTCGGCGTGGCTGCGACGCCCGCTCACCACCCACCCGTCGACCACGACCTGGGGCGAGGCAGGCGCGATCGGGCTTCTCGCGACCGCGCTCCGCCCGGCCGGGCTCTGCTCGATCGAATGGGCGTCAGCCACGGAGCCGCTCCCCCTCAGGGTCGACCTGGGCGAGCTGCTCGGTGACGACGGCGGTGGCCATGGCTCCGTCGACGAGCCTGACCGTCACCCGGCTGCCGGGCGTGGCGAGCCGACCCTCCACCTGAGCCAGGCAGACAGACCGTCCCAGCGCCGGAGACATCCGGCTTGACGTCACCCGGCCGCAGATCTCTCCGTCTTCCCCGATGAGCTGGGTGCCCTCCGTCGGGACCAGCGACGCGTCAGTCGTCAGCAGACCCGCGAGGCGGGTACCGTCGCGGCGCTCCTCCTGCCAGGTCAGCTCCGGCAGGCCGACGAAGTCGTCCTTGTCGAGCTTGACGAGACCGTCGAGGCCGGCGCCGTACGCACGAGTGAGCCCGTCGGTGTCCTGCCCGACGATCAGATGGCCCTTCTCCAGGCGCAGGATCCGCTGGGCCTCGATCCCGAACGCCCGCACTCCCAGGTCGCTGCCCTGCTCGAGGAGCGTCTCCCACACGTGCAATCCATAGCCGGCGGGGACATGCAGCTCGTAGCTCAGCTCCCCGGTGAAACCGATTCGCCACAGCACACAGCCGTCGACGCCGGCGAGCCGACCGGTCCGCACATGCATGTAAGGGAAAGCCTCGGGTGACAGGTCGACGTCGTCGGTGACCCGGCGCATCAGCTCACGCGCCCGCGGTCCGGCGACGTTGATGCTTGCGTACGACGTCGTGACGGGCGTGACATGCACCCGCCACTGCGGGTGCTCGGTCTGCAGCCAGCTCTCCGCCCACTCCCAGACGGCGGCGGCGCCTGACGACGTCGTGCTCATCAGGTAGTGCTCGCTGCCGAGGCGCCCGGTCACGCCGTCGTCGATCACCACACCGTCGTCGCCGCACATGACGCCGTACCGGACCCGCCCGACCTCCAGCTTCGACCACTTGTTGACGTAGAGCAGGTTCAGGAGTCGCGGGACGTCTGGGCCATGCAGGTCGAGCTTCCCGATCGGGGTGACGTCGATGAGGCCGACACCGGCCCGCACCGCGCCCGCCTCACCGGCCGGGTCCCCGTAGTGCTCCGGCCGGACCCACGCGCCCGCGACGAGCGGCACTGCGCCGTGACGCTCGTGCCAGGGCTGCAGAGGCGAGACCCGTCGGGGCTCGCGATGCCTGCCGGCGAGGGCGCCGAGGGTGACCGGCGAGTACGGCGGCCGCCAGGTGGTGATGCCGGTCTCCTGAATGGTCCGCCCGGTCGCCTCGGCCATGATCGCTACCACGTTGACCGTCTCAAGCTTGCCCTGCGCCGGACCCATGGTCGCGGTGGTGTACCGCTTGGCCAGCTCCGCGGAGCTGTAACCCTCCTCGACAGCGGTGAAGAGGTCCTTCGACGACACATCCTCGGAGAAGTCGACGATGCCGTGGGTGCTGCCACGGAAGAGCTCCGGGTGCCACTGCGTCGACAGCGTCGGCAACGTCGGCGGCGGCACCGGAGGCTTGTCCGCGTTGGGCTCGGACAACTCACCGTTCGTGGGGGCGGCAGCCCTGCGCGCGCCGGCCACGACGGCAGCCCGCCTGGCCGCCTCACGCCCGGTGGCGTCGGCGTGGGCGACGAGCTCGTCGACGGTCCCGTCGCCAACCACGCCCCCGACCGCGAGCACGTCCTCGGACAGCTGAGAGACGTCGGGCAGAAACCTCGCCGACGCCGAGTCGTAGACCGGGTTGTACCCGGCCATGGTGAGCAGCGACACCGGGGCGGTCCACCCGGTGGCGGTCACCACCAGGTCGCACTCGAGCCGCTCGCCGCTGCCCAGCTCAACCGCTCGGACCTTGCTTCGTCCGTGCACCCGGACGATGTCGGCACCCGCCCGCGCGTCCTCGACGCGTACGACGTCCACACCGACGCGCTCCAGGTCTGCGGCCGCCGCGTCGCCGTCGCGGTTCGCGGAGAGCACGACCGCGCGGTGGCCGGGCTTGACGGCATACAGGTTGACGAGCCGGCGGACGGCCGTGGAGAGCACAACGCCGGGGACGTCGTTGCCGGCGAAGACGTACGGCCGCTCGATCAGGCCCGGAGCGACGACGAGGGACTTCGCGCGCGCCTTGACGAGCCGCTCGACGACGTCGGGCAGACCACGCTGAAGGACCGACACCCAGTTGCCGTCGTAGCGCCCCAGCACCACCGAGTCGGTGAGCACCTCGATGCCAGGCGTCGACGCGACAAGGCTCCGCAGCTCACGCAGGGCGGCGAGGTCGGCACCACCTCCCCAGCGGAGGTGACCACCCAGCTGCTGCTCCTCCTCGACCAGCATCACCGAGGCACCGGCACGGGCTGCGGCGACAGCGGCGGCCATCCCGGCGGGTCCGCCGCCCGCGACCAGGACGTCGGGATGGGCGTGGCGCTTGTCGTAGCGGTCTTGCCCCCCGTCGTATGCCGGACCGGGGTCGACCACGCCGCCATGGGCGAAGCGCTCGAGCACCCGCTCGTACGTCGGCCACAGCCAGCCGGGGCTCATGAACGTCTTGTAGTAGAAGCCGGTCGGCAGCGCCCTGCGTGCCAGCTCGTTCGCCGCCTTGACGTCGAACGACAGCGAGGGCCAGGTGTCCTGCGAGCGCACGTCCATGCCCGGCTCGACGAGCCGGTGGGCGCCACGGACGTTCGGCTCGTCACCGACCTGCACCATGCAGCCGGGGTCCAGGTAGCTGGCGGTGAGGAGCCCGCGCGGGCGGTGGTACTTGAAGCTGCGCGAGAACACGCGCTCCCCACAGGCCGCGAGCGCCGAGGCGATGGTGTCACCGCGGTATGCCGGGAAGGCCTGGCCGTTCCAGCCGAACGTGAAGGTTGTCCGGCGGTCGATCAGCTCGCCCGGCTGTGGGCCGAGCCGCATGGACATGGTCGGCGACGCGGTCTGTCGTCCCCGGACTCGCTCTGGAAGTCGGATGGGGCGCCTCACCTGTCGATCGTTCCTGGCTGCGAAGGGTGCGGCCGGACCTCGTTGGTCATGGTGTCGCGCTCCACGACCAGGTACCGACGGCATCCCGCCCGGTGGTACCAGCGCTCACTGGTCCAGCCCGCGACGTTGCGGCGCAGGTAGAGGTAGTCGCGCCACTGCGTCGGCGTGGTCGTCCGCGGGTCAGGTCGCGCGCCCATCTCGCCGACGTAGCCGAACTCGTCGGCGTCACGCGGGCCGCACCAGGGGCAGGGAAGCAGGATCATCAGTGGCCGACCGCCGCGGCGCCCTTCTCGCCGACCAGGTGACCCTGCGCGAAGCGGTCGAGCCCGAACGACGAGATGAGCTGTGGCGTCCGGCCGGTGGCGACGCACTCGGCCATGGCCTCGCCCGCCACCGGTCCCGCCTTGAACCCGTACGTGCCCCACCCGACGTCGAGCAGGAAGCCGTCGACCTCGGTGTGGCCCATGATCGGGGCGAAGTCGGGCGTCATGTCGCACAGCCCCGCCCACTGACGCAGCAGCCGCATCTTCGCCAGCGACGGCATCAGCTGAAGGACGTGGCCGGCGAGACCCTCGGTGAACTCGAGCGACCCTCTGGTGGAGTACGACGCGAACGGGTCGACGCTCGCACCGAAGACGAGCTCGCCGCGGGCGGTCTGGCTGACGTAGACGTGCAGGGTGCCGGAGACGACGACCGTGCGCAGGAACGGCTTGACCGGCTCGGTCACGGCCGCCTGCAGGGGGAAGGTCTGGACCGGCAGCCGCACTCCAGCCATGTCGGCGACGAGCGTCGCCCACCCCGCTGTGGCGTTGATGACGACCGGGGCC
>Ga0136630_1000748_pt1 | contig 12873 bp, 12 predicted proteins | sample AntDrymUQ5682106_2_FD_105496 | JGI IMG/M metagenome (GOLD analysis project Ga0136630, IMG submission 105496) | Polar desert sand microbial communities from Dry Valleys, Antarctica - metaG UQ568 (21.06) | ecosystem: Environmental > Terrestrial > Soil > Desert | place: Antarctica: Dry Valley...
AAGCTCCCGGCCACCGCACTCGGCGTGCGGCCTGGTGGGGTCCGTCTCGGGCAGGGCCACAAGGGACGGGACAAGACCGGGCGGGTCGGGGGCCTCGACGCCGCGGCGGTGGCGGCGCGTCTAAGGCCGTCCAGGCCTGACCCAGCCCGCCGGACGGGTCTGCCGGTGGGGTCCCCCCGGGTGCTGGTCATCTCCGGGCGTGAAGTGTTGGTTCGGCCGGCAACACGTCGCAGAAGACGAACCCGTCCCGCTCGCCGACCTCGCCGACCTCGACCTCGATCGGTGAGCGGAACCCGGGCGCATCCCACACGAAGGTGTGGAACTCGCCCCGTTCCCCGCACGCGTCCACCCCCTCGGGCAGGTCGGCGAGCAGCTCGGCGTCGAAGGAGCGGCCCGCGAACTCCGCAGGCAGCTGGGCCGGGTCGACGCAGGTGATCACCGCGCGCACGCCGGCGTCGAGCATCTCCCGAGCGAGCCGGTCGGTGGGCCGGCCCCACAACGGGAACAGCGGGCCGACGCCGGATCCGGCCAGCGCCTGCTCGCGGTAGGCCCGCACGTCGGCGAGGAACAGGTCTCCGAAGACGACGTGCTCGACGCCGACCTCACGGGCGGCGGCCATGGCCGCGTCCATCTGCGTCTCGTACACCTCGTTGGGGCACGGGTACGGCAGCTCGACCGGATGGATGGGCAGGCCGACGCGGTCGGCCTGCGCCTGGACCAGTTCCCGGCGCACCGCGTGCATCGCCACCCGGTCGGCGTCGCGGTTGAGGGTGACCAGCAACCCGACGACCTCCACCGTGCCCGCACGGCGGGTCTGCTCCAGCGCGAAGGTGCTGTCCTTGCCGCTGCTCCAGCTCACCCAGGCTCGCCTGCGCGTCACCGCGTCACCTCGATCGATCTGCGGACAGGGCGGCGCCCATTCTTCGACAGGCGGCGCTGCCGTGCGCGGCTCGGCGGTCGGGACATCGCCGATGCCCTCGATCCGACCGCCCGTGGAAGGGGGGCGTCGCCGAGGCCGCGCGCTGGGCGCCGGCCCCCGGGCCCCGATCGAAGGCGGCCGCCCGGCGTCAGCGCCACCCGTCCGGGTCCACGCCACCGGGCACATCGGCGTCCCCGTCGTAGGGCCCGCGCGTGAGCACGAACGATGCCACGTCGAGGTGCGCGACGCGGCCGTCGGTGCCGCGGACCACGCGAAGGGGCTCACCGGCGAAGTAGCCGTCGAGGCCGGTCCACGCGTCCTCGGCGGTCGGGCGGAAGCGCGACGGGCGCCCCCGTCCGGAGACGGGCCGCAGCTCCAGGCCGCGGCCGGCGTGGGCGTGCAGCACCATCGGCACGGGTCCCCAGTACCAGTACCCGCACAGCTGGAGGAGGTCGCGGCCGACGTCGCACGGCGTCCAGTCGTCGACGTCGCGGGGCTCCTCGTCGAGGATGCCGGTCAGGTCGGTGGCCAGCTCCGGGGAGAAACCCGCGGTCGTGTTCGTCATCGCGACCACGCCGTCAGCGGTGTCGACGTCCACGCGCACCAGCGCGACGAAGCCGGGCATGGACCCGCCGTGGCCCACGGACCGCCGGCCGCCGGTGTTCCACACCTGGACGCCGAGCCCGTAGGCGCCGGTCCAGGGCAGTCCCGGCTGGTCGTCGACCACCAGCGGCTCGCGCATCTCCGCGAGGGTGTCCGGCCCGACGATGCCGGCCGTGTCGCCCCCGAGGAAGGCCGCCCAGCGCGCGAGGTCCACCAGCGACGACCACAGCTGCCCCGCGGGGGCCATGGCGCCGGCGTCGTGCTCGGGCTCGGGCAGCACCACGTCGGCCCACGGGTGGACCGCCAGTCCGGGCACGGCAGGAGCCACGGGGCGCGGGGTCGTCCGCGTCATGCCGAGCGGGCCGAGCAGTTCGGCCTGGACCACGTCCAGCCACGATGCGCCGCGGAGGCGCTGCACGAGCTCGCCGAGGACGGCATAGCCGACGTTGGAGTAGTGGAAGCGGCGCCCCGGCCGGTGCCTGAGGGCCTCGGGCCGCATCGAGGCCAACAGCCGCTGCCAGTCGCCTCCCGCAGTGCGCTCCCACCAAGGGGCATCGGTCTCGGCCCGCAGGCCGGAGGCGTGGGACAGCAGCTGGGCGACGGTGGTCGACCCGACCGGCGCATCCGGCAGGTGCCGCTCCACCGGGTCGAGCAGGTCGAGCCGCCCCTCGTCGCGCAGCCGCAGGACGCACACGGCGACGAAGGTCTTGGTGATGGACCCGATCCGGTACTGCGTCGCCGTGGCGTCGGGGCCGACCGCCCCTCGTGCCCCCCACCAGGCGAGCGTGCCGCCCCGCACGACGCCGGCGACGACCGACGGCAGACGCCGCTCACGCTGCTCGCGGCCGAGACGCTCGGCGAGCCTCGCGCCGGTGCTCTCACTGACCACATCGCCCCCTCTCCGAAGGACGCGATGGTAAGCGCCCCCCGAGCGCGCCCGGGTGCCGGGCGGACCGCGTCGCCGATCAGTCGCGCTATCTTCCGCCGCGGCGGTTCGACGTCTGGGAGCGGGTGCCGATGCGGTTGCGCGGTGGGGGATGGCGCCTCGGCGTGATGACGGCCGTCTTCGTCGGCGCCGTCGCGATGCCCGCGATGCCCGCGATGCCCGCGACGGCCGCGATGCCCGCGACGGCCGCGACGGCCGCGACGGCCGCGACGGCCGCGATGGCCGCGATGGCCGCGATGCCCGCGACGCCCACAACCCCCGCCACCCCCGCGACCGGGCACGGCGTGTCAGCCCCGTCCGTGCACACCCTGTCGCCCGTGCCCGGCGAGGTGACGGCCGCCGGTGAGACGTCGCTGCGGGCGAGCGTGTCGTCGGACGACCCCGTCAGGTCGGTCCGGCTGACCGTGGATGGGAGGCCGGTGGAGCCCCGTCCCCCCGGAGCCCCCGATTCGCGGGGGGACGTCGCGGTCGGAGGCTCGGTCGTGGTCGCGCCCGGCGAGCATGTCGTGGTGCTGGCGGTCGAGGACGCAGCGGGCGCGCGATCGGAGCGGGCCTGGTCGTTTACCGCAACTGACCGGTCGACGGCACGCCTCGCCGGTCCCGGTCGGTTGGAGACCGCGGCCGCGATCTCCGCCGCCGTGTTCCCGGCCGGCCGCAGCGCGGCAGGAGCCGTCGTCGCGCGGGCGGACGACTTCGCGGACGCGCTCGCCGGGGTCCCGCTGGCCGCCGCCGTCGGAGGACCCCTGCTGCTCGCGGACGGCGACGCGCTCCCCGACGTGACCGCCGAGGAGCTCCGGCGCGTGCTGCCGCCGGGCGCCATGGTGCACCTGCTGGGCGGCGAGGCGGCGTTGGGGAACGGCGTCACCCGCGACGTGGAGGCGCTCGGCCTGCGGGCCGTCCGCCACGCCGGCCGCGACCGGTTCGGCACCGCCGCCGCGGTGGCCGGCCTGCTGCCGCCGTCAGCGGGGGCGATCGTGGCGTCCGGCGCGTCGTTCCCCGACGCGCTTGCGGCCTCGGCCCCGGCCGCCAGGGACGGGGTGCCGATCCTGCTGACCGCCGCCGACCACGTGCCCGAGTCGACGACCGCCGCCCTTGCCGGGCGCCGCGTCTCGCGCGTGACCATTGTGGGCGGCCCCGCGGTGGTCGGCGAACGCGTCGAACAGCGTCTCGGCCGGCTCGTCCCGGCGGTCGAACGTGTGGCCGGCCCCGACCGGTACGCGACCGCCGTCGCGGTCCTCGACGCCTTCTACGAACGGCCCGGGGACCTGTCGCTGGCGGGTGGCGCCGCCTTCCCCGACGCACTGCCCGGCACGCTGCACGCGGCGTCGCTCGCCCAGCCGCTGCTGCTCACCGACCCGGGAGTCCTGTCGGCGGCCACGGCGCAATCGACCCGGGCGCACCGCCCCGGCCGGGTGACGGTCTACGGCGGGGACGCCGCGGTGGCCGACCACGTGGTCTCGGCAGCCCTGCGAGCCGCGGTCGACGGCCCGGACGCTCCCCGGGTCCTCGCCTCCGCCCCCTCAGCCTCGGCCACCGTCACCGAGCTGGAGACGGCCGCAGTGACGTTCGACCGTCCGGTCGACCCGCAGAGGTCGAGCGTGTACGTGGACGTCGGCGGCCTCGAGCTGCCGGCCCTGGTCGAGGAGACGGGTCCCACGGTCACGCTGACGGTCCGCACCCTGCAGGGCGAACCGTCCTGGGGGGACCCGTCCCGGCCGCTGGGCCGCGCCTATCCCGCCCGCCTGGTCGTGTCCGCGGCCGGGGTCGGGGGCGGCGTCGCGCACGACGAGGTCGGGTTCACCTACTCGACGGCGGACCCCGTCTTCGCGACGGCGGCCGAGGTCGCGCTGCATCTGCCGTCGCGCGACGTCGAGATGGTGGGGTTCCACGAATCGAGCCACGACGGCGCACGGCAGATGACCGCCCGCGACACCGCCACGGTGACGATCACGCTGCCCAGCCGCGGCCGGGGCACCGGCTCCCGGACGGCGGCCGACGTCGTCGCGGCGCCCGACCAGCCGGTCCTCGCCCCCGTCACCGGCCGCGTGGTCCGGGCCGGCCCCTACGAGCTGTACTGCCGGTATCCGGACGACTCCGTCGTCATCGAGCCCGACGCCCGGCCCGGTTGGGAGGTCAAGGTGCTCCACTTCCAGGGGCTGCGAGTGCGCGCCGGGGACCGGGTGATCGCCTCCCGGACCGTCCTCGGCGACGGCCCGCGCGTCTTTCCGTTCCGGTCGCAGGTCGACGACTTCTCCGCCCGCGGCTGGCCACACGTGCACGTCGAGGTCGTGGATCCGTCGATCCCGGACCGGTCCGGCCCCGGCTGCTGACGCGGCTCGCGGCCCCCGGCTCACCGCTGCAGCGCGGGCGCGGACGCAGCGGGCAGGCGCCGTGCGCACACGAGCTTGGCGGCCGCGACCGCCGCGACGACGTCGGCGAGAGCCACCAGGGTCCAGCGCAACCAGGACATGGCGCCGGTGGGGTCGGCGATCGCCACGGCGGCGACCGCCACGACGAACAGCAGGTCGCCCGCGGCGAGCCGCCGCAGCGCGCCGGATGAGAGCCGGTCGCTCCTGGCGGTCTGCCAGCAGAGCACACCGTTGAGGGCGAGCACGACCCCGATGGCCAGCAGCGGCCACCCGTCGTCGACGCCGGCGGCGCGGGACAGCGGCGCCGAGCCTGCGAGCAGGATGGCGGCGAGCACGGCGTTGGCGGCGGCGTCCAGCCGCAGGAGCAGCGCGGAGATCCAAGCGATGGTCATCGGGGGCCCTTTCATCTGCTGTGGGTCGGATCCGGGGGCCTTCACGCGCGATCCATGTGGTGCACGGCCTGCGTCTGCACGACGTGCGCGGCGAGGCGGCCGTCGTCGTCGAGCACCTCGGTGCGCACGACGACCACGGTCCGGCCGACGCGCAGGGGACGGCCGGTGGCCGTCACGGTCCCGCCGCGGACGGGCCGCAGGAACACCGTGGAGGAGTCCAGCGTGCTGGTGGTGGCGCCGGCGGGGACGTTGAGGAAGGCGCACACCGCACCGACGCTGTCCGCCAGCGTCATCAGTGCGCCGCCGTGCAGCACGCCCCCGACGGTGCAGCGCTCCTCGCTCCACGTGAGCCGTCCGATCACCTCGCCGGGGTCGGCGCGCTCGATACGGACGCCGCACGCGCGGGCGAACGGCATCGCCGCTTCCAGCGGCTCGGTGGCGGGATCCATCACGGCGGCGCTCCGATCGGTCGTGTGAGGTGCTCGGAGGGCCACCGTTGCGCCGCCCTCGCAGGTTGTCGATTACCTGCGAGGTCATGGCCGGGAATCCGCCCGCGCGTTACGGTCCGCCCGTGTCCGAAGCCCAGATCGCGACCCACGCCGGACAGCTCCTGCGCGCCTGGCGGCAGCGCCGCCGGCTGACGCAGCTGGAGCTGTCCCTGCGCGCGGAGGTGTCCACCCGCCATCTCAGCTTCCTCGAGACCGGTAGGTCGTCGGCGAGCCGCGACATGCTGCTGCACCTGGCCGAGCACCTCGACGTCCCGCTGCGGGAGCGCAACGCCCTGCTCGTCGCCGGCGGGTACGCACCGACGTACCCGGAGCGCGAGATGGACGCCCCCGCCATGGACGCCGTGCGCCGGGCCATCGACCGGCTGCTGGCCGGCCACGACCCCTACCCCGCCGTCGTGGTCGACCGGTGGTGGAACCTGGCGGCGGCGAACGCCGGCGTCGCCCTGCTGACCTACGGGGTGGCGCCGGAGCTGCTGACCCCGCCGATCAACGTCCTGCGCGCCAGCCTGCACCCCGACGGGCTCGCGCGCCGGATCCGCAACCTCGGCGAGTGGCGCGCGCACCTGCTCACCCGGCTGCGCGGCCAGGTCGACCGCACCGGCGACCCGCAGCTCGCGGCGCTGCTCGACGAGCTCAGCGGCTACCAGCCCGCCGTCCCGGGCATTGCCCACACCCACCGCTACGACGGCGTCGCCGTGCCGCTGCGGTTGGCCGCCCCCGGCGGCGACCTGGTGTTCCTCAGCACCGTCGCAACCTTCGGCACCCCCGTCGACCTCACGGTCGCCGACCTCTCGATCGAGCTGTTCTTCCCCGCCGATCAGGCCACCCGCGCGCGCGTGTAGGCGTCCGGCGACCGAGAGAGGCCGAAATCGGGCAGCTCGGCCGCGGTCTGGTAGGACTCGCGGACGGCAGGACTCGGAGAACGGCCCCGGAGGTGGTGCCAGTGATGACGATCGTGACCGTCGTGACCCTGCAGGAGGGCAACGAGCCGGAGTGGGACGCCGCGATGCGCGACCGTCTGGAGGCCGCGAAGGGCCAGCCGGGATGGCTCGGCGGGCAGCTGGCGATGCCCCTCGACCGCCTGGACCAGCGCGCCGTCATCGGGACCTGGGAGACGCGCGCCCACTGGGAGGCCTGGCACGACGACCCGGCGTTCGCCCAGACCCGCGACCGGCTGGAGGGCCTGCAGTCGCAGCCGCCGGAGACGCGCTGGTTCGAGGTGCTCGCCGACGTGCAACCCTGATGCCCTGAGCGAGCGTCGCCGCCCCTCCGACGGGCGGCCCGAGGGACGGGGACCCCCATGGCGAGGATCATCGTGGTCGGGGACGGTCCGGCGGGGCTGGCCGCCGCGCTGTTCCTGTCGAGGAACGGGCAGGACGTGGTCGTCTACGCCCAGGACCAGACGGCCATGCACTACGCCCTGCTGAACAACTACCTCGGCATCACCCGGCTGAGTGGCACCGACTTCCAGGTCGTCGCCCGGAGACAGGTCGCGGATGCGGGGGCGCAGGTGCGGGAGGCGGAGGCCGTCGCGGCGTCGGTCACCGACGGGGGCTTCAGCGTGGAGACCGCGGACGGCGGCACCGAGCGCGCCGACTACCTCGTGCTCGCCGGCGGCAAGCCGTCGCAGCGGCTGGCCGACGAGCTCGGCGCGGAACGCCGCGACGGGGGCGGCGTGGTCGTCGACACCGAGTACGCCACGACCGTCGACCGGCTCTACGCGGTCGGGCGAGTCGCCCGGCCGGAACGCAGCCAGGCGATCATCTCGGCTGGCGCCGGCGCCACCGCGGCCATCGACATCCTCTCCCGTGAGGCCGGCCGGGACGTCCACGACTGGGACTCGCCACCCAAGGACGGCTGAGCGGGCCGTGCGGTCGAGCTACAGGATCCGCTCAACCTGGAGCCGGGCGATCGTGGTGTCGAAGGCGTCCACGGTCTGGTCGAGGTCGGCGTCGGTGTGGGCGGCGCTGAGGAAGCCGTGGCCGTGGAAGAGCTGGACGCCGCGGAGCATCATCCCGCAGTGCAGGGCGGCGGAGAGAGGGCCGCCGATGCCCTGCTTCAGGACGGCGGTGTCGATCACGTCGGCGAACGCCGGCTCGGGCACCGACGGGCGGTCGTGGCCGAACAGCATGCAGAAATGGGAGCTCGGCCCGTAGGCGAAGCCTTGGACGCCGCGGCGGCCGAGGACCCCGTCGAACGCCTGCCGCAGCCGCTCGGCGCGCTCGGCCGCGGCGCGCTGGACCTTCCCGTCGGCGAGCAGCCGCAGCGTCGCCACCCCCGCGGCGGCGGCGACCGGATGCGCGTTGTGCGTGCCGGTGTGGTGCACCTTGTCCCGCCCGCCGGCCGTGGACAGCACGGCCATGACGTCATGGCTGCCGGCCACCGCGCCACCGGTCATGCCGCCGGCCAGGACCTTGCCGAGGGTCGTGAGGTCGGGCAGCACGCCGGTGAGCTCCTGCACGCCGCCGGGTGCCCACCGGAACCCTGTGACGACCTCGTCGAACACGAGCACCGTCCCGTGGCGGCGGGTCAGCTCCCGCGCCCCTGCGAGGAACCCGTCGGGCATCGGCACGGCCCCGGACAGGCCCCCGGCGGGCTCGAGGATCAGCGCGGCCGCGTCCCCGCCCGCCAGCGCGCGCTCGAGGGCGTCGAGCCGCGGCGGGACGACGTCGAGAAACCCGCCCAGCTCCTGCGGCACCCCCGGCGGCACCCGGTCGAACGGCGGGTCGGCGGCGAACGCGAGGTGGTCGTGCCAGCCGTGGAAGTGGCCGAGCAGCTTCACGATCCGCGTGCGCCCGGTCGCAGCCCGTGCGACGTGGAGGGCGAGCAGCGTCGCCTCGGTGCCGCTGCTCGTGAAGCGGACGCGCTCCGCCGAGGGCACGAGCCGCACGACCGCCTCGGCCCACTCCGCCTCGAGCGCGTGACTGGCACCGGGATGAAGCGCGATTGCGGCCTGCCGCCCGATCGCCTCGACGACCTCCGGGTGCCCGTGCCCCAGCAGCAGCGAGCCGTGCCCCATGACGTAGCACACGAGCTCGTGGCCGTCAGCGTCCACCTTCCTCGAACCGCTCGCGCGGACCACCGCGACCGGGAAGGGGTCGGCGCGGCGCACGTCGTGGGCGACCCCGTCAGGAAGGACCGCCAGCGCCCGCCGGTGCGCGGCCAGGGAGCGCGGATTGGCCGCGGCCCATTCCCGCGTGACGGACGTGGTGATCTCCTGGGTGCTCAAATCGGATGCCCCTTCCACTCGAACGCGCCCGGCGTCCATCGTCGGGGAGCAGTGTGGCAGATCGCTGACTCCCACCATCTTATTGACATGCCATGGGGCGGATGATTCCATCGGGTCGTTCCACGGGCACGGATGCAGCGGGGAAGGCCGGCCACCCACGGCGCGAGAGGGGTTCCATCGTGATGACGACACCACGGAACGTGCGAGGCCGCTTCTTCGTGCTGGTCCTGGCGGTGCTGGCACTCGCCGCCGCCGGATGCGGCGGGGAGGACGACGCCACGACGGGCGACACCGGCGCGGCCACTGCGACCACCGACGCGGCGACCACGGCAGCGGAGACCCCGGAGACCCCCACGGAGCCCACGGCCGGGGCGGAGGAGACCACCACCGGGCCGACGACCGAGGCCGAGGACACCGGCGACGGGCAGGCCGCACCGGCTGACTGTGACGGCCTGTCGGTCGGCATCGCAGGCCCGTTCACCGGCGACGCCGCGTCCATCGGGCAGGAGCAGCTCAACTGGGCCCGCTTCGCGCTCGAGCGGTTCAACGCCGACAACGGCACCAACTTCGCCCTCGTCGAAGCCGACACCCAGCTCGACCCGGCGCAGGCGACCACCGTCGCCCAGCAGTTCGTGTCGAATGGCGACATCCTGGCGGTCGTCGGCCCTGCGGGCAGCCAGGAGGCGGAGGCCGTCGGGCCGATCTTCGAGCCCGACAACCTCGCCTACATCGGGATGTCGGCCACCCGCACGTCGCTGACCGGCGGTGACTACCCGACCTTCTTCCGGGTCGTGCCGAACGACGACGCCCAGGGCCCGACCGACGCGACCTACATGGTCGACGAGCTCGGCGCGCAGAACGTCTTCATCATCGACGACCAGACCTCCTACTCGACCGGCCTCGCCGACATCGTCCAGCCCCTCCTCGAGGAGGCCGGCGTGACCGTGACGCGAGACTCCGTGCCGCAGGACCAGACGGACTTCTCGGCGCTCGTGTCCCGCATCAGCGACGACACCGACATCGTCTTCCTCCCCTGGCAGCTCGCGGCGAGCGCCCAGCTGTTCTCCCAGCAGATGGAGGAGCAGGGCAAGACCGCCACGATCTTCGGGTCGGACGGGCTGTTCTCGCCGGACGACTTCAGCGCGGAGGGGGCGTACGTCTCGTCGTTCGCGCCCGACATCACGGCGCTGCCGGAGCAGGCGGAGCTCGTCGAGGCCTACACCGAGCAGTACGGCGAGTTCGGGACCTTCGGCCCGCCGACGTACGCCGCGACCCAGGTCGCGCTCACCGCCGTCCTGGCCGCGTGCGAGGCGGGCGACGTCTCCCGTGAGGCGGTCCTCGAGCAGGTCGGCGACGTCACCATCACCGACTCCATCCTCGGCGCGCCCTTGACGTTCGACGCCAACGGCGACGTCGAGGGCGCGCAGTTCTACATCTTCAGGATCGAAGGCGGCGAGTACGTGCTGGTGGAATAGCCGGCGCCCGCGCCGGACAGGACGCGTCGCCTCGTGGAGTTCTTCGTCCAGCAACTGGTGAACGGCCTGACGCTCGGCAGCGTCTACGCGCTCATCGCCCTCGGCTACTCGATGGTGTACGGCATCCTGAAGCTGCTCAACTTCGCCCACGGCGAGGTCTACATGGTCGGCGCGTTCATCGGCTACGGCGTCCTCACGATGGCCGGGGGAGCGGCGGACCCCGTGCTTCCGGCGGCCGTCCTGGTCCCGCTGATGTTCCTCGCCGCGATGATCGGCTCGGGCCTGCTGGGCGTCGCGATCGAGCGGTTCGCCTACCGGCCGCTGCGCGACGCCCCGCGGATCGCGCCCCTGATCAGCGCGGTGGGGGTGTCCTTCTTCCTCCAGGCGGCCGCGCTGCTGCTGTTCACGGCGCGCATCCGCAACTACGACACCCCCGAGCTCATCCCCTTCTCGGTCGGGGTCGAGGTGGGGCCGCTGCGGATCTCGCTCGTGCGGATCCTCGTCATCGTCACGGCGGTCGTGCTGATGGTGGCGCTCACGCTCCTCGTGAGCCGGACCCGGCTCGGCAAGGCGATGCGGGCGACCGCCTACGACCGCGAGGCGGCGGCGATGATGGGGATCGACACCGACCGCGTCATCGCCGCGACCTTCTTCATCGGCTCGGTCCTCGCGGGCGCCGCCGGCGTCATGATCGGACTCGTCTTCAGCCGGGTCTTCCACTTCATGGGCTTCCTCGCCGGCCTCAAGGGCTTTACGGCCGCGGTCGTCGGCGGCATCGGGAACATTCCCGGCGCCATGGTCGGCGGCCTCTTGATCGGTCTCGCCGAGGCGTACGCTGCCGCCTACCTGTCGTCGCGGTTCTCCGAGCTCGTCGTGTTCACGATCCTCATCGGCGTCATGCTCGTCCGGCCCTCGGGGCTCTTCGGCACACCGGCGCTCCAGAAGGTCTGATCGTGACGAAGATCGGCACCGACGAGTGGGTCGCCCAGGTCGGGGAGCGCACCGAGGCCTACCGCGGCCTCACCGCGCCGGTCCGCCGGACGTGGAACGGCATCCCGCTCGGCTGGCGGTTCGCCGCCGCCATGCTGCTGGTCGCCCTCCTGCCCGTCGCGACCGACTCGAGCTACGTCGTCCGGGTGGGCGTGAACGCGTTCCTGTTCGGGCTGCTCGCGCTGGGCCTCAACGTCGTCGTCGGGTACGCGGGGCTGCTCGACCTCGGGTACATCGCCTTCTACGGCTTCGGCGCCTACACCTACGCGCTGCTGTCCTCGGACCAGATCGGCGTGCACCTGCCGGCGGAGCTCACGCTGATCGTCGTCGTGGCGCTGACAGCCGGGCTCGGCTACGTCCTCGGCCTGCCGTCGCGCCGCCTGCTCGGCGACTACCTCGCGATCGTCACGCTGTTCTTCGGCCAGGTCTTCGTGCAGCTCGCTATCCACCTCGACCGGCTGAGCCTGCCGTGGGCCGACGGCCCCGTCAACGTGACCGGCGGGCCGAACGGCATCGTCGGGATCGACCCGATCCGCCTGGTCGGGGTGACGTTCTCCTCGGTCACCGACTACTTCTACCTGCTGCTCGTCGCCTTCGTCGCCCTCGCCGTCGGACTCCACCGGCTCACCGCGTCCCGCACCGGGCGCGCCTGGCGGGCCCTGCGGGAGGACCCGCTGGCGGCCGAGCAGATGGGTCTTCCCGTCAACCGGCTGAAGCTGCTCGCGTTCGCGGTCGGCGGCGCCGTCGCCGGCTTCGCCGGCGCGGTCTTCGCCGCGGTCCAGGTCGGGGTCTTCCCGCAGAACTTCGAGACGCTGCTGCTGATCATGATCTACGCGGCCGTCATCCTCGGTGGCGCCGGCAGCCTGCCGGGCGTCGCGATCGGGGCGGCCGTGATCGCCGTCTTCCCCGAGGTCCTTCGCACGCCCGACTACGCCCGCCTAATCTTCTATGGGGTCGTCCTCGGCGGGCTCGTCGCGCTGCTGCGGCCGTGGTCGCGGCTCGCGGCCGTCCTCGCCGGCACGGTCGTCCTCGGGTTCGTCGTGCGGTTCGCGACGGCGGCGGCTTGGCCGGATGCCGCCGCGGTCGCGCCCGGCGGGCTGGTGGCGAGGGCTCTCGGCGCCTGGGTCGCCACGCCGCCGAACGCAACGACGGTCGGCAACGTCGCGTTCGTCCTGCTGGTGCCGGCGGTCCTCGCGGTCACGCGGCTCCGCGGCCCCGCCCGGACGTGGGCCCTGCCCACCGTCCTCTACCTGGCCGCGTTCGTCTGGGAGACCCGGCTCGTCGCCGAGCCGAGCGTCACCCGCCAGCTCGTCCTGGGGGCCATCCTCGTCGTCATGATGACCGCCCGCCCACAGGGGCTGCTCGGCACCCCGCGCGTGGAGATGCTGTAGGCCGTGATGACGCACTTCGTGCACGACGACGACGGTTACGAGTCCTGGGT
>Ga0136630_1000750_pt1 | contig 12872 bp, 13 predicted proteins | sample AntDrymUQ5682106_2_FD_105496 | JGI IMG/M metagenome (GOLD analysis project Ga0136630, IMG submission 105496) | Polar desert sand microbial communities from Dry Valleys, Antarctica - metaG UQ568 (21.06) | ecosystem: Environmental > Terrestrial > Soil > Desert | place: Antarctica: Dry Valley...
CGCCTTAGCGCCCGACGCCGTCGTCATGTGCTTCACGAGCGCCGCGACGAGCTGCGGGCGCTTGACGTTGACGCCGTTGTGGGCGGGCTGCCGCGAGAGCTTGCCGTCGCGGATGTCGATGTCGGCGTCCTTGGCTGGATCGTCGACGCGCTTGGCGACGCGCTCGACGAACCCGTCGATCGCGGGCCGCGAGTAGTCGATCCGCGGGGCGATGGTGGCGTCGACGTCGCTTGAGCCGAGCACGCGGCTGAAGGCGTTGTTGTCCTCGCGTCCGCGGCGGCGGGCGGCCTCGACCGTGCCGTTGACGTCGAGCCGCGCCTTCGCCTTGTCGGTCCGCAGGACGAAGCGCTCCTTGCGATGCGTGACGGTCACCCGGCGCGGCACCGAGCCTGCGAGCTCGCGCTGCACGCGCTCGCGCGCCTGCTCGACCTCGAGGCCGCCGACGTCGACGCGGCCGATCTGAATCCCTTCGGCGATCTGGTCGTCTTGCGACGAATCGATCACCAGCACGACGACGACAAACACGGCCACGAGCGCGACAACTGCCGCACCGATCGCCAGCGCAATTCGACTCATCCCGCCCTCCCTCGAAGGTTGCTGCCAGGGAGGCTCCTACCCGGATCGGGCACCGACCGATCCTCGGCCGGTGCGTCGCGCGCGTGCCCTCCGGAGCCCCGGCCCGCGTCACGCAACGGCAAAGCGCGGTTCACGCGCTCGACATCGTTCGCTCACGAGGCCGAAACGGCGGCATGGAAGGGTCCGTCCATGGACGACACCCTCGCTCGCAGAGGCCGCTGGATCGATGACTGGGATCCCGAGGACGAGCAGTTCTGGGAGAGCCGCGGCAGGAAGATCGCCAAGAAGAACCTGATCTTCTCGATCGTCGCCGAGCACCTCGGCTTCAGCATCTGGGTGCTGTGGACGATCGTCGTCATCAACCTCGCCAACGCCGGCTTCACCCTGTCGCTGTCCGAGCAGTTCCTGCTGATCGCGCTGCCCAACCTGATCGGCTCGACGCTGCGGATCCCGTACACGTTCGCGGTGCCGAAGTTCGGCGGCCGCATGTGGACCACGATCAGCGCCTCGTTGCTGCTGATCCCGGTCCTGCTGCTGGCCGTGGTCGTGCCGAGCGGCTGGCTGGCCGATCAGAGCCACGCCACGCAGCTGTGGGTGCTGGCGCTGTGCGCTGCCAGCGCGGGCTTCGGCGGCGGCAACTTCTCCTCGTCGATGGCCAACATCTCGTTCTTCTATCCCGATCGCCACAAAGGCTTCGCGCTGGGCCTCAACGCCGCCGGCGGCAACCTCGGCGTGGCCGTCGCGCAGCTGCTCGTGCCGCTGGTGATCATCATCGGCGTGCCGGCCGCGGCGGTGAAGCTGCCCGTACACGACGTCAACCTCGCCTACGCCGGCCTGATGTGGCTGCCGTTCATCCTCATCGCAGCGATCGGCGCCTGGCTGTACATGGACAGCATCACCGACGCCAGGACCGACGCGCGCTCCTACACGAAGTCGCTCAAGCACAGCCAGACGTGGGTCATGTCGCTGCTGTACATCGGCACGTTCGGATCCTTCATCGGCTACGCCTTCGCGCTGCCGCTCGTGATCAAGAACACCTTCCCGGAGTTCCTCGGACAACATCCCTTCATCGCGACCTACCTCGCCGGCCTGGGCTTCGTCGGGGCCCTGATCGGGTCCGTCGCGCGGCCGTTCGGCGGCTGGCTGTCGGATCGCGTGGGCGGCGCGCGGGTCACGCTGGCGGTCTTCGTCGGCGAGGCGCTGTTCACCGTGACCGCGATCATCGGCGTCAACGAGCACAACTTCGGAGTCTTCTTCGGCTCGTTCATGGTGATCTTCCTGCTGGCCGGGATGGGCAACGGCTCCACGTACCGGATGATCCCGTCGATCTTCAGCGAGCTGGGCCGCAAGGAGGCCTCCGAGAAGGGCCTCGATCCGAAGGCGACGGCGCTTGACTTCAAGCATCAGGCGGCCGCCGTGATCGGGATCGCGGGCGCGATCGGCGCCTTCGGAGGCTTCCTGATCCAGGTCGTCTTCCGCGAGGCGAGCCTCGGCGTCTCCGCCGCCGTCAAGGCGGCCGCGACGCCGGCCGACAAGCTGGCCGTCGCGCAGTCGATGGCCGACTGGTCGATCCCGGCGCTCTACGTCTTCCTCGCCGCGTACGTGGTCTTCGCGGGCATGACGTGGTTCTTCTACCTGCGCCGCAGCTTCGCGGTCGACAAGGTGCCGAGCCTCGCCGAGGCGTCGATTTGAACGCCGCGATCGTCATCGTCGGCGGCGGGATCGCCGGCCAGGCCGTCTGCGAGGCGGTCCGGGAGCGCGACCCCGACGTCGCGCTCACGCTCGTCTGCGGCGAGCCCAGCGCGCCCTACGACCGCGTCCGCCTGTCGGAGATCCTCGTCTCGGGTGAGGACCCCGTGACGCTGGAGCTGCGCCCGCCCGAGTGGTACGCCGACCACGACGTGTCGGTGCTCGTCGGTCGGACCGTCGTGTGGGTCGACTCGGCCGGCGAACAGCTCGGCCTCGACGACGGAACGGAGCTGAGTTTCGGCCAGCTCGTGCTGGCGACCGGCTCGCAGCCGCTGATGCCCCCGATCCCCGGCATCGACCTGCCCGGCGTGCACCCCTTCCGCGGACCGCAGGACTGCGAGGCGATCCGCCACGCGGCGGTCGTCGGCGCCCAGCACGCGGCCGTCATCGGCGGCGGCCTGCTCGGACTCGAGGCCGCGCGCGGGATCGCCGCGCAGGGCTGCGGAGTCACCGTCGTACACCTCGTCGACCGGCTGATGGAGCGCCAGCTGGACGCGGGCGCGTCGGCGCTGCTGCGTCCGGCGCTCGCGGGCCTGGAGATCGACGTCGAGCTCGAGCGCGCGACGCAGCAGGTCATCGGACCCGACCGCGCGCGCGGGTTGCGCTTCACCAGCGGCGAGGAGCTCGCGGCCGACCTCGTTGTCGTCTCGATCGGGATTCGCCCGGAGGCGACGCTGGCGCGCGAGATGGGCATCGTCTGTGACCGCGGGATCATCGTCGACGACGCGATGCGCACGAGCGCCCACGGCGTGCTGGCCGTCGGCGAGTGCGCCCAGCACCGCGGCATCGTCTACGGCCTCGTCGCGCCGATCCACGACCAGGCGCGCGTCGCCGCCGCCACGCTGGTCTCCCAGGACGCCACCTACGCCGGATCGGTGATGAGCGCCAAGCTCAAGGTCGCCGGTATCGACCTCGTCTGCGCCGGCGAGGCGGTCGGCGATCACGAGGCCGTCGTGACCGACGCCTCCAGCGGCGTGTACCGCAAGCTGACCGTGCGCGACGGGCGGATCATCGGTGCCGTGCTGCTCGGCGATACGCGCGGCTCGGAGGCGCTCGTCGCCGCCGTGCGCGCGGGCGATCTGGTCGACGATCCGCTGAAGGCGCTGTCCGACGCATCGCTGGCCGGCCCGGCCGAGCTGCCCGACGCAGCGCAGATCTGTGACTGCAACGGCGTCTGCAAGGGCGCGCTGACCGAGGCCGTGACGGAGGGTGGCTGCGCGACGCCGCGCGAGGTGATGGCGGTCACGCGCGCGGGCACTGGCTGCGGCTCGTGCCGGCCGGCGGTGATCGAGATCGTCGCCGCAGCGACCGGCGGGCTCAGCGACGAGCCCGCCTACCTGTGCCCGTGTCGCAAGCAGACGCGCGAGCAGCTCGCCGGCCGGGTCCGTGAGGACGGCCTGCAGTCGGTCAGCGAGGTCGCCGCGGCCTGCGGCACCGGGCGCGAGTGCGGCGTCTGCAAGCCGGCGCTCGCCTACCTGGTCTCCGAGATCCACGCGAACCTCCACCAGGAGGAGCGCGACGCGCGCTTCATCAACGATCGCGTGCACGCGAACATCCAGCGCGACGGCACGTTCTCAGTCGTCCCGCGCATGTACGGCGGCGTGACGACGCCCGACGAGCTGCGCCGGATCGCCGACGTCGCCGACAAGTACGAGGTCCCGCTCGTGAAGGTGACCGGCGGCCAGCGGCTGGATCTGCTCGGCGTGCGCAAGCAGGACCTGCCCGCCATCTGGCGCGACCTGGAGATGCCCTCCGGCCACGCCTACGCGAAGGCCGTGCGCACCGTGAAGACCTGCGTCGGAACGGACTTCTGTCGCTTCGGCCTCGGTGACGCGATCGGGCTGGGCATCGAGATGGAGAAGCTGTGGGAGGGCCTGCACACGCCGCACAAGTTCAAGTCGGGCGTATCGGGCTGCCCGCGCAACTGCGCCGAGGCGACGGTCAAGGACATCGGCTGCGTCGCCGTCGAGGGCGGCTGGCAGGTGCGCGCGGGCGGGGCGGCGGGCGGCAACGTGCGCGAGGCCGACATCATCGCGACCGTCCAGACGCGCGCCGAGGCGCTGCGCGTGGCGACGACGTTCCTGCAGTACTACCGCGAGAACGCGGAGTACAAGGAGCGCACGTACGACTTCATCCCGCGCATCGGACTGGAGACGGTACGCGAGATCGTGCTCGGGGAGCAGACGGGCGCGGCGCTGCGCGAGCGCCTGCGCATCGCGAAGGCCGCGGTCAGCGACCCGTGGCTGGAGCGAGACGATCCGTACCACCCGCGCCAGTTCTCCGATCTCGACGAGCCCGAGGCCGGCGCCGGAGAGCCGGCGCTCGTCGGCCCACCGGCCGACGGCGAGCTGTGACCTACGCCTGCCAGGTCGAGGACGTGCCGCCCGGTGAGGGCCGCGCGATCACGCTTGGCGACCGCCGCATCGCGATCTTTCGGACGGCCGCGGCCTGGTACGCGCTCGACGCCGTCTGCCCGCACCTCGGTGGCCCGCTGGCCGACGGCATCGTCTGCGACCGCGCGGTCATCTGCCCGCTACACGAGCGCCGCTTCGACCTCGCCACGGGCGCCCCGCTGACCAGCGGCGACGGGGTGCCCGCATACGCCGTCGAGGTGCGGGGCGATCGCGTGTACATCGCGCTCGCCGAGCCTGAGCGCCGCGCGGCCTGACGCTCGTTAGCCGTCGAGCCGCAGGTCGACCGCGACCTCGTACACGTCCACCGAGGCGCGCTCACCCATCCCCTCACCGGGTGGGGTCATCTCGTTGAGCACCGCGGCGCCCGCGCGCAGGTCGTCCTCGGTCTTGAACAGCCCGATGGCGATGACCCGCCCAGCGTCGGGGTCGCGGAGAAGCGTAAGCCCACCGAGGGCACATCCTCCGGTGGTCCGTCCAGCGCCCTGGAGGCGACTCCTCGGTGGCGGCGCGGACGCCGTCGGCCGCTGCGCCCTCCCACGTCACAACACGCGCGTACATTCGTACTCAACCCTCTTCATAGCCGCTGTTCCACCTCTGCGGCGACCGTCTCAGGCTGGCCGCCGCCGGTCAGGGACGCCGCATCGTGGCTTCACGTCTCCTCGACGAGCCAGTTCTCGACGCGCAGGTCGGGGACGCGCGCGAAGTGGCGCACGTTGCCGGTCACGAGGGTCGCGCCACGGGCGAGGACGATCGCCGCGATGCGAAGGTCGGGCTCCGCCAGGCGACGCCCGTCGGCTTCGAGCTCGGCGCGCAGCGTTCCGTAGCGCTGTGCAGCAGAGGTGTCGAAGGGAAGGATCGGTCCCGCCGACGCGATCAGCTCGCGGACGCGCACCGCGAGCGCGGGGCTTCCCCGCCGAGCGACCCCGTAGAGCAGCTCGCCGAGCGTGATGGCGGTCGTGCATTGGTCGGAGGGCGCCGTTCGTGCCAACCGCCGGACCAAGTGCAGCGGCGGCTCGCGCTTGATCACCGCGCTGAGCACATCGGTGTCCAGGCAGTACACGGTTCAATCGAGGATCGGCCCGGGCCGATCCTTCGCCCGGCGTCGTGCGCGGTAGATGTCGCGCACGATCTCGTCGAGTTCGTCGAGCTCCTCGAGCGCTCCAGCGATCGCAGCGAAGCCCGTCGGCGCTGCGCGGGGAGCTTGCGCGAGATCATCGTCGGGCGGCACGAGCGCGACGGCCGGCTTGCCACGGCGGGCAATGACGATGCGCTCACCCGCGCCGACGCGATCCAGCAGCTCCGAGAAGCGCCGCTTGGCCTCCGCGACTCCGACGAGCTGTGCCATCCGGTGACCGTATCACTGAGAGCAGAGCGGATGACATTCCGTGCTCGAGATGACATGATGAAATCTGGTGGACCGCTTTGAGCCTCGGGTCACTCAGACGTTCAGGGCGACTCGACCGGCGGCGACGTAGCTGTCGGCCACCGGTCTCAGCCGACCTCGGCCGGTGTCGGCAGGCGCTCGATCGCGACCTCGGGCACGAGCCGCTCGACCTTCTGCGGGTCGACGAGCCCCGCGCCGAGGCGCTGCACCGAATCCGTGCCGCAGGCGACCCCGTAGCGCAGGCACTCCGGCGGCGGCTTGCCGGCGTAGCGCGCCGCGACGTAGCCCGCCAGGAACGCGTCGCCGGCACCGACCGGCGCGACCGCCTCGCGCGGCTCGATGCGCACGCGGTGCAGGACCGCCTCGCCGTCGACGATGATCGAGGCGAAGCAGCCGTCGGGGACGGTCATGATCGCCTCTACGGCACCGAGGTTGACCATCTCGCGCACGGCGATGACCCGGTCCTCGTCGTCGTTGAACTCGTGGCCGACGAGCTCCTCGGCCTCGAGCACGTTCGGCGAGACGACGTGTGGCTCGGCCCGCACGGCGTGGCGCAGCGGGTCGCCATCCGTGTCGACGAGCACGATCAGGCCGAGCTTGCGCAGCTCCTTGATCAGGTCGGCGTAGACGTCCATCTCCAGGCCGCGCGGCAGCGAGCCCGCGAGCACGACGATCGCCGCGCCGCGCGCCAGGTAGGAGAGCTTGTCGTGAAACAGCTCGAGCTCGCCGGGGGTGACGGCCGGGCCGCGCTCGTTGATCTCGGTCTGCTGGCCGTTGGTGGGGTCCAGCACGGCGGTGTTGGTGCGCGACTCCTCGCCGATGCGGACGAAGTCGTTGAGGATCGCCTCCCCGGTCAGCGCCTCGACGATCCGCGTGCCGGTCGCCCCGCCGGCGAAGCCGGTCGCGATCACGGGCTGGCCGAGCGTCTTCAGCGTGCGCGCGACGTTGACCCCCTTGCCGCCCGCAAGCGTCGTCTGATCGACCGTGCGGTGGCGGCGCCCGAGGCGGAAGTTCGGGACCGACAGCGACTTGTCCATCGCGGCGTTGAGCGTGACCGTGATGATCATGGAGCGCGATCCTCGCGTCGGTTGGCCCGCCGCGCCTCGTCGTCAAGCGCGTGTCGGCGGCCGACCACCCGGTTGCGCAACACCATCAATGGGAGGCTACAGACCAGCAGCAGCGCGATGGCGATCCACGTCAGCGAGCGACCGACGAAGTCGCTGAGCCGGTCGCCGAGCCCGGCCTCGGCGACCGGCCGCGCGGTGACGACCGCAACGCGCCTGAGCTCCTTGCCGCCCTGACGCACGATCGCCGTCCCGACCTTCGAGCCGCGCGGCAGCGGACCGTCGACCTCCTCGGGCAGGCCGGTGACGGCGACGCTCGTGTGCTCGCCGTTGCGCAGCACGCGCTTGAACGTCGCCCCCGCCACGACGGGGATCGCCTCGCCGTCGCGGAATCTCAGCGGGATGTGCCCGAGGATGCGGCCCTGCGGCAGGATCGTCCTGGCCTCGTAGCTGCGCAGCCCGTAGCGCAGCAGCGCGAGCGAGTCCTCGTTGCGGGCGCGCTCGCTGGGGTCGCCCATCACCACGCTGACGACGCTCACGCCGCGGCGCGTGGCCGAGCCAATGAGCACGTAGCCGGCGCGACGCGTGTGGCCGGTCTTGACGCCGTCGACGAAGCCATAGCTGCGCACGAGCGCGTTGCGGTTGACCACCGTTCGCTTGCGCGCGCCGCTGCGCAGCAATGCCCGCGGCAGGTCGACCGTGCGCCGGAAGAAATCGTTGCGGCGCAGCCGGATCACGAGGCTGGCGAGGTCGCGCGCGCTGGAGAAGTTGCCGGCCTCGTCGAGGCCGACCGGGTTGGAGAAGCTCGTGTCGCGCAGGCCGAGCGCGACGGCGCGGCGGTTCATCTCCTTGACGAACGCCTCGCGCGTGCCCAGCGTGCCGACCGCGAGCGTCGCGGCGGCGTCGTTGGCGCTTGGCAGCAGCAACGCGCGCAACAGGTCGCGCACGTTCATCCGCTCGCCGGGACGCAGGCCGATCTGCGACTCGACCGGCGCCGCGTCGTAGTCGGTCGCGCTGAAGACATCGTCGAGATCGGATCGCTCGAGCGCGACGAGCGCGGTCATGAGCTTCGTCGTCGAAGCCATCGAGCGCTGCTTGCGCGCGTTGCGCGACAGCAGGACATCGCCGGTCGAAGCCTCCACGACGATCGCCGACTTGGCCCGCAGCGCCGGCTCCTGCGCCGGCGCCGGGCCGGTCGCCACCGTCCCGAACGCGACCCCAAGCGCGGTGACGAGGACCGCGAGGCGCCTCACGGCACGAGCTTGAGCTTGTCGCCCACCTGCAGCGCCCGCGGATCGACGCGCGGGTTGAGCACAAGCAGCCGCTCGAGCGGGATCCCGGCGCGCTCGGCGATCGCCGACGGGCTGTCGCCCGGGCGGACGGTGATCGTCTTGCGGGAGGTCTTGGGCGCCGTGGCCGTCGTCGGCGTCTTGGCGCCGGCGTCGTTCTTGTCGTCGTCCGACCCTCCGGCGATGACGAGGATGGCGAGCACGCCGATCACGAGGACGATGAGCAGACCGGGCAGCGCGTAGCGGGCGTAGGTTTGCTGCTGCATCGGGCGCACAGGATACGTGGGCGGCAACGGCGCACGGCAGTCACGACAGCGACCATGCAGCGTCGCGCAGGCGCTCGGCCTCGGCACGCGCGGCGGACGCCGGGGCGCCGCCTGCCTCATGGGCCGTCGCGATCGAGCGCGATGCGCTGATCAGCCCGCCGGCGCGGCCGGGCGCGAACGCCGGCGCCAGATCGCCGACGCGACCGCCCTGGGCACCGATGCCGGGCAGCAGGAAGACCGTCCGCGGCATGAGCTCGCGCATCCGCGCGACGTGCTCGGGGGCGGTCGCGCCGACGACGGCGCCGATGTCGGTCAGACCGCCACGGCTGGACGCGCCGCCGTCGCCGAGCTGCGTGACGATCGCAGCCAGGCGCTCCCACAGCGGAGCGCCGCTCGCGGCGAGGGCCAGTTCCTCGACATCGGCCGCGCCCGGGTTGGACGTGCGCACGAGCACGAACACGCCGGCGTGCGCCGCGCGCGCCGCGTCGACGAGCGGCTGCAGCGAGTCGATGCCGAGCAGCGGGTTGGCCGTGAAGGCGTCGGCGCCGAGGCCGGCGACGTCGCCGAAGGGCGTCGCGGTCACCCCGACAAGCGCCTGCCCGTAGGCGGCCGCGGAGACCGAGATGTCACCGCGCTTGCCGTCGGCGATCACGAGCAGGCCGGCGGCGCGCGCGTGGCGCACGGTCGCGGCGAGCGCGGCCCAGCCGTCGCCACCGAGCCGCTCGAAGCAGGCGAGCTGCGGCTTGACCGCGACGCAGGCAGGTCCGGCGGCGTCGATCAGCGCGGCGCAGTGCGCGCGCACGGCGGCCGCGGCGCGCCCGGCGGGAGGCCCGTCGGCGGGCGCTTGGGCGAGCGCGTCGGGCCACAGCTTGCTCGGATCGGGATCCAGCCCGAGCACGATTTGCGACTCGCGTGCCGCGACGAGCTGCGCGAGCCGGTCGGCGAATGGCGGGGTGTCCGGGGAGGGTGCGACCAGGGGGCGTCGAAGCTAGCAGCGTGCCCGGACCCGAGGCGATCAGCGAGGATGCTCCCGTGCCGCTCAACCGGATTGCCTGGCTGCTCACGGTCGGAGCAGCGCTGATCACGGCGCTGCTGCTGTTCCTGTCGGGCTACAACGGCTACGGCGCGCTGGCGATCGCGGTCGCGGCGTCGGCGGCGATCAACCTGCGCTGAAGGGGCGGGCGACTAGGGCTCGCTCGGTATCTCCATCCCGGGCCGCACCCGGTCGGCGGGCTCGAGGTGGATCAGCACGTCGGCGCCGCGCAGGCGCTCCTTGATCGCGCTCTGAAGCTCGTGGGCAGTCGAGTGCGCGGCCTCGAGCGTCGTGCCTTCGACGAACTGCACGTGCAGGTCCACGTAGCGGCGCGAGCCCGCTCGACGGGCGCGCAGCTGGTGGTAGCCGCACACGCCCGCGGGCCCGAACCGCTCGATCGCGCCGCGCACGGCGTCGAGCTCTTCGTCAGGCAGCGCCTCGTCGACGAGCACGCGCGATGCACGCGACAGAAGGCGCACGCCCGCCCACACGATCGCGGCCGCCACCGCCAGCGCGATCACGGGATCGAGCCACGCCGCACCGGTCACCTGGACGAGCAGCAACCCGACGAGCACGGCCGCTGAGGTCGCCGCATCAGTGCGCAGGTGAGCGGCGTCGCCCTCCAGCGCGGGTGAGTCCGTGGCGCGCGCCTGGCTCGCGAGCCGGCTCGAGACGATGACGTTGGCGACGACCGAGAAGGCGATCACGGCAATGCCGACCCACAGTGCGTCGACCTCGGGAGCACCGGCGGCAAGTCGCCGCACGGACTCGAAGACGATCACGCCCGAGCCGACGAGGATCAGCATCGCCTCGATCGCCGCCGCGAGGTTCTCGATCTTGTCGTGGCCGTAGGGATGATCGGCGTCGGCCGGCTTGTCGGCCTTGCGCACCGAGACGTACGCGACGATCGACGCGACCAGGTCGATCGACGAGTGCATCGCCTCGGTGATGATCGCCACCGACCCGGTGATCGCACCGGCCGCCAGCTTGAGCGCGATCAGCACGGTGTTCGACGCGATCGACAGCGCCGCGGCACGCGTCTTGACCGTCCCGCCCGCGGGGCGCGCAGCGATCAGTGGACCCGCCATGCGGGGTTACCGCCCGAGGACGGTCAGCAACTCACGTGCCGCGCGTCCGCGGTGGCTGATCGCATCCTTCTGCTCGGGCGTCAGCTGCGCCATCGTGCGCCCGTCGTCGTAGTCGTCGGGCACGAACGCCGGGTCGTAGCCGAAGCCGCCATCGCCGCGCGGCTGTTCGGCGAGCGTCCCGCTGCAGCGGCCCTCGACGACGTAGGCGGTGCCGTCGTCGACGCAGTAGACGAGCGCGCAGACGTAGGTCAGCGCCGACCCAGCGGGCGCCTCGCGCAGCAGCTTGGCGAGGTTCTCCTCGTCGCTGGCGTGCTCGCCGGCGTAGCGCGCCGAGCGCACGCCGGGAGCGCCGCCGAGCGCCGCCGCCTCGATTCCGGAGTCGTCGGCGATCGCGGGCAGTGCCGTCGCGCGTACGGCGGCGCGGGCCTTGTCCAGGGCGTTGTCGACGAACGTGTCCGCGGTCTCAGGGGGCAGCGTGACGCCGTCGGGCAGCGCCACGATGTCGTGCGGCGCCAGCAGCGTGGCGAACTCGCGCGCCTTGTGCGGGTTGTGGCTGGCGAGGACGAGCTTCACGCGACCGCGCGCGCCTGCTCGGCGCGAAGCTGTTCGATTCCGCCCGCCGCCAGCGCGAGCAGCTCGTCAAGATGCGCGCGCGACAGCGGCGTGCCCTCGGCCGTGGCCTGAACCTCGATCAGGCCGCCCTCGCCGGTCATGACGACGTTCGCGTCGACCTCGGCGGTCGAGTCCTCGGAGTAGTCGAGATCGAGCAACGCCAGCTCGCCGACGATCCCGGCCGAGATCGCCGCGACGCTGCCCGTCAGCGGCGCACGCTCGAGCTTGCCGTCCTCGACGAGCCGCCGGCAGGCGAGGTCGAGCGCGACGTAGGCGCCCGTGATCGACGCGCAGCGCGTACCGCCGTCGGCCGTCAGCACGTCGCAGTCGAGGTAGACCGTGCGCTCGCCGAGCGCCTCGAAGTCGATCACGCCGCGCAGCGAGCGGCCGATCAGGCGCTGGATCTCGACCGTCCGCCCGTCGACCTTGCCGCGGGTGCTGTCGCGCTGCTTGCGCTGCCCGGTGGAGGCGGGCAGCATCCCGTACTCGGCCGTCGCCCAGCCGCGCCCCTTGCCCGCCATCCAGCGCGGCACGCTCTCCTCGATCGATGCCGTGCAGATGACGCGCGTCTCGCCCTGGGTGATCAGTGCCGAGCCGGTTGCGGGCTTGACGAAGTGCGGCTCGATCGCGGTCGGGCGCAGGCCGTCGGCGGCGCGGCCGTAGGAGCGCTCGGGAGGAGGGTTTCGTCCTACGGTCATCGCAAGCGACGACCTGCGGACGACGTCACCAGCTCGCGGGGCAGGTCCACGTGCGCGACCGTGCCCATCGGCAGCTGCAGGAAGCGCGAGCCGATCCGCGCGAAGGCGTCGGCGTCGGCCGTGCAGAGGAAGTCGTAGCGCCCCTCCCCCGTGTGCGACGTGGCCAGCTCGCGCACCGCCAGCGCCTGCTCGACGCGCCGCGCGACGGCGTCGCCGGAGGTGATCAGCGCCACGCGCGGCCCGAGCAGGCGCTGCAGCAGCGCGCGCACCATCGGGTAGTGCGTGCAGCCGAGGATCACGGTGTCGACCTCGGCCTCGCGCAGCGGCGCGCAGTAGCCGCGCACGAGATCGACGTCGGACTCGGTGATCGGCGCGCCGGTCTGGCTGATCTGCGCGAGCTGCGGGCAGGCGACGCTCTGCAGCTTGATCAGCGGGTCGGCCGCGAGCACGGCGCGCTCGTAGGCGCCCGAGGCGACCGTCGCGGGCGTCGCGAGCAGCCCCACGCGGCCGTTGTGCGTCTGCGCCACGGCGAGGTTCGACTCGGGCCCGACGACGCCGATGACGTCGACCGCGTGTCCGCTGCATGCGACATGCGCCTGCAGCGCCTCCAGCGCGCTCGACGTCGCCGAGTTGCAGGCGACGACGATCAGCTTCGCGCCGAGCTCGAGCAGCACGTCGGCGATCTGGCAGCTGAACGCC